>Ga0207645_10000007_pt1 | contig 170831 bp, 159 predicted proteins | sample KBSM53metaG_FD_184331 | JGI IMG/M metagenome (GOLD analysis project Ga0207645, IMG submission 184331) | Miscanthus rhizosphere microbial communities from Kellogg Biological Station, Michigan, USA - KBS M5-3 metaG (SPAdes) (version 2) | ecosystem: Host-associated > Plants > Roots > Rhizosphere...
AGATAGAGTTCCATGTCACATGCCTCCCTTACGCGGCACGGGCCTTTCCGCCGTAAGTTTGCAAAGGCAAGGCCACCCAATGGACCAGCTCTTCTCATCGATTTCCGGTGCAAATTCGCGGGGCTGGAGGCGAATGGGTTTTCCTGTTGGCTCGTATCAGAGGCAGGCGGCGGAAACCCTGTGCTGGGCAAGACACGTCGTCTTCTTGACTGATCGAGGACTCGCCGAGAACCTTATGCCCCTCCGGAAGACTTTTCACTCCCCACGGAGGAGCATGAGGGAAAGTAGAAACTTTGGCAGGTGTGATGCCTCGGAGCAGCAAACTGGACCGGACGGATAGGCAAGTATGACACGAACCTACCTTGGGGCTGATAAGACATCCAGACGCTCGGATAAGACTCCCAGTACTTGATTCCCCTATAGTCCGCGGCATGTCATCGCACCGGCGATGTGAAACCCTGTCCGGTCGAGCTCACGCTCGACCCGCCATCACGAGGAGGCCCGTCATGCTACGGCTCAGATTCTTCTTGGTCACTCTTGGTTTGTTGGTTTTGTGGGCATCGCCCGCATCGGCCGAACTGCTGGCCCTGTTGAACTATGAGAGCAAGCCCGGTCAGCCGGTGCGGCGCGAAGGGATCGCCATCATGGAGATCGATCCCGAATCAGCGGACTTCGGGAAAATCCTGATGGATATTCCCCTCCCGTCCGATCTCGTCGCCCATCACATCTTTTTCAACCGCGACAAGAGCAAGGCGTACATCACGTCCTTGGGGAAGAGCGTTCTGCTTGCCATAGATCTCACCAGGTTTCCGTATCGTCTGCGCACGATCGATGTCCCGGATTGCCAGGTCAATGAGGATCTGGTCGTCTCGGAAGATAACAAGACCTGGTTTCTCACCTGCATGGGTTCGAGCAATGTCGTGATGGGGGATGCACAAACCGATAGGCCGATCAAGACGATCAGCTCGTCCGATGCAGCCGCGTTCATCCTGTATCCGCACGGCATTGCGATTCACAACGGCATCGATCGGGTGCTCGTCACCAGCACGGTCAAACCGGACATGTCGGATCAGGGTGATACGGTGACCGTGCTGGAAGCGAAGACCGGGAAGGTCCTCTCGACACACCAAGTAGCATCAAAGCCAACGCCCGCGAAATCCGCCCCTGTCGAAGTCATGTTTTCGCCGAATTCGAACCCCCCCGTGGTGCACATTACCAACATGCTCGAGGACACCCTCTGGGCCGGGATTTGGGATCCGAAGTCGAAGGCGTTCACGTTCGCTCAGGTCGACGACTTCGGTGCAAAGGAACAGGGGATGCCGTTGGAGATGCTCTACAACAAGAAGGGAGACCGCCTCTTCGTCACCACGGCCAAAACGGGATTCGTGAATCTTTATGACAACAGCGAGCCGCGTCAGCCGAAGTTCATCAAAGCCATTGCCTCAGCACCCGGCGCTCATCATAGCGTGCTCTCGCCCGACGAGCGGTACCTGTTCGTCCAGAATAGCTTTCTCAATCTGGAAGGCATGAGCGATGGATCCATTACTGTGATCGATCTGAAGAATGACAAGGTCCTGGGCAACATCGATACGTTGAAATCTGCCGGATACAATCCCAATTGCATCATGTTGCTGCCGAATCATTTTCAGAACAGCGGATTGCGGGCGAACGTTCATCTCCATTAGCGTGCCCGAACGGGCAGGAAGAGGCTGGCCGCCGGTCGGCGGCCAGCTCCGATCGGTCAATTCACGGTCTGACGACGAGATGGCCGCGGCGGTTCTGCTGGTAGCACGCATCGCTGCGATCATTACAGAACGGCCGCTCCTTGCCGTAGGACACGCCTACCAGGCGTTCGCGCTTGATGCCGAGATCGGTCAGGTAGTTGAGGATCACCTTGGCCCGCTTCTCGGCGAGCACGAAATTGTAGGTCGAGCTGCCGCGTTCATCGCAATGCCCCTCCACCTTCAACTGCACGGCCGGATGGCTGCGCAGCCATTCAGCATTGCGGCTCAGGACCTGCCGGCCCTCCTCGCTGATGGTCCAACTGTCGTATCCGAAGTAGACATCGCGGAGTCCGGCGGCCGCCGTCGCGGCCTGCTCGGCACGCCCTTCGTTCATCAGCCGTTTGGCTGTCGCCGGGTCATTCTTGGCCACGGCAATGCCGGAACTCAGCCGCTCCGTGCCGGCCGGATCGTCGAAGGACAAGTTGGGCAGCGGTTCTTGAACCGGCGCGCGGGGTGCGCCTGTCGCGCGCCCATCTGACTGGACCGATTTCTTGGAACATCCCGCCGTCCACATGGCCATGCAGCCCACCACCAACAGACAGATTAGTCGACGAGTCATATTCCCTCCTTGGTGATCATCGCAAAACGGTTCCGCGCCAGTGCCCACGGGTCTTCGTTTCACGCCGGTCGGAGTCTATCAATTTACGCGCATCTGGGCAATACGCTAGGCGCCATTACTTCGAGAATGCACCGTTTGTAAAATTCCCGTGAAGGTGGTCTATGGCGTTCGTGCAAACATCCGTTTGGGTACATCGAATGCGAACCGCAATTGGACCGCCCAGTATTCCTGGATGAGCGTGCCCGGTTTGTCTAACGAGAGATCCTGTTCACGGTAGACACTAATTTCATAGTCGTCTTTAAAACGAAAGGCGAGACCGACAATCCAATCCAATTCAGTGGGTCTGAGCTTGTTGCTCAATTCACGGTCGGTGAAGAAATTCACGTCGCCATAGAGCACGAGCCTGTTTTTGTATAGATCAAAATCAGCATGAGCCACATACCGGAACAGCGCCCTTCCGGTATTGTCCGGTCGAGCGAAATAACTGCTGTTATGAAACAACCAGCCGAATCCCATATAGGCATTCAAGTTTTGGTGAGGGAAGTACTTGCGCCACCAGGAAAAATCCTCGGCGGCATGAAGGTTACCGGTCCCCAGTACATCGGCATACGCTTGTTTGAGGCCGCTCTTATCGATGGGAGCATCGCGTTCGAACTGAATGCGCCATCCCCACCGATCGATCAGCCCGGTCAAGGCATACGCCATATCCCACTCGCTGAGGATGATCCACCCGTTCGTGCGGTCAGAAAAAAAGTTTTGATCTGTGTAGAAGGTGAGGTACTGCTTGTAGAGGTCGACTTCAAGATGGGCCATATACCGCATCCCGACGAGGCCGGTGTTGTCCGGACGAGCGGCAAACGTTGGATTCGATACAAAAGGTGCGGCGAGGAGGTAGCCACCGAATAAGGTTTCCTCGGCCTCGCGCGCTTCCTCGCCTTGTTTCTCCATCGAAGGCAGCGGACGCCCGTATTTTTCTAACCCATAGGCAGATGACAGCCCGGCACACCAGATAAGCACCACGAAGCAGAGGTTTTTGCCAAGGCCGGATCGGTCCGATGAAACAGTCGAGAGCATCATGGCTGCGTCCTTGAGCCCATCCGCATGGACGGGGCCGGTGGCAGCCATCATGTGATCTGTTCACACCATGAAGGGGACAGCTGCCGAAGACACACAACAAGGCGGAGTATTGGTTGCACTTAGGGGGCTACCGTCGGGGTCCATTCCATTTCATCCGTAAATGAATAAGAATTTAGTGATCCCGATGGCGTGTACCGGATTTGTTACAAGTTGTCAATGAGGAAGTTCTGACTGCACGGATGAATATCATCCACAATACTTCATGCCCGCTCATTGCATGCAACGCACAAAGATGTCCTCGCAGTGATCATATTCAGTTCCGTCGGGCACGGGCCGAAATTCCACCCCCGTGACCTCATCCTTTTCGAGCAGCAGGCTGGCCCAACATCCATGGTGTTCCTGGGCAATGCTGCCCTTTAAAAATGGGCGGGACTCCTCGAACATGGGCGCTTCCTTGTAATAACGGAAGACGACACCATGCCCGTAGGGCTCTTCTCGCAGAGGCGTGCCAGTACATTGAAGAAGCTCCGCTCGAGTTTTTCCGACGAGGCGTGTTGCCGTTGGATTATCAGTTTTCGTCTCGGGCGGACTTGAGGCGCATCCACTTAAGAGAACAACAAGGACGGCAGCTGCACGCAGGACGAACATAGGACCTGGCTTCCTCCTGATAGGGTGCAGAGCCGCTAGCGTAAGCCAAATGCAGTCGAGACACAAACCTTCAAGTCCGGAGCGGCTTCAACCGAGCCGGCCATGGCCGACCCAGGACGAACAGCCATGGGACTCGGGCACCACACCTGTAGGCCTGCATAGTCATGCGGAAGAATACCCTAGGAAAATCTGAAAGAAAAGGCGCAAACGCCCGGTCAATGTTTGCGGTGGGGGGAAGAACTTTGCTATAGTCCGCGCCGGAGAAACAGGCGATGGGATTCGAGCCCAACTACATTGTGGTGGATGGTCAGACGTTCAGCAAGACCAAACTCGCCCTCGACAATCACGTCTACAAAAATTGCCACATCGACGACTGCGATCTGTATTACAGCGGCGGACAGTACGAGTTGCTCGATACCCACATCACCAATTCACGCCTGATCCTGAACCATCCCGCCAAGGGCATCTATAACGCGCTGCAGATCTTCCGGATGAAGTCGCCGGGCTCCAGAATTATCTACGAGTAGCGGCTAGTTCCCGGAGGCCAACGCCCAGACTTCTGCCGCCGCTCTGAGACCGCTTTCCACCGCTCCATTCATATAGCCCTGCCACTGGATGCTCGTATGCTCACCTGCAAACAGCAGGCGGCCATGCGGACGCGCCAGCCAGGGCCGCCCGGACGGATCGAACGACGGGTCAAAATAGGCGTAGCCGCCTTGCGCCCATGAGTCGTGTTCCCAGGTGACGTGGTGGCTGTGGAGGAGCGCGGCCTTGTCCGGCTTCAGCCAATCGAGGGCGTGGACCAAGCCTTGCACCCCTTCTTGTGCCAGAATCTTTTGGGTGTCTTCGCTCGCCTGGCCGCCCGCCATGAGCGTCAGAATGCCCGCCGGCCCGCGCTGTTCCTCATTGGCGTCCCAGATGGCGCCGGTCGGCGCATCGGTGCCATACGCAGGCGAGCGGCCCTTGCGCTTCCAGAATCGGCGGTCGAACTGCAAGAGACTCTTCGTGACCCGCCCGTATCTTAACCGTTCAAATACTTTCGCCTGCTCGGTCGGCAAGTCCGGGGTGATCTCGATGGCGCGCAGCGTGGTCACCGGCACGGCCAGGATGACATAGTCCGCGTTCATCTGCGTCCGATCGCCGCCGGCCCGCTCGACTGTGACGCGCACCGACCTCTGATTGTCGTGGACCGCGCGCGCGGTCGTATTGAGATGCACCGCCTCGCCCAGTTCCACGGCCATGGCCCTCGGCAGACGGTCGTTGCCGCCCTCGATGCGTCCCTCCGGCTCCGCTCCCGGCGCCTCGGAGGCGAGCTGTTCGATCAGCACCAGCAGGGAGAGGTCTTCTGGATCGGCGAGGAAGAAACCGCGCAGGCCGCGGACCATCGCGCGCATGTTGCCGTCGGCGTCGATCTCATCGAGCCATTGCGCGACCGATCGCTGGGCCAGGCTCCTGACGACGGCGCTTTCCCAACGCTGCTCCGCCTGACGATAGGCTTCGATCCAAGGCTTCGCGCGGTCGACGATCGGCTTCCAGGCCCGCGCACCTTTCATTGGACGGCCGTGGATTTGCCCTCTGCCCTTGTGGCGCACGAACGAAAATCCCTGTCGCAGAATCGTGCGCACGGGCAGACCGTACTGGTCGGCGAGCCGCCGGATATCTTCCTGCTCGTGGTCAATGAAGTCGCCGCCGGCCTCTGCATGCTGGCCTTTGGCAAAGCCATCGCGAATCGTCAGCACTCGTCCGCCGACGCGGTCTCGCGCTTCCACGACCGTCACGCGTGCGCCGTCCTTCCTGAGACGAACGGCGGCGGAGAGTCCGGCGAGTCCGGCACCGACGACGAGAACGGATGTGCCGCTAAGACGCATGCCCTTAGCCTACTCCCCAGTCTCAGGGTGTGCCAGAGCCTGGTTCCCTAGGTGTCCGATCGCAGAACGCGAACGTCGCCGGTAATCGATTGCGAAGCAATAGGTGGGTCGGCCGGGTAGAAAATGAGTCCTTGGGGGCTGGGTGTGTGAAGAAAGACAACGTGCGAGCAGCCCGAACCCCAAAATCGTTGTTCTGTAAGGACAAAATCTTGATGAAGTGAAAAGGACCGGCTACTTCACGAGGGGGATGTTCTCGGTCTTCTTCACAATGTCGATCGGCTGGAAGACGGGATCGGATGCGCCTTTCGAAGACTCCGCCTCGATGCGTTGCAGGAACGCCGGAGGACCGGAGATGGCCGCATAACTCAGCGTGGCCTCTACATCGAAAGTCCGCGTATCCTTCGGTGTCGGGAAGGTGAAGGTTTCGACGCGCAATTCTTCCGGTTTCAACACCGTATCCTCGACGACCTTCACGGCCTCGAAGTCAAAAATCGTGTTCTGGCCCTTCGCGTCCTGATAGGTCCTGCCATAGACACGCTTCTCCGCAAAAACCGTCCTAAGATTCTTGCCTTTGATGTCCAGCTGCAGCACGACGCTCGCCCAGGCCGGATGGGTCGTCGGAAGATTATGAGGCACGAGGCTCTGCACTTTGACCGCCACGGTCGTTTTGTCGCCTTCAATCTTCGTCTCGATGTCGAGTTTGGCCGCTTCCTGTCGTAACTTGCCGATGCGCCCGGGGAACGTGTGATTGGCCACAGTCCGTTTCTTCTCCCCATTCGCCGATTCTCCCGTCTGCTCCGGCATGTGGCAGGACTGGCACTCCTTGCCAGACTTGATGGCTTTGCTTTGATCCCAGTTGCCGAGGAGGTCGTTCGTTTTGCCGAGATTGGCCCCCGCCGGCACTGCTTGGTGGCAGTTCAAGCAGAGATCGGATTTGTGAAACAGGCCCAGCTCCATCGACTGATGGGCGAGGTTCTGGGCGAAATCCTTGTAGGGGCCATAGAGCGTCTTGCTCCCCGCGGGTTCATATTTCGGCTCCGGCGGCTGCTTCGTGCGGTCCACTTGCTTGATGAGATGGCACTGCGAACAGGCGACCCCGTCCATTTGCGGATCGCCCGACTTCGCCTGATCGATGAAGAACTGGACCTTATCCGGGAATTCGCGCACGTGCGGCGCATGGCAGCGGAAGCACAGCGCCTTGTCCTTGCCGCCAGGCGACGCCAAAAACGCGTCGAGTGCGGCGCGGAAGGCAGGCGAGTGGATCGACCGCGACAAGGGGGAGGTCTCCCACTCTTCGAAGACGCGCTCATGGCAGCGTTTGCACTTGTTGGAGTTCGGGAAGGCCTTGTCCATCGTGATGGGGGCTTTGCCGTCCTGTTGGGCCAACAGCCGATCGCCCCACAGATGCGACGCCGCGCCGCCGAGCCATACGACGCCCGCGACAACAATTGACAGACCTGCCTTGTGCAGCACGCTTCGCATGTCCCGGCCCCTTCAGAGAGTCTTTGCCCGGTAGGTCAGCATACGGGGTTGCGTGTACTCGTCGAAAATCTTCTTGGCGGTCTGCCGTTCTTTGTCGTCCTTGAGCGTCGCGAGATATTTGTCTTTCAGGGCCGGCTCAGGCGCGGGGATCAAGGTGTAGCTCAACACCGCCTCCACGGAAGCGGGGGTCGCGCCGGCCGGGATCGCAAACGAGAACGGCACCTTCCTCGTGTTGCCGCCTTTGATGAACGGGTCGGGAATCGGCCCGCGAAGAATCTTGTCGTAGGGCAAGCCGAAGTGCTTCGTCTCCTGCGCCAGCACCTTGCCCTGCGCATCCTTGACGGTGATGGCTAAATCGAATTGTTTGAGCACCGGATCGCCGTCTGGGAAGCTGTGCGGCAGGCTTCCGACCTTGACCAAGGCCGTGCCTTCGACTTTCTCGGCGGACTTGCTGCTGTCGATGTCGATGCGGGGCATCCACTCGGCCTGGAGGTTGCGGTTCTTGAGCAGGATGCCCGGGATCACGACGCCCCGGAAATAATGGCGGCCGATCGAACGCGTCATGGCTCCGCGCTTCGAAGTCGAACTGCCCGTGGACTGTTCCATGTGACAATCCTGACAAATCGTGCCTTGCAGGATTTCTCCAGGCAGATCCTTTTGCGTCACGTCTTTCACCTTGTCGAAATGGCAGGAGGCGCAATAATTTGCGCCGCGGAACAACGGCACCTGCACCGCCTCATGGACGAGGTTCTCCTCCGGATCGGCGTAAGGGCCATGCATGGTCTTGCCCGGCTCGATCTTGAACGTGGGCGGCGGCCCATTGGTGCTTTCCTTGATCAGATGACAGGATGCACAGCCGATGCCTTCGACCTGCGGATTGCCCGAGATGACCTGTGCGGCAATTTTCTCGGCATACTGCGGGAACACCGTCGTCGACGGCACATGGCAGGAGAGGCACCGCTTGCGTTCGTCCGCCGTGGGATTCGTCTGCAGCCATACACCGAGCACGGTTCGAAACACCGGCGACTCCAGTGACGTGCCGTGCAGCAAGGCAGCGTCCACACGGCCGAAGGTCTTGAGGTCGGGGGTCTGTTCCCGCGCGCCTTTCCATTCTTCATAGTGCCGGTCGTGACACTGCTTGCATTCCTCGGAACGGATGAAGACCCTCTCGATCTCGTCGACCCACTTTTCCGGGCTCTGGCCGTTGGCCTTCTGCGCCACCGCCCCGTCTTGATAGACCATGACCCCAAGGAGGAGCAGGGCGATGCACGTGGCGACTAGGTGTCGTCTTGTCAACATTCGTCTGAACCACATCGAACGTGGAAGTCCTAATCTCGTTTGCACCCGACAAAGTGAAAATTCACACCCCACCCGACGGGGTCGCCAGGATCGGCCGGCTCGTAGGTGCCGACCGTGAAATTGCATTCGTTCATGGCTTTCTTGATGTGCCGTCCGAAATCGAGCATGGTTTTGACTTCCTTCTTGTCGATTTCCTTGATGACGGACCGCACCTTGATCCCTGCGTAGTCGGCGCGAGAATTGCCGATGACTTCGAACACCGCCACGCCTTGGGGGCGCTGCAGCTTCAGTTCCTTCTGGATCTCTTCGTCGACCTCGCCGACGACGACGCCGAAGTCTTCCCCAAGCTTGGCCGCCTCATCCACCGTCATACCGTCTGCCGCCCCGTCGTTCGCCGTTCGTCCGGGAAGCGGGCTACCCAGCAAGCCGAATACTACTCCACACACAACAAGGGCCCTTCCCCAACGAAGGGCCCCGGTGGTGCCGTGCACAGCCCTGTTGCGATCTTCCTCCAAGGTCGGCGCCTCGCGATGCCCGATCACCCGCGCAATGGTTTCTCGTTCATCACACCATGAAACCTAGATTTTCGCAATCGGATCAATGACCAACTGAAACCACGGCGCCACCGCTTTTTGGCCGTTCCGCTCCTTGTTTTCCCCGTTCCACACGGCGAAAGAGACGGTTTGGATGCGGCCGGGAACGAGCTTCGCCTCATTGTCCTGTTCCTCGGCGCCAAGCGGCCGGCGCATCACCACGTGCCAGACCCCATCCTTCCACGTCGCCTTGCCCTGCACCCGCCCCTGCTTCTCCTTCGTCGTTAACGTGCTGAACCCGCCGCCGATCAAGTCTTCCACCGACGACACGCGGCGCGGGATCACCTCGAAGGTCCGCACGCCTTCCCGCTGCTTATCGTTGCTGCGGGCAGCCCGCCGGTCGATGTCACTCTGCCAATCGGCTTTCCAGTGCCAAATATTGATGTAGTGGTCGAGTTGGCCCATGCAAAAGAAGGCCGGTGCATCGCCGAGCGGGAGGCCGATGGCCACGCCGTCGCGGAACGTGCCGGGCGTCAACCGGTCATTCTTCGTGTTGTCCTGCCATTCCAAGAGAAACGCGATCTCGCTCCCGTTGTGAATGGATCGGACGCTCAAGGCGCGCGCGGTCGGCTCCGGCCAGACAGGTCTGGTGATCACCTGGCCGCTCAACGGCAGCGTCATCGGTGGCACCTTCGCCCACGTGGGGTCCTCAGGAGTCGCGGGGAGATCGCCCTCGATCAGATGGGCTCGGATCACCATGCCTTCGGAGCTTACGAGCGGGATGCCCATGCCGCCTAGGACCGCGGCCGATACGAGAATGCAGAAGAAGAGGAAGAGCAGAGAGCGGGGAGGTTTCTTGGTCGTGTTGCGCAGCATGCTCATGTCCTGGTTGACCAAGCTGAGAGCCGGCGGAAACAGCCTGCGGACCGCCCAGCGGCGACCGCCGATGTCACCATACCACAAAACACTTGAGCGACCAATTGAAGCGAATTCGGGTTTCTACCAAAGACGCACGCGCCGAATCTTGTTTTCGCCGCGCTCGCAGATGTAGAGATGCCCGACGGAATCCAAGGCGAGCCCGACCGGCGAATTGACGACCGCCTCGACGCCCAGCAGGCCGTCACCGTGCTTGACCCCACCGGCGGATTCCTTGGCGACGAACCGCGCCGCCCCGCAGCCGCCCATGTTCTTGTCTTCGTAGCCGCTGTCGCCGTTTCCCGCCACGGTGGTGATGATGCCGGTGGCCGCGTCGACGCGGCGCACGCGATGGTTCATGGTGTCGGAGACGTACAGATTGTCCTGTGCGTCAAAGACCACGGCCTCGGGCGCGTGGAGCATCGCGCGAGTGGCTGGCTTGTTGTCGCCATCGTAGCCGTAGCGGCAGACGCCGGCGAGCGTGGAGATCACGCCCGTATTCCGATCGATCTTCCGGACGCGGTTGCTGCCCTTGTCGACGATGACGACGTCCCCCTTTCCGTCAACAGCGATGCCGACGACGTCATAGAGGCGGGCCTCCAGTGCGGGCTTGCCGTCATCCAGATACATCGACATGTCGAGGCCGTCCGAGCAGACCGGCATGAGCCAGCCGTGATCGTCGCTGAAATCGATGCCGATGGCGTCGCCAGAAAGGACCACGAGATTGCGGGCCACGAGCGGCTGTTCGCGCGCATCGTCTTCGGCCGACCAGGCGCCGGCGATCGTCGTCACGAGGCCCGTGCGCGGATCGTAGCAGCGGATCTTGTGGGCCTGCGTGTCGGCGATGTACAGCACGTCGTCTTTGTCGAAGGCCATGGCCGCGGGCCACGTGAGATTGACCTCGAGGGCCGGACCGTCGCCGTTGAAACCATGTTGGCCGGTGCCCACGATCGTGGTAATGACGCCGGTGTCGCGGTCGACTTTGCGAATGCGGTTGCTGCCGGAGTCGCAGATATAGAGATGATTCTGGGAATCGAAAGCGATGTCGAGCGGCAGATAGAGGCCGGCTTCGCCGCAGGGTCCCTCATCGCCGCTGTAGCAGGTTTCACCGATGCCGGCGAAATTGTGCAGCGTGCCCTCTTGAAGGTCGACGCGCCGTATGCGGTCTGACCCGGACTCGGCGAAATAGAACCAGCGCTCGTGCTTGTCGAGCGCGGCATGATGTGGCAGCGGAATGCCGGCCTTGACCGCGCGTTTGCCGTCTCCTGTGCTGCGCGCCTTGCCGTTTCCCGCAAAGGTCTCGATGTACCCGAGGGCGAGCTGAAGTGCGGTCTCCATGGCGTCCTTTCCGTCGCGCCGCTTAGGCGCGGGTCGCCGGCTGTGCGGCTGGCTGTTCAACGCCGGGCGCCGGGGCCGCCTGGATGGATGCCTGAGGCGCCGCCATCTGCTGCTGGGCCGCGGCTTCGGCCTCGGCTTCGATGGCTTCCGCTTCATGCACCGACTTCTTGAAGCCCTTGATGGCCTTCCCGAGTCCTTCTCCCAGCTGCGGCAGCTTGCCTGCGCCGAAAATGATCAAAACGATGAAAAGGATCAGGATCAGCTCTGTAAATCCCATACTCCCAAACATGGTGTGTTCCTCCGGTAAGAGTGAATCAGGATGCGCTGGTTTTACTTCGTTTGGCAAAACGTTCTTTCAACCGCTGACGCGCCTGCTCGGCCTGCTCGAACATTTTGCACTTGTCGTAGACGCTGATCAGATTGTAATAGGCCAGCGGCTCGTCGGCATTGTGTTCGACAGCGTCTTCCATGACCTTGATGGCCAGATCCGATTTTTTGTGATTGAGGGCCAGCTCCATCAGCTTGAAGCTGCCTTCCAGATGCTTCGGGTCCAGCTCGAGGGTGCGGAGATAGCACTGGATCGCCGCATCGATCGTGTTGTAGTCGGAGACCTGGGGATTGTCGAGCTCGACGTAGACGCCCGCAAGATTGTACCAGGCCATCGGATCGTCCGGCGTGATCTCGACCAGCCGCTCATAAAACCCCTTCGCGTCCATGTACTTTTTCTTATCGGCGCAGAGCCGGCCCAGGTTGAAGAGCGCCAGCACGTCGTGCGGGAAGACGTCCAGCGCGCGCTTGAACTCGGCTTCGGCCTCGTCCGCCATGTTCTTGGTCGCATAGATCGTGCCGAGATTGGAATAGTACATGGCGAGCGAGCGGTTCATTTCCGCGCGGATGCCTTCAGCCATTTCGATCGACTTCTTCACTTCGACCAAGGCGTCGTCCAACCGGCCCTTGCTGAAATACAGTTCCCCCAATCGGCAACGGGCCTGAAAATCGTCGGGCTCGGCCGCGAGCAGCTTTTCGATTTCGACGATTTCCTCATCCGGGTTCAACGGCTGATCGCCCGGATCGACCGCTGCCCTGCTCTGCTCCGAAGACGTTGTGTCGTCCATGACAAGCCCCTATGGCAAAAGATTACGGGAATTACACATGTCCGCCGACCAACGAGTCGGACGTTCTCATTACTGCCCGGTCCGCCACGGAGTCGGACGCATCGCGCCGAGAGCGGTCCATCGTCAACAACATCACGCCCAGGACGACCATCAGCGTCAAATTCGAGTACAAGAGGGCATAGCCCGCGATAAACATGAGCCCCAGGCCATAGCCCGCCAGCCGTCCCATGGTCAGAAGCTTGATGACGGTATAGGACCAGCACAGCAAGCCTGCCATATACAGCGCGAACGGAAGATAAAAGGTGTATCCCATCCCGAACTGGAAAATCCAGCCGATGCCGTCCGCCGCCTTACGGACGTTCGTAGCGAGCCCCGGATTGTATTGATTGAGCAGGTAATCCAAGAAGAACATCGAGATGAAGATGACGGCGGCGGTGCTCCAGAACCACATGGCGCGGTGTCGCTGGCGCTGGTTGCGCGATCGGAACGACACGCCCCGCCCGTAGGCCCAAAAGACGAGAATGCTGGCCAGCACCATGAAGGCTTCACCGGCCCGGTGCGATTCGTACACCATCGGCGGCGCGACCACGGTCCCTGCAAAACTGAAGAAGGTGGAGACGATCTGGTAATACAGCCACCCGCCGATGCCCAAGAGATACGTGATGCCAAGAAGCCGGTGTGACCGGTCGTGATGCGTCGACAGATATTCGCTCATCAGCAGGACAATGGCGGCCAGGGCCACGGTGTTGTAGAGGGCCGAGCCGAGCATGGACGGCGGCACGAACAGAAATCCGATCGTCAGCAGCAGCAACAGCGCAATGCAGGGCACGATGAAGCGGGTCAATCCGGTAAACCCACGCGACGACAGCCGATTGACGCTGCCGACCGTCAAGCCGAGGAACAAGAGAATCGCGACGACGTTCAAGAGCCACTGCCCGACTTCGGTCAGAGCCGTGAAGGTCGGAATAATCCACTGATGATCGGCGGCCAGCTTGCTCAAGTGCATGCCGAGCCGGGACACCAGCCGGTAGAGAATCAGCTCGAGGAAGGCGACCAACAGCACGAGCTTGATGGTGTATTGGAAGAGGAGCGGCTGATCGCTCAGCTTTCCGGTGATGCGTTCGATGGTGGTTGCAGTTGCCGGCACGAATGCTCCGACGATGTTGAAAAGTATACCGACCGGCAAAAAAACCGGTCAACGCTGCCTGTCAGCCGTTACGACTGCGCGGCGGTCACCGCGCGCCGCTCTTCTGCCTTCGCCCGTGCGATGTACAGCAGCCCATCTGCCATCGAGTAGTTGAACGGCAGCTCGCACACCACTTCACTGATTTTTTCGTACACATGCTGATACAGCCGCTCGGCCTGGTCTGGCGTCATGCCTTCCTGTACTTCGTAGAAGAAGCCGAGGCTCAGATCTTCGGCCGACGGCCGCATGATCCGCCGGATGCCGTAGCCGCCAGGATCGCTCATGATGGGCGCTTCTTTCTCGAGATCGAACAGACAGGGCTGGCACGAGAAGCCATAGGACTCGTTCAGCTTCTTGTTTTCGACGATGAAGTTCATCGTCTCCAACGCTTCTTCTTCCTTCTCGGTTGGGAAACCGACGATGATGTAGCAGTGCACGGCCATGCCGAGATCGACGCAGTCGCTTGCGATCCGCCGCACCCATTCCTGTTGGATGCCCTTCTTCATGAAATCCATGATCCGCTGGTTGAACGATTCCAACCCAAAGACGATCTTCAGGCAGCCGGCATCCCGCATGGAGGTGAGCAACTCGCGCGTCAGATGTTTCTCGAACCGCATCTCGCAGGTCCATTTCACGTCGAGCTGGCGATCGATCATCTGCTGGCAGAGCCGCTTGGTCGGCGACAGTGCGAAGCATTCATCGGTAAAGAAGAAGTTCCGCACCCCGTAGCGCTGCTTGAGCCATTCCAGTTCCTGGATCGTGCGGCCCGGTTCCTTCTGCCGGAAATTCTGATGGTCCAGCGTCAAGGCGCAGAACGCGCAATCCTTGTAGTAACAGCCGCGGGAGAACTGCACGGGCAGCACCGGCTCGGGCGAGAGATAGCGACCCAGCGGGAAGCCATCGTAGTTGGGGGCGGGCAATTGATTGACGTTCTCCGAATAAAACGGCTGGTTCACATGGATCTTGCCGTTCTCGCGATAGATCAAATTGGGCACCCGGCTAAAATCCTTCTTTCCCGCCATCTGGTTCACCAACTCGAGCAAGGCGGTCTCCCCTTCGAAGACCACGATGTCGTCGGTGATGTCGAACAGGGTCGGACAGCGGCGGAGATTGTCGACCAGTCGCGTGAAGATGCTGCCGCCGATCGTCAGATGGATGTCGGGCGCCGTTTCCTTGATGAGTCGGCACAGCGTGAGGCCTGGAATGATCTGCGAGGTCGCCGTGATGGACACCCCGATCAGTTCCGGACGGTCGGCAATGATCGAAGGAAGGAAGCGTTCGCGGAACAGCTTAATGTACGGATTCTGCTGCTCGTCGCGGATGACCTTCATCAAGTCCTTGGACGAGTAGATGGAATACGTGCTGAATTGATTGTCGACCACCGTGAGTCTGGTCGGAAAGTAGACCGTGGACAGCACTTCGAGCCACTTGTCGATCAAAAAGAGGCTTTCCCGGTAGGCTTCCATGTCGTAGAAGCCCTCGCTGCGAAGCGTATCCTTCGCCAGTTCAATGCGGTCGATCAAATACGGAAACCGGTCGAGCGATTCGGTGACTCTCGCCAGATGCTCGGCACTGCCTGGTCCCGTCTCGCCGGTTCGCTCCCGTTCAAGGCTGTGCTTTTTGTCGAGCAACTCTTGATACAGCCCGGCGCCATAGGATTTGGTGACGACCTCATCCAGGAGCTCGATCCCCAGATCGCGCTGAGTCACATTGGTCACACCGGCCTGTGCGAGGAAGCCTGTTAACGAAGGGAGGCTGAGATAGGGCTGAGACGGATGCCAGGTCGGTGGAAAAAGCAGTGAGACTTTCATGCCAAATCTCTACCGAGAGAATTGAAAAATAAGATAAATCTCGAAAGATATGGACCTATTTTTATACACTCCGGCCCCGCGCAAATGCAACCCTCCCGCTCCCGAAGAAGTGCTCCCATAAATAGAAAAGCCCCAGCTCGGAGAACTGGGGCTTTTCATCGGATGTCTGCTCCACCCCGGAAAGGATGGAACATGGTCACTCAGACCCGTTCAGCTCACGGAAGCTTGAGCGTGAACCAGGTGGAGAGCGCCTTCATGCCGTTACGCTCGATATTGTTGCCGTCCCACACCGCGAACGCGATGGGCACGGACATTCCTGCCTTGAACTGCGTGTCGTTCGCATCGCCTGTTTCCATCGTGCGCTTCACGACGATGCGCCAGGTCGGGCCGCTATAGCCGCCGCCCTTGACGGAACCAGCCGGCTCCCACACGCCGTTACCGATGACATCCTGATGGGCTTGGGTCGTCAAGGTGCTGAAGCCGTTGGCGTTCAGATCCTCAACGGAGCTCACACGCAGGGTCGGATCTGACATGATGTTGCCTGACCAAATGCCGGGATTGAAGGGTCCGAGGCTGCGGCCGATCCGGTCCGGATAGGTCACGCCGCCGGCAGGCTCTTCAAAGTAGTAATCCCAGAAAATGCCAGGATATTGATCGTCCACATCCCAGAGGCCCGCGCTGTCTTTGCCGAGGTCCTTTTGCCATTCCGCGTTCCACCGCCAGATGTTGGTGGTCCCGCCGGATTGCCCCATGCACTGGAACGGCGGCGCACCCGAGGTATTCACCGGGAACATGATCGCGGCCTGGTCACGGAAATCTTGTGGACCAATCGTCGTGTCATTCTTGGTCTGATCGCTCCACTCAACGCGCAGCCCGACTTCCTTGCCGTTGCTCATGGCCTTCACGAACACCGACTTCACCGAGATGTTCGGGTGCATCGGCGTGGTGATCAATTGGCCGCTCAATGGTACGATAACACCGGGCACACTCTCCCACACAGGGTTCGCCCCATCCATCGGGATGGGTCCCTTGACCGCCTTCGCCGGGATGGTCACCGGTTGGCTGACGGCCAACGGTACCTGCCCAATCGTCAACATCACGCCAACGATCAGGGCAGAGAGAAGAATGCCAAACACCACAGACTTGTTGTGTGTCTGCACTACTCTCATGGACTATGCCCTCCTCTCGATTAAATGATTAAGATTGACCCAAAATTGCTGCATAAAAGCAAACACCGACTCACCACAGAGCGCTAGGCGGTCCCGACCGGCCCCCCTTCCTCCTTGTCCTTGTCCTTTTGATCCATGAAATTTTGAGCGCCTGTTTCGTTCAACAAGAGATTCAATTCGTTGCCTTGATCCTGTGCACCGCATTCATAGGTCTGCCCCTCGGGCGCATTGAACGTGGCCGGCCGATAATCCGTTTCTGAATAGGTCTGCGGAGTCACCCCGAGGAAGGCCGCTTCAAAATCCATCCAGTCACTCATCAGCTCCGCGACATGCTTGAAGAGACCCGAGTCCGCCTTTTTGATCAGCATCCGGCAGAACAGAGGCACCCAGCGCCCGATATGATTCTTCACGAACTTCTTTTGGGCATCGACGACGATTTGGGTTTTTTCTGCGCCGTCATGGCAGCGCGAGTAGGACTCCTTGTAGGCCAGGAAGTGCATGAACTCGAATTCGACACTCAGATGATCGAGCCGCTCGTGGATATCTTTGGAGAGCTCGACGCCGAATGCCTTATAGAAGCCGGCAATGTCGCCCATGACGTGGGATTGCGCGAAGACGTGATCGTTGCCGAACAGTGTTTCGTAGGGAGGACAGTCGAGCGTAATGACGTTGCTGAACACGCGCCGATGTTCCGCCTGCAATTCGCTCAATTGCCAGTTCACACACTCGGAGGCGATCAGTTTTTCGATCTGGTCGAACTGCTTGCGCATCAAGGCCAACTTTTGCTTGGCCCGGTCCCCTCCGATGCCGTCGAGTGCCGTCTCCAAGGCATCGAGGGCCGCACGCCCGTCCTCCACGAATTCGCCGCACTGCAAGTAGTCGAGGAACTCGTCGTCTTCGGGGTAGAGCAGGCTCCAAGAAACCAGCAGATACAACTTACTGCGGTTGAGTGCACGTTCGACTGCGGGGGAATCTTTGATCGGGGGATTCGAAATGACAGCGGCTGCGGATTGCGTAGAACCTTGTATCGACTGCTTACTCGTCATGAGAATATGCTCCTCATTTTGACCTCGTTGCCGTGAAACATTCTTCGGCAACTTCGGTCAAACCAGTGGCGAAAGCCTGGGTATGATAGGTAAAGGTTAAAAGCTTGTCAAGCACCGATTCTGACTCTTCCACCACGCATTCATTCGGACTGCTTCGCATAAGAAATGGGCCGTTATGTGTAAGCGACTGCTTACGGTCTTGGCTGATTTCCACCAGTGACCTATTAGCGAGGGGATAGTTCCATCGAACGAAAGGGCGTTATTTTTATGGCAATGTGGTCGTTAACCGTGCGGCAGACGTGCTCGCACATGCCGCATCCTACACACCGTTCAACCGACACTACAAGCCGTTGTGCATCAAAATCCATCGCCAACGCATCCGTGGGACATTTCGACACACAGGCATGACACCCCTGCCCCGCCGTGCAAAGTCGATGGTTCACGACGGCCACCCCCATGCGGACGTCCTGCGTTCCTGCAACCGGCAGCAAGGCTTCGGTCGCACAGGCGGCGATGCAGGGCATGTCGTCGCAGAGGTAGCAGGGCACCTGGTCGGGAAAAATCACGGGGGTGCCGTCCGGATGCAACACAATCGAGTCATGCGGGCAGGCTTTCACACAGTCGCTGCACTTGGTGCACCGCTCGAAAAACAGCGCTTCGCTGACCGCGCCGGGCGGCCGCAGCCAATCCGTCCGCACGGGAGGCGCCGCCTTCTCGGGCACCGCGTCCACATGGGCGGCATATTCTTTTGCCGCCTTTGCGACCGAGAGGACGGAATCCTTGAAAAAATCCCGCCGGCCGTATTTGGGATCAGTTGCCACGGTTAGTGTCGTCGTTCTACGTCGAAGCCTTGAGTGAAGAGAGCACGAAGTTGCGACCTTTTGACCATCTGCTTCACATCACGCCGTCGGCGCGAAGCTTGTAGACCTCAACACAGCGGTCGCAGGCACCGAACTCGACGTCCCACCCAGGATGATTTTCGCGGATGAAATCCAGCACATAGGATTCGATCTTGTTCCCCATGTCCTCGACCCAGGAATAGGTCGGGAAGCGGCACAGCGGGCACGGGAAACCGGGCATCAGCATGACCTTGTTTTCGGTCTCCGGTACTTCACCGCCTTCGACGTCGACGGCACGGTCCATGACCCGCAACGTGTCCGTCGCCATTTCGATCAATTCTGCGTGCGTGAAGAAGCTCGTCAGCCACAAGCCTTCGAAGACGGATTTAAGCTGCAGAGCGGGAATTTTCCGGTACCACGATCGGAATTCCTTGAAGCGGTCTTCTTTCCGGAGCATCGGTTCCTTGCCGGCGGCCGTCAACCGGCTGTCGACGCTCAAGCTCCAGAGGATGCGGTAGCGGTGGAGGATGAGGGTTTCTTCTCCGGGATTCAGCCCGACCTTGGTATCGGGGTCGTAGCCGAAGACCGGATCCAGCATGTCCGAAATGTGCATGAGCTCGTGCCGGCAATACCGTGTCAGCGCCGGATCATAAAATCGCCGGGGAATGAGCTTGATCCCGATGCCCTTCAGGCCCTTCTCTTCGAACTGCCTGGCCATATCGTGCTCGACCGATCCCCATTTGCGCAGGATGTCGACGCCTTCCTGATCTTCTTTGAGCACGCCTTTGACGAGCACGATGCCGACCTTATCTTTGACGAGCGGATACTCGTTGAAGGCATCGCGGATAATGTCGGAGAACCCCCAGGTGCCGAAGAGATACTGGTAAAGCTTCTTGAACTCGCTTTCCCGATCGTCGAGCGTGAACTTTTCGTAGATCGGATCCGCCAGTTCGTGGAACTCCTTATAGTAGGTGGGGTCTCCTTCCCGTTCGGTCTTTTCCACGAACGAGTCGATCACTTCCTGCAGCAAAGCAGGCTGAAAACGCAATTCCATGTCAGCCTCGGTGTTCCGGTTTCGGGGCCGCTTTTCCCCAGTCGTGGTGCGGTGTGGACGGCGCTCCGAGCGGCTTGACTTGGCGCCGTAGCTTCTCTTACGATCTCCAAATCGACCGCAAATTATACCGGCTAGAAACGGCGATTTGCAATCAAGCCTGTCGTCGCCGCTGGTTGACTACTAAGGATTCGGCAAGGGACCCACCCATGACACAACCAAGCGCCTCTTCGACCGTTCCCGCACAGCCTTCAGCTGCGGCCACCGCTCCGACAGGTCCGATTGACTCGCTGGAATATTGGACTGCGGGCGCCCGCGAAGCCCGAACCTTCCGCGGACATTCGCACGGCGTCTGGTCCGTTGCATTCGCGCCGGACGGCTTGACGCTCGCCAGCGCCGGCGTCGACCGTCTCGTCCGGATCTGGGACATTGAGACCGGCCGGCTGCTTCGGTCGCTGCGGGGCCATACCCATGATATCCGCGCCGTCCTCTACACCCCGGACGGTCAGTCGTTGGCCACCGGCAGTGAAGACCGGACAATCCGCTTGTGGAATCCCAACACCGGCGAACCATTGAAACTGCTCTTCACCCGCTACGATCACAATATCTGCAGCCTCTCGCTGTCTCCAGACGGCTTGATGCTGGCGCGAGGCAGCCACAACAAGGACATCAAGATCTGGGAAGTCACGACCGGAACCGAGTTGATGACCCTGCTGGGCAAAGACCAGTACGATCACCATTGGTCGGTCTGCGTGGCGTTCTCACCAGACGGCCGCCATCTGGCCAGCGGCATGGACATCGGCAAGATCAAGATCTGGGAAGTCCTTCCCAGCGGCGAAGAGAAGGTCCTGCACAACGGGCACTGGCAGGAAACCGAGGAAGACTCGACCGAGACCCGCGGCTATTTCATCGAGGACGACGGCGGATTCCAAAAACCAATGGACTATTGGATCGGGGCCATGACCTTCACGCCTGACGGCAAGTACCTCATCACCGGCAGCCGCGATCAGACGATCAAAATATTCGAAATGCCGGAGGCGCTCGAGCAGCGAACGCTGAAGGGACACGGAGGTTGGATCCGCTCGTTGATCGTCACGACCGACGGTAAAGTCCTCATCAGCGCCGGAGACGACAACACCATCCGGTTCTGGGATCTGAAATCCGGCCGCTGCTTCCGTACGCTCAAGGGTCACACAGGCGGCGTGCGAGGCGTGGCGCTTTCGGCGGACGGCCTTCGCCTCGCCAGCGCGTCATGGGACCGGACGGTGAAGCTGTGGGAAGGTGGGGCGGAACCGGTAGAGTAAGTGCGGACGGTGGGCTGCTGCCCCGGCGATGGGTGAACCCGCATGCCTTATCGCCGCTTGGCTCCGCAAACTCGTTCCGTTTGAGACTTCGTCTAAACGGACCTTCGAACACTGCGTCTCGCCATCGCGTCACGCGACCGCATCGACAAGGCATGCGACCCATCGCAAGTCGCAGCAAGCTCCACCATCCACCCCTTCACTTATAGAAGAAGAGGCGACAGGCGCTCCGCGCCTGTCGCCTCTTGTGGTTCTTCGTACCTATACAGCTCTATTTCTGATCTTCTTCTTCGGGCTCGTCTTTCGCGGAGGGGATGCCGTAGCGTTTGCATTTCTCCCAGAGCGCTTTTCGAGAGAGCCCCAGGATCTTTGATGCGGTCGTGCGGCTGCCTTCCACCCTTTCCAGCACCGAGAGGATGTACTCCTTCTCGAACTCTTCCCGCGCCGCCATGAGCGAATTCAATGGGCGCTCCGCTTTTTTTTGTCCGGTCAAACCTTCGCTACAAAATCCACACGTGTCTTGAGGGACGCCCCCGGTGAAGGGACAGGTCTGAAAGCCGCACAAGTCCTGTGGCTGCACTGGTTCGCGGTCGCGCCCCAGCGCCACGGCCCGCTCGACCATGTTCTCCAGTTCCCGCACGTTGCCGGGGAAGGAATAGCGCAGGAGCAGCTCCCGTGAGGCCGGCGAAAAGCCCTTCAGCTTCTTGTTCATCTTGACCGAACAGCTCTGCAGTACGTGGTCTGCGATGACCATGATGTCTTCCTGCCGCTTTCTCAACGGTGGAATCACGACCTGGACGACGTTCAAGCGGTAGAATAAATCCTCGCGGAACCGTCCCATCGACACTTCTTTGCGCAAATCCTTTTGCGTGGCACACACCAGACGGACATCGACGTCGATGGTCTCGTTGCCCCCGACCCGCTCGAATTTGCGTTCCTGCAGCACCCGCAGCAGCTTGACCTGTACGACCGGGGAAATCTCACCAATTTCGTCGAGAAACAGCGTGCCACGATGGGCCAACTCGAACCGCCCTCGCCGCTGCCGCAAGGCGCCGGTGAACGCGCCCTTTTCATGACCGAACAACTCCGCTTCCAGCAGCGTTTCCGGCAATGCTGCGCAACTCACCTTGATGAGCGGATGCTGGCTGCGGGCGCTGTTCTGGTGAAGGGCATTGGCGACCAGCTCTTTTCCCGTGCCGCTCTCGCCCAGGATCAGGATCGTCGAATCGGTACCCGCCACGGTTTTGATCTTGTCCAGGACGCCGCGCATCTGGGTGTTGGTGCCGAGAATGCCGTTGAAGCAAAACTTGCTCTCCAACGTTTCCTTCAGGTCCTGGTTTTCACGGCGCAACGCGATGACGCGTCCGACCCGTTCGACGATCAAGAGGAGCTCGTCCATCTGGAAGGGCTTCGTGATGTAATCGAAGGCCCCCAGCTTCATGGCACCGACTGCGGACTCGACCGATCCGTGGGCCGTGATCATGACGACCTCGGTCTCCGGCGACTTGTCCTTTGTGGCCTTGAGGACCGTGAGCCCATCCACGCCTGGTAGCCGCAGATCGGTGATGATCAGATCGAAGGCTTTCTGTCTCAGCACTTCGAGGCCTTCTGTGCCCGAGGCCGCTGCACGGACATCGTAGCCGACCGCCTCCAGGGCGTCGACCATCGATAGCCTGATGAGGGGCTCGTCGTCGACCAACAGGATGGCCATCCCCTTCATGACACTCTTTCCACTAATGATCGCTCTCTCGACAACGGTAGACATAAGGTAAATGTGGTTCCTTTCCCGACTTCGCTTTCCACCAAAATCTTACCACCATGCCGCTCTGCAATGCCGAGACTCACGGAGAGCCCCAGCCCCGTCCCCTCGCCTTCGCTCTTCGTCGTGAAAAACGGATCGAAGATGCGCGGCAGCACTGTGGGCGGAATGCCGGAGCCCGTGTCGCCGACCTCGACCCGGCACACACCTTCGGCCACCGTCGTCCGGATCGTCAACACCCCGCCGCTTTTCATGGCTTGCACGGCGTTCAGAATGAGGTTCATCAACACCTGCTCGATCATGTGCCGATCCACCATGAGGCTCGGCAAGGCGGGGCCTAGCAGCGTCTCGAGCCGGATGAGATTCGGCGCGAACAAGTGGTTCGTGAGCACGAGCACGCGGTCGACGATCTGATTGATGTCGGTGGAACTGAACTCGGGCTCGTGCTGCTGCGAAAAATCGAGCAGCTGCCGCACGATCTTCTGGACGCGCCGGACGCCGTCCTCCATCGACACCCAGTATTCTTCTTGACGCGCAGGGGAAAGGGTGCCTTTGCGCAGGTTATACAGACAGTTCAGGATACCAGCGAGTGGGTTGTTGATTTCATGCGCGACGCCAGCGGCCAGCTTGCCGACGGATGCCAGCTTCTCGGAATTCCGAATCTGCTGCTCCAGCTTCTTGGTGTCAGTCATGTCGCGGGCGATGCCAAGTACGCCCAGAATTTCTCCCTCGGCGCCGTGCAGCGGAGACACGCTGACCATCACCGTGCGGGGTTCTCCCATCCGCGTCACCACTTCCACTTCGTACACCTGCTTCGCACCGATATCGAGCGTATTCTTGAGGCGGCGGCCCCGATGACGGCGGGATAACAACGAGAGATAGGGACGGCCGAGCAGATCGTCTTTGCGATAGCCCCAGACATTCACCTTGCTGTTGACGTAGGTGAACCGTTGCTCGGTGTCGAGCGTGTAGATGACGTCATTCGCGTTCTCAAGCAGATTTTCTAGGTATTGCTTGGTTTCTTCGATTTCTCGCGTCCGCTCACGGACTTTGATTTCGAGTTCTTCGCGATAGGTTTGGAGCTGCCGTTCAAGTCTCTTGCGGTCGGTAATGTCGCGCATCTGCACCATCACCAAAACCTGCCCAGAGCCGGCCACGTGAATCAAATCCATTTCAACGGGCGTCTCGTGCCCTTCAGCGTTGTACACCGTGATTTCCTGCGTCGGCACCTGCCGTTGCCCGGTCCCGATCTCGGCCAGCCATCCGGCGAGAGCTTCCCGGTGCGACGGTACGACGACGTCGTACATGCTGCCTCCGACCACTTTCGACTCGGCATAGCCGAGCGCCTGCTCTTCGCGCTTATTGACCGCGACGACCGTCCCCGCCGCGTTAACCATGAACACGGAATCGGCAACCAGATCGAAGAGCGCTTTGTAGCGGGCCTGGGAAGCGACCAGTTCCTGGGTGCGTTCGGAAACGGCCTGCTCCAATCCCGACGTGTAATGCTGCAGTTCCTGCTCGAGCCGATGCCGCTCGGTCACGTCGCGCACGAACGCACGGGAATGCACGAGGCCGCCGCGCTCCTGATCCAAGAGCGCCGTCGCATGAATCTCCACGTCAATGGGACGCCCGTCTTTGGCGAGCAGGACGGTTTCCATCGTGCTCTGCCCTTGAGAGACGAGCCGCTCGAGGTATTGCAGCACCCGAGACTCCTGCCCTCGCGGCACCACATCCCACAGCTTCATCATGAGCATTTCTGTCAGCTGATAGCCCAGCTTATCGAGGCCGGTCTTGTTCACGTGCACAAATCGGCCGCTTCGGTCCAGTTGGTAAATCATCTCGGGAGAATGCTCGATCAGGTCGCGATATTTCTCCTCAAGGGCCCGGACCTCCCCCATCCGCTGTTCGATCTGGCCAAACGATCTCTGAAGATTCGAAGCCATTTGATTGAACGCATCGGCCAGTTTCTCGATTTCGTCCCCGGTCTTGAGTTCGAGCCTCCGCTCCAGCCGTCCGCTGCCGATCTGCTGCACGCCATCGTGCAGCAACTGGATCGGCCGGGCGATTCGCCGCGCTGCCAAGAGACCCGTTCCCCACAGCACGGCCAGGACCGCGAGCCCATAGAGCAGCACTTTCGCGACAAGGTCGGCCAACGGGGCAAACGTTTCCTTCGGATCCTGGCGGACCACGGTCACCCAGTGCTTGCCGCCAATGCTGCCGGGAGCCAGCGGCTGACTGAACCGCACGGGCGCGAACCCGAGCAGGGAATCCTTGCTGCCATGCGAATCGTCTGCCGCCACAGTCCAGCCGGACTTGAGCGTTGCCAACACATTGATCAGCTCCGGCTTCACCGAATGTTCTTCAGGCGCCAGGATCGGGCAGATGACCGGTGTGCCGTCAGTGGTGAATAACATCGCATGACCGGTTGAGCCGATCGTGACGTCCGCGATCGAATGGAACAGCGTATCCCGGCGGAGCAGTACCGTCACCGCACCAATGACCGATTTCTGGAGGTCGTCAAAAATCGGCGCGGCAACCACCACGACGTGGGTGCCGAACGACGGATCGAACATGATCTCGCTGACGTACGGCTGTTGGCTGCTGCCCTTGACCACGGCCTGCCACCAGGGCGCCTTGCCATAGAAATACTCCACCTGGGGAATCGAGCTGACGACGAGTGCCCCCTGCTGATCGGTGACTAGAATCCCCACGTAATCCGATTTCCTGATGTCGTGCCACCGGATGAGATAGTTGGTCACGATGCGGTTGATGAAGAGCGGGAACTCGCTGCGCTTGTCCCGCTGCTTCCAGCGCTGCTGCCAGTCCCTGATCATCTCCTGGATTCTGTGAGGGTCTTTGTCTTCGTAGGTCCGGTTGGCTTCAGTGACGGCGGTGCGAAGAAAGGGCGTGGTGGCGAGTTGCTGTCCCTCGTTCATGACGCGGGTGACGTGCATTTCGATCCGGCGGGCGGCATCGACCGCCACTTCCTTGAAGCTCGTGCCGGTCGTCTCCCGCAAGGCGCGACGTTCTTCGAGATAGGTCAGAGCGAGGAGAAACGTGAGCGGCAGGAGCCCGACCATCACGATCGCCATGATGATCTTGTGCTGGAGACTGTGAGCACGACTCCAGAATGCCATGACAGGTCCGCGTATCCTAACGCCTCGTTTTAGCGGCAACTAATCTTACATGGTGTTTAGAACGAGCGTCCATCTTACTTACCCACCCGCCCGCGCTGCGCAATCGTTTGTTACCCAGCCTGCTCACCCAGCGCAGCTGGAGGCCTTTTTCAACACCATATATTATGCCCGCTTCAAGAGGCGTCCGGCCCCCCCGGGCCACAATAACAGCAGCGGGCTCGCCACGAACACGGACGAATAGGTACCAAAAATGACCCCCCAGAGCAGCGCCAGCGAAAAGTCATGGAGCACCTCGCCCCCTGCCAGGGTCAACGGAATGAGGACCAGCACGACGGTCAAACTCGTGACGATCGTGCGGCTTAGCACCTGATTGATCGCATTATTGATCATGGTCTCTTCCTGCTCGCGGCGCCGGAGACGCAGGTTTTCCCTGATGCGGTCGAAGACCACTACCGTGTCGGTGAGCGAATAGCCTGCCAGGGTCAGGAGCGCCGTCACCACGAGTAGTGTGATTTCCTTGTCGAGAATATAGAAGGCCCCCAGCACGGCGAGCACGTCGTGAAAGGTCGCCAGTGCCGCGGCCACGCCGAATCGCAATTCAAATCGCGCGGCGATGTAGAGGATGATGCCCGCGAACGAGATCACGATGGCCACCAGCGCATCGGATTGGAGCTTCTTGCCAATGGTAGGGCCGATTTCCGTACTGGACTCCACCACGAACTTGTTTCCCGGAAATTCCTTACTGAAAATGGACACGACCTTTTCCGCGGTTTTCTCCTCAATGGTCGTCGACGCCTTCACGCGGATCAGGAGCTTGTTCTCCTGACCGAATTCTTGGAGCTCGGCATCGGCCAGGCCGTTGGACTCAAGCGCCTTTCTGGCGTCTTCGATCCGGACGAGTTGATCGAACTTCAACTGCACCGCCGTCCCGCCCGCAAAGTCGATGCCGAGGTTGGCCTGGCCACGGGCGATCTGGATCAATGCCACGATGCCCAGTACCACCATGATGCCGGAAAACAGAAACGCATAACGGCGCTTGCCCATGAAATCCACATTGGTCTTCCCGAGAATTTCTAACATGCCGGCTCCTTCACGTTCGGCGCTCAGCGCCGAGGTCACAACTCCTCAGATTTCACAAGACGAGTAGCGCCTGACCCTAGATGCTCAACTGCTCGACTTTATGACGTTGGTTGATGATATCGAAAATGACCTTGGTGCCGACCAGGGCCGTGAACAGGTTGATCGCGATGCCAAGACACAGTGTGACCGCAAATCCCTTGATCGGCCCGGTCCCGAACAGAAAAAGGGCGACGCCCGTTATGAGCGTCGTCACGTGCGAATCGACGATGGTGAGCAAGGCCTTGTCGTAACCTCCGTCCACCGCCAGCCGGACGCCCTTTCCGCTTCGCAGTTCTTCACGGATCCGCTCGAAGATCAGCACGTTCGAATCCACGCCCATGCCGATCGTCAGCACGATGCCGGCGATGCCCGGCAGGGTGAGGGTCGCCGACAGGGCCGACAAGGCTCCCATCAGACAGATCAGATTGAGAATCAGCGCGAAGTCGGCAACCACGCCCGAGAGCCGGTAGTAGACCACCATAAATACCATCACTATTACGCCGGCGATCAAGGTGGCCCGTACGCCTTTCTCGATCGAATCCTTGCCTAAGGACGGCCCAACGGTCAGATCCTGGATGATCTTGAGCGGTGCCGGCAGCGCACCCGCCCGCAGGACGATCGCCAGATCGTTGGCTTCTTGCGTCGTAAACGTGCCGGTGATTTGCGCACGGCCGCCGCTAATGCGTTCCTGGATGACCGGAGCCGAATAGATCGTGTTGTCCAACACGATGGCCATGCGCTTTTTGACATTTTCGCTCGTGATGCGATCGAACTCGCGTCCGCCTTTGCCATCGAACGTGATGGAGACGTACGGATCATTGAACTGTCCGATGGACACACGGGCATCGCTCAGCACGTCGCCGGTCAGCATCACCCGTTTCTTCACGAGGTAGGGAATGCGATATTCGCGACCCGTATCGCGCTCGACGGCCCGCTCGAACAGAATTTGACTGCCCTCCGGCAACTTGCTCTCAGCCTGCTTCACCACCTCGGCTTCCCGGTCTCTAGGAATGCGGGCCGGCAAATCCATCTTCATCTGATTCTCTTCATCCAGCATCTTGAACTCGAGCAGCGCGGTTTCCTTGATCAGATCTTTGGCCCGCTTCGGGTCGCGGATACCCGGAAGCTGGACCACGATCTGCTTCAAACCCTGCCGTTGCACGAGCGGCTCCGCCACTCCGAACTGGTCAATCCGGTTGCGGATGGTTTCCAGCGCTTGGTTGATCGCCGAATCCTTGATGCGCTTGCTCTCGGTCTCACGCAGGTCCCAGACGATGGTATTGGCAGAACCAGCCGACTCGGCTTCGCTAAATGCCGGAAAGTCATCGAGCAACTTTTGGATCTGCGGTTTCAGGTCGGCATTCTGAAACTGAATGGTGATCCTCGTCGAGGACATCCGTTTCACGGATTCAACGGGAATCTTCTTGTCGACCAACACGTCTTGTAGCGCTACGACGGAACGATCCACGGCGATCTCCACCGCCCGGTCTTCATCCACTTCCATGACCAAGTGGATGCCGCCTTGGAGATCCAACCCGAGCGCGATGCCTTTGTTCGGCAAGATCGATCTGGCCCAGGCCGGCAGGACCTGGTACCAATCAGGAATGGATGGGAGAACGCAGATGACCGACACCACGACGACCAGCAGCAGCAGCAAGAGCCGTCCACGTACTTTTTTCATCGCGCGTCCATCCTGGACGTTCTTCGACCTCTTACCGTCATGCGATTATGCATCTTTATCGTCCTCCTCCGACCGCAAACGGCCAATGTACTCCCGCTGCATCTTGATTTTCGTATTATCGGCGATCTGCAGCGTCACCGTGTCTTTCCCAAGATTGGTCACGGTGCCCCAGATTCCCGAAGCCGTGATCACCTTGTCGCCCTTCTTCAATCCCTCCATCAGCGCTTTTTGCTGCTTCTGTTTTTTCTGCTGAGGCAAGATCAGCATGAAATAGAAGATCACGAAGATTAAAACAAAGGGCACCAACGACAGAAGCGTCCCGGAGCCCGATCCGCTTCCTCCGCTTGTTTGTGCCCAAGCCACCGATTCCATCCACATACAGGTGTTCCTCTCTTATGTGACTAACAACGCATGCATCTCGCGCGAGGTGTTGACGCTATTCGCCCCGTGCTGCGGCGTCCGTCTCAACGCAGGTAAGCCCACTCTCCTCCTGAACTTGCTGTCGGTAGAACGAATCTCGAAACGCCATAACGCGTCCTTCCGCGATCGCCAGTCGCAGCCGACGCATGAAATCGGAAAAATACCAGAGATTATGGATCGTGTTCAGTCGCGAGGCCAGCATCTCCTTCACGTGATAGAGATGATGCAGATAGGCGCGCGAATAGCGCGCGCAGACGGCGCACCCGCAAGCCGGATCAATGGGCGATTCGTCGCGTTGGTAGCGGGCCTGCTTAATCAGCACACGGCCGAAACTTGTGAACAGCCACCCGGTCCGTCCGTGGCGGGACGGTACCACACAGTCGAACAAGTCGATGCCGCGAGCCACTCCTTCGATGAGATTCTCCGGCATGCCGACGCCCATCAGATAGCGCGGTTTGGCAGCCGGCAGCTCCGGCATCGTCACCTCCAGCATGCGGTACATGTCGGACTTGCTTTCGCCGACGGAGAGTCCGCCGATTGCATACCCGTCGAACTGCAGCCTGACGAGATCACGCGCTGAGCCGGCGCGCAGCTCGGGGTCCAATCCGCCCTGCACAATGCCGAACAGCGCTTGATCGGAGCGGCGTCGGCTGGCCTGGCAGCGTGCGGCCCACAGCGACGTACGCCTAACCGCCTCCCGGATCGCGTCGTGGTCCGCCGGCAAAGCCAGGCATTGATCGAACGCCATGATGATATCGGCGCCCAGCGCCTCTTGAATCTCAATCGCCGTCTCCGGCGTGATGAAATGCGCGGAGCCGTCGAGGTGCGACTGGAAGCTCACGCCGGCATCAGTGATGCGGCAGAGCTTCGCCAGACTGAACATTTGAAACCCTCCGCTGTCGGTGAGGATTGCGCCGGGCCAGCCAGTGAACCGATGCAGTCCGCCCATTTCAGCGATGATTTTGTGCCCGGGCCGCAAGTAGAGGTGGTACGCATTGTTCAGCATGATCCGGAAACCCAACTGCTCGAGGTCTTGGGGATCAATCCCCTTGACGGGGCCCAACGTCCCCACTGGCATGAACGCGGGTGTTTCAATCACGCCTCGGGCGGTCGTGAGCGTTCCGAGCCTTGCGCTCGTGTCCCGGTCGGTATGGTCAACAGTAAAATTCATGGTCGTTCGTTCGATGGCCCTACATCTGATCGGGGGCGGAAATACCGAGTACAGTCAGACCGTTCTTGATGACTTGCTGTACGCCCCGCATCAACGCCAACCGCGCGGCAGTCCGTTCCGGACTCAGCGTTTCGCGCTTGGCGCCTTCGTCGGCCGTAATCCCTGGAGCCGCCTGTGCAAAGACTTCCGAATCCGCGGCCGTGGGCAGAATCCGGTGCTTGTTGTAAAAGGTATGGAGCAGCGCGGCGAGCTGCTGCAAATAGTAAGTCATCCGATGCGGCTCATAGCCAATCGCCGCGGCCTCCAGCACCGACGGATAGGCGGCCAGCTTCCGGATCAGCCCCAGTTCGTCCGGATCGGACAACAACGAGAGGTTCGCACGGCTTGGGGGCGGACAGGTGATCCCACGCGAAGCAGCCACCCGCCAGAGACTCGCAATACGGGCATGCGCATACTGGACGTAGTACACGGGATTGTCAGCCGATCGTTGCTTGGCGAGTTCGAGATCGAATTCGAGGTGCGTTTTGGAATCCCGCATGAGGAAATAGAATTTGGCGGCATCGGCACCCACTTCGTCGATGACTTCCCGCATCGTAATGAACTCGCCCGTCCGCTTCGACATCTTTACTTCTTCACCGGCTCTCAGCAGCTTCACGAGCTGCACGAGCACAACCTGCAAGCGCTCTTTGGGATGGCCATAGGCCTGCATGACCGCCTGCATACGCGGGATGTAGCCATGGTGATCGGCGCCCCAAACGTCGATGAGCAGATCATAGCCACGCCGCAGTTTGTCCCGATGATACGCGATGTCGGAAGCCAGGTAGGTGTACTCCCCGCCCTGCTTCTTGACGACGCGGTCTTTCTCGTCCCCAAAGTCCGACGAACGGAACCACCAGGCCCCGTCCTGCTCAAATACGAGCCGACGGGACTTCAGCTCATCCAGCACGCGCTCGACGGCCTGTGAGGACAACAAAGACGCTTCGCTGAACCACGAGGCAAATTCGATCCCGAACGTCTTGAGATCCTCGCGGATCAAGCTCAGCAGTGCTTGGTAGGCCAGCGACTGGCAGCGCTCTTCGAGCTGCTCGGCCGACAGGCCTTCTTCCGCATCGAGAGCGGGCGTGAGGCGCTCCGCCAGCGCCGTAATGTACGCGCCATGGTACCCGTCTTCCGGAAGGTCGGCGGGCTGGCCCTTTAGTTCCCGATACCGGGCGGCCACCGAGGCTCCCAATAGCTTCATCTGACGGCCGGCATCGTTGATGTAATACTCGCTGACGACTTCGAACCCGACCGCGGTGAGCAGATTGGCGACGGCTTGACCGACGGCCGCACCTCGTCCATGTCCGACATGCAAGGGACCGGTCGGATTCGCGCTCACGTACTCCACCAGCGCCCGCTGTCCTTTGCCGACATCGGTGGTGCCGTATGAGGCGCCTTGGTGCTCGATTTCTCTGAGCGTTTCCTGCCACAGTGCCGGCTTGACGGTAAGATTCAGAAACCCCGGCCTGACGATCTCCACGCGTTCGAAGAGTTGGTCCCGCTGCAGAAGATTCTCGACAATGATCTGCGCAATATCGTGTGGCGCTCGTTGCTCAGAGGCTGCCAGTGACATCGCCACCGTCGAGGCGAGATCTCCCCATTCCGGCCGTTTGGGCGCATCGAGGCTGAGCGTGGGCCAGGCTGCCGTCTTCAATTGCCCCTTTTCCCTGGCTCCGTTCAGAGCATCCAGGAGTGCGCTGGTCACTTTTTCCTGCACCACGCCGTGCGACAACTCTGGCTCCTAACGCTCGTAAGTCCTTAGCATTGAAAGAGAAATTTAACTTGGCACTGTAGCACAGGGCTGAATGAGGAGACAAGGCGCGAGTCAGGAAATCCGAGGGTTTACGCCGAGAGCGTGGATGGTTCGACAGGCAGCGAGGATGACCGGAGGCGACAACTCAAGGCAGGGCTTCTCTATACAATTCCTGACGGCGTCCCACGAGGCGCAGCGGCAAGGCCTCTCTTGAATGACCGCCACAGCCCGACCTCGCGGTGCCCAGCGCTCCGATTCGGTAGGACCGAACAGGGCCACCGTCGGTGTTCCCAGCAACGCGGCCAGATGAGTGACCCCAGAATCATGACCGAGAAAGAGGTCGACGTGCGAAAGGACGCCGGCCAGTAGCCGGATGGAAAGACCGCTCAGGAGAATCGGATGTCGGGCCATGTGGACCAGGAAACGTTGAACGATTTCATGATCCGCCGGTCCATCGAGCAGGAGCGGCTCGAAGCCTTCGCTTTCCAGTCCTTCGACTACAGGCAGCAATACCGCCGGTGCAACGCATTTGTGGCGGCTGCCACTTCCGGGATGGATCATCGCCAGTGGACGCTGGCGCGAGACCCCTAACTTCGTCAGGAATGCCTCAGCTTGCTCTCGAACCGCAGGCGGTACTGTGAGAGGAGCGTTCCAGACCTGACCACCCTGCCCGCCCACGATCTCGAGAAATCGCTCGCTTTGATGGACGCGGGACAACTTCGGTGCAAAGGGCGATTCCACCACGACAGCCTCAGCACCATGCTCTTCCAATGTTGCTGCCAGGATACCGGCGTCATCATGCGTCCAGGCGACCGCCAAGTCGCATCGGCTCAGCCAGTCTCTGACCGAGAGATCATCAGGCGCCGCTCCACCGAAGAGTGCCGTGCAGGCCGTGGATTGAACCGAGAGCCATCGATCGACCAGGCCACAGTCGGCAAGGAATTCCGCTGACTCATCCTGTCCGCAAAGCAGGAATTGACGGGATGGAAAACGTTCCCGGAGGCTCTGAATGGCCGGTACGGCGAGCAGAAGGTCGCCGAACCCTCCCGGATGCAGAATGAAGACTGTGCGCAACATGCTCCTCAGGAGGACGACGGTTTACCGGTCTGATCGAAGAGCGAACGTGCGGCAGTGAGGTCGGCAGGCGTGTTCACGTTATAGAAGGAGCGTCCCTGAGGATCGAGCTGACGGAGTTCCTCGGGCATCACGACGCGCACCCGGAGTGCAGGATGATCGGCCAACCGGTGAATTTTCAAGTCCTGCGCGTGAATGAGACTCTCCATGATCGGCAGACAGTTGCGATGATAGAGCGCGTGCATGGGATGAAATCCATTCTGCAGCTTGGCCATGACCACATCGCCTTCGCTCTTGAGACCGATAAAATGCCTGATCGTGTCCGGATCGAGAAATGGCATGTCGCAGGCGACGGCAAACACCCACTGTGTCCCAGCCTGCTTCAGCCCGGTATAGAGTCCGCCAAGACTACCGCAGTGAGGGATGAGGTCCCGCAAGACCGGCGCATCGGATGCCACGAGAAGACTATCCTGCGCAACAACGACCACCACCCGTTCAAAGATCGCCCGCAGCACGGATAAACTCCGCGCATAGAGCGTCTCCTCTCCGACTGAGAGCAGACGCTTATCCTGGCCCATTCTTTGGCTCTTCCCGCCGGCCAAGAGCACGCCGGTCACATCGGAAATCAGAGAAGTGTTCACACGGGCTCCTTACAAAACAAAAGGGGGTGGGTTTCCCCACCCCCTTCGTCTTGACTCCTCGCAGACCTTCGCGAACTAGAGGGTCTTCCCCTTCTTCTTATTCGCGCGTCTCGTGAGAACCCACCCTTCCAGCAGCACGACGCCGAAGGCAATCACGACTGGATAGATATAGGTCTCTTTTGGGATTGGGGGATTCAGGAACGTGTAGTAGAAGGCCGAGACGGCCATCTTTCGTCCTGCATCGCCGTTGTGCCCGTCCCAGGCGAAGAACACGGTCGGCACATATTGTCCGACTTCGAAAAACGTATCTTCGTCGTAATCCTGATCCTTCTTGTTGCCGAGCGGGCGTTGAATCATGACGTACCAGCGGCCATTGATCCATTCGCCCTTGAGGATCTTCAGGTTCTCCTCATAGGTGTCACGTTCTTCGAAATCTTTGTCCCATCCCGTGCCTTTGAACGCCCGGACGGAGCCATCAGCTTCCCATTTGACGATGTCGACCGGGAACTGCTCGTTGGTCCCGAAGAGATACCGGGGCTTGATCGGAGCCGGAAGCTCCTTCCATTTCACCGGCGTTTCAATGGCAATCGCATCGTTGTAGACACGGTACTTGTTCTGGTTCGAGGCAATAGACCCTTCTTCGCCAGTCTTTGGGTCCTGTTCCTTGATATCCAGGTTCACTTGCGTCGGAGCCCAGGGCAGCTTGCCCTCGGCCACGCTCTTGGTACGGTCGTCCCACTCCAACAGATAGACGATCACTTTATCGTTGTACAAGGAACGCACCCAGATGTCGTCGATCCGATTCACGAAGTTGCGCGGCTTGTGAGTAATTTGTCCACCCATGGCCACGTACCGTTTGGCGGCCTTCTTCCAGGCCTCATTCTCCATATCCGTCGGAATTTCGCCCTCGACCGGATCGGACGGCACGACGAAGTTGATCTTCGGCTTATCGGTCAACGGGTCGATCGGGAGGGGCTTTCCATCCGTGTCCCGCTCGCACAGAAAATTGACCCAATTCGCAATATGCCAACGCTCCTCAACCGTGGTGTTGTCGGCAAATGACGGCATCGGAGTGCCGTTCACGCCGGTCGAGAAGGTCCGGAAAATGTTCCGCACGTTATAGGGGTCTTGGCGGCTGCCACGGAAGTTCCAGCACTTGTGCCAATCGGCCGGCTGAATCGCAAAACCCCAGTCGTCTTTCAGGTTGAAGGCATTTCCATCACCGCGACCGTCCGCACCGTGACACTCAACGCACTTCTTTTCGACAATGAGCTCCGATCCCTTCTTCAAGCTTTCCTCCGTCGCAGCGATCGGCTTAATATCTCCAAGTTGGAGAATCGTCTGCGACTCGGACTGCTTGTCCGTAAACTTTCTATCCTTGACCAACTGAGTGGTCACGAATGAAAGGACTTGCAGTCTCTGCTCCTCCGTCAAGATGCCTTCCCAGGACGGCATGGCTGAACCCGGCAACCCATGCGTGACGGTCTCGAACAGGTCATTCTGGCCGGGAACGGGCTTGCGGGCATCGAACAAGGGGAGCTCGCCGCTCGCCGTATGACGGATCTTGAACGTACCCTGGTTAAAGTTACGCGGACGAGGCCAGAGGCGATCCGCACCGGGCCCATCGCCTGCTCCATCAACCCCGTGACACCATACGCACTTCGTAAAGTAGACGCGTTTCCCCGCTTCGATCATCTCGGCAGCAGGCTCTGGGGCGAGTTCGCCCTTCTTGAACCCTTCGGGCATGTCTTCGGCTCCGATCAACGGAATGCCGAACGTTCCCGATGCCAGGATCATTCCGAAGGCGGTCGCGGCAACTACTCCTGCCTTCCGACTTGAACTGTTCATCATGATTACCCTCATCTCAAGTATGTCCAGGTTATGAATCGCGTCGACGATTAGTCCCAGGTACGGGGATAGTAGCCCGTGTGCCAGTACTCGAACAGAATCACCTTCCAGATTTCATCGACCGTCAGATGCTGCTCCCAGGGCGGCATGACCGAAGCCCAGGGAAAGCCTTCGTTCGGCAGTCCGATTCCGCCCTTGGACACACGCCAGAAGATGAATGTCTCCTGTAACTGGGCGATCGTTCCGGGGTCGGTGAAATTGGCAGGGATTGGGTTGAACGCAAAGGCGTGCAAGCCACGGCCGTTCAAGTTATCGCCGTGGCAGAAATGGCAGTTCTGGAAGAAAATCTCTCCGCCTTCACGCACGTACTTAAGATACCCCGTGTTCTTTTCATCCCAGGGGTTGGCATTGGGCTTCATCAACCGGCCCATGCCTTGCTCCACGATATTCGCGTTGGTGAATTCCTGATCGTACTTGCCTTCCGGATTCACGCGATAGGGATTTTGCGAGGTCTGTAGCACGTACGTCTTGCCATGTACCTTCGTGCTGGCCGGCGGGGCCGGATGCACGGTCCGCAACTCGATCGGCTCCTCGGACTTGGGCTTCATTGCGTTGTAGGAGAATCCGCCGATGAGAATGGGCAGCAGAAAGAGATACGCGTAGCGCAACATCTTGTTGCCGCCGCTCTGCGCATCCAACACATTCAGAATCGGCTGTTTGAACTTCTTCCAGTCTTCCTCATTGGACGACACCCACATGAAGACGGCGACGAGCGACACGGTCCCGTACATGGCGCGCACGCTGAATGGAATCGGCGGATACACACGATACTTGAGGTACAGGAGGATAAATGCCCAGAAGCCGACCCCTTGCCAAAAACGCGGAAGGGGCATCCCCATCGCGCTGAGCATATAGCTCAGGCCGGCGAAGCCTGCCACGAAGCAGGTCAGCTCCGTGAGCATCTGCATCGGCATGTAGCCTTCGACCAAGCGCACGGTATTGGCTGGCACGACATCGAAGATCATTCCAACCAGCAGAAGGAGTCCGATGACGCCGACCAAGGCGCCCACTGACATCAATGCTTTCATGGGTATACTCCCTTATGTCTACAGATAGACGGCCAAGATTTAGGAAATCTTCGGGGGCGGTGCTCCCGCCTTCACCTGCGACAAATAATCGACGATTTTCTTTAGAGCGCCCGCGCTCAGCTTTTGCCCGAACACCTTCGGCATGAGGTTGTCGGGAAAACCCTTGACGACGTAGGTGCTGGGAGACACCACAGACTCCATGATGTACTCCGGAGTGCTATGCGCGGTGCCCTTGTACCCCGGATCCTTGATGCGGGTCGGTGCGTTCGTCCCCTCCTCGAGCTTCGGCCCCTGCGTGCCAGTGGCGCCTGGAATCCCAGGAATCGTGTGACACACGACGCACTGCGCCTTGGCGAAAATCTGGTCCACAGGCTCGGAGCCATCGGCCAGCAATGCGCTGGCAGCGCCTGCCGGTTTGTCCTCTTGCTGCTTCGGACGGTCGGCCTCGGGAATAAATTTCTCGTACGATTTTACAATTTCTTCAAATGACGGCGCTTCCCGCCCTTCACGGACGTAGAACCACGTATCGACCGCCGCCAATTCCGGCAGCGAGAGCGATATTGGTGGCTTGTGGATCTTCGGCATCGGACTTTCTTTGTCGTTGGTGCCCTTCACGCCGTACCCGGACACCACATAGCAACTGGGGCACGAATGGGATTCGGCGATATATTCCTGACCAGTTTCAGCGGTTCCACAGCCGGGACAGGATTCCTTATCGGCGTACTCGCGCTTCGCCGGGTTCCCCTTCGAATACTTCGGATCGTCGAGCCGTTCCTTGCCTGCCCGCTCGGGAAGACCGAGTAAGTTGGGAGCCCGTTCACCGAGCATACCGGCATGGAACGCATGGCACAGAGGGCATTGGCCTTTACCGATCGCGCCTTGCACCTTATTTTGCCCGATGCCGCCGAAGATGATCTTTTCACCTTCATCGGCCAACTGCTGTGGCGACATTGAATTGAAGTCCAATTTTTCTTCCTTCGGGGGAAACCCGCCCTCGACTTGAGGCAGCCAGTTTCCGTAGCCCGAGAGAAACGCCGCGACAAAGAACATGAAGCCGCCGATTTTCAGCAGCGCTGCGAGATTCGTAAAATACAAAGCCATGACGAACGTCGTGACGGTAATCATCACGAGCGAGACCGGCAGCAACCGATTTTCACCGTAAAAATTGTTCTTGTAGTTGGCGATGGCAATGAACAGCAGGAACGCCGCCATGATGCCGATCAAGGTCTTGAAGGTCGCTCGCTTTTTGGCGACAGGGTCTTTGATGGACACTTGGAAGTAAATGAGCAAGCCGACCAGCAGGGCCAGAACCACCCAGCCGATCGAGAGGGCCTCATTAATCAGATTACCCACGGTTTTAACCTCCTGCGGCTACACCGGTGGGAGACGCAATGCATCTCCCACCGCGAGCCTATGCTCAATAGAGATGGTTAGTGGCTGCCAGCAGGTTGCGGCGCGCCGCCAGGAACACCCGCTTTCTCCCCGACCGGCACTTTCTTCGCCGTCAAACTGCCGAGCCAGAACACGAAGAGAATGCTGATCCAGAAGAACAGCACGTTGAACGAAATCATGTTCGCTGCAAAACCGACCGTATGGGTGTAAGCCCAGGGCGAGTTGTCCCGCATGATCTCATTGACGTGCCAGAACAACCGGACTGAGGAGCGAATATAGCCCATCAATCCCATCATCCAGGTAAAGGCCGTCGCGAGCATGATCAGGGCGTACTGCGAACGAGCGGAGATCTTGCCCCATTCGATCGGCCCCATCTGCTTCGCACCCTTCATCATAAAGCCGTTCAAGGCCATCATGAAGAACAGGCAGGACAGCGTCGTCGCCACCTGAGGCACCGACAGGCCGACCCGGACGTTGGCGGGAATGTAGTAGCCGTAAATGGCGAGCCAGATGATGTTAACGTAGGCGAAGAAGAAAAACACTCCCATGAAAATGTTCCCGAACTTCGACCATGAGACGGTCGAGACCTTATTGCCGCGCATGTACCAGATGAAGCTCAGCACCGTCGTCGTGATGATGACGTTGATGCCGCCGTTCTTGGCCGACATGACACCGTAGTTACCCAGCACCGGGTGCTGCTGGCCGCCCATCGCCTTTAACTCCGCGGGACTCATCACCATCGTATGCGGGGTGATAAACACGAGGAACCCGCAGACCAGCAGGAACACAAGATATTTGATGTAGCGTTGATACTTTTCGGCGCCGCGCATACGGCCCAGCGCTTGCCAGAGATAGTAATTCGAGCTGAGGAACAGGATGCCGATCATGGTGGCTTGGATGATGAACAACCACGCGAGGAGACCACCCATCAGCGTGATGCCCATCTGTTGACGATAGGCATACACTTCTCGCATCAGCCAGTAGCCGGCAAACGGCAAGGGGATCAGGAACGCCACGCCGATGGCCATCGCGATGTATCCCATCCAGTCGTAGTGGGCACGGTCTTCATCCGTTTTCGACGCCAGGAACCGATACGCCGCATAAGCCGCAACGACACCGCCGCCAAACGCCATGTTGCCGAGGATGCGGTGCACATTGAGGGGGTTCCACAAGGCCGTGTGAATCACGTGCCAGATATTGCCAAGGAAGCGGCCCTGTTCATCGACACCGGCCGGCGACATCATGAAACCGATCCAAGAATTCGCGAGGAACATCAACAGGGTCCCGATGATGTTGAGCACGACCGACATACTCAGGTGAATCCACTTCAAGAACCCCTCTTTCATCTTGTCCCAGCCGTAATAGTAAATGTAGAGGGTGCCGCTCTCGGCCACGAACATCAGGGCATAGATGTGCATGACGGGGCGGAAGATGCTGGAGAGATATCCGAAAAATGCAGGATAGAGGGTGAGGAAAGTAAAGATCAGGATACCGCCGAGGATGGCCGTCAGGGAGTAGGCCGTGAGGCTGATCTTCACGAAGTCATAGGCTAACTGATCGTACCGTTTCGCAAGCGCCTTGTCCTTGCTGACGACTCCCATGAATTCGATGATCATGCAGAAAATTGGGACGGCCAGCACGAAGCTGCCGTAATACAGATGTTGTTGGTTGGCGAACCAGAGTAATACTCGGCTCTCGAAGTTGTACCGCGGATAGTCTTTGGGACCATCCGTGGTTTTGGGTGCCGGGGCACCGACGACGATGCCTTCGGTCTTGTAGTAAACGTCCCGTCCCTTCTCGACCTTGTCTCCATCCTTCTTTGCTGCGTCCGCCGCCGCTTCCTCACCGGCTGCCGGCGAGGGAATCGAGACGACCACGGGAAGCAGGAGAAGGGTAATCATCGCGCAGAGCGCCATGACCGATAACACCTTCTTGCGGGTTATAAGGCCCATGGGATACCTCCTTGATGCATTCCGATAAAATCCTCTAAAGATGCCTAGTAAGGTCGACTCTCCGCGGCTGTTACTTGCGGAAGAGGTACCAGTAATCCAACCCTTGCATATCCATCAGGTAATGATCGACCAAGGTGAAATACGCGACACAGATCACGGTCGAGATCAGGATATAAAAAATCGTCTGCCCCATCTTCAGCTCCTCCTCAATTCCACGAACGACAAAGGGTGAAATGCATTCCGTGGCCCTAGGCTCAGCAGGGGCACTGAATGCCGGCAAACCAATAGAAAAACCACAGACCGATCGCCGTGGTGATGTAGAAAATCATTTTTCCGATTTTGACCTTGATCTCACTGTCTGGAGCGGTTGCCGTTGCCATCACTGTCTCCTTTTCCTCGTAGGAAATAAAAATGCGTGTGATTTACCTCGGCGCGTTTCTTGACACACACTGGTCCGTGTGTTATTCAAAATTCGTCGTTGGGCGCGTAACCGCAGGGAAAACCATGAATAAAAACTCAAAAGTGTTCGACATTATAGTTTTGGCTGGTATGGTTGTCAATATCATTCTGGCCGTGTTTCTGATCCTCTATTACTTCGATTTTCTCTAGACTTAGCTCAGTTTTTCCCTAGTTCCAGATCCCGTAAAACTTCCCGAAATCGCGCATCGAAATCCGATCGTTTCGTCACGGAAGTCTGGCACCATTTTGCTCCGACTAGTGATGCGAATATCACCCCCGGTAGTGGTGTACCCTCCCCCTCTCATGACTCGGAAAGTCCCGAATTCTGGACTCGGGGGATCCTTGTCGGGAGCCTCTTTGTAATAGGCCTCCTGATACCAATCGGCCACCCATTCCATCACATTGCCGGCCCCGTCCATGACCCCGTACGGACTCTTGTCCGTTGAAAACGATCCGACGCGCGCACTGACCTCATGGCCGTCCTGCACGCGAGCCCAGTTGGCGCCATTGGGTTTTTCCTGATTTCCCCAGGGCCATAGCCGGGCGTCAGTTCCTCTCATGGCCTTTTCCCACTCGGCTTCCGTCGGCAGCCGCTTGCCTTTCCAACGGCAATACTCGTTCGCATCATCCCAGGACACGTACACTACGGGCTGATTCGGTCCGCGCATTTTGCTGATGCTCTTCGCGTAACGCGAGGGAGGGCCGGCCTTGCGGTGGCCGGTGGCAAGAACGAATTGTTGGTATTGATGGTTCGTGACTTCGTAGCGGTCGATCGAGAAGGTCTCCAGAGCGAGCGTTCGCTGCGGCTGTTCATCGAAGCCGCCGTTCGTGGTCCCGCGCACAAACGGTCCGCCGGGGATGGTGACCATCTCTTCCGGGAGCGGTTCTTCGTTTGCTGCGGACTCGGGCTCGGAGGGACCGTCCTCCGTTCCCTCAGGCACCGTTTCATAAGGAGTCATGATCGTTCCCCGAAGTATGCCCATGATGGGGATCGCGGCGAAGGCGAGGACCACGAGGAGAAAGGCGATCTTGAATTTGGTTTCCAGCATGGCGTCCCATCAGGAGGCGGGAGCGTGACCTCCCGGTTCGAGATCGCTCGCACAGCGGATGCCGATCGTGATGTCCGTACGCCAGTGTTTCGCCGCAAATCGTTTGGACAACCGGGAATTGTGCTCGGTTTCACGCCACGACCCTCCGCGCACGACCCGCAGATCGCCTCCGCCTTCCGGGCCCTTTGGATCACGGTACGGAGCCTTCTTGTAATAGCCTTCGTCGTACGTGTCGTTGACCCATTCGGCGACGTTCCCGGTCATGTCGTACAAGCCGTAGGGGCTCCGGCCGACATCGAACGAGCCGGGAGGAGCCAGGTACTTGTAGCCGTCCTCGCTGCCGTCGACGTTCGCGCCGTTCGTAATGAACTTGTCTCCCCACGGGTACTTTCGCTTGCCCTCCCCGCGGCCGGCCTTTTCCCACTCGGCTTCTGTCGGCAGACGCTTTCCGGCCCAGAGGCAATAGGCCAGCGCGTCATCCCATGAAACGCTCATGGCCGCGAATTCGGGCTTCAGCAGTTTGGTCTGGTCGTCCTCGAACACCTCGATCTTAGGCATCGCGCGCTTCGTCATTTTGGCGAACCGCATGTATTCTTCCTGCGTCACTTCTTTCCGATCGAGGAAAAATCCTTTCAGAAACACTTGGTGTTCTGGCACTTCGTCTGGATCGCCGTCCTGACTACCCATTGTGAAAGGCCCTTCCGGGATCTGAACCATTTCGCGGCCTTCGTCGCCCATTTTGGTTTTGTACATTGAGTAGTCTTGCGCGGGAACATTGCCGGCTGCAGGCCGGCTCTCGGTTTTCACCGATTGGGCGAGCTCTTTCATCTTATAGGCTTTGTTCGACTCATAGAGCATCATGACAATCATGAGAATGAAGGACCCGAAGACGAAGATGATGGATCCGATCAAGACGCCTTTGTTTTCCATAACCGTTTATGCTCCTCGCTGGCCGCTCATGACGAAGGATCAGCCGTCTCCGACTGCGCCGATTGGGCCTTTCTCGCAGCCCGAACGTCCAACAACATAGAAATCTGCACACCCAGAAACCCGCCCATCGCCGCTCCAGCGCCTGCACCCACCGAAATGCGATCAACCCCTGCCACGATCCATGCCAAGACACCGCCGAGAAGGCTGCCGATCAAAATGCTGACGAGGAATCGCCTCCCTCCGAGATAGCCGATGACCCCGCCCATGGCCAAGCCGACGACAATCGCCACGGGCATTAGGCCGCCGCCTGTAATGAGACCAATCAAGCCGCCGACGGTGCCCATGACGGCCAGCCCGAACGCAATATCGAGCCACTTGTGCAGGGGCATGGTTTCGGCTGTCATGATATCCACACTCACGAGCGCCTATTTTTCCGACGTGGCCACCATCGGTCCAAAATCGATTTCCACACCGGGACCGGCAATGATGGAGATGCCCCAGGCTTTGGCCGCCGGCTCATGCTGGTGGATCCGCTTGAAGTCCTCATAGGCATTCACTTTTTCTTCCACCCATTGGCCGATCTGGGTTGTCCCGCTTTGCACGACGATCTCGGAGCCGCTGAACATGCCGCCTTCGATCACGGTGCCTTCGGGTTTGGTCGCGCTCCAAATATATTTAGTGAACACCGGAATGAACATGAGGTCGGTATCCAGTGACGCATACACGGCGGCGAGCGGTTCCGTGCTTTCCGACGCCTTGTTCAACCGCCAGCGCCAGGTCAGGACCGGGTAGGCTTTGGGATCCCAATCGATTTTCTTCTTTTTGATCCGTTGTCCGGCATCTTTCGCCGACAAGAAAGGGGTTCCGTTCTCGGATTGGACTTTATACGCTTCACGGCCTTTTGAGTGACTGCGCTGGCTTTCATGGTCCCAGCTCGCCGGAAACCCATCGGCTTCCTTCGCCTGAAAATCTTCTAGAACCAGCTGCTGTCCCTGAGCGGAGAGCGACCCAGATGGGAACCACAATAGGACGAGCAATCCTGTGGCCATCACGACCTTCCCACTCCTGCTTCTGCTCATGTTTTTCAACAATCCTTTCTGATTCTCACACTTCTTGCGAGGGCGCCGGCGCGAACGTCTGCGAAGGCGTATCGAACGATTCTTCTCCCAGCTCCTGCTGCTGCCCCCGTTGGCACATCCAAAACAGCGCGAGCACAGCGCTCCAAAACACGACCATGTTGAGCGTCACCATCTTGGCGGCAAACCCAAGTTCCGGCGTGAAGGCCCAGGGCGAAACGTCCGCCATCACTTCGTTGACGTGCCATGACAAGCGGCCTGACGACCGGATGTATCCCATGAGACCCATCACCCACGTAAAGGCGCCGGCCAGAGCGAACAGCACCACCATGCCTCGAACCGAAATCTTGCCCCACTGCACGGGCCCATGGACGAGCGATCCTTTGAGCATGGCCCGGTTGATCAACAGGCTGGCGACGATGACGGTCAGCGTAGTGACCGCTTGCGGCGTGGAGAGACCTACGCGCAGTTTCGCGGGCAGATAAAAGCCGTAGACCGAGAGCCAGGTCACATTCACTAGTCCCACGGCAAAAAGCGTCCCGATCAGAATATTGCCGGTTTTGACCCAGGATACGGTCATGGTGCGATTCGCTCGCCGAAGATAGAGGTAACTCAAGGCCGTGAGGAGAATCATGACGTTGACCGCGCCGTTCTTGGCGGACATGACGCCATAATTCCCTACGACCGGATGCTGGGCGCCGCCCATCGCCTTGAACTCGCCTGGCGACATCAAGACTGTATGCGGCGTCAACCAAATGAACAGTGCCAGGGTCAAGGCCCCCAGGAGGACCTGGTAATACGATTGATACCGCTCGCCTCCCTTGATCCGCGCCATGCTTTGCCAGATGTAGTAGTTAATGCCGAGCAACAGCGCGCCGATGAGCAGCGCTTGGACGACAAAGAGCCATGTCAACAATCCACCCATCATCGTCACGCCCATACTTTGTCTGAACGCATACACGGAGCGCATCAACCAATAGCCGGCGATCGGCATCGGCAGGAGGGCGCAGACGGTCACAAACAAGAAAATGTAGCCGACCCAATCGAAGTACGCGCGCTCGCCATCCGTCTTACTCGTGAAAAAGCGGTAGCAGGCATAGGCCAGCACGACGGCCCCGCCCGACATGATGTCCGCCAGGAACCGATGGACGTTCAGCGGATTCCAGAGCGCGGAATGCAGCAAGTGCCAGCCATTGCCCAAAAACCGACCTTGGGCATCGACGCCGGCCGGCGACATCATGAACGCTGCCCAGGAATTCGCGAGAAGAAGGAGTGCCGTTCCAAAGATGTTGGTCAGGATACCGACGGCGGCATGGATCCACTTCAAGCCGGGTTCCGCCATGCGGTTCCAGCTGTAGTAGTAGAGAATGAGCAGAAGGGATTCGCCGACGAACACGATGGCATAGGCCGGCATAAACGCCTTAAACGTTCCTCCCATGTACTTCATAAAACTCGGATAGAGCCAAAGGAACATTCCGAGCATCAGACTGCCCACGACAGCCGTGACGGACAGCGCGAGCAATGCCACTTTCGCCAGGTCTCTGGCCAAACCGTCGTAGCGCAGCGACAACGCGGGCTTGTTCGTCAACAATCCCAGAAATTCCAGCAGCGCGCAAAAGAGCGGCAACGCCAGCACGAATCCGCCGAAGTAGGTATGCTGCTGTGTGACAAACCAGACGACGAGACGACTGTCGAACGAGCCGATCCGTGAATACACCGTGTCCGTAGGCAACGGCGCGGCAGGACCTCGCGGGGTCCCCGGTACCTGGTAGTAGAGATCCGCAGCATCCTCTGCATGCACCGGAAGCGGCAGCCCAACACCCGCGACGAGACCGCACGCCAACACTGCAAGAAGAAAAGCCGCTGAGAGTAATCGCTTCGTTGACATCGTTACGCTATCCCTTCGAAACACCGGCAACAGCAGACCCGGACGACTTGCTCAAAATCCCCATGACAAACGGGCACCGGAGCAAGGAGGGGCTTAGGCTGATGCCCTGCCGCTCCTCAACCTGCCGCCTGTGGCCTAGGTAATATCCATACAGGGCCATCAAGCCGGCGACCAGGCCGCCGCCACCAATGGCATAGGAGGTAGGGACGCCCGGCTGCTTCAGCAGGAAAATCACGACGCCCGCCAAGACCAGATAGTAGGTCGAGGCGAATGCCAAGCCTGGCCACCACCAGTATTTCAGTAGCTCGGCCGGCTTGGTTTCCATCAATCCCTCCATCCATGAGCCCGACGGTCTTAGACCGCCGAAATAGGCGCACAGTGCGAGGGCGCCGGCGAACACCGTCACAGCCGAGACCTGCACGAGCGTCGCGGCCTGCTGACTGTCGAAAAGCGCTCCTAATGAGGCGCTTCCGGCGCCGACCATGAGTCCCACCGCAATCCACGGTCCGACGATCGTCGCGTGAGTGGCCAGCAGGCTCCGCAGGGCACGGCCGTTCGGAAAGGTGGGACAGGGCCGTCCCATCAACGACACCTTGCGCACATAGCCGATTTCGAACGCGTCACGGGCGACAGCCGTACAGGAAATGATCATGGCCATCATCGCAGGGCCGTCTGGATGTTTCAGATAGTCGTAGCCAACGAGCCATAAGAGCGCGAGAACGAGAAGAGACAGCTGCACAGCATAGACAAACCCAATCCATCCGGCCATCCATGTCAGGAGACTTCTGGCGTCCTCGCGCAAGAGCTGAGCCCATGTCGTCCCGCGACCCACTCGGTAGGCCAACATCGCCGTCAGCAGGCCCACAATGCCACTGATCAGCAGCAGCACCACCGGCTCCGTCAATGGCACCAGGTGTTTGGCCACTCGATACATTCCAAAGGCGACCAGGCCTGGCACGAACATCACCAGGCGCTTCTGCTTCCGGACAGCGTCCTCGGTGACGGCCAGGCTCAGACTAGGAAGGACGCGCAATGCCATTCGATGCAGCATGATTCAGTCATCTTCAATCTTTGGCCCCAAGGCCAAAATATTTCGCCTTTACCTCTTCCATGAGTGCGACGGTAATTCGACCGCTCCCGCGGTCCGCCGCCGTACGCTCAAGCTCGATTTTCGCCATGGCCCGTACCGGGGCGGGCACGTTGTTCAACCGACGTTCGGCGTCCGGGTCCCATTCGATCCGCGCACTGCTTCGCGGTCGCAGCAGACCGTCGTACGTCGCCACTCGTTCTCCGCGGGCGCGCAGATCCTGCTCGATTTCGTCCTGGAACAGCGGAGCCAGATAGGGCGGCATCCGGTGCAACCGATGCAATGCGTCATCGGTCCACATCAGACGATCCACAAGTCCGTTCATCTGTCCCGCCGGCACGTCCACGCCGATTTTCTGGCCGCAGCCTCGGCATTCGGAGCGGATGAACCATTGTTGCGAGCCGTCTTCGCAGGACCGTTCCTCGATCCCTTCCGTATGCATCCAGCGTCCGCAGCCACAGGTCAACATTGGAACTACGCTCCCACAGAATGTTCAAAAGGGACTTCCAGCGAGGCCGCAGCGAGTGAAAGCGCGAGGCGTACATTGGGGCCGTACGCGGAGCGTTTGAGCGATGCGAGAACGAAGCTGGAGGCCGTTTTCAACATTCTGTTAACCGATCTTGCCGGGATACAAGATGTAGAGCATCGTGTACGTCGTCGTGCCGGTCACAAACAGAATGCAGTAAATGATCATGGTAAACAGGCCCAGCGTGCGATGCCGCTGCGCGCCGCTGGGCCATAGCCGCTGAATCGTCGTTTCGATGCCCAACACAAAGGAGACCAGAATAATCAAACCCGCATACACCTCGAATTTGCGCAACGAAAAGCCTGCCGTCGCACCGCGCAATGCGAACAACAACAGCGCAAGAGCGGTCGTGGTGCCGACGATGGCGCCGATGCGTTTCCACGTCGTCTGCAACGGCCTTTCGTTGAGCTGGCGGCGATCCCCCACGAACATTTGCGCGCGAAACCCAAGAATGATCATGTAAATCGCCATGACCAGGCCGATGATCACGAGAATGATGTGCACGACTAAGATCGGCACAAAGACGTGGTCATAGAGCTCCTGCGACCCGCCGAAGCCTTCCTTTCCCTCCACGGCCAGCACACCCAGCTGACGGAACAGATAATAGGCAGTGAAGAATCCCACCATGGCCAACATGCCGCAAAACATCAACCAGTGATGGGCACTCGCCTGACCGCGACGTGCCTTGAACCAGCCCAGCACAAACAGCGTGGTAAAGATCGTCGCCATCAATTGACTGAGGTCGGCGCCCATCGTGGCATGAGTGCCGAAAAATCCCGGTTCCCGGAGCCAATCCATCGTTATGTCCTTTGTCCGCTCGAAGCCTTCAGACCCTGGACTACGGCGGTTTTTTCCAATTCCTCGAGCGAATGAAACCCCGCGCTCTTCATCCACCGTATCGCGTCTGCCGTCTTGTAGCAGGCCCCTTGTTGGGTGTTGACCAGAATGTGCACGGCGAAGGCCGTCGTCCAGGCGGGACCGGTCCCCGCCTCATCAAGAAAGCGATCCTTGATCACCAGTCGCCCGCCTGGCGCCAGATGTTCATGAACCTTCTTGACGAGCGTCTGATTCGTCTCGCACGTCTGATAGTGCAGAATGTCGGACATGAGCGCGATATCGTAGGGACCGCCAAGTCCATCCAGGTTAAAGTCTCCACCCAGCATCCCGATTCGAGAGTCGAATCCGGCATCTTTGACTGTTTTTTCCGCCAGGGGAAGCGTCGCGGGAAGATCGAACACCGTCGCAGTAAGTTCGGGATAGACCTGGCAGAAGGCAATCGCGTTGGTGCCGGCTCCCCCACCCAAATCCAAGAGGCGGACGCGTCCCTCGAGCCGCAATCTTTTGGCTAGTTCCGGTCCGCTCTGCCGGCCGATGCGATGGAGCACGGCCAGCACGTTCGCCCCTAAGGTTGGGTCGGTTTCGAACACATGCCGGTCCACCGTCCGCTTGCCCGAACGGATCGTGTCTTCCAACTTCCCCCAATTGTTCCATTCTGCGTCATGCAGAAGCAGAAGATGACCAATATATTGCGGGGAGTGGCGGACGAGATGTGCGTCTGCCGTAGTGGTGTTGCCGTAGAACTCCGCCGTCTTCGTCAGAAGGCGCATGGCGACGAGAGCGTTCAAGAGCAGCACAAGCGTCGGCTCGTGAGCACCGATTTTGGCGGCCGCTTCGGCTGCTGTTTTCGGCTTCCCGTCAAGAACCGAGAAGACGTTTAGCCGGACTGCGGTCAGAAGAATCTTGGTTTCCCAGTAATAGCCCAGCTGAAAGATTTCGGCGAGACTTAGTTCCCGTGGCACACCAATCCCCTCACAGCAGGATGCGACGTCTTTTGGAACATCCTGCAGCCCAAATAGTTGTTGAAAGACGGCATCTTACCCAGTTCAGAAAGGGAAAGGCAAGGCAGGAAGGGATCGAGAAGATGTCGGCAAAACACGAAGGGCAGCGGAGGATCCGCTGCCCTTCGACGGCTGCTGCCGTTGTCGCGGCCGAGTTGCGCTTACTTGAGTTCAGCCTTTAGGTTGGCTGTTCCACCATCTGCCACTTCGACTTCAAACTCGGTCTTCTTGCCCTTTCCAACAAACGGGTGCCAGGCAACGACCTTGTGCTTGCCGGGCGGCACATCCTTGATCTCGAACGTCCCGTCGTCCTTCACCACAGCGAAGTGGGGGTTCGAGACCGGGAGGAAGAACGACTGCATGAACTCGTGCTGGTCGCACTGCAGACGATAGAACCCGTCCTTTTCTGCACCACCACGGAAGGTGACGGGCTTGTCCAACTTGTCACCCTTCTTCGCGAGACCGATGTTGAAGCCGGTCGCAGAGGTGGAGCCCTTCACGGTGAAGCTGTGAGGATTGTGGAGCACTCCCTGGACGGACTTGGGATCGTCGGGATCGGAGTCGTGGTTTTCCACATGGAAGTTCTTGGTGTTGACCACCACGCCTGAATACGGTAGGAACTCGCAAAATTCGGCGATGACTTCCGTCCCTTTGTAGCCGTCCATGAATGCCTTGTCTTCGACATCCACGACCGCCACGACAGCGTTCTTCAACCCGCCATCCTTGCCGACTTCAATCGTGGGGAAGAACCGCTTGTCCCCATCCATGAGCTCCTTGTGAGGATTCTTCGGGCAGAACTTCGGGTTGGGGAACTTCGCGAAGGAAAACTCTTTCTTCTCAGCCTTCCCCGCGTAGGTAACTTTGCCGGCGATCGTCCCGCCTGCAAAGGAGGTGACAGGAGCCGCGACGAACGCGACGGCTGCCACGCCAAATACGATGGATAACGCACTCTTCATGTTACTGCCTCCTTGTGATTAAACGAAAAACCCAACATTATATGGTTATTAGCTCGCTGTCCCCCGTCTTCATTCCGGTTACGAGAGGAACAAGAAACCGCTCCCTCTCTGGGTACTCGATTGACGACTTGGCTGGCGAGGCTGGTTCTAGACGGAGTAGATATACTGAATGTTACCGTGGGATGTCAACAGGTTGTAACCTCGCCCCGGCGGCCCCTTTCACCGGCGGAAGCACATGGAGCAATGCGCCGGCGGCAGTGGCCCGGACGGCTTCGTTTTGATCGTGCAGAGCGGCTTTCAGGTCGGTCACGATCGCCTGATCGCCGATATGGCCGAGGGAACGAAGGGCGACGGTTTTTGGACCAGGAAGCGGATCTTCGGCGAGCGCCGACAATAGGGAGATGGCCCCCTGGCGATTCGCCTTGGTAGCCTTCCCCATGGCAAACGCAGCCGACGATCGTGAAGCCGGGTCATTGTGCTGGGCGAGCGCCAACAGCGTCGGCCCGACCGTCTCGAACGGCTGGCCCAGCTGGAGCAGGCCTGCGGCTACCGCGGCTCGCACACTGAATGCGGCGTCATTGAGTTTACGCGTCAATGCCGGCACGGCATAATTGGTGCCAAGGTCGGCGAGCGCCGCGGCTGCGGATTCACGGACAGGCGGCACGGGGTCCCCGAGCAGCTTCTCGATGTCTTCCCTGGCCTCATACCCATGCAGATGGCCGAGCCCTCTGGCAGCGGCCGCACGAACCGAAGGCTGATTGTAGGTCAACAGACCCTTCATCAACGGCGTGGCCCGCTGATCGTTCAGGTCCGCCATGGTACGAAGGGCCTCCGCACGATCTTCCGGATTGGGCGCCTCGGCCGCCTTGTGCAATTCCTCCCAGGCTTCCGCACGCCCGAGCCTGATCAATGCCCCAAAGGCGGCAATGCGGACGGTCGCCAATTCGTCCTTCGCAGCCCGTTCGATCAGCGGGAGCACCGACCGGTCACCGCTCTTGCCGAGCGCCTTGACCGCACGGGCTTTCACAATCCCAGCCTGATCGTCCAGCGCGAGTTGTAGCTTCTTTGATCTGCGTCCTCTCTCGGACCGCCCTAGCCCCTCCACGGCCAAGACCCTCACAGGTCCGGAGCCGTCACTCAATCCATCTTCGAAATACGGCACCGCCTCGTCGGAGTCGATTTCCTTCAGCGCCGTATAGGCGGCCCCACGCATCTGCTCGCGCATATCCTTCACGAGCGACAGAATGAACCCAAGAGCCATCTCGCGCAACAGCGGGACATCGTCTTGATGTAGTCCCGCCTCGAGCTTGTCATATTCCGCAAGCGCCTCTCGAGGCGTTCCAAGCTTTATGAGCGTCCGCACTTTCAAGCGGCGGACCTCCGGCGATGCCTGGGCGTCCTGACTCAACTTGGAGAGACCATCTATGACCTGCTGATATTTCTTCTCGTCGTACAACGCCTTGAGGTCCGGCGGCACGGAAGCCGAACCAGCTCCAAGCGCGAAGGACGTCAGAACGACGAGCGCAGCCCATCTCATGTGGCTCATTCCGCTATCCACGCTGCCCTCGAACCGTTGCAAGCTGCCGTTTTTGGTACCCCGGCGGTTCGTTGAAATACTCGGTGGGCTGCGGGGACCATCTGATCCGTTCATAGACGAATGACCAGTCACGGTCGCGGCTGACGAGCTTGAGCACCGTGCCTGTTTCTACATCGACCCATTCGAACCACTGTTCCATTCGTCCATGACGGTCTGTTTGGACTTCGTATAACTGTGCCGGCCGGCCTACGGCCGTTGCTTCGCCGACGAGTGTCCGGCCACGTTCTCCTGGAAGGGTCGGCTGCATCGGAAGCACATCGTCCGGGTCGAGCGGCGTAACCAGCAATTGCTTCTGTTGTGCCAGCAGGTACCAAGCTTCTTCACGATCCAGTCGGATGATCTCGATTGCCGCGTAGCCATAGTCCGTGCGGATCGCGTATTTGTACTCGAGCCTGACACGGTCACCCTTCGCAAACACCTGCGCCTGATGCTTCTTTCCGTTCACCTGCTTGATGAGGGTTCCCGAAAACTCGCGCGGAGAGGCAATCTGTTTTTCGGCAACTGCAGGAACAGGGGGTATCCAAAGCGTAGTGGCAAAGGTCGAGGCAAGTAGGAAAGAGGCCAGGGACTTGGCAGAAGCAATCGGTTCGCGGCTTTTCAACATCCACTAATGCTGATGTTCGACGAACGGATCAATCTCAATAGTTCGACCAAGCGATTCCGGGCCGAAACGGGGATTGTCCACCACCTTATACGCGGACCGGTCACCTTTCGGCGCCGGCAATGAGAGTTGCTCGGTCACTTTGCCGTCGGCCTTTACGGTCACCATTTTCGTCATACCTGGACCTGTCTGCGGATGCCAGACAATGAGTTGATAGGTTCCAGGAGGCACCTGCTCCAGAGAGAATTTTCCGTTCTCGTCCGTCAGGGCATAGTAGGGATTGTTCACTGCCATGGCCCAGCTTTCCATGTACGCATGAAACCCGCACTGCATATAAAAGGTACGCCGGCCCTTGTTCAGATAGATCGGTCCCACGAGCGACTTGCCCGGCGCATGATTGTGAATTGCATGGAGGTCGCCGCGGTTGTGCTGATGGTTCATGACCAGCGGCGTATTGAAGAGTACCCGGGCGCCGGCTTCCAACGAGGTTTCATAGCCCTGAATATCATGCATGACGGGATCCATGTTGACCACTTCGACGGCGTGCCCGTTGCGAACAATCGTCATGAACGGCTGAAACATGCAGTCGCGCGCCTCTATTAATGGGACGGACACTTCAAAGGGTTTGCCTGCCTCTACGCCTTCGAGCAGCACGATCGCATCCCTCAGGCCAGCGTTAGGACCGACCACAAAATCATGAAGGAGCCGCCAGCCGCGGCCGTTCGAAATGCGGCCGCAATACTGAGGGTCCGGAAACGTAATCAGATTGAAGCCTTTGGGTTCGGGCACGGCCCCTTCGAGTGTGACCGTCCCTTCAACGACGCCGCCATGCTCCACGTCGATGACGTCATACCCGAAGGCGGCACTGTTGCTGAGGGCGACCGCGACGACGAGACTCAATCGTAAGAAGTGCGTGATCAGACTTGCATTCACGATGTGCTCCGTATGATGTGAAGGAATGGATAAGACCTATGTATTATGGATGAACGGTCGTCACCTTAGGGTGTCTGCACTTCGAGAGTCGGTCGAATATCTAAGCTCTTGCCAAGCGAATCAGGCCCAAAATGCGGGTTCTCTTCGATTTCATGGGCGCTGCGCCGGCCCTTGGGAGATTCGAACACGAAATCGGCCTGCGCCGATCCCTTGGCCGGAATGGTGATTTTCTTTTCGAGGACCGTTCCCACACCCGGATGCCAGGCCATCAGCGTATAGTCGCCGGGTGGCACTTCGGTCAGCGAGAATCCTCCGCTACTGTCGGTCAATTGATAGTAGGGATTGTCCACCGCAAGCCCCCAACTTTCCATATAGGCATGAAATCCACACTGCATGACGAAAAACCTCCGCCCTTTGGTCATCTGGATCGATTCTCGGACCGGCTGACCAGCCAGATGCTCATGGGTCTCGGCACTCACAAAGCGCTTGTGGTGCGGGTTCATGGGAAGCGGGGTGTTGAAGAGCACCCGTGGACCCAGGTGTGATGTCTCATAGGCTTGGATGTCGTGCATCACAGGATCCATGTTCATCACGACCACCTCTGATCGGTCGCGCACGACTGTGACAAAGGGTAAAAACCGGCAATCTCGCGCTTCGATGGTCGGTGGCTCAAACTTAAACGGTTTGCCTTTGGTCGCATCAGCCAACCAGACGACGGCACTCTTGAGACCTCCGCTCTCCGTTACTTCGAATTCCTTTAAGATTCGCCAGCCGGTCCCGGTCGAAATCCTTCCGCAGTAGACTGGATCTGGAAATGTCACGAGGTTGAATCCTTTGGGAATCGGCTTGCCCGCGGTGATGGCCACTTTTCCTGTGATGGTTCCCCCATCGGTGACCTGAATTTCCTCGTATGCCCAGACAGTTGCGCCAGTCATCACCAGCCAACCGCACAACAACAACAGCAGCCTCTTCATCATGCCTCCAAGATCGATCCGACACCGTGCAATCTGGTCATCGTACCAAATGCACTACACAAAGCAAAAGGGGGAAGCCTTGCGGCCTCCCCCTTCATTGCTGCATTGCCCTCCGTCCCGGAGGGCACCGATGCTTACTTCGCAGCGACCGGAATCACCTGCGTCGCATTGTCGATCGAGGCGCTCTTCATGCCTGCGCCCGCGCCCGCGAGAGGCAGCAGCCGCTGGTCGCCAGCCGGCAACACGCGGAGGTAGCCCCATTGCCCGGACTGCGAGTACGGCAACCGTTGGTTGCTGTACACATAATCGCCTGGCAAGCGGTAGGGTCCACCGGCCGACGGCACGAACGCGTCCAGCACTTCGGAACCGGAGAACTCGACCACGCTGATCTGGTCGGCACCCCGCATGAACGGCTCGATTGGCCACTCATGCTTCTCGACGCTGAACATGCCGTTCTGCTCGTTATTCGCCCCAATCACGTGAATGCGCACGGGATCGCCCGCATGCGATTCAATGATGGGCGTCGCAGGATCTTCGGGCTTGTCCGCTTTGCACGGCTGGAACACCTTGCCGAGCGAGCAGCCCTGCTCTTCACGATACTTGTACGGCTCCGACCGGTAGTTGACACCGGTCAAACCCGCCACGTTCTGCACGTAGGGCATGAAGCTGGTGCCGATGATGTTGTCCTCGTCCTGGAAGAACAAGGCCACGTCTCGGTAATTCGGCCGGCTTTCGTTGCCCGGGATCGTGCGGTCGATGATGACATCGGCCGCCCAGGCATTCTTGTTCGAGAGATCGGCACCGGTCTTCGGGTCGCGATACTTTGAACCCTTCGGACCGACCACGACGGCGCCGAACAAGCCGTTGCGTGGATTGGTCATCACGTTCCCCCAGTCCCAGACCAGCGAGGTCGTCTCGCCGTTGAACGGATCCGCATAGTAGGTGTACGTCCGTTCTCCGCCGGAAGCGATCGTCTGATCGCCAGGGTTGTTGCCGACGTTGGCACCCATCGAATCCTTCGGATCGAACACCAATCCGATGGCCGAGAAGGACGCCTTGCTCTCTTTCATCTTGTTCTTCAACTGCACCTTCACGCAATCCCCGACGTTCACGCGCAGCGTGAGCGGCATCGGATGCGAGCCGCCGGAGACCTTCGCCGCGTCTTCTTCCAACGCGTAGATCTTGGCGTCGGGATTGGTGATTTGGATCTTCCGCTCGAAGTCCACTTCAATGGCCTCAGGCGCCTTCGCATTGAAGGTCATGGCCGGATAATCCATTGCCACGACGTTGAAGGTCTTCACCGGGGCGTCGGCCGGACAGACCGGCAACGCCTTTGGAATTTCACCCTTGACCGAGAACCCCGCCGGAAGCTTTTTCAGATCCGACTGTTCCTTGTCATACACCCGGATAATGCCCCATCCGCCCTCTGAGAATTTCGAGGAACGGCCGTTGAAGTGGATATAGTCGCCGGCTTGATGCCGCGGACCGCCTGCTTCAGGCACCACCAGGTCGTACCGCTCGGCAATCCCGATGTGGATCGAGTTCTTGCGATTCGCATCGGACGCATAGCGCTCGGACCAGAACGTATGACCGGACAAGGTCCACGTCATCGTTTCGTTCATGAGCGTATGCAGCAGCCGGAAGACCATCGTGTCCCCTGTGTAGGCCCGCAGCAGCGGCGTATAGGGATCCCCGTGGATCTGACTGTTGAACGCCTGCGAGACATCCGGGTTCGTCGCCAACCGCTGGGCAATCGGGCCGGCCCGGAAGTTCAGGCCACTGCCCGTCGTGTGCGTCCCGCCGTTCAGGAACGGCATCGGCGTCATGTACAGCTTTTCAGGCATCATGAAGGACACGGTCTTGCCTGCCTCGAGCGCCACTTCGACCGGCTGTCCGGGAGGATTGCCCGCGGTCACGATATTGACGGTGTGTGGCACGGTGTCGTGCACCTGCACCATCAATTCGCGGAAGCTGTTGTTCACGCCATGTCCGACCGGCTCGTTGGTATGGATGTCCGCGATCGGACCGCTCCAGACGAGCTTGCCGGTTTTCGGATCATGATAGGTCGAGCCGACCGGCTCGGCGATGAACGTCCCGAATCCGCCGTGCGGCCAGGTGGTGGCACCGAACGCATGGTCGTGCCAGAAGACCGTACCGACGTCTGCATCGACCCAGAACCTCTGCCGGACGAATTCCACCGTCACGATGTCGTTCGCCGGATGATCATTCTTCAATCCCTTGGCCAGGGTGATCGTATTACCGTTGATCGCCTTGATGCGGGAGATTTCGTTGCCTTTCACATTGTCGGCCCCGACGAGGATCAAGGTCCCGACATGGTACTGCTTCGCATTCTTCACCGAGAGACTGTTCGAGCCCTTCTTCGCGGCCGCCGTCAGCACCGTGTTCATCGGCATCGGCAGGCCCTTCTTGTTCTTCTTCTCCAGCATGGTGAACGGCCGCACCGACTGCTCATAGGAGAAGCCGGTGATGACGCCGTCCGATGCCTGATTGTCGAATTGCAGGAAGTGCCAGTGGGTGTTGATCTTCGACGACTGGAAGTTCGTGTAGTCGTCGTCGTCCCACTCGCTTGTCAGCATCCAATCCACACAATCATAGATGTTGCCGCGGACCACCAACGGATATTTGAGGTCATCATTGGCGCGGATCGCGGCTTCTTCTTCATGCAGCACATAGATCAAGCCGTTCGGATCGACCACGGGCGGTTCCTTCCCCTGCGCCTTGGCGATCTTGATCGGCAGCTTGATGAAATGCACGTTGTAGCTCTTGCGACCGGCATTCACCGGGCAGAGACTCCAGTTGCCCTGCTCACCCGGCTGCGCCTGGTCGACACTCTCCTCGCCATTGGCGTCACGCCTGATCATCTCCAGCCAGGGCGCGCCCGCGTGGTTCGGAGAGAACATCACCCGCTTGCCGAAGTGCGGCGTGAGGTGCGGCCACGCCACTTTCCCCGTCAGCGGCTCAAACATGATCGGATGCCGCTTGCCTGGATGGGTCGATTTATACTTCGGATTGTCGATCGTGCTCTCCTTTTCACTCATCGCCACGCTGCCGTTCCAGGTCCAGTCCAGCACGGTAGCGTCATAGGACACAATCTGGCCCTTCTCATCGTCTTTGTGGCCAGGTTTGCCCGGTGTGGGCAGCTGCATCTCGACCCAGTCTTTGATCGTGATCGTGGCGGGATTGCCCTTCCAGTTGCTCTTGCCCTTATCAACGATCTTGAACTGCGTGCCGAACCAATCGACCGTTTGACCGACTAACTTGTCGGATGAGATTGGGGTCTTGATGCGGCCTTTGCGATCCGGCAGCTCGCGGAGATCCGGCATCACGTCGTTCCGCAGATCACCCTGTTGGATCGTGTTGTAGACCCGCCAATACCCCCACATGCCCGCTACATAGTGGTGGGCGACGTGGCAGTGGAACAGGAAGTCGCCGGCCAGCTGCTGGCAGAGACCGGACCCGCACTCGGTTTCGAGGTCGAGGGCTTCCGACGGTCCGATGACCTCGACGTCCACGCGGTCGGTCTTGGCCCGAATCACGGGATATTTCACGGGCCCATTCGTAGCCGTGGACCAGAGGTTCATGTCATCGATCGCTCGCGGGCTGCGCGGCCACCGGATGGTCCCGCCGTGCGGATGGTGACTGTGGAACACTTCCGATCCGCCATGCACGAGGCGGAATTTGGCTGGATCGCCCATGTACGAGCGCGGAATCGTCGGGGACGGATCGCCGAACGTATAGGAGCTATAGCCCATCGACTCGTCCTCGAAACCGAAGTATTCGTGCTGCACATGCATGTTGTTGATGCCGAACGGCTCGCTGCGATAGTTGATGGCGCGGCCGCCCGGACGATAGGCGTCGGTGAGCGGATCGCGCTGGGGCAGGAAGTCCCCCTTCTTGTTCAGCGGACGAAACGCCTCATCGCCGACTTCATGATAGATCAGCACGAATTCGCGGAAGTCGGGGCCGGTGCCGTTCTTGATGATGGTCTGCCAGCCGCTCGTGGCCGCCGTGGCATCGCCAGAACCCAATGGCTCCAGGTAGCTCGAGCCGCGCGGTTCCACCACGAAGGCACCGAAAAGTCCCATGACCGTTAACTCACGGTCGTTGCTGAAGGTATGGAACTGACGGACGCCTTCCTGCGTGCTCGGATGGATGTACCATTCATAATCGCCGCTCTTGTCCTTGGCGACGATCGTATCGGGATTGGTCGTGGTCGCCGCCGCGCCCGTCGCGCTCACGATCATGGCCGAGCCATGAATGTGAAGGCTGACGTCCTCGCCCCCTTCCAGTTTGTTGCTGAGTTTCAGCTTGACGCAGTCGCCTTGATTACCACGAATCACCAGTGGCTGAATCCACTGGGCTTGCACACCGGGAATGACGGCACCCGGATCATGACCTTCCTTATCGCGGGCTTCCTTATTGGTGTTTTCTTCCGCTCGAACTTTGTCGAGGTTCTCATCCAGCACGTACATGTAACCGGGATAAAAATCGAGCCACTGATTGAGCGTGATCTCGATGTTGATCGCGGAAACGTTGTACTGCTTGACGGGTGCCGTAGCTGGACACTTGCCGCCACCCGTCATGGCCACCGGCTCCACCCGAGGATCGGAGACGAGCAGCATGTCCTGCCCGCCTGCGCCATACTGGTGCATCATCGCGGAGGTGTTGTACATGCCGGTGTTGACGCCCTGCACCTGCGGATCATGGGACATATGCTCCATGATGCGCTGATGTTGTTGTTCGACCATCGCGGCACGTTCGCCCTTGCCGGACATGGTGTCTTCCACGATCGTTTGCCCCTTGAGTTGCTCCGCCCAAGCGGGAAGCTGATGCGTCATCGCCCCATGGGACGATGCGTTCTCGGCGGATGCAAGCGGAGCCCAGAGTAGGGCCACAGCTGCTAACACGCCGAGCGTGCAGGTGGGTCGGTGGACCCCTGTGAGATGAGACAACATGGACTGGCCTCCTTACAAATGAATGAGTTGACTAACAGAACAAGGTGTAAATTGCCGGTGAAGAACCTCTATAGAGAAAAAGGACCGATCAATCAGAAGACCGAGTAACAGACGAAAAATCCCTCGCAGAAACTTTGGTGACGCCCGCGAGGGAATTGGAAAGATACTCAAGTTTCTATGGGGTGTCAATCCCCTTGATCCCGTTGGTGTTCTTCAGCAAAGCGGAAGCGCGAGGCCACAGAAAACCTCCCGAATTCGAATGCACTTTCGTCCATCAGGCCCCGGATCGAGTTCTCCTCTCGTTCCCCCCCTGTTTGTGCGATAATCTTTGCCATGATCCTCAAGCGTTGGCTGGTCGGCGACCCCATCAAGACCGCCCAAGCTGCACACGAACGGCTCTCCAAACGGCTCGCCTTAGCCATCTTTTCATCTAATTCGATCTCCTCGGTCGCCTATGCGACCGAGGAAATTCTCCTGGTATTGATTCTTGCGGGGACTGCGGCGCTGGCATGGTCCATTCCCGTCAGTCTGGCCATTCTATTTCTGGTCATTGTATTGACCATTTCATACCGCCAAATCATTTATGAATATCCGGAGGGCGGCGGCGCCTACATTGTGGCGCGCTCCAATCTTGGCGAGATGCCTGCGTTGATCGCGGCCGCGGCACTGATGATCGACTATGTGCTCACCGTCGCCGTGAGTGTCGCGGCCGGAGTCGCCGCAATCACCTCGGCAGTCCCCGAGTGGTTCGGCCACCGAACAACCTTGGGCCTGCTGTTCACCCTCTTCATCGTGGTCGTGAATCTCCGCGGGGCGCGGGAATCGGGCAAGTTTTTCGCGGTGCCCACATATATGGCCATCGGAGCCTTGGGTCTCATGGTCGTGGCGGGCACCTATCGATCCCTGTCGAACGCCAGCATCCTGCTTCCTCCGGTCACTGCAACTGGGCTGAATGGTGGAACCGAAGCCTTGACGCTGTTTCTAATCTTGCGTGCCTTTGCAGCGGGTTGTGCGGCGGTCACTGGCATGGAAGTGATCTCAAACGGCGTCAAAGCCTTTCGTTCTCCAGAATCCGGGAATGCTGCCACCACTATGGTGTGGATGTCCGTCATCCTTGGATCGCTGTTCATGGGCATCAGCTTGATGGCCTACCATTACGGCATCATCCCGAAGGAGGATGAGACCGTGGTCTCACAGCTGGCCCGCCTGACCTTCGGGACCGGTCTGGTCTATTACGTCATCCAAGTGGGAACCATGACACTCCTCGTGCTGGCGGCCAACAGCGCCTTCGCAGGCTTCCCTCATTTGGCATCTATTCTGGCGAGGGACGGGTTTATGCCCCATCAGATGGCCACGTTCGGCGATCGCCTGGTCTTTTCCAACGGCATCATTATTTTAGGATTCTTTGCCTGTCTTCTGCTCGTGATCTTCCAAGGCGACACCCACGCCCTCATTCCGCTATATGCCATCGGCGTCTTCGTGTCGTTTAGCCTCTCCCAGGCAGGGATGGTGCGCCGTTGGGTGTTGAAGAAGGGATTGCACTGGCGGAAGAAGTTAATCGTCAACGGAATCGGCGCCATTACGACGGGGATCGCTACAACCATCATCGCCGTCACCAAATTCATGCAAGGGGCCTGGATTGTCTTTCTGCTCGTCGCAGCTCTCATCATGATGTTCCGGGCGATCCGCTCCCACTACAAGGCCGTCGCCGAGCAAGTCCAACTGACCCGGGACGCCCGTCCACCGCGCCCGCGCCGCAACCTCATCCTCATTCCCATTGGCGCGGTCAACAAGGCGGTCGTGCGAGCTGTCGATTACGCAAGAAGCCGGGGAGGCGAGGTGCGCGCGGTGCTTATCGATGTCGACAAAGAAGAAACGGCCCTGGTAGAAATGAAATGGGCGCAATGGGGCTGTGGCGTTCCGTTGATCGTGTTGCCTTCTCCCTACCGGTCGATCCTGGGCGCGCTGATGGACTATGTTGAAGAGAACCTCGACAAAGATCCGGAATGCTGGATTACCGTGGTCCTGCCGGAGATTCTGCCAGCCCGCTGGTGGCAGAATATTTTGCACAATCAACGGGCGTTGCTGCTCAAAGGAGCCCTCTTGTTCAAGGATCGCGTCGTGTTGACCGACGTCCCCTTCCACCTGACGAGGTAACCATGAGCCAACAACCATACGGTGTGAGGCGTCTAGGGCGTTGGACTTCCTCTGTGATCCTGTGCGGAGGCGTGCTCATGGCCAATACGCCGGTCTACGCCTTTAACATCACGGAACCTGCGTCAGGTGCGAAGCTGGCACCCGGACAAACGGTGACCGCACACGTGGACCTCGGAAACGACATCGGCATCGTCAAGGTCCGGTATTATTGGTACCGTGAGCTGGACGAAACTCTCGTTCAGCAGGATGACACCGACTCAGGACCTTCGAAGTCCGGTGCCAAGATCTCGATGGACAAGTTCCTTCAAAAGGACAGCGTGGTCGGCGGTTCCGTGGTCTCGCTGCCGGTACTCGTCTCGACCGGAGACATGGACCCGGCCTTCGGCGGTCCCCTCAAGGTGCCTGTGGATGCCATCGGACCAATGCGGTTGCTCGCCGTGGCCGATATCTCACGCGGCCGGCTTGGCACCAGAACCGTTTTCGACGAGATCGCCGTCAATGCCGAACCCAAAGCTGAGCTTCAGGCCATTGATTTTGAAACGGACAAGCCCTTACTGCTCGGACGGGAAGGGCAATCGGCCACCTATGGACAGGTGGACGTCCTCGGCAAGATCTTCGAACTTCCCGTCGTCGGCGATTTTGCGGATGGCGTGTCGAGACCGCTCACAGCCCCGACAAGCGGGACCAGCTATCACTCGTCCAATGACAAGGTCATCCAGGTGCTGTCGGACGGCATGCTCAAGATCGTCGGGAATGGAAAAACCGTCCTGACGGTGAAGAACCGGGGGAAAGAGTCATCGTTGGACGTCCACGTGGCGGTGGGTGACGAACCCAACGAGCCGCCGGTGGCAGTGGCAGGGGCCGACCGCACGGTGAAGTCGGGTGCGAAGGTGGAGTTGAACGGCTTGGGCAGCCGCGACCCTGAAGGCGAAGCACTGTTTTATACCTGGAGCCAGGTCCGGGGAGCGAAAGTGCCGCTCTTGGATCTCAACATGCCGAAGGCCTCCTTCCTCGCACCATCCGTTTCAGAACCGAAACTCTTCCGCTTCAGATTACGAGTGACGGATAAAAAGGGGGCGGACAGTATGCCCGTATTCGTCGACGTGACCGTGGAGCCGTAATCGGTCAGCCACGTCTGGCTGCAAACTCCCGCTCGAAGCCCGGCAAGATGGCTTTGAAGAACGCGTTTTTGATGAGGCCGATGACGATCTGGATTATCTCGGTCTGAGGCCGGCTCGTCCGTCCAGACACATCCACCTTGGTGGCGACCTCGTCACGGGGAACGTTTTCAAGCAAGGTCGAGAGATCTTCGATCGCTCCCTCCCGCACCTTATCCAACGCATTCTTTTCTCGATCCTGCACCGAATCGTAGACCTTCAACTTCCTCACCAACGGCTTCACATACCCTCTGATTGAACCGTCATCGAGTCTGATCTCCGAGTAGCACGAAAACAGTCCTCCCACGACATCAAACTTGCCATAAGCCCGTAACAGATTATTCATTGACCGGATTTGAGTGCCGGCGATCTTGATTTTGAGCTCAAGATCGGGCGAGTCCTCTGGTGGACGTATAATGGCCGAGATCTGTGTTTCCCCCGTCCCCATGAATTTTCCATGGATAGCCATCGACGCAGGGCCCTCGCGCAGCTGGTTGCTGTAATGCTCCAGCGTGACGTCGGCATCCGTGAGGTAGACCCGGTATGCAGGAGTGGCGGCTTGGTTGACGAACCCCAGCTCGCCGCCGTCAATGCGAACTTGATCGACGCGCACGAGGGTTTCTTCGTTCGCATTGATGGCCTGCGCGGTGTTGACCGTCGCCTTCGCTCTATCGGCTTCTGCCCATTTCGTGTGCGCGGCATGCACATAGTCCATGTGCAGATCGTCGATGGTGAGATGTTTCAAGTTGACGACCTTTACCGAGGGAGCGTACTCAACCGACCCTTCCGCCGACATCGTGCCGCCGCTGAGCTGCACGTTGTATCGGGCCGTCACCGGAATCAACGACCCTAACGACACGCCGTCCATCGCGAGATCGGCCTTAACGGCTACATGAGGCTCCGCCAGAAAATCTGCGCGCCCCTCGAGGCGGATTGTTCCGGATTCGAAGAGTGTGCCTTTCAACCAGAACTCTGAGGGATAGTCCTGATCGGCAGATTGTACGTTGCGGATGTTGGAGGCATAGAGATTCATGTGGCGTATGCGAAGCGGCTGTTCGGGCTTCGCTTCATCCAGGTACATCAGTTCGGCGTCCGTGACCGTGACCTGATTGATCTTGAACGGGTACACGCTTTCCACCGCATCCTGCCAGCCGCGGTCTTTGACAGCAGTGTCGCTACCGGTTTCCTGCCTCGCGAGTGTCCTGGTGATGTGAAATCTGGGCCGTTCAATCTCCTGGTCGTTCACCAAGCGTCCGGACAAGAGCGCCCTCCAATGAACGCTCGCCGACCAGTGTGCAACCGTGGCCACCGGAGGATCCGGCTCATCCGTACGCACGAGTCGGATGTCGTACAGATCCAGTGAGGCTCCGATAGGATGAAAATCCAGCGCGCCGATGTGCACCCTGTAGCCCTTGAGGCTCCGGTTCATTTTCTGCTCCACATAGGCGCGCAATGGCTCATCGATGAACAGAGCGGACGCAAGAAGCAGCACCAATAGTACGGCGACTCCCACCAGGAGCTTTGTCACACGCTTCACCATAGCCATCTCCGATTTCAGTGTAGCGGCCAATCGGTGACGTCGGAGCTAGGGGAACATGCAGGTTGGGCGGCTGCTTACGCTTGATCGAGCCTCATGGGACCGTACGTGTGGCGAGCTTGACGGAGTTCGGAGACATGCCGACGCAAGGAGGGACCATACAGGGAAGCGAGCACTGCCCCGCGGTGGCGAGATATGTGCTGCTCCGCCTTCGCAATGGCCTCTTCGAGGTGTTTGACCAGACGGGCCCCGGAGGCCGTCAGCCATTTGAGATGCCGCCCGGCATGCTCGAGGTCGCACAGCGAGTAGCGGACGGATTCGATTTCTTCCAGACAGCGGAAACGTGCGCGGAGGAGGTGCCGCGCGGTGAGCCCTGCGTTCCGCCATTGCCTTTTGCCCTGCGCAGTCTCGGCCCATGCCGACAGCCTCGCGAAGAGCAGCGCGCCCATGGTGAAAGTAAACGTGGCATGAAGGATCCCCCGAATGGGCCGCAGGTTCCTCCGCCAGGGCGAGTAAAAGATCAGCTGGTTGCGGTCACCGTGATACAGGACATGCTTCCGCAAGAGCAGATTCAGGTGATGATGACTGTTTTCATGGATCAAATCGTCGATGAGGTCGAGGTTGTCACGGTCGAAGCAGTTGATGAATGAAAGTCCCGGCCGATGGCGGTAACTAAAGCTGACGACGCCTGGCGCCTTGAGCGGTATGACACGTGACGTGAAGAGCCTCAGCAACGCGTGGCCTTCCGGCCAGGCCAGTTCGATCGTCTGCCATGCCCGGCCGAGGCGGGCGATCTGCTTGTTCTCGGTGGCTGAAAGCGCCTTCGGTTGACGGGTCTTCCCGTAGCGGAGCGTAGGGCCGACGGTAAGGGATCCCGAGGAAGCAACAACGGCGTCAGTCGCTCCCCGGCGCGGCCAATGCCAGTGCATGGCAGCTCCTCGCCATGCGCAGAGAGGGAATGGTCGGCCAGCGTGCAGGACGATCTCATTATTCCGCAGCACAAAGCTCACACGCCGTGACGGTTGGCCGATGGTCCTTCGGACAGAAGCCGGTGCAATCAGCGCGCTCCCGTCGATGCCGACCGGAACGGTATACGCCTGTTCGGCCCGTTCAAACGACGACTCCAGGCGGCCGGACACAGACCAGGAATGCCGACCCTGCCGATTTACCCATTCGAGCGCCCGTTGGGGATCGAAGAAGAGCGATTCCTGAGTGATCTCGAAGGACAGGCGCTTGCACAGCCATTGCAGCCGTCCCACCAATCCACGGGAGTGCGCGCGCCCGCGCGGAAATAATTCGTCAAGGTAACTGTTTTCGAAAAAGTGTTCCTCACATTCTGCAAAGAGCTGCTCGGCAAAGCCTCGCTGATCGCGGTCGTGCCGGATCTGCATCAACAGGTCGAGAAAATAGACCAGGTCGTTCAGTGCTTCGATCCACCCGACCACTTTCCAATTCGAATAGACCGTTCGATCCAAGCGCTGGGCAAGAAACCGGAAATAGTCCACTGGAAGGTCGAGCTGATCCGCCAGATCCCCATAGTGACGCGCGATGTCCCGGCAGAGTCCAAGCAAGAGACTGCGCATCGATTGACGGAATTCGATCTGCAAGCGGCCGAGCCTCGCCGTATTCAGTAACGACATGGTCTTCCTCGATGAATGGAACGGCGACTCTACCGGAGGCGCGGCGATGGCCGCAAGGAGAGGCTAGCAAGGAGAGGCTAGAAGGATTTTGAGGGAAGATAGCCGGCGTCGTCGAGACGGAGTTCGCGGACATGGTCCATAAAGTGGCGTGTGAATGACCGTTGGACCGAATCTTCAAGCGCCGGCTTTGCTCCTGTCACGATGAGAAAGGGGAGTTCATCCTTCCACAGCAACTGCCCATCACTGTCGATCATGTAGAGAAACAGACGCCGCTGTTCATCGGTTTTCCAACCCCACTCGCTTGACGCTAACGGCGTAGCGCCGACGACATATCCATACAGAACCGCATCCACGGCAAGGTCACGTGACAGCTCGCGCGCCCACACTGCCCGCTCCCGATCTGGTGGAGCAACCCTCAACGGATGCTGTCGGCCAGTGGGCGTCACGACTCGCAAGGCGGTTTCCCTTGTCAGGAGCTTGGTCAACCTTGCACCCATCGCGTCATCACCGTCGACGGGCATCAGTGCGATACTCGTCAATGCTGAACTTGTTGTGACGGCCGCCGACTGTTCCGTCGAGACCCATGATTCCTCGAAGGCCTGAAACTTGACATCGCTGGCTCTCATGGAGTCTGAACCGACCGCAGCGATCCACGCGCCGGCGAGACAACCTTGCTGTAGGAAAGTCACCGACAGGATCAGCACCCCAAGAGCAGTACCTAACTGGTTCATGTCCCCAATGCTCGCAAAAGGAATGCCTTTGGCCGTTGAGACAATGATGTGCCTACCTCTTGATTTTTCAGTAGTTCATGAGCGCGAATCTCCGGCTCGGGGCAACATCACCCACACGATGTACGCAAAAAGAGGCAGCATGTACGGGACGGTCGGGAGGGACGGGCTGCTGCGCAAAGGCTGCCGCGTGGACATTCTGTCTCGAGGATAAGCGGTATCGAATAGCATGGATGAAAGAAAACAGCCATGTTGCATGTGGGCGCGTGTTTTGCATTTTCCGGGCGCTAACCAGGAGTTACGAAGAGATGGACAACCGCTGGCCTGCTGCATTCAAGCCGCGAACATTGTGGCACCTGATTAAGGAAGCCGGTTCCGATTGGATCCACGACCGCGCGCCCCGCTTGGGTGCAGCCCTCGCCTATTACACCGTCTTCTCCTTGGTGCCCTTCCTTGTCGTCATCATCTCGGTGATCGGACTCGTGTTCGGACAGGAAGCGGCACAATCAGCCATCCTTTCACAGATTGCCGAACTGGTTGGACACCAGACTGCGGCGGCCATCAAGGATATGATTCAACGAGCCGATCAGCCTTCGACAGGACTCTTTGCCACGGGACTCGCGGTCGCCACGCTGCTCCTAGGCGCGTCCGGAGTCTTTGGACAACTCCAGGATGCGCTTAATACGGTCTGGGGCGTCGAGCCAAAAGAGGGACGGGGCGTGTGGGGCTTCATTAAAGACCGATTCCTTTCATTTGTCGCTGTGCTGGGCACCGGCTTTTTGCTTTTGGTGTCATTGATTCTCAGCAGCGCGTTGGCCGCATTCGGAACATGGTTCGGTGAACTGCTTCCGCTCCCGGAAGGCGTGCTGGAGCTCATGAACTTCGCCTTGTCATTCGTCATCATAACTGGCCTTTTCGCGTTGATCTTCAAAGTTCTTCCTGATGCAAAGGTGGCCTGGAGGGATGTCTGGGTCGGTGCGGGGCTTACCGCGGCGTTGTTTACCATCGGGAAATTCGCCCTAGGTCTCTATTTGGGAAAAAGCAACGTGGCCTCCGCATACGGTGCAGCAGGGTCCTTGGTGCTCGTGTTGCTGTGGGTCTACTATTCGGCGCAGATCCTCCTCTATGGTGCCGAGTTCACCCAGGTGTATGCGAACCGTGTTGGCGAACGGATTGTTCCGGCTCCCGACGCGCGAGTGACGGACCCTCACAAAGCGGATGCCGACCGGGCTGACCAAAAATCTTCCCGCCCTCCAGGCCGTGCCGCCTAGCTGGCCCCGACAATGATCCATCCAGCAGGCATGACCTCTCCGAACGCCTTTTCGTTCACGGATGCCAAGACTCGCTTGCTTCCGCGTCTGCTGCAGGCGGCAAAAAACCGGATTTGGTATTGCCGTGAATTGCGCGTCTACCGGTACCCGCTCGACCACACGCCGCCGCTGCCGCTCCCCACCATCTTTCGACGGAACTGTCTCGACGATCTCAAACACTATGAACGTTCGTCAAAAGAACAACAGCCGCCCGACGCCTATCGGACGATGGCAGTAGAGCGAAGGGCACAAGGCTTTCATCTGTATACCTTCGTCGAAGGCGACCGGCTCCTGCATTACGGCTGGCTGATCGAACGCCAAACGCGCGGTGAAGACGGATGGGTAGACCAGGTCTACTTTCCTCCTCCGGACACCGCGGTCCTCTTTGATCACTTTACGCATCCTCTGGCGAGAGGCCGAGGACTGTACTTTCAAGCCATGTGCCGGCTTTTGCACGACGCATGGGAGGTCGCACGCGCCCGCCAGGCCTATGTCACCGTCTTCGGCTCCAATGGCCCCTCGCGGCATGTGATCGAAAAAGTGGGATTCCAGTACGAAGGCAGCATGTTCAAGGAGCGACGGCTGGTCTGGTCAAGACGCTATGCTGTCAGCGCAGGTGGCGCGTTCCGGACCGCGTTGCTCTAAGCGGCTGCATCTCCCACCCACCTCATTGTAGGTGCGTCGAGCGCGAGGCGCTGATCTTAACGACGCGTCCGCTCTCGAGATGGGCCACTAGAACCAGCCTCTGCGCTGTTCGGCAATCGCTTGACGGACAACAAGAGCTGTGCCCGCCGGATCGCATCCAGTAAGACTTGACGCTCCGGTTCAAGTCGCTTCAGCCTGGGCGAGTGGTTCACAAAACGCTCTGCCGCGTCCGTCACGCTGTTGAGCACCTGCCACGAATCTTCCGACGATCGTCGTTTCATCTTCGTTCCTCCTTCACCCAGCTTAGGCGCCGCAGAGGCGGCCTAAGACCAAGGATGTTCCATAGTTTCCTTCCAAGAAGCACAAAGCCGAAATTCGAGGGATGTGCCTAGTGGCTTGTAAGGGGGCGGAGCACTAGCCTGAGAAGACTGTGGGGTAGTGCCCGTCGGCAGGGATTGTAGGGGGCAGCCTGTCATGCCCGACGAAGGCAGACCAGCGATATTCATCCAAGGAGGTTTCCATGATACACGCGCACTGTATGAAGACCGTGATGGGCGGTCTCTCTCTTATTCTTGTCTTGTCGGCCTGTTCCTCGGGATCCAAGTCGAAGACCGCAAGCGCTCCTCCGTCGGGGGACATGTCGCGGTCAGACGACATGAGGCGGGGTGCCACACCTACTATTTCGCCGCCAAGCGATCTGCCGCGAAGCGACGTCGTCAGCGATCGTGGCACCACCCCAGGCAAAACGCATGATTCGACCAACCGAGCAGGGCTCTCGGATCGTTCACCGGAAATCGCGGCAGCCTGCCCATCAAGGACGGATGCCCAAGGGACTGTGGTATTCGAGGATCCAACTTGCCCGGACCGCTACCGCAGCCAACTGGGTAACACCGGTAACACCTCTGAAAGAGACCGTGCACTGGCCGCCGCCTGTTCTTCACGACCTGATGCCAACGGAAAAATCATCTACGATGATCCCGCTTGTCCGGATCGCTATCGCAGGCAGGCGGCTGCGATGTCATCTATCCGTGAAGCCCGTGTCAGACTTTCGCGGGCCGCCGGCATCAAGGTATGGGACACGGCGCCTGGTGCGGGCACGAAGACGGGAACGCAGGTTTCTCCTTCCTCGGCACAGGGCGTGGATCCTCAGTGTATCGATGAGCTTGAGAGACAATGCGGAGAGGTTCAGCCTGGCAGCGGGCGTATCCAACAGTGTTTTGACGACAAGATCAACAACTTTTCACCGATGTGTCAGGAGAAGCTGAAGGAGGGGAAGGCCGCGATCGCTGCCGCTATATTGACGAACAGGCATGACAAGGAAGTATCAGGGAATGCCAGTGATAGCCGCCAGACGGGAACTAAGGCTGATTACGCGGGAGTGGACCCACGCTGTCCTTCGACAATCGATGCGAAAGGCAAAGTGGCCTACGCTGATGCAGGCTGTGCCGAACGGTACCGCTTTCAGACAAAGGAGAATGCCTTTTATGACCGCTATGCCGATAAGGCAGCAAAGCACGCAAGAGCGGCGGAGATCGCCGCAAACGAAGGCAACATGCCGGATATGATCGAAGATGCCGAGTTGTCATTGGACCACGCGAAGGAAGCACGGCGCGCTAACAATAATCCCGATCTGGCTGCAGGCATTGCGGCCCTGAGGCAGTCGATCGCCTTGGCACAAACCAACGAAGTGCCTGGTTCCCGCGTTGGGAACCGCGCACAAACCGTTAAAGGTGAATTGTCGCGGAGCGCGGGTGGGGGCGAACAATACGTTGTTCGAGACAGCCAGAACAGGGAAATGCCCATCACGCTGTCTCCAGAAATGAGCCGGCAAGTTCAGGTGGGCGACGTCGTGGAAGCGCAGGTTGACTCCAACGGACAAGTGACTTCTATTTCGAAGGCTCCGTAGTTTGCACGATGCCAGGCGGAGCTGTGACACGCTCCGCCTGGTCAGCTATTTATCCGCGCCAATCGGCGGCAGATTGATGCCGAACCGTTCCAGTCCCATGATAACCGTCAGCGCCGACGGTGAGTGTTGGACAATTTCCTTCTGCACTTCGATCCTGCGCAGATCCACAAACTCCGGCGCCGTCAGGCCGAGCGATTCCCGATAGGCTCGGTCGGCAATGCCGCGCTGTTTTTCGGCCTTCTCGCGGGCTTCCTCCGCCTTCTGAAATTCCACCATCGTGATTTTGCGTTGCTCTTGCACGATCGTTTGCGTCGTTTGCTCGACCACGCCCTTGGGCGGCAAGATGCTGCCAACCACAACGCGGTTCAACCGTACCGGAATGTTCTGTTTATCAATCAATTTGGTTTGCACTTCTCGTGCAATGGCTTCTTGCAATTTGGTTCGCGTGGTCGGATCGGTGGTCAATTGAAAAAGCGGATATTTCTGCACCTCTTCGCGCACGAATGTACGAAAAGCTTCCTTCACGTTATTGTGATACCAATTCGGGCCGTAGCGCGCGATTAATTCCGGCGAACGACCTTCCACGACGTTGGCGATCATGAAGGCGTCAAAGGAGACCGGGGCATTCTCTGCCGAGATAATATCGAAATGTTCCGAGTATTGGACCGGCCGGACATCCACATCCACCACATGCGTCGTCGGCGCCAACCACACCCGCCCCGTCTTTGACGGAACCGGATCAACGCCGCCATGCCCGAAGAAGAACGGCTGTTCCACGAGCACGCCTTCATGTCCTGCGTCAATTGCCGCACAGCCTGACAGCCCCAGCAGAACGCCACCAAGCACGATTCCGAGAATGCCCCCGATTGGTCTCCTCATAAGCCCCCTCCTCTTCAGGTGTTTCAATAGGACGGCGTCTTGAAATGGCTCTGGCCAACAATTCGGATCACTTCGAAGATTTACCTTACGAAGCGCTCAGGAACAAAGTCAAACCGAGGCGGGTCTAGGAAAACGAAGAGAGACAAGGGTTGTGGAACACTAGGAGATGCCAGCCTGCCGTTGAAGCCAGCGAATGTAGCGGATGATCTGCTCGACGTCCGCAGAAGAGACCCCCTCGATCTTCGGCATGTTACCGAACTCCCAGTGATGGGCTTTGACGCCGAATTCAGCAGCGCGAAAAAAGGCGGCGTCGCCGTGATGATTGGGCTCATAAATCTTGTGGACCAGAGGAGGGCCTTGCTGCGTGCCGGTGGCCTGTGGGCCGTGGCAGGCAGAGCAATGGGCGGTGAACTTCGCCTCGCCTACCTGTAATTCTGCCGGAGCGGTGCCTCCGCCGGCAGCCGGCTTCGGCTGAGAGGAGTCGCACGCGGCCATCGCATACAGGCCGAGCGTAAGCCCAAGGACGGACAGCGAGATGGAAAACGTCTCTCTGATCGAGACTGGGATCAACGCTGCTCTCCTTGCCGCCCAGCGTTTGTCTCGAACTGTGCGCGCAGCATTTTCTGCGTCCGCTGCAGCATCATGCGGCGATAGATACGCGCGGCGATCGGCGCGATGACGATCAGTCCGATCGTCAAGTACATGAAAAACTCTTCCGGTGAGACACCCATCTTCCCAACCGCTCCATCCTGATGAGTCAGGCCAATGGTGCACGCCCGACGAATACACTCCGCTCAGAGTACTGCATACCTGGTGGGATCCTCAACCCCGGCCTTCGCAAATCCTTCTCGTCGGATGACACAACTATCACACCGTCCGCATGCGAGGTCGCCGACCGGATCGTAGCAGCTATGGGTGAGATGCAACGGGGCTTCGAGCCTGACGCCGGTTCGAATGATGTCGGCCTTCGTCATGGAGAGCAAGGGGGTACAGACCCGCAGCGCAGCTCCTTCCACACCAGCCCTCGTTCCTGCAGCGACGGCCGCTTCGAATGCACGGATGAATTCCGGGCGGCAATCCGGATAGCCGGAATAATCCAGCACATTGGCCCCGAAATAAATCAAAGCCGCGCCTTCGGCTTCAGCGTGGGCCGCCGCGAGCGAGAGAAAAATCAGGTTCCGGCCGGGCACATAGGTGATCGGAATTCCGCGACTCCGTTCCTCGCTGCGACGATCTTTCGGAACCGGCAACTCAGCCGTCAATGCGGAGCCGCCCACTGCTCGCAGATTCACCGAAAGCACGGTGTGTTTGGCCGCGTGCATCGCAGCGGCCACCTGACACGCCCGTGCCACCTCGACCGCATGACGCTGGCCGTAATCGACGGTCAACCATAAGAGCTCATGCCCAGCCTCCCGGGCCAGGGCGGCGGTCACCGTCGAATCAAGTCCACCGCTCGCAAGGACGACAGCGCGATTGGAAGTTCCGAGAGGGGCCATGGACGTGAGCCTCGTGGCGACCGTGTCAACAGGAAGAGGTGGGCGTCATCGAGTTGACCGACAGTAGAGGCGTCAGGTGGGAGGGGCAGGGAGGACCTTAGTCGCGCTCTTCTTCTTTTTCGATTTTTTCCAGTAGTTCCTCTCTGGCCTGACACTCGACGCAGAGTTTTGCAAAGGGCACCGCTTCCAAACGCCGCTCGCTGATTTCGACGCCGCACTCCGCACAGATCCCGTATGTCCCTTCGTTGAGCCGGGTGAGGGCTTCATCAATAGCCTGCCGCCGTCGATTACGCATTTCCATGAGCGATATGCCCAGTTCACGGTCCAGATCCATGAGCGCCTGATCGCCGACATCGCGGGCCGATTCGAGGCGGCGCTGCTGATCTTCCGTCAAGGACTGTCCTAGACTGCCTTCGATTTCCTTGAGGATCTCATATCGCTTGCGCAGCAGCATTTGCTGCAGCGCCTCGCGGCGTCGCTCCCGCGCTTCGCGCTCCTTTGCGGATTCTTTCGGCTTTGCAGCGAGTGGTGATACGGCCATACTTACCGGCTTCTCAATGACCGACTTCTCAATGACGGCAGCCGCCGCCGGTCTGACTTTTGACACGGGCTTGGTTGTGGGTTTCGTCTTATTCATGGGTTTCTTCTTCGGATGTGTTCTTGTCGCCATCGCGTTGTCCTCTCCCTGGGTAAACGCCGGACGGCAAAAAAAGTTCGGCATCTATAACACGGCTGCTCCGAGTTTGACAAGGGGTTGTAGGAGGACGCCCGGCGCCCCCTAGGGATAGGTGATCGTGGAGTGCACGGGATAACCGATAAGCTTTTGCCGGCCGTGCAGGCTTTTCAACTCAACCAGAAAATCGAGCCCGACGATCTCGCCACCCAACTGCCTGACGAGCGACACGGTGGCGGCAGCGGTGCCCCCGGTGGCAAGCAGGTCGTCGACGATCAGCACCCGTTCGCCCATCCCGATCGCGTCTCGATGGATGGCGAGCGAGTTGGAACCATATTCGAGGCTGTACTTGACTTCAAAGCTGTCGGCAGGCAGCTTCCCCGGCTTTCGAACCGGGACGAAGCCCGCCTTGAGCCGTTGCGCCAAGACCCCTCCATAGATGAAGCCGCGAGATTCGATGCCCACCACCTTAGCCACCCTCTGGCCTCCATAATAGGCGACCAGCCCGTCGGCGATCGCCGAGAAGGCTGTGGGATCTTTTAGGAGTGTCGTGATGTCGTAGAAGAGAATGCCGGGTTTGGGGAAGTCGGGAACTTCGCGGATAAGCGATCGATACTCAGCAGCGGTCATTGGCTCAGAGCAAATCCGATTGTGTCAGCGTTTTACGCTCGATGGTATGGCGCAGACGACTCAAGGCGGCCATTTCGATTTGCCGGACGCGTTCGCGGGTCAAGCCCATGTCACGTCCAATCTCCTCAAGCGTCCGCGCCTCGCTTCCGTCGAGGCCAAACCGCGACACAATAACAGTTTGCTCTTTCTCAGGCAACTCCTTCACCCAGGTCATCATTTCAGCCCGTCGCATCACTCCTTCCGCAGTGTCCGCGGGCGAGACGCTCATCGGATCTTCGATCACGTCCCGAAGAAAGGTGTCGGCCCGATCGTTAATCGGACTGTCGAGCGAACAGGTGGTGCGGACGACCTGCTTTAGATCGAGCACTTCTTCTTCGGTGGTTTTCATTTTGATCGCCACCTCTTCGGCGGACGGCTCCCTCCCCAGTTCCTGCACGAGCGCTTCAACCTTGTTCAGATAGCGGTTCAACCGCTCGACGACGTGAACCGGCAGACGCACGAGCTTGCCCTGATTAATGATCGCCCGCTCGATGTATTGCCGGATCCACCAGGAGGCATAGGTGCTGAAACGAAACCCCCGTTTGTAGTTGAACTTCTCGACCGCCTTGATCAGTCCCAGATTGCCCTCTTCGACGATATCCGAGAACGGAAACCCGCGATGAATGTAGCGCTTGCCGATGCTGATGACGAGACGCAAATTGGACTCGATCATCTGCTGGCGAGCCTGCTCGTCTCCGGCCATGACCCGTTTGCCCAGCTGTTGTTCTTGCTTGAAGGTCAGGAGAGTCGAGCGGCGGATCTCGCGGAGATAGCTTTTGAGGGTATCCAAACCTTCCGATCGGCTGCGGGATTTGTCGTCGTCGGAAGCCTGATCGAGTTCGGCGGCATCCTCCTCATCATGGTCCGAGAGGTGCCTCCGCGCTTCACTCTGGTCTGAGAAATCGTCCTGTCTGCTCGCCATTCCGACCTCAGCTCAACAGGGCCGCTAATACCAAATGGCAAAATCGGTGTGACGGCCTGTCGCCGTCACCCATTCGACGCGGATATCGGTCACCCTCGAAGCCGGCGGACCGACCTTCAGCGCCGTGATCAGCGACATGATTCGATGCTTGGGACCTTCGGCTTCCAATTCGACTCGTCCATCCTCGCAATTTCTCACACCGCCGACCAGCCCGCGCTCGGTCGCGACGCCGACGGTGAATGCCCGGTAGCCGACGCCTTGGACTCGTCCTGAAACCGAGATCCTGGCTCGAACGGCAGAGTCACTCGCATCAGTCATCGTCCAGCCATCTCGACGTAAGGGATACTCTCACACCTGGAGAAACGCGTCACGTGATTTGCAATTCTATGCCAGGAAACTTTGTCTGGATTGTACGTGTCTTCATTGAGAAGGAGCAATGACGACCGATGGCCGAAATCTGCGACCGGACCTGTGTGCTACAATCGCCGGCCGTCGTCTCAGGACGACCGGCGCATTTTAATTTTCAATCGTGAAGCCCGGGCAACATGGCACTGAGCGCCACCGAAATTGAGTATGTGCTGCACGAGATCGCTCCCGTCCTCATTCAGGGACGGATTCAAAAAATACACCAACCCGGCGATCGCCTCTTGCTCTTCGACATTCGCATGCCAGGCGAAACGCATAGGCTGCTCATCTCCGTGGAGCCTGAAACCGCACGGCTGCATTTACTGTCCGGCCCGTTGACAAACCCGGCCAGTCCTCCGTCGTTTTGTCAATTCCTTCGCGCGCAGGTGCAAGGCGGCCGTCTCACGGAGATACAGCAACTCGGAAATGACCGGATCGTCATGATGACGGTGTCGACTAGGCACGGGCCCAGAACCATCGTCTGCGAATTCACCGGCCAGCACGCCACTATTCTCCTTCTGGATGAACGACGCCATATTCTGCGAGATCTCAACCGTCAGCAAGCGCTCGTCGGTCGGCCGTACGAAGCGCCTGCGTCGCGCCGCGCCGCGCAGGAGAAGGCCCCACGCTTCAATCCACAGAGAGCCACTCACCGTTTTCCAGTGTCTCAGGCGATTGAAGCGCATTATCAGGACAAGGAGCGAATGCTGGTGGGAGCACGCGAGCAACAGGAACGGCTGCGCATGCTCAAAAAATCGCTCGCAAAAACTCTGCGCCGGATCGACGCCTGGCGGCAGGATCTCACCACGGCCGCCGCGTACCGCGATTACGCGCGGTATGGCGAGCTGCTCAAGGCAAATTTGACGGCCGCCACCGCAGGCATGGACCAGATCACGCTGATCGATTATTACGACCCGTCGCTTCCTGAAGTCACTCTCCCGCTCGACCCGACCAAATCAGCCCTGCACAATATGAACGACTATTTCAGAAAGCACCGCAAGCACCTGTCAGCCGAACGAGAATTGCCTCCCCGAATCGCCGGCGCCGAACAGGAAGTCGAGGCTTTGCGCGGGGAGATCACCTCCATCAAGGAAGGCACCTGGGCGGCCCCTCTGTCTACGAGTCCCGCTCCCTCGACCGGCAAGTTCGAATCGAGCCTCCGGCGATCGGCTCACAAGCGGAAAGTTCCATTCCGGCGGTTCATGTCGGCCGACGGTCTGCCCATTTTTGTCGGACGGAACGCCGAAGAGAACGAGGAGCTGACATTTCGTCTCGCAAAGAGCGATGACTTGTGGCTCCACGCCAGAGGAGCTCCTGGATCCCACGTCGTCATCCGACTGGCCAAGGGCGTTGATCCTCCGCCGGACACCCTACGCGATGCGGCGACGCTCGCCTTGCTCTATAGCGACCTCAAGAAAAGCGGGAAAGGCGAAGTCATCTATACGAGGCGCAAATGGGTGAAGAAGGCTAAGGGACAGGCGGTGGGCGCTGTCATCGTCACCCAGGAAAAGACAATTTCCGTCAAGGTCGACACCCAACGACTGGCGGCTCTGAAAGAGCGCAACAACTCACCTCTCTGAACGGATCATCTCCAATGGACCAACCTTGGGATGAACAAAATCATTATTTTTTAGGTGATTGCCGTGTCGTGGGCTATGCTGTTGTCACTCCAGTATTCCACGTAAGCCGAGGTCGCCTATGCCACCTCTCAGCGCTCTTTCATCGGTTCAAGGGACAACGGTCCTCGCGGTCGATGACGACCCCGATGCCTTAAATTTGTGCCGTCTCTTCTTGGAAAAGGCAGGATTCTCCGTCCTGTCGGCAGCCGGGAGCTCGGAAGCACTCAAGATCTGTAAAAGCCACTCAGGGCCAATTCATTTGTTGATTACTGACTTGATAATGCCGCCTCCGGATTTTTCATTTGCCTCGGGCGACAATGAGTTTCCCCACGTTCACGGACATGAACTTGCGATCCGCGCGCTACGCATGCGAAAGGATCTTCATGTCATTCTGATGTCGGCAAATATCGACAAGGACTTGCAGGGTTACGGAATACGACGTGGGTGCGTCCCGTTTATCACGAAACCGCTTGAAGCCCAGGCGCTGGTCAGCCTGGCTCATGACACACTGAAGGCTCCTCCTCCCACTGTCGAGTCGCTCCAAAAACAACATACTGGCGAGATCAAGGGCGCTGATGAGTGGTTTGATTAATCCCTTCCGCCTACACGTTTCATTCCTCATCATCCTCAAAATAAAAGGGGTGCCATCCCATGATGGCACCCCATGAAAAATAGCGTTCTTGCTTCGTTTACCAGCGATCGCGCTTCCCGCCGGGACCACGACCGCCACCTCCACCGCCACCGAATCCCCCACGGCCACCGCCTCCGCCACTACGCGGCTCCTGGGGACGCGCTTCATTCACCGTCAACGTCCGGCCGCCCATATCTGAGCCGTTCAGCGCCGTAATCGCAGCCTGCGCCTCGGAATCCGAGGACATCTCCACGAAACCAAACCCTCGGGACTGTCCCGTGAACTTGTCCGTGATGATCCGCGCAGAAGCCACCGCCCCATGTGCGCCGAACAAATCGCTCAATTGCTGCTCGGTCGCTGAATAGGGCAACCCACCGACGTAAATCTTCGAACCCATCTGGGGTTCCTCCTTTGAATATGACATTGTCTTGAACACGAGGAACGGGGGAAGGAGCGGGCCGAAGACGCGAGACATGCGGCGACTTGGGTCTGACTTCCGACGAGATTCCCGGACAAGGCAACATCGATGTTGCGGGCCTTACTTTCCTCAGTGAATTCGCTTCCTCGCGAGGCCCGTACGATAAAGCCTTTCCACCCTAGCATAGGGGGTGGTGGATTACAACCGGACTCTTGGGGTGAAGGTCTGCATGCTATGTCATTCTCCGACCCGTACGAGCGAGCCCTGTACTTTGCAATAGGCAAACGTCTTGTAGAACAACAGGACGGCTCCGATCAACAAAATGCCATTGAGTCCGCCTGCCCACGCAAGATGTGCAAGCGGAACGCCGGCACCATTGAGCACGACCCGCATGCCTTCGAAGACATGCGCCGCGGGGTTGATCCAGGCCACGGCTTGAAGCCACATGGGCAGAACTTCCATGGGATAAAAGACGCAGGAAATGGGTTGGAACAGAAAGACCAGACTCCAGGCAAGAATTTCCGCCTCCTGGCCGAACCGCATGATCAGCGAGGTCGTCAGGACCCCGATAATCCACCCGGTAATCACAAGATTCAAGACGAACGGGAGCAGCCACAGGCCCATGACCAGCACGTTGTAGTCGTAGAACAGCCAGGCGCAGATGCCCATCACGAACGACACGCAGGTGACCTTGAAGATGCTCATCGCGATCGTCGACGCGAGGAATTCGGCGGGCGTGAGTGGACTCGCAAAGAGATTCATGAGATTTCTCGCCCACAATTCCTCGAGAAACGAGATCGTGATGCCTTGCTGCGAACGAAACAGCATGTCCCACAGGATCAACGCGCCCAGAAAGAACGTCACGAACCCTGGGACCTGAGGCTGGTATTTCACAAGATATATGGTGATGAATCCCCAGATCACGAGGTCTAAAAAAGGCCAATAGAAAATCTCCATGATCCTGGGCAAGCTCCGTCGATAGAGATAGAGATGACGGGCCACCATCGCGCTCACGCGATGATATTTCATGGACACCCTCCGGCTCTGTCCGCACCATGATCGTGATCGCAGCCTCCACACTCGCGATGCGTCCCCAGCAGCTCGTCTCTCAGGTGACTGATACCTTCGAGCATATGGAGGCCGACCCGGCGTCCGTCGGGTGCCTTTCGGAGGCCGAGACCGATGAACAGCAGCGGCAGCACACAAAGGCCTGCCGCAAAGGCGACACTGGGCGAAAAGGCCTCAGCCCTCAGCCACCATATGCCCCAGGCAAGCATCAGAGGGCTGACTCCCACAACAAGACTATTCATCACCACGCGCAGGCGACACGCACCACGCGCGAGTCCGACCGTGCTAATGATGAGCCAGAGCCAGCCCCAACTTGCGCTGAGCGCCAACCCCCCGATGATCACACCCATGCCAAAGTCAATGACGCTGTACTGCATGCGGCTCTCCGTCAGGCCGTCTCGCGTGACTCTCGCGCGAGTTTGAGAAAGACCTCTTCAAGATCCGCCTGGCCGAAGCGGGCAACAATTTCCCTCGCCGTTCCTTCAGCCACGATCTTTCCACGTTGGAGAAAGATAATGCGGTCCGACATCTCTTCCATTTCACGCATGTTATGGGAAGTATAAAGAATGCTCAGTCCGGCCGAGCGCCGCTCCTCTTTCAGCAAGGCGCGAATCTTGTGGGCGATGTCTGGATCGAGACTGGCCGTGGGCTCATCCAAAAAGAGGATCTTCGGCTCCGTGAGAAAGGCCTTCGCGAGTGTCAATCGCGTCATCTGACCGGAAGACAGCTTTCGGGTGATCTTCTGCCGAAACTCCTGCATTTCCAGCTTCTTGACGATTTCGTCCACACGCCGCTTGATATCGGTGAGGCCATACAGCCGCGCGACGACCCAGAGGTTCTCTTCGACGGTAAGGGCGAGCGGCATGGAAATATAGGTCGAGGAAAAATTCACCGCCTGTAAGATTTGCTCGCGGTGCGTGGCAAGATCCATCCCGAACACTTGGATGGATCCCGCGGTAGGCGTGATGAGTCCAAGCAACATGTGAATCGTCGTCGTCTTTCCCGCGCCATTCGGGCCGAGCAACCCAAGAATCTCGCCGGGCCGGATGGCAAAGGACACGTCATCGACAGCAGTGAAATCGCCGAATTGTTTTCGCAAGTGCCTGACTTGCAGCACGGGTGTCGTCATAGAGAATGAGGGCGCTCAAAATGACAAGAAGTTTTTGATCTTCTCCGGTAGATGACAAGTCTCACATTTGCGATCCAGGACCTTGCCTTGATGTTCGGTTTTGCCGTCATGACAACGAAAGCAGTCGTCGAGGGCCCTGGTGCGAAGATATGATCCTTCCGGATAGTCCGGGCTCCAGGGTTTCGTGTCGGTGGACACGTGTCCGCGCGGGATGACGATGGGATAACCCTTGATCGGCCGATCGTGCACCACCCCGGAATGGCAGGTCGTACAACCCTCCCCCTGATTCCGTAGCCCGAACGCTTCCATGTGCTTCCGATGGCTCATGATAAGACCGACGTCCTTCAGCGGCGCGGGAAGATCCCTCGGCGCAACTTCCGAGGTGCGCAGAATATGCTGATGACAACTGAGACAGACGTTGGAGTCCACCTTGGCCCGCAGGTTATGCGCGGCGGTCGGCACACCGAACAGATAGATGGCGAGGTCTTTCGTTCCCGCCCATGCCTTGTCATGGATCCAGCCAGCCACCCCTGGTCTGACATGGCACACCACGCACGTCACCTCTTTATGCGAAGACGTCCTCCAACTGTCGTGCGATGGCGTAATCGTGTGGCAACTGGCACAGAATTTCGGATGGTTGGTCAGGGGGACGACGACTGCGCCAAGCGCCACGGCTCCGGCGGCTAGAACCAGGACAATGGTGGTTCTAGACGTCCAGTTCATGCTCCCCGCGAACACGTCGCAGAGGGAAATGCTTCATGATGAGCGCCGCCACAGCCGGAACGTCATCGAGATCGAAGCGGGGGACGTGCAAGTCGAGCGGTTTGTCGGACACCACCGCCAGCAAGCCCTCGGAGGAGATCGGAATCTCACCGACCTGCTCGCGAATGATCACAATTTTCGGGTACCCCTCATGCTTCCATCCTTCAGCGATGATCAAGTCATACGAGCCGTCCAAAAAACGGTCTCGGATGTCCTCCACCTTGAGCTGATCCGACGCGTCGGCGAACATGGCCATACTGCCCTTCGAGAGGATCACCACACTGCTCGCGCCGGCTTGCTTATGGCGCCAACTGTCCTTGCCTTCCGTGTCCAGGTCGAACCCGTGTCCGGCATGCTTAACCGTGGCGATTTTATATCCCGCGAGCACGAGCTCCGGAATCACCCGCTCGATGAACGTCGTCTTGCCACTATTGGACTTTCCCACAAAACAGACGATCGGCACGGCCATCGAGACATTCCTCTCAGCAGCAAGACAGCCGGTGAGGGCCGGTCTGACTCGCTTGGGACTGATTCGCCCAGGCTTCGCCATCGAGCAATTGGACGGACACCAGATCGCCCGGGTTGAGGCGCTCCACGTCGGTCGGTACATCAATCAGACAGTTCGCCTTGACCATGGAGGTGAGAATACCGGAGCCTTGATCCCCCGTGGTGCGCACCTTGAACGTGCCGTCCTCCTGTGTCAGCACCCCTCGAAGAAAATGCCGGCGATCAGGCCGTTTTGAGAACTTTTCCTGGAACGCCGCCTGCACGACTGGACGACCATAGCTGCGTTGTCCGCTCATTTTGAGCATCGCCGGACGCACCAGCTGTTCGAACGTGACCATGGAAGAGACGGGATTGCCTGGCAATCCAAAGGCCAGCTTGCCCTGGATTTTCCCGAAGGCGAGGGGCTGTCCCGGCTTGATGGCCAGTTTCCAGAAATTCATTTCGGCACCGAGATCGCGGAACACCGCCTTAGTGAAATCGTAATCGCCCATCGAGACGCCGCCCGAGAGGACCAGGATATCGGCGGTCAGGCCGTGTGAGATCTTTTCCTTCAGCGCCGCGGGCGTATCCTTGGCGATGCCAAGCAGAAATGGGATGCCACCCGCGTCCTGGACCGCCGCGGCAAGCCCATAGCTATTCGAGTTGATGATTTTTTCTTCGCTGAACCGCTCGTCGAGATCCGCCAGCTCGTCGCCTGTTGAGAGAATCGCCACCCGCGGCCGCTGGTAGGCAAAGACAAACGATTTGGCGAGAATCGCCAGCATTCCCGCTTCGCCGGGCCTGATGCGTGTGCCTTTCGCGATAATCCGCTCCCCTTTTTTGACGTCCTCGCCCTGGGGACGGATATTGGCGCCTTTCTGTTCCGGCTTGAAGACGCGAACGGACTCCGGTTGATGTTCCGTATCTTCGACTTTCAGCACGGTGTCCGCTCCCCTTGGGATGGGCGCACCAGTCATGATGCGGATCGCCTGGCCTGGGCCGACCGTCTTCGTCGGCATCTTGCCGGCCGGCACGTTCTCGATGACCGCGAGCGTGACCGGCTTTTGAATCGCGTGTTCCTGCTTGATATCGTCCCAACGCACCGCGAATCCGTCCATGGCGCTGTTATCCCAAGGGGGATTGTCCCGTTCGACGATGATGTCTTCGCCCAGCACGCGTCCTAAGGCATCCAGCAAGGGGATTTTTTCCAGCCCGAGCACCGCGGTGGCATCCAAGACAATCTTTTGGGCTTCCTCTAGAGGCGTCAAGCCGGTCATGGCATCTTTAGCGTTCATCGTTGCAGTCTATCGGTGTTGGCGGGGAGCCACGTTCACGAGGGACCCGCTTTTCTTGCAGAAGGCTTCCACCTTGTTGGCGATCTCGTGATACGCCTCGGCCGTTGGCGTATCGGAATTGAACATGGCGAACGGCTCGCCGGCATCCGACTGGGTGACCACATCCGGATCCAGCGGAATCCGCCCGAGGAAGGGCACCCCCATGTCCTGGGCCGAGGCTTCTCCGCCGCCCTTCCGAAACACCTCAATCTGCTGGTGGCAATGAGGACATTCGAGCCCACTCATGTTCTCCACGATGCCGATGATCGGCACTTCACTGTCTTTGCAAAACGTCACCGACTTGCGCGAATCCAGCAGCGCCACCTCTTGCGGCGTCGTGATGATGACGGCCCCGCTGACGTTGCCCAACAAGTCGATGGTGGTCACCGATTCGTTTCCAGTTCCGGGGGGCAAATCGATTAAGAGGAAGTTCAAGTCCTGCCATTCGACTCCACCCAACAGCTGATTGATGAACTCGTACTTGTAGGCATCACGCCAGATGATGGGATCGTCGGGATTCTGCAGCAAAAACGACATGGAGGCAATCTTGAGGTTGTAGGCTTGAAACGGAATGATGCCGCCCGAAGTGCTGATCTTGAGCTTTTGTCCTTCGGCGCCAACCATCTTCGGGATGTTGGGACCGTGAATGTCCATGTCACAAATGCCAACGTGCCATCCCTTGAGCGCCAGACTCACCGCGAGATTCGTCGTGCAGGTGCTTTTTCCCACCCCGCCCTTGTTGCTCATGATGAGGACTTTGTACTCAATCCGCTCCATCCGCTTGGCGACCAGCCAGCGGCTGTGCCCTTCCTTGTCCTTCTGACACGATTCGTTCTCGTCGCAAATGGCACAGGCCCACATGTATGTGCAGGCATCGCTCCCTCCGGACGTTGGAGTGGAGATCACATTAAGTTCGCGAGGCATCGTCATCAACCCTTTCTCAGGTTCCTAGCGTTGAATCTGAAGCAGTCCCTGCTATCGCCGCCTGCCGGCTCCCGTGGGGACACCGAGGTACTCCCCGTCGGCCGTACCCGACATGGCCGGCGTCATGACTTTGGGGCTGACCGGTGCCACCGCAGTGGCCGGTTCTGCCGCCGCTTTCCTGTTGAAGAACCCCGCGCTGATGATGCCGACCTCATAGAAAATGTACATCGGCAGCGCCATAAGACATTGGTTGAAGGGATCCGGGGTGGGAGTCAGAATGGCAGCGACGATGAAGGCGCCCAGCAAGGCCCATTTCCGGTAGCGCTTCAGAAACGGCGCATCAACCCAGCCCAGCTTGGCCATCAGGGTGATGGCCAACGGCACTTCGAAGATCAATCCAAACACCATCAAAAACCACAGCGCAAACCCCACGTACTGCGCGATCGAGAGCTGTGGAATGAAGCCGGCGCTCACTCCGTACGATACGAGAAAATTCAGCGCAAACGGCAGGACGAAGAAAAAGGAGAATCCGACGCCCGCATAAAACGCAAGGGTGCTCAAGATGACAAACGGCCCGACGAACCGGCGCTCCTGCGCGTGAAGGCCCGGCACCACAAACTGCCACACCTCCAGCAAGATGTATGGCGTCGCGAGCACCAGGGCAAACAGGCCGGCTACTTTGACGTTCTGCCAAAGCGCTTCGGCGGGGGCCAGGAAGACGAACGGCACGGTCGGCAGATCCGTGGGCACCCAGGAGAGAGAACCGGGAACGAACATGTTTTGGAGGGGGATGCGCAGCCACTTGACGAGCGTGTCGGCATAGAAGAACGTCCCAACGAAGACGACGGCCGTCCCGATGACCGCCCGCGTGAGCCGGACCTGGAGCTCGACCAGATGCTCCATGACCGGCATTTTCTTATCTTCCAGCGGCTTAAAGACAGAATCTTGCAGCCACCGATTAAAATCGTTCAGCACTGCGCCCCCAGCAGAGTCGCAGCGCGCCGGCATCACCCGCGCGCTGCCCCGTGTTGACCTCGGCGATTACTTCGGATTGACCGCCACGAACAGGTTGTTCCCTTGCCGGCTGAGCAGCAGAACGGCCAGCTCCTCTTTTTTGATCTTGTGCGCCGCCTTTTGATATTCGTCCAGGTTCTTGACCACTTCATGATTGACTTCTTGAATCACGTCGCCACGCTGAATGCCGGCGGCTTCCGCGGGGCCGCCCGGTTCAACAGCCGACACGACGACGCCGGCGGTCTTCGACGGAATATTCAACTGGCTCATCGTGGCATTGTCCAACGACTGCACCTTGAGCGACGCCAGCACGTTGTCCGGCGGCTTGATCGTTTCCCCTTGTTCCTTGGGGGGTGCCGGTTCCTTTTTCGCGAGCATTTCGTCGGAGGGTCTTTCGGCCACCCGCACCGAGAGCGTCTGCTCCTTGCCTTCGCGTAGAATCTTGATCTGTGCGTCCTTACCCACGACCGTACGCGCCACCAGATTGCGCAACTGACTGACGCTTTGGACTTCTTTCCCATTGAAGGCCACGACGACGTCCCCGCGTTTCACTCCCGCGGCATGAGACGGGCCGTTCTCATTCACATCGCTGATCAGCACACCTTTCCGTTGTTCGGGCAGCTTGAAGGACTTCGCGAGAGCGGGCGTAATTTCCTGGATCGCTACCCCCATCCACCCGCGCACAACCTTCCCGGTCTTCTGCAGGCTGTCAACGATATCCAGCGCGATGCTGCTCGGAATGGCGAACCCAATCCCTTCAGAGCCGCCTGTCCTCGAAAAAATCGCCGTATTGATCCCGATCAAGTCGCCGTTCATGTTGACGAGCGCTCCACCTGAATTGCCGGGATTGATCGCGGCGTCGGTCTGAATGAAATCCTCATAATCTGCAATGCCGACATTGCCCCGTCCGAGAGCGCTGATGATGCCCAACGTCACCGTCGAGCTCAGGCCGAACGGGCTGCCGATGGCGAGCACCAAATCGCCGACCTGCAGTTTTTCATATTCCGCCCACTTGACAGAGGGAAGGTCCTTGGCCTCGATTTTCACGACCGCGAGATCTGTCTTGGGATCTGCGCCGACGATTTTGGCGGAAAACTCTCGTCGATCGCTGAGCGTCACCGTAATCTGCGTCGCACCTTCCACGACGTGATTGTTGGTGACGATATAGCCGTTGGGATCGAGAATGACACCGGAACCGGCGCTTTGATCAGGACGCCCGTGAGGACCCGGCGGCGGCATCGGAGGAGGAGTCGGCAGTTCACCGCCTGGCTCATCGCCAGGGGGGCCACCGGGCGGGCCACCGGGAGGACCACCGAACGGACCTGGAGGCAACGGTCGCCTGCCCCGTCCGCCTTCGTTGCCGCCGGTTACCGCGATGTTGACGACTGCAGGCGTCACCTTTTTGACGATCTCAGCGAAGCCCTGCGCCATTGACGGGGGCACCCCCGCAGCTGTCGCCGACGGATCGCCTGCGAGTGGGTTCAGGGTACAGGCAAGTGCAAACACACACACACAACTGGCGAACCCGAGTGCACGACCGTTCTCACTCCACGTAGCCATGACCGTAATCCTCCGGAAGGTTTATACAAGTTCCTTAATATTATGGGGATGAACGACTCATTGTACACTATCCTTTCCGAGCCCTTCAAAGAGTAATCGTCCTCGTCGGGCGCGCAAGCACCCAAAAGGGACGACCACGACGGACTGCTATGATCAACGATCCAGGCTATGAGGTGGATTTCCCCACCATGGCCTGCAGCTGACCGATATACGAATTCTGCAGTTTTAGCGCCAGCCGCTTCTCTGCCTGGTCAAATGACACCACCCGTAGGGTATTGGGGGCACCTTCGTAGGTGGGAGGCCAGATTCTGCGCTCCGGATCCTGAGGCCGCAGATAAATAACCGGGTACCATTGATCGATGCCGGGTGCCGTCGGCCGGTCCAACGTGGCCCAGCCCCGCCCCTCAGCCTGCATGAGCGACACATTGTTTTTTAAATCCAGCAAGGCAAATTCCAGAAGCGACCAATTGTCACGGCGAAGGCCAGGCTCTGAATGCGTCGTCCATCCGAGAAATAGAGTGAGGGGATACTCCTGCTCAGTGCTGGAGAGCACCACCACCGCCAAATAATCCAAACCACGTTGGCGTCCCAAATCCGCAAATTGGCTCCAGTCTCCATTCGGTTGGGGACGAATTTGGTCTGCAGGGAGCACCTCCGTAATCGTGACGGGAATCGATCGACTAATGTCCTGCCTCAAGGTTTCACCGAGTCGCACGAACGCCTCATCAGGGAGGTTCGGCGCTGCATCATGCTCTGCCGTGTCAGAGACGAGGACGAGTCCGGCCTTGAGCGGCCGCTGCTCGATCTGCGTCAGAGCCTCCTCACCCACCCGGCGCTCAGAGGAGACGTAGTCGCCTAGGCGACTGGGAGGAACAGCTGATGCACACGCGGTGAGGAACAACACCGCACCGAAGAGCCCGAATGAGTTTCTCACGGTTCCACGCATCGCCCACCTCCCGGTTGAGGACGCCACGTTTGCACGGTTGCAGATACGTTCGCTCCCCTATGCCAGCGCTGTCAAGTCCACGTTTCCTCTTGTATTTTCCCCTCCGGCTCAGCTACCGTACGGTCTAAGAGACGGACTCACAGCGCGCCTCCTTCCGGAATCGCAGGAGTCCCATGGTCGATCCGTACACGCACGGCTCTCCCCAGCTCTCCATCGTGATTCCAGCCCACAACGAGGCTGGTCGCATTCTCCCCTATCTCCGGCAGATCATTGACTACTGTGAAGGGCAACGCCGCTCCTATGAGCTGCTGGTTGTCGATGACGGCAGCACGGACGGCACATCGTTAGTCGTGGGGAGACTGGCTCAGGTTCATTCAACCGTGCAGTTGCTGCGACTGCCCACTTGCCACGGCAAAGGCGCCGCCGTGCGGTATGGGATGCAATCAGCGGTCGGCTGCCTGCAATTGTTCGCCGACGCTGACGGCGCCACACCTATACAGGAACTGGCGCGGCTGGAAGAAGCCTTGGCCGAAGGAGCGGATTTGGCCATCGGATCCCGCGCCTTGGCCGCGCGGCTTCCGAATTTCGTCGTCCATGCCCGAATGTATCGGAGCGTTCTTGGATCATTGTTCAATGCGGCCGTGCGGCAGGGTGGTATTAAGGACATCGCCGACACGCAATGCGGCTTCAAGCTCTTCCGACGGATTATCGCGCAAGAACTCTTCGGCTATGCCTCAATCGATGGATTCGGCTTCGATCTCGAATTGCTGTATCTGGCCCAGCAGCGCGGATACCGGATTGCGGAGGTCCCGGTGAACTGGTCCGACCAGCCCGGCTCGAAAGTCCGCGTCCTGCGAGACGGCTTCACCATGCTGCGCCAGTTAGCCGTGATCAGACGCAACGACCAGCAGGGTCGCTACCGTCTCCCTTCCTTCTCTCACGAATTGATGCACGGCGACCGGTTCAGAATGCCCGCATCGTAGCCTTCATCCGATAAATCGCCGCCTTTTGGTCGTCGTAGATGCGGCTCCAACCCGCGTGTCTGGCCAAGTCTTCTTCCAAGGGAGTTTGCTTTCTCACCAGAGCCCAATCGACGGAGTATTTTGTCAGGATGCTCAAGTCGGGATGCGCTCCGGTGAGCGCCATGTAATCCCGAAAGATCACGCGTTCTCCGCTCCGCCATGCCGGCATCCGGCCGTCGATAAAAATTCTCGTGCCGGGCATCCACCAGAGCAGAAACCCCCCATAGGCGTAGTCATTGTACAAACGTTGCCCGGTTTGGTCCCGGTTGGCCCGCATCCATTCCACCGCTTCGATGGGATAGGAGGTCGTTTTGAAATATTCCGCCGGCCTGGTGCCGGAGAGCACGATCCGGTGGATATGCTCAGGGCCCAGCCACATTAATATGGCTGCCGTGAGAACGGCGGCCGCAAAGTCTGCCCTGTTGGCTGCAACCTCGCTAGACGGCCATCGCCGGCGGAGTTGCGCATAGCCGTCAGACAGGAGCTGGGCGCAGAACGGAAGGCTCACGATCAGGAAGAACGGAATATTGCGCATGTGCCGGAACGAGAATGCGAGAAACACAACGCCAATGACCCATCGAACCGGCTCGATCCTCCGATACCACAACGCCATGGCGACGATCAGTCCTGCGAGATACAGCGCATACCTGCGTCCGGCGAGACCGGACATCGACAAGGGCTGCCATTCCTGCAGCGTCTCGAGCATGAACCGGTTCGAGAGTGAATCGACGATCTCATGGTACAGACGCCACCCGTATGGATTGAGAAGGGTGATACCGGCCGAGATGGCCATGATCGCGGTCAGCTGCCTCACTTCCATCCAAGATAAAAGCGGCTCATCAAAACGGCCGCTGAAGAGGATCTGCCGGTCCGACATCCATCTGACGATCGCGGATGTCCCGATGATGAGGCTCAATTGCAACAATCCGGCAACGAACCCTCCATGCAAATTTGCCCAAACAAGAAAGAGCGGCGGAATCCACCATCGGACGGAGGCGCTTCCGTCCCTCCAGCATTTCAACAGCAACGAAAGAACTGCCAACCCCAGCAACGTGATGAGCTGGGTTCTTGCACCGAGATAGGGCAGCGCGACCCACAGGGAAATGGCGCAGGCGAGCCACTGGATGGCCACGCTCGCAGATGCCACGGCCGCTCCGAGCAGCCAGGCGCTGATCGTCACGGCTGCAAAGAACAGGATGACGCCCAACGCGCCAAAGGCCGAATAGATGCCGGCGACCAGCACGTCGGTCATCCATGCATGTTCCACCCAGGGCCAATCCGGCATGGTGTGGGAATAGGGGTCTGCCGACGGAAGAGGCAGGCCGTTCTGCAGAACATCCAAGCCGGTCCGGAGATGCCAGCCAAAATCAGGCTCGGTCAGCGGCTGCAAGGCAAAATTGATGATAATCAGCAGGAGGAGGAAACCCAGCGCGGAAATACCGGCCAACGGAGAACGGACCACCCGCGGAAGGGTCAGTGGCGGCCAGGCGCTTGATTGAGGGGCCTTCATCGGCGAATCATCCTCTAGCCCTCAGGTCCTGAGGAGGGGGAACGGCGTCGTGCGAGCAGATTTTCCATGACCAACCACTCCACCTCCGTTCTGAGGAAACAGGCGACCGCCTCCTGAGGTGTACATACGATCGGTTCATTGACGTTGAACGACGTATTTAACAAGACCGGAACGCCGGTGCGACGCGCGAAGGATTCCAGAAGCCGCCGGTACCGTGGATTCGACTCGCGATCGACAGTCTGCACTCTCGCAGTGCCGTCGACATGGACGACGGCAGGTATGACGCCTTTCATCGACGATTGCACGCCGACTGTCCGAAGCATGAACGGAGAGGGACCGACGAGTTCAAAGTACTCACTCGCCCGCTCCTCCAACACCGACGGCGCAAATGGTCGAAACGGTTCACGCAACTTGACTTTCATATTGATCAACGCCCGCATGTCCTCGCGACGCGGGTCCGCCAACAGGCTCCGGTTGCCCAAGGCGCGAGGCCCCCACTCCATCCGGCCTTGAAACCAGAACACCAGCCGACCGGCGGCGAGCTCTCCGGACATCTTTTCACAGAGCGACGCATCATCGAGCCGCTCGACAGCCAACCCGGCTGTCTCCAGGGCGGACCTGCACGCGGCTTCGGAGAACTGGGGTCCCCAAGACGCTGTCCGCATGACCATCGGAGCCGACAGACCGCCCCGGCGGTGCGTCAGCCACAGGGCCGCACCGAGCGCCGCTCCGGAATCGCCGGCCGCAGGCGGTACGAACACTTCGTCGAATCCGGCGTCGCGCAGGAGTCGGCTGTTGGCGAGACAGTTGTACGCGACCCCCCCGGCCAGGCAAAGGCGCTCTTCGTTGGTCACGGTCCTGAGATGTCGTCCAAGGTGCAGGAGCGTCTCCTCGAGCACGGCCTGCGCGCTAGCCGCCATGTCTTGGTGACGGGACGTGATGTCTTCTTCGGGTTGTCGTGCGGGTCCGAAGAGTTGAAGGAACTGGGATGAAAATATGCGATGTCGCGCCAGATGGAAATCCAAGACCCTCGTGTTGAGACGAAATTGGCCCTCTGGAACGGTGCGAAGCACCTGCTCGCGCAACGCCGCAGCAAACCGTGGAACGCCGTAGGCTGCCAACCCCATCACGATGTATTCGTCATGATCCGGTCTGAATCCCAGGTAGGCCGTGATCGCTGCATAGAACTGGCCCAACGAATGGGGAAGGGCAACGCGTGTGAGCACACGGATCTGTTCCCGGTCGGCGCGAGCGAGCATCGTCGTGTGGGCTTCGGACGCCCCGTCGACGACCATGACCGCCGCCCGCTCGAATGGCGAAACCAGCATCGAGCTTGCGGCATGGCAGAGATGATGGTCAAGAAATACAACGGGCGGGCAGTTGGTGCCATCGACGCGTTGCGAGAGCAAGGTGCGCAGGAAGGTCAGTTCCTTCCATTCGTGGATCAAACGGTCGGCCGCACGCGCGCCTTTGACGGTGAATAGCCGCGGGGATTGCAGCATTGAGCCGATCGCCAACGCCGCGCGCCGGCCTAGCTGCCAATATTTCCATGGCACGGCGATCGCGTCCAGATCTTGAAGGCGAATTCCGGTGCTGTTCAGACAGAATCGAATGGCATGGAGCGGCAAGGCGGTCACATGCTTAATCCTGACAAACCGTTCTTCTTCCGCGGCCGCGAGGAGCTGGCCATCCTCAACCAACGCCGCCGCCGCATCTCGCATGTTCGAAAGACCGAGGATGCGCATGGCGAGGTAGGATAAAGTAGGCGATGCGGCCTGACAAGTTGCTTTCAGTCAGTGATTCCGGTACCGTGAGCTATCCATGCACACCAGCGTGCGTCTGCATCCGGACAAGTTCAGCCTGCGTTTCTTCGGCATGAACGCCGGTCTCGCCGCGCTTCTCCTCCCCATCCTCCTGGTGGCTTGTACGAAACAAGAACTTCCTGACCTGGGGCCTCGCCTGTCGCAGACCGCCGCCTTGGAGTTGTCGCCCTCCTTGTTGGAATTCAAGGGGGAGTACACAGATAATTGCGGCCACATGCAGATCGTCCAGATGGGCTCCACCCTGCAAGACATGCTTTACGAAGCCGCGAACCGGACGTTTGCGTCCGTCGTCCGGCCGGGGTCCGGCGTCAAGCCGGACGTCATCGTGCGCGTCAATCTGGTTCATTCGAATTTCACTCTCCGATGGGACGGCGTCTACGATCGCGCACAAACCGATCTGCAGCTCGGCGGTCTCGTGTCCTTGGTGGACCAAGCCGGCTCGGCCTTGGGCGAACAGGAGGTGCGGGTCGACCAGAAGGGGCGTGTCCGCATTGAGCCGCTTCAAAAGAACTGCGACTTCCTCGTGGATGACTTCATTCAGGATGCGGCTCGAGAGTTTGCTCACAAAGTGTCCGAAGCCACCCGCCGCAAGCTCGCGCCCACCGGCACGGCGGCGACTCCCCCTGGAGCACCGGTGGCAGCGGCGTCGGTGACGGCAGCCGCACCAGCGGCCATTCCGGTCCCCGTTCCCGCGCCGGGTCGATCGGCCGCCCCGGGAGGAACCGCGCTTTCGTTTAAGGCCACCGTATTGGACGACAACGGCAATCTGGTCTTCGAAGGTGGCGAGCGGATTCGCGTCCGCGTCGACATCGTGAACACCGGCCCGCAAGAATTGCAAAACGTCACGGCCACCCTGTCCGGCACACCGCTGGTGCTTGCGCAATTTCCTGCCACCACACTGTCCGCAGGCCGTCTGCCCCCGGGACAGTCGCGGTCCGTTGAGTTTGTCGCGACGTTGCCGCAGGGGATACAGTCACAGAAAGCCGATTTACAAGTCAGCGTGATTGATCCGGCTACCGCGACGCCATCCGCACAGACCCTCTCGCTCTCGATCCACCCGACCGACCTGAAGGCCGACGACGTGGATCAGATCCCGGTCATGGCCGTCGGATACAAGCGGCCTCATACCTATTTGGTTTCCATCGGCATCGGCTCCTATCGCGATCAACAACTTTCCATCCGAAAATACGCGGCATCGGATGCCGAGTTGCTGACCAACTACTTTCAATCACTGGGCGGCCTGCCGGCATCGAACGTCCGGCTGCTTCAAGATTGGAAGGCCCTGCGCCCAGATATCGACGAAGCACTGTTGGACTGGCTGCCGGGACATATGAACAAGGAAGCTGTGGTGATTGTGTATTTTGCCGGGCTCGCGACTGTCTCACCGAACGGAGAGGTCTTTCTCGTTCCCTACGACGGCAGCATCGCGAGTTCGTCTCGGTCCTATCCGCTGAAGGATTTGGAAGCGGCGCTCAACCGTTTGAAGGCCAAGCAGACCCTGTTTGTCTTTGATGGGATGGTCTCAAAGCTTGGCGCCGGGACGGATGGGCGCTCGAAGCCGGTGCTTCCCCAATGGAACCCTTCCGGCAGCTCGACCGTTCACCTCATCGCCACGAATGGAGTGGGGCGGGTCGTCGAGGACGAAGACCACCGGCATGGCCTGTTCACGTACTACCTGTTACGTGCCCTGAGAGGAGAATCAGATGTGAATCGTGACGGGGAAGTCACCCTTGGGGAAGCCGTCGCCTACCTCAATCAAAAGGTCCTTTGGGCCTCGAAAACGCAATACGGTCAAGAACAACGCCCCGCCGTGGTACCGCCGCTGAAAGCGACTGATCCGGTCAGTGGACTCGCTCTGACCAAACTTGCCGCAGTACGAGCCTCAGAACATCCCTAATCCGCCAAGAGAACGAACACAACAAAAAAGGGGTGGAGGACATCGTCCCCCACCCCCTCAACGGCATCACCTCTAATTATTCGTCGCCTTTGCAGAAACTCCGCTCGTAGTTGATGATGGTCCAGGCCTCTTCTTCAGTGATCGCGGCCGGAATCAATGAGACCATTCCAGTGCCGGCGCTTCCGTTCTTGATGACCCAGAAGAGCTCGCCGTCTTTCCGCTTCTTGTGGAACTTGCAATTCGTGAAGTTCCGTGGGCTCGGATTGAGAATCGCGCCGGCAGGACCGTCGCCCTTCCCCTCTTTGCCATGGCAGTTGAAGCAGGTGCCCTTCCCTTCAAACAAGGCCTTTCCCTTGGCGACGCTCTCGGGAGTATTCGCGATCGGGTTCTTCAAGGCCTTGGCATCCGCCAACTGGTCCGGCGGAACTCGGGGCTTCAACGGATCTTTCTCTTCCGCTCCGACCATCGTGGCCGAAAGCAACATCACGGCTGCTGCGAGTCCTAAAAACTTAGAAAAATACCCCATCAGACTCCTCCTTGTTGTTAAACCACCGCAAATCCACAGGGCCCGAGGCCACTGGCTGGGCTGCATGAAGGCAATAAAGCGTCGGGACTATAGCAACGGCGTTTTGAGCTTGTCAAGCAAACGGCTCAGGATCCATCACCATCCCACAGAACCAGCGACACAGTGTCTTGATGTTCCTTCCTGTGGGGTTCATCAATCAAACGTCATGCCACATTGCGCAGCTGGTCGCTTTCGCAATTCCGCCTAGTTACGGAGTTGACGACAGGGGCGGCGAGACACGCATTCAATTCGTGGGACAATTACGCCACAGGCGTAGTGCCGCACCGCCACAGAAGAGGATGGTTCAGAAGATCCGTGAAGAGAGGTGCTATCGTTTGAGCAGAATGTCGCGGGCAACTTTTCCGCTTGGCCCGAACGCCTTTTGGGGTTTGCCGTTCAACTCCGCCTTGACACCGCCGGCATTTCCCAGCGTCAACATGAACTGATCCTGTCCTTTCCACTTGGCTTTTTCACCCGGCCGCAGCAACGCTTCCTGGGGGCTGCCGCCGTCGACCTGGATCACAACCCAGCTCAACTCGGTTGCTTCGAGATCCAGCACTAATGGTTCATCGGCATTCGCCGTTCCCTCAAGCGAGGGCGGCCCGAGCGGCCCTTCAGTGCTGATCGGCGGAGGAATGGGGACTGCAGTCTGCGGCGCAACCGGCGCGGCGGCGGTACCAGAGACCGCGCTGCGTCCGGCAGTCGCGTCGTGGCGAGTTGCGGTCTGCGGTGGAGGTGAGGCTTCCGCCGGTTTGGTCTTTGCGGCTGTCGGGCTTTCCGGCTCGGGGCGAACCGGCACATCGACTTTCCCAGGTTCAGGCGGCGTGACGCGCTTCGCCGTCGTCGACGGCGGTTCGGACTGCGAGGTCCGCCGGACCAAGAGCGACGATTGTTCACGACTCAATAAGATGACCAACGTCAGGATCGCAATCCCGATGGCGATGGCCACGGCCTTTCGGTTGGCTTGGCGCTTCCGTTCCTCTTCGGCCTGCCGAACTTTAAGACGTTCACGTTCGTCTTGTTTCTCATAAAACGCCCCGGCCGATTGGATAAATCGATGGATGGCGTCTTCTTCATCCAATCCTAGAGAGCGGGCATAGGATCGCACGAACCCGCGGGCGAAGACCTGATCGGGCAACTTGGCGAAATTGCCTTCTTCGAGCGCCTTCACGAAATCCGTCCGGATCCTCGTCTTGGAGGCCACCTCCTCCACGGTCAGACCCTTCGTTTCTCTCACCTGCTTGAAAAAATCTCCGATCGAGTCCATGCGTCTCTCTCTACGGCTTCAGCCGTGCCAGAATTTCCTTGGCCGCAGCGGCGTGGGGGCCGGTTTTGTCCAAGGTCGTCACTTTTGTGAGTGCCTCTTTCGCCCGGCGTTCAAATCCCAACTTGTAATACACCTTGCCGAGCTCCAGCTGCAGCATGGCCGGCGGCACATTGGGCGGATTGACAGCAAGAGCGTCTTCCAGCGCCTCCATCGCGCCCTGATAATCGCCCTCATGAGCCAAGGCCTTGCCCAGATGAAAGCGCGCGAGGTCGGGCGTGCTGTAGAGCGGATTGCTCAGCGCCCGCCGAAATTCGGCAATCGCCTCCGGCCAACGGTTCTGGTACGCCAAGACCTGGCCGAGATAGGTATGCGCTTCTGAATAATTCCCATCGATCTTGATGGCTGCTCGAAATTCGGACTCGGCCTGTGGGAGTTTTCCCTGGTAGACCAAAATGTGGCCAAGCCCGTATCGGGCTTCCTTGTTGTCAGGATCGAGCTGCACGGCCTTCTGAAAGGACACATACGCTTTCTGCCGATCGTGCTCCAGGCTCGCCATGCCTTCCTGATAATAGCCCTTCGATTGTTGCTTGGTTTCTTCGGAGGTCGCACAGCCCACCAGCCATAGACCCGTCAACAGGCTGACTGCGACGAAAACACCATCCATGCGTGGAAATGCCTCTGAGCGTGTCACGGAAGATCCTCGAAATGGGTGAGGCGCTTGAACTCCCGGAATCGATCCTGGATCTCTTTGTAATCCAGGACTCGCAAACGGTCAAGACTAAAGGATTCTACGGTAAAGGAAGCCATCACGCTTCCGAAAATGATGGCTTGTTTGAACGAGTCGACCGACCGGTTTCCGGTCGCTGCAAGATACCCGAGAAAGCCGCCCGCGAACGTGTCGCCGGCGCCGGTCGGGTCGCGGACGTCCTCCAACGGAAACGCTGGTGCCCCGAACACCTGACCTCCACTGAACATCAGCACGCCGTATTCACCCCGCTTGATGATGAGGTGCTTGGGCCCGCGCGCCAGCACCGTACTGGCCACTTTCACCAGATTCGAATCGCCTCCAAGCGCCCGCGCCTCCCCATCATTAATGATGAGAATGTCGACCTTTTCGAGCACCCGCCAGAGGGCATCCCGCTTGCCGTTGATCCAGAAATTCATCGTGTCGCAGGCCACCAAGGGAGGCCGGGGAAGCTTGGTGAGCACGTCGAGCTGCAATTCTGGATCGATGTTGCCTAGAAACAGCACTTCCGGCGACCGATAGGACTCGGGAATCTTGGGGCGGAACGTTTCAAACACATTCAGCTTCGTATCGAGAGTGTGAGCTTCGTTGAGCTGGTGGCTATACTCGCCCTTCCAGCGGAACGTCGCCCCGGCGCGGCGCTCCAGTCCGGTCAAGTCAATATTCCGGCTTTTCAGAAAGGCCAGGTGCTGTGAGGGGAAATCCTCTCCTACGACGGCGATGAGATCGACGGTCGTGAAATAACTTGCCGATGCCGAGAAATACGTCGCGGATCCGCCGAGCACCTCGCTCGCTTCCCCGAACGGCGTCTTCACCGTATCCAATGCGACCGACCCGACCACCAACAGTTTACCCATGATTCACCGCTTTCCTTTCACAGGGAGGAACACCCGTTCCGTCAAGAGTGCCAACTTTCGGCGAAGCCCAGCCGGGATGGCATCCGGGGACGTGACGATCGCGTGCTCGAGCGCCTGCTGGCATGGACAGGCTGTCACGGATGCGGCGGATTTGACGGCGGCTCGCAACAGGCGCTTGGCCAGCGCCACATTCTGACAGAGCGTCGCAAGAATAGCTTCGACCGTGACGGCCTCTTCTGTCTGATGCCAGCAATCATAATCGGTCACCAGCGCGAGCGTGGCATAGCAGAGTTCGGCTTCGCGGGCAAGTTTCGCCTCAGGTAGATTCGTCATCCCGATGACGCTCACACCCCATTGGCGGTACAAATGGGACTCCGCCTTCGTGGAGAATTGCGGACCTTCCATGCAGAGGTAGGTGCCGCCCTGATGAACGGTGGCCCCCACTGAGCGGCCGGCTCCCAACAATGACGTGCCGAGCGACGCGCAGACCGGATCGGCAAATGCCACGTGGGCCACCACCCCGCCCTCAAAGAAGGTGGAAATCCGTCGCTTGGTCAGATCGATGAACTGATCCGGCAGCGCGACATCGCCCGGTTTGATCGACTCTTTCATGCTGCCCACCGCGCTCACCGAGATGACCCGACGCACTCCGATCGCTTTCAAGGCATAGATGTTCGCTCGATAGTTGATCTCGGATGGACTGAAACGGTGTCCGTGGCCGTGCCGGGAGAGGAATGCCACCCGAACAGCGTCCAATTCACCGAGCACAACCGGACTGGAAGGTGAGCCAAACGGCGTCGGGACCGTCACGCGGCTGACGTGGTGGAGTCCGTCGATCTCATATAACCCGCTTCCCCCGATAATGCCGATCTCCGCGGGGGCAGTCCGCATCCGCTTGGCCATGATGTCTGCCGTCTCCTTGTTGCAGCTTTACAACGTTGGGGGTTCCTCGACCGTATCAAGCGGCGAGAGAAATGCATCGATGAGCCGCATCGCCCGAACCACCGTTTCTTCGAGCGGTTCGGATTCCGGGATCATCAGCCAGGCTGTGTCCGCTTCGCGCCTGAACCATGTCATCTGCCGCTTGGCGAACCGTCTGGTATCGCGTTTGAAGAGCCTGACCATTTCCTCCTGATCGCATTCACCGGACAAATAGGCAACCGCATGCCGATAGCCCAGTCCCGTGAGGCCTGGATCATCCCGCCGGTAGCCTCGAGCGAGCAGATGACGGGTCTCTTCCAGAAGCCCGTTGGAGATCTGCCAGTCGATGCGCTCTTCAATGCGACGATACACCTGTTCCCGTTCCCGATTCAGGCCGATCACCAGCGCGGAAAAAGGCCGATCGGAAAATCCGTGCTCGGCTTGGAACGAGGACATCGGGATGCCGGAGAGATGATGGACCTCCAGGGCTCGGATGATTTTCGAGGTATCACGAGGATGCAGTTTTGCCGCAGTGACCGGATCAACCGATGCCAGGCGCGCATACAAATGCTCGTGCCCCTGTTCCCGGGCTTCCTCGCAGAACTGCGCCCGAATTCGCGGATCGCTCGGTGGCGCTTCGCACAGCCCCTGTAGGAGGATCCGGACATAGAGGCCGGTGCCACCCACGACGAGCGGCAGCCGTCGCCGTTGGTGAAGCGCTTCAATCCGCTGGGTGGCATGCTGCCGGAAGAGACCGGCATTGAACGCTTCATCAGGATCGATCAGGTCAATGAGGTGATGGACGATACCCTGCCGATCCGCGGCTGACGGCTTGTCGGTCCCGACATTCATTCCGCGATAGACTTGCCGTGAATCGGCCGACAGGATCTCACTGTCGAGCCGTTTCGCAATTTCAATGGCCACACGGCTCTTCCCAACGGCGGTCGGCCCGAGAATGACCACTAGTGGTTTGCGGCGGACTTGTCCCTCCGTCAGAGCAGCCATCGCGTGCAGAGGACAGGTCGTCACGACCATCCGGTCCGGCCGAAAAGTTTATCGAGGTCTTCAGAAGAAAGCCGAAACGCGGTGCGCCTTCCATGCGGGCAGGTCGTCATCAATCCTTCATCCACCCAGTCACGGACCAGATGCTCAATCTCGGGAAGCGTCATCGTTCGTCCAGCCTGAACCGCGCTCTTGCAGGCCACCGTCGCAAGAGTCGGCTGCGCCCGCGCATCCAATGACGAGGTCGTCGACCATTCGGCCATATCTTCCAGCAGCTCGCGGACCAGTGAGGCCCCGTCGACTGGCCCAAGCCCAGCCGGCACGCCTCTCAAGAGCACGGCGGACGGACCGAACGGTTCGAGCACCAGTCCAAGTTGTTCCAACTCGTCGATGTATTTCTGCATGAGTGTCGTCTGTGCGACGGTGAGTTCGATCGATTCCGGGATCAGCAACGGTTGGATGACGAGTTCTCGTTGCATCCACATACGCCAGAGCCGTTGAAACAAGACACGTTCATGGGCGGTATGTTGGTCGATCACATGGAGTTCACGCCCCACCTGGGCGACCAGATAGGTCTGGAGCACTTGCCCGAACGGTGTGATCGCCACGCCCGGCGACGCGGAATACGATGCCGCCGCTTCACTGACGAATAGCGACTGAGAGACGGCAGCGAACGAATCCGAGCCCTTACCTGAGGTCGCCTGACCCGGCCCTGACAACACAACCGGAGGTTCCGGCGCGGACACGGATCCGACAAACCCTGGACCGGCGAGCGACTCGCCCGGAACCATCCCAAGCACGAGCTTGCGTTCCACGCTGCTGAACGCATGACGGACCGTCTGACGTATGAAGCGATGGACCGTCTCCTGATCCGCGAACCGTATTTCACGTTTCGCCGGATGCACGTTCACATCGATGCGATCCGGATCGATGTCCAGGAACAGCACATAGGTGGGATAACAGCCTTTGGGAAGCAACGACCCGTATCCCTCCATCACCGCATGGAAGACGGCGGCGTTTCGGACCGGACGACGATTCACGAACAGATCTTGAGGCGTTTTTGACGCGCGCGCATGGACCGGATCCACCATCACGCCGGTGAGCGTGCAGCCGGCCATTCGGCCTCGGACCTCTACCGTCTTGTCCAGAAAGCTGGGTTGGTACACTTGCAGGACCCTCTCCCGGTCGGACGTCACCGCTGAATGGTTCAGAATCTCGTGACCATTGTGCGTCAGACGGAAATGGACGGAAGGCCAGGCCAGGGCGGCCTGCTGGACGATCGCGCTGATGTGCGAAAATTCAGTCGAGATCGACTTCAAAAACTTTTTTCGCGCCGGCTGGTTATAGAAGAGGTCTGCAACCTCGATTTTCGTGCCCGCCACGGGCGGCGCATCGGCGAGCCCCTGCTGCACGCCCCCGACTAAGGACAACTGTGCCCCAAGCGCGTCCTCCTTCGTGGCGGTGGCGACCTGAACGTGCGACACGGCAGCGATGCTTGGAAGCGCTTCACCGCGGAATCCCATGGTCGTGATAGAGGTGATCTCGTCGTCCGAGCGGAGCTTGCTGGTGGCATGACGCTCGAAGGCAAGAGGAAGGTCGACGCGCCGGATGCCTTCGCCGTCGTCGGTGACACGGATGAGAGCGCGGCCCCCATCCTTGATGTCGATCACGATGTGCCGGCTGCCAGCATCAAGGCTGTTTTCAACAAGCTCTTTAACGACTGCGGCGGGCCGTTCAATCACCTCGCCGGCGGCGATACGGCTCACCACCTCGCCAGGAAGCACTCGAATCGTCGGCGAACAGCGCGCAGCGGGCACCGGCTTACGCTCCCACGACCCTGCCCATCATCGGATTTCGGCCAGTTTGTTCTTGGCGAGCTTGGCTTCATCCGAGGTGGGAAACTCTTCAAGAACCCGCTTTAAATTCTTTTTCGACTTTACGAGATCCCCGGTCTCCGCCGCGGCCAAGCCCAGCTTGTACAGCGCGGCCGGGACCTTCTCGTTGCCGGGGTATTCCGTCGAGACATATTCAAAGGACTGCATCGCTCGCGCGTAATCCTTCTGCTGGTAATAGGATTCGCCGAGCCAGTAATGGGCATTCGGTGTCAGGGAGGTGCCCGGAAAGTCCTTGACGAAACGCTGAAAGCCGGACACCGCCAGATCGTACTTGCCGTTCAAGTAATCGTTATAGGACAAGTTGAACGCGGACGTCGGCGTGATCGAAGGAACATTCGGGATCATGGGCTCAGCCCCTCCCGGTTTTTGCGACTTCGCCGGTTTCGCGGAATCTGCCGCCATCGCGTCGAGCTTGGGCACCGCGGATGCGACCACCGAGTCATCGAGTTTGGACAGACGGGCCTCGAGTTTCTGCATGCGCGCACTGAGGTCGTCAAGCTTCGCCTTCGACGGCTCGGCATCCTTGACGCGTTCCATGGAGTCCATGCGTCGCTGCAGCGCATCCAGCCGCTTTTGATCCTGATCCTGGGATTTTGCCACAGTCGCCAGATGGTCGCGCAGTTCGACGAAATCTGCATGCTTGGCACAACCGGCGATGGTGCCGAAGGCTGCCGCAGTCACCAGCCCCAGCCCAAGTCGTATCATGCCGTGCGTGACAGTCACCGGACTTCCTTCAGCTGATTCAATTTATCGTAGGCTTTTCCTGCCTCCGGACTCTTGGGATACAAGGTCACGACCTGCTTGAAGGCCGACGACGCCCGCTTCTTGTCCTTCAACGCAAGATAGGCAAAACCCTTTTTCAGGATCGCGGCCGGCACCTTTTCGCTCTGCGGATAGTCGAGTTCCACTCGATCATACGACTCGATGGCCTGTTTATAGTCTTTCTTACCGTAATGGGATTCCCCAAGCCAATAGCGGGCGTTCGGTGCGAGATCCGAGTTCGGATATTCCGTCAAAAAGGCCGAGAATCCGTCGCGGGATCCGTCCAAATTGCCTTCTTTGAAATAGGCGAGAACCCGCTCGTATTCGGCCCTATCAGACCGTTCGGTCGCACGGACCGCAGCGACGGCCACTGGCTCAGGCGATTCCTCTGCAGCGACTGGCGCGACCGTCCGCTCCACCGCGTGGTTATTCAACCCAGGCTCCTGAGAGGCCGCCGGGACAGACTCCTGACGACCGGCCGTCACCGGCTCAGCCTGAGTGGCCGCTTCAGCCGGTGACGTCAGGGAAGACCGGTGGACGGACTTCGTCGTCTGGGGCTGCCGTTGGCCCCCCTTCGGACTGGCCCCTTTGACGTGAACCTCCTGCGCGACGTGATCGACATTTTTGGCGAGGCCATCGACCCGACGCTCCTGCTCGGTCATGCGTGCATCAAGGCGCGTCACATTCTTGTTTACTTCACCGACTTGCTCATCGATCCGGGCCGCGAGCTTCTGCGCCACGGCAGAAACGCTCTTGTTCACTTCACTCAAGTGTCCCGACATCGTTTTCGTCGTCTCATTGATGTGCACGGTAGAAGCTTTGGTGTCAGCTTCGATCTTCGTTGCCAGCGCCTTGTTGGCCTGCTCCTCCTGCCCGACACGTTCACTCATGGCGGTCAACGAGTCGCGGAAACCGGTCAAGGCCTGGTTGAACTGTGTAAATTTCACCGACAATTGTTCGGTGCGGACCTGGGAATCCGCCAAGGCCTTGCGCTGTTCGTCGAGTTTGACGTCCATGCTCTTGGCAAACGCGGTGTTGGTTTTCTGCACCGCGTCGATGATCTCCTTCCGAAGCACCTCCATTTGGCGATTGACGTCATCAAGACGCGTATTCACATCGACGCGCAGCTGATCGCGATCCGATTTGTTCTTCATGTCCTGGGCGTTGAGACTCTCTCGCACCTGGGCATAGCGATTGGTGCTTTCCGCATCCAGCTTGGCGGACAACTGCTCCAGCTTCTTCGTCTGTTGCTCGATCACCGCCGACCGCTGACGCAGATCGTCCTGCGCTCGCTGAATTTCCTGCGCTTGATGCTGCGCCTTTTCCAGTTCTCCGCGGAGCTTAGGAATCTCCTGGCTCTTCAGCTCTTCGAGTTCTTGCCGCTGCTGAGCCCCCCGCTGGGCCAGCGCCTCGTTCGATTGACTGAGCCGGCGCTCGGTGCTCTTCAAATCGGCCTGCTGGGCCACGCAGCCGTTCAAGAGGCTGATCCACAGCAGGCAAACCAGCGTTCCAACGCTTCGCACATGCCACGCGATATTCATGGTGCCACCTTCGCTTGACACGGTGTTTATTTCCCCGTCTTCACCGCCAAATGTCCCCGACGGTTCTGCTGATAGCAGGATTCCGCGTGCTCGAGGCAGGACGGACGCTCTTTTCCATAGGAGACGACGGACAGCCGATTGGCGCTGATACCGAGTTCCACAAGGTAGTTGCGCACAGCCTTGGCGCGCTTTTCACCGAGGACCAGATTGTAATCCGAGGTGCCTCGCTCGTCGCAATGACCTTCCACCTTGACGATCGCACCAGAATTGGATTTCATCCAATCGGCGTCGCGGGTGAGGGCCTGTCGCTGATCATCGGAAATCGTCCAGCTGTCGTATCCGAAAAAGACATCACGGAGGCCGGCGGCAGTCGAGGCCGCCTGCTCCGCCCGGATTTCTTCTAACTGGCGGCCTGTCGTGTCGGAGGTATCGGCCTTGGCTAACAACGAGCCGGCGCCGGCTCCTGAGCCCGCACCTGCCCCGTTTCCAATACGTTCTTCGGACGGATTCTTATCCAAACCCCGAAGACCAGAACCTCCGCCTGACTGCATACTCGTGTCGGGGAAATTACCGACGCCCGTTCGGCTGCTCTCCGTACTTTCACTTTTTGCCGTCTTGCTTTGCGACGATTGGGTGTCCCCGCCGGATTGCACCGACTTCTTGGAGCAACCCGAAACGCCCAGAAGGGCGGCGCTGGCCACGAGTGCCAACGCGATTCTGAAAGGTGTTGTGCCCATACGCGTGTCTCCTCTTTCTAAAAGGTGTGTCAGAACCTGCCTATGGTGCTGTGGTCATGACGCCGGGGACCACGATGGTGCACTATTATGGGTCCCCTCGAACGTCAGCCGTTCAAGGTCCTTTCCGTCTGCATCAATCATATAGATATGGCTCTTGCCGTCCGCCGTCGAGCTAAAGGCCAAATGGCGTCCGTCCGGAGACCAGGAAGGTGAGTCATCGATACCACCCCCTGTAGTCAATTGCATACGCTTTTGGCCGTCGGGGGTAATCAGGCATAATTTATACTCTTTACGGGGTGTGCGGCAGACGTAGGCGATCCAGTTCCCTCTGGGAGACCAGGCAGGCGCGGCGTTGTAGTCGCCTTCGAACGTCAAACGGCGCACGTTCGAGCCGTCGGAACTCATCAGAAAGACCTGGGGCCCGCCACCGCGGTCGGATACAAAAGCAAGTTCTCTACCAGTCGGAGACCAACTGGGCGACAGTTCGCCGGCGGGATTGGTGGTGAGCCGCTGGACGGCTTTCGTCCTGGTATCGAGGCGGTAGAGCTCGGAATTGCCCTCATGGCTCGACGCAAAGGCCAGGAAATTACCGTCCGGCGACAAGGCGGGGGTAATGTTTAGCCCCCCATAGGAGACCAGCGTCCAACGCTTGCCCGTCGCGAGCTCGATCATATCGATGTCCTGGGTGTTCCGGTCGCGATAGGCGGTAAAGACCAGAAACCGGCGATCGGGGGACCAGCGTGGCATCAGATTTAAGAACCCGTCTGCCGTCAATTGGCGCGAGTCATAACCGTCGTAGTCCATCACGAACAACTCGCGGGCTGCTCCATGAGAAGACACATAGGCGATTTTGGTCCTGGCAATCCCCGGTTCGCCGGTATACCGGAAGACCAATTCATCGGCAAAGCGGTGGGCCATCAGCCGGACCACGGAAGGCGATCCGGCGTATCGCTTTCCGCCGACCACCTCGTCGCTGCCGCTGTCGTAAACGAAGCCTTCCATGTTGACGTCGTCTTCTTTTTCTCCCTTTTTAAGCCCCGCCTTTCCCCACACCAACACGGAGACGCCATTGTCCGCTGCCTGCTTGAAGACGGCCTTCGACCCGTTTCCAACGCCGTTCCCGACATCCCGGACCTTGATCCCGAGGCTGGGGAGGTCCATGAGTTCGAAGACCAGCGAACGCTTGACATCCTTCTTGAGGACTTCTTCAAGACGGCCGCCCAGCCAGTCCGGTCCCCCGCTGTTCTCGATACTCACGACGCCAAGCGAAATTTTTTGAAAGTCAGGTCTCGTCGCCTCCAGAAAGACATCTGCCGCACCGACCACCCCGGCCAACGTGCAGACACCACAGAGGACCAAAACCACCAATGTCCGTTGATTCATCCTGCGCTCTCCCCGACTCGAAAGACCATTTCCACGTCCTGATACGCTTCTGTCATGTCCGAAGGAAACATCGGAAATTGACGCGGCTTAAGGATCGCCCGCTTCCCCGCGTCGTCGAAATAACTATTGCCGGACGTTTGTTGCACCGCCACATCCTTCACCATCCCGTTCCGGTAGTATCGAAATCGAACGACTGTATTGTACGTTTGTCCGCCGACGTCGATCGGAGGCGGCTCCCACTGGCTTTTGATGATCGCCTCCACGCGCCCCCAAAACGGATTCGTCCCTGAGGCTCCCGACGTTTTCAATTGTGTTTGGGGCGCCTTGACCTGAGGAATGGCCGCCTCCTGCTGGGGGGCCGGTCTGATCGGCGCCTCTTTGGGAATATCCAGTTTCGCGGCCGGCTTGAATTCCTTGACCTTCTTGAGCTCTTCCTCCAACTCACGATCCAATTCTTCGCTGATGGAGGTCCGCTGCGGCGTCTGAGGGATCTTCATCGCATGTTCGGGCACATCGGGGATACGAGGCAGGTCCGGAACCAGGATCTTCGCTGGTGCCTGAGCCCGCGGTTGCGCGACACTTTTTGCGGGGGTTAACTCTCCAAATTTCGGCGCATCGGGCGGAAGCTCCAAGTCTTTCAGAATGTCCTTTGCCACGCTGGGGCGAGCCGGCACCGAAACTGGTGTGGCGGCAGGCGCGCTCGTCTTGACCGGCGGAGCGGGAGCCGATTTGGCCTCCGCCCGCTTGACCGGTTCCACCGGCCGAGGCTGTTCGACGGTTTTGAGGGGCGTGGGCAAATTGACGAGATTCACTTCAACCGCCGCCAACGGCCGTTCCCCATGGGGCGCCAGCCGAAGACCCATCACCACGAGCAGCGCCACGACGTGGAGGGCCAGGGACACCGTGAGCGTCCGGCCCAGGCGACGGAACAACCGGTCCTGGTCATCTCGATCGAACCAGAACGACGCATACAGCTGTGCGGGAGCGACCATCCCAAACCCCTCTCACGATCGACGGTGTTAACTCTTACGAGAGGGTATGCGCGGAATCGGTGCCCCTCCGACCCGCTCCGGTCCCACCGGTTCCGTGACCATGCCAATCTTCTCGATTCCGGCCTTCTTCACCCCGTCCATCACTTGAACGACAACTCCATACGGAACATCCCGATCGGCCCGGAGGTAGAGCGACACATCCGCATGCTCATGTTTCAGGATTTTCAACTTCTGCTCCAGCTGTGCGACGCCGACTGGGTCCTTGTCCAAATACAGCCGTTGGTCCTTCTCAATGGTCAGGACGGTCCGCATTTCCGGACGGATGGTATTGGTCGCAGACTTGGGCAGGTTGATATCCATGCCGCGGTAGAGCATGGGAGCGGTCACCATGAAAATTACGAGGAGCACCAACACGACGTCGACCAACGGAATCACGTTGATCTCCGCCATGAAACGGCGTTGTCGCGATTCATACATCATCGCTGTGCTCCGACGGGAATCGGCTTCGCCTTCGCCACGGGAACCGACAGCGAGGTCAGTAACTCAATCGTGACCGTGTCCAGGCGAAACGCTGTTCGCCGGATCCGGCTCAAGAAATAGTTGTAGGCGATGACCGCAGGGATCGCCGTAAACAAGCCCGCTGCAGTCGCGATCAGTGCTTCGGCCACGCCAGGAGCGACCGCGGCAATACTCGCCGTGCCCTGGGCTCCAATTTCACGGAACGCGTCAATGATGCCCATGACTGTGCCCAATAAGCCAACAAATGGGGTAATGTTGCCGGTGGTGGCCAAAAAAGGAAGATAGGATTCGAGTCTCGACAGCTGACTGTGGGAGAGGTGCGCCGCTGTGCGCTCGACGAGCTGGCGGTCCGCTGCCGATCCACCATCCTGGCCGCGCAATCCTGCCACGCGGTCCATCACGCCTTCGAAGAGCACCGCCGCGGGGCTAGACTCCATGCGCCGGACCTGGCGGCAGAGATCGTCCAAATCCTTCGCTTTGGCGAGAAGGCCCATGAACTGTTGATCCATGCGGTCCGCCGTCGCGAAGGCACGCCACTTCAAAAAAATGATCGCCCACGAGACGACGGAAAAGACAAAGAGCAACAACAGGACGACTTTGGAGACGGCGCCCAACGATCCCAGCAGGCCGCTCATACCGAGTTGAAACATTGGTCTATACCCTTTCCTGCTCGCAGGAGCACTCCGCGACGCTGCCTTGGAGTCTAGCAAATGTCGCGAAAACTGGCAGGCTCGACAGTACCGTCCTGGCGCTTAGGCAACTCGTGGCGACACTTGTGTATAGAGGTGTCCTGTGGGAGCTGCCTGCCGCAGGTCTCTTCTCACGGTCTGGCAATGCGAGACGAAAAACATGGCGGGGCCGACGGGATTTGAACCCGCGACCTCCAGATTGACAATCTGGCGTCCTAAACCAGGCTGAACGACGGCCCCTCGTGGCTCTACCTATAGAGGATGATTCGATCGACAAGACTATATATAGCGGACGGTCCGGTCTTCAATATTTGTAATCCCTGCTCTCACCGCCTGGTCCACATCCTTCCGTGGTAGGCGGAACAGGGATCGAACCTGTGACCTCTGCCTTGTAAGGGCAGCGCTCTACCAACTGAGCTATCCGCCCGATTTTCTTAGCAAGCTGGCGGATGCTACCAAGTCCATCTCCCCTTGTCAACCAAATCTCGCACTGTTCTTGCAGATTCTGCGGCTATTTTTCTCCTCGCTGGTGAAGGGGTTTCGCCTTGCGACGTGGCTGCCGGGGGAAGAACGCCGCATGCACCTCTTTCAGTCGTTCGCGTTCGACATGGGTGTAGATTTGTGTCGTCGCAATGTCGGCATGTCCGAGCATCGTTTGGACCGACCGAAGATCGGCGCCGCCTCCCAACAGATGCGTGGCAAAGGAATGCCGCAGCATGTGCGGGGAAACTGTTTTCGTCAACCCCGCGCGCTGCGCCCGTTGGCGCAGCGACTTCCAACACGCCTGCCTGGTGAGTGAGCTCCCGCGTCTAGACACGAACAGCACGCGCGAAGGCCGGTGTTTGAGCAATTGCGGTCTGATGGCTTGGACATATTCGGCGAGAAGGCGCTGCGCCGGCTCCCCCATTGGCACGATGCGCTGCTTGGATCCTTTGCCCATGACGCGCAAATACCCAACCTCCATGTTCACTTGCCCAAGTTCCAAAGACACCAACTCCGAGACGCGCAGACCTGTCGCGTACAGCAGTTCCAACATCACGCGATCGCGCCGGTCTTCCGCGGTCCCGTGTACTGGGACGTCCAGCAGGGCAGTGACTTCCTGCACCGATAATGTTTGGGGCAGACGTGTCCCACGACGGGCGGGCGCGATGTCCAACGCGGGATGACCTTCGATCACGCGTTCTTCTTGCAGAAAACGCAGCCAGCCGCGCACGGCGGACAGACAACGGGCCGAAGAGACCGAGGACAGCTGCAGCGTGTGAAGAGATCCCAGAAAAGATCGAACCGTCTCCTGCGTCACCTGCCGAAGCTGTTCGATCTTCCGTTGGCGGAGGTAGCGTTGAAATTTTGCGAGGTCCCGCCGGTAGGCGTCAATCGTATTGCGGGACAGGCCGCCTTCGACGCGGACATGATTAAGATAACGTTCGACCAGGGCGTCCGTGTCCATTTCGCGCGATAATAGCCAATGCGTTCGGGGAACACAACGCGGCGGAATCTTGACACCCTTCGGGGATTCCGATACTAGTCACGCTTGACGATTTTCATGCGAACGAGTCACAAGCGCTACCTTGCCGACGGGGGCCTGCCGCCCCACGGTCCTTTCCCTCGATCGAGGTCACTCGCCGCAGCCTGTGCCGTCCTCGCCGTAGCACTCACGCTGGTGGCGAACTCCGCCTGGCAGCCTGCTGCCATTGCTGCACCCGCCAAACAGGCCCCGGCGAACAATCCGTCGCTCAATCAAGCGAAGCGATTGATCGATGCGGGGCAGGCCGAAGAGGCCATCACAATCCTGCGAAGATTCCTGGGCACCAATCCCAAGCCGGACCTCCTTGACGACACGTACCTTTTGCTCGGAGCCGCGTTGTATCGGGCGCAACAGTATGGAGAAGCGCTGAAATATCTCCAGCAACTCCAGGCGGAATTTCCCTCTTCCGAAGTGGCCGACCGTGGAAAGTTGATGCTCGCGCGCACACATGCGGCCATGGGCAATCCGGATCTGGCGCTGCCGATTCTGACCAGCCTGCGGACGATGTCGCAAGACGATGTGACCCAGCGCGAGGCTGTGCATTTGAGCGGAGAACTGTACTTTCAGAAGAAAGAGCCTGCGCGCGCCATTGCTGCCTGGCTCGACGAAATCGCGTTGGGTTCAGACGAACAGGCGGAAGAGATCCGCGCGAACATTAGGGCACTGATCAACGAATCCTTTGATAAGAAAATGCTCGAGCGGATCAAGGAAGCGTATCCGAAAAGCTTCCCAGGAGATCTGGCCGCGCTGCGCTTGATCGATTTGTATATGGGGCGGGGAGAAGAGCATCAAGCCTCCCGGCAGATCCAACAGTTCCTGGCTCATTTTCCCTCGCATGCCCAGAGTAGCCGGCTGTCGGAAATGCTCGATACGCTCCATACCAAGCTCAAATCCAGCCAGTTCTTGGTTGCGGCCGTGTTGCCGCTGTCAGGCAAACTCTCGTCATTCGCCAACGACGTCTTGAGCGGCGTGCAGCTCGCGGTGGAATCAGCCGTGGATAGAGCCGGAGGACCTTCGATCGGATTGTTGGTGAAGGACACGGAATCGTCCCAGGCCTCGTTCCTCGACGACTTCTCCAGTCTGTTGACCACAGACCGTCCCGTCGCCGTCATCGGTCCGCTGCTGTCAAAAAACCTGCCCGTCATGTCCGAGTTGGCTGAGCGCTCGCATACTCCACTGCTCACACCGACAGCGACGTTGCCGAACGTCAGACGTCTCGGCAGCTATACGTTTAGTACCGCACTCACCTATCAATTGCAGGCGCGCAGGATTGCCGCATACGCCACGGGCGACCTGGGCTTCCGCCGCTTTTGCATTCTCCATCCGGATACCGCCTACGGGCGCGAAATGGCCCGCCTGTTCGCCAACGAAGCCAAGCAGCGGGATGGCGAGATCATCGCCATCGAGTCCTACAAGGAAGGCGATTCAGACGTGGGCGCACAGTTGAAGCGCATGAAGGCCGAGGATCTGAAGAAGTACGGCCTGGCCGTCCCCGTCGATCCGACGAAGATCGGAGGCAGGCTCACCAAGCTCGACAAGAAAGTGCTCTATACGCCCGGGTTCGACGCCGTCTTCATTCCCGGCCGGGCCTCGGATGTCGGGCTGATCGCCGCTCAACTGAACTTTCACGACATGAAAGTCCCCTTCCTGGGCAGCAATGGCTGGAATGCACCGGACTTCGCCCGCACGGCGGATCAATCCATCGACGGCGCGGTCTTCGTCGACGGATTCTTTGTCGACAGTCCAAATCCCAATGTTCAGGAGTTCGTCGAGCGCTACAAAAAGCGGTTTCAAAATCCGCCGACGCTGTTTGCCATGCAGGGATATGACGCGGCAAAAGTCGTGATCGAAGCCATTAGGAAAGGCGCGACGTCGGGTGAAGCGATCCGCGACTATCTCACCGTCCAGCAAGATCTCCCTGCACTGGCGGGGCCAGCCTCCTTCGCGCAAGACGGTACGTTGGATCGGCCTCTCTTCCTGATTCAGGTCAAGCGTGGGCGCTTCACGCAGCTCGATTGACGTCCATGAACGATCTTTCCCAGCTGCTGTTCGCCCTCTCGTACAAAGCGCTGCCGCTGCTCTTTGCCATGGTCCTGCATGAGTATGCCCATGGGTGGGTCGCCGATAAATGCGGCGATTCGACCGCGAAGACCCAGGGACGTCTCACCATGAATCCCCTGCCGCATATTGATCTCTTCGGCACCATCATTGTCCCATTGATCTGTTTGATGCTGCCTGGCAGCTTTCTGTTGGGGTGGGCGAAGCCGGTACCCGTCGACCCTCGGAACATGAGACGGCCGCGCCGCGACATGGCGCTCGTCGCCGCGGCCGGACCCGGCATGAATTTCCTCCTCGCGGTCTGTAGTGCGGTGTTGTTGTCGCTGGTGCTGTCGATGGATCCGTCCCTGCTGGCATCGGATACGCGCCAGGAGGCAGTAGAACCGGATGCCTCGTCCCCCGTGCTGTTGCCCGTCGCCGTCATGGCGCTCTATTCCGTCCTGGTCAACGTCTTCCTCGGCATTTTCAACCTGATGCCGATTCCACCGCTCGACGGCGGCCGGATTTTATTAAGCCTGCTGCCTCCGCGCCCCGCCATGGCGCTCGCACGCTTGGAACCTTATGGGATGATGATTCTCGTCGGACTCCTCGTGTTCGACCGCGAACTTCGGATCATCCACACCTTTACCAGTACATTCGCTTCTGGCCTTTCAGGTACAATCCTTTCCACGGCGGTGGGATTGTTTTCAAGAGTGTCGCCATGACGAGCCAACCGAAGAAGCGGGTGCTGAGCGGCATGCAGCCCAGCGGCCTCTTGCATCTGGGCAATTACCTTGGAGCGCTTCAGAATTGGAAGCAGCTTCAGGACGAGCATGAATGTTATTTTTTTGTCGCAGATTGGCACGCGCTCTCGACAAACTACGCAGACACAAGCCGCATCCGAGAGTACGTGCGTGAGTTGCTGATCGACTGGCTGGCCGCAGGAATCGATCCGACTCGCTCCGTGGTATTCATTCAATCACGCGTCCCGGAACATGCCGTGTTGCATTTATTATTCTCCATGATGATTCCCGTACCCTGGCTGGAGCGCAATCCGACCTACAAGGAAAAACAGGAAGAGATCAAGGGAAAGGATCTCAACACTTACGGCTTTTTGGGCTATCCAGTTCTCCAAGCCGCCGACATACTCCTCTACAAACCGGATTTCGTTCCGGTGGGGAAGGATCAACTGCCGCACCTCGAGTTGACCCGGGAAGTGGCGAGACGATTTAACGACCTCTATCAGCAGCCAGTATTTCCCGAGCCCAAGGAACATCTGACGAAGTTTCCAAAAGTCCCTGGCACTGACGGCCGGAAAATGAGTAAGAGCTACGGCAATACGATCAACCTCTCGGATAGTGAGCCGGTGGTTCGTCAAAAATTGAAGACGATGGTCACGGACCCGGCGCGGGTGAGACGGATGGACCCCGGCAATCCAGACATTTGCCCGGTATTCGACTTCCACAAGATGTTTTCGCCGCTTCCCATCATCGAGCAGATCAACCGCGAATGCCGCACCGCTGAAATCGGCTGTATCGACTGTAAGAAGCTGGTGGCCGATCGAGTGGTCGACACCCTGGCGCCGATCTGGGAGGCGCGAACGGCCCTTGTCAGCCACCCTTCGCAGATCGAGGCGATCGTGGAGGAAGGCAGCCGGAAGGCCGGCGCCGTGGCGAAGGCCACGCTCCACGAAGCAACCGAAGCCATGCAGATCTAGCCGATCATTCTTGGAGCATGAAACGGCTGGTCATCATCGTCGTGTTGGGAGGTCTTTCCGTGGGACCGGTGTGGGCCGTCGATCCTCCATGCGATGTGTATCCACCGGACAAGCAGGCGCGCTGCATGGAAATCTGGAAAGACCTTTACCAGGAAGACGGTCCGATCATCGCCAAGTTCGGGTTAGACCAATTGAAGCGTCGTGAAGAGGGCCAGATTACGGCTGAGCAGCACCTCGCGCAAAATATGGACTTCATTAAGCAATCGACCCAGAAGCGCCTCGCCCGGCTGAACGAACGCATGGCCAAAGAGTAGCGTTGGCTCACAAGTCTTGCGGTTTGGACTTTTCCTCAACCACCCCCGCCGAATTCAACAGATCCCGCCCAACGATAATCGGCGCCTTGAAATGAATCGCGAGCGCAATGGAATCCGACGAGCGGCTGTCGAAGATTTTGACGTCACCACCGAACGCGACGCTCAGCGCTCCATAATAGGTTCCGCCCTTCAGCGTTATGACCGATTGCGTCACTTTGGCGCCGAGCGTTTCCATGATCGTGTGCATGAGATCATGAGACAACGGCCTGTGCAGCTGTTCACCATTCAATGCGCCTTGGATCGACACGGCAACCGTCAGATCGACAAAAATCGGGATCGTCTTGCCTTCCGCTTGCAGAAGCACCACTGGTCCATGATCGGAAATGCGCACTTTGACGTCGGTGATCGTGACCTGCTCAGGCTGCAATAAGCCCGTTTCCGCGTGCACGACGGGGGAACCGCAGGCAAAGGACAGCAGGAACAATATCAACCATCGAGCGCTGGTCCTCATGATCACCTCCTGATCCGTTCATGCACGGACGAATTGATTCCTCTGCTTCTCCCACCCGATTTCCGTCTCGGGGCCATGTCCCGTCACGACGAGCGTCGAATCATCGAGGGTGTACAACCGGTCACGGATGGATCGCTCAATCGCGTCGAAATCTCCGCCCCAAAGATCGGTTCGGCCGATGCTGCCACGAAACAGGGTATCGCCGGCCAAGACGACACCGCCTTCCGGAACATGAAAACTCATGGAACCCGGCGTATGGCCCGGCGTATGAAGAGCAATCGCTGTCACGTGGCCGATCGACACCTTCTCTTCGTCCGTGAGCCAGTAGTCCGGCGGTGGAACGGGCACGTACGGAACTCCAAATGTCCGGCACTGCATTTCGAGCATGTCCCAGAGCTCACGATCATCCTCGTGCAGGCACAAGGCAGCGCCGGTGGCGTTTTTCATTTCGCCCGAAGCGAGGAAGTGATCAAAATGGGCATGAGTGTGCAGGATTCTCGTCACAGTTAACCCGAGCGCTCGAACTTCACGCAGGATCCGTTCAGCCGCGCCTCCGGGGTCCACGACGATGGCCTGTTGGCTCACGGGATCGCCGATGATCGAGCAATTGCAGCCAAGTGGCGGCACCGAAAAGGTTTTGCGGATCAGTGCTCGCATCAGGAAACATGCTAACGCTAGGTTCGTCCGGTCTGCAACCGATGGGAGGCCGGAATCAAGGCAGGAAGCCGCGCTTATTGTGTCCGAGCCGCCCACACGAGCTCGCTGTCAAAAATGCCCCAGCGCGACCCAGATGAGCGAAGCCACACGGCGAAGCCGGCCCCACTCCCGTCGGGCCGGTTGTATTCGACATAGATGAAGGCATGTTCGCGTCCAACGCTATAGGCGACACGCGAGAAGCTCAATCGGTCAAGGACGGCCGGCGGTTCATCGAGCGGTCCTTCCTGCACCAGCTGCGGCATCTCCAGCGACACTGGCAGAGGCGCCAACGCGGTCTCCTGTTGGTCGGTCTCATTGCCCGACACGAAGCGATAGCGCACGCCGAAGCCAAAATGCCCTTCACATTGCGAGGGTGTCTGATTTTTGAAGAGAAAATCGCGCACCAGATCGATCGGAAGCCGGCCATCGAAGATGTCATATTCCTGAAACGTCTCGAGACGAAGCGGCCCCAGCTGCTCGGGATGCAGCCGCGTCAGCGTGGGACGCTCGAGTAGGACCAGTTTGGTTTCAGGAGTGAGAAATTTTTCGTCGACGACAAGATCGTAGAGCGGATAGTCCTCCAACGGCACAGGCGGAGGGCTGGTGGGCGGCGTCTCGGCTGGCGCCGCGGAAGGAGGGCCAGTCAAGGATGCGCTGATCAGTGTCGAGACGAGAGCCCATACGCAGACCGTGCGCCTCATGATCAGAAGGATAGCGTGGCCCAAACAGGTCGGTCAATCACTCCGAACGCTGGGCGATAAATTCCCGATGGACAAGCGGGTCGGAAGCATGGATAATCCGTCAACCCATGTGGTGCCCTCGACGCATCATTGCTCTTACCATCGCGCTGCCGGCTCTTCTCGTACTCTCCGCCTGTAAACCGGATGATTCGCCGTTCCGAGCCGAGAATGATGCGCTCAAGAAGCAGGTCGCAAGGCAGGAATCTCTCGTCACGTCGCTGCAAGACGGCAACAAGGTCATGCAGCAACAGATCGATCTGCTGAATCAGGAAATCCGCGATGCCAAAAAGGCGGCCGAGAGCGCCAAGGCCGAAGCCAAAGCCGCCGCCGAGCAACTCGAGCAACAGCTGGTTCAGGCCCGCAAATTGACGGCGGACATCAAGAAGACCGCCATCGAGCAGGCAGCCCAGAGCATCCATATCGATCAAAAAGGCGCCCAGTTCGAAGACCTCCCTCGGCCTCTGAATACCGTCACCAAGACCGTCGAGGAAGCGTTGGCCCGCAATGGATACCAAGTGAGAGTCAGCATCAAAGCCGATCACAAAGCCGTGATCGTGACGGAGCGCAAGATATCAAATCCCGTCTCACTGGAGGTCGCCGGCTTTCGAAACCTGTACGTGATCGCCGTCCAAGCCCAACCCTTGAACGTCACTCGCCTCAGCGTGAAGGCTGAATTCGAAAAGTTGGCGCAGGGCGGACGGATTCTGAGCGTCAGTGCGGAAGAAACCGCGGAAATCGAACGCCGTCTGATCGGCGAAGTCAGCAAAGCCCTCGCCGCTCCCAGTAAAACCTAAATGTTCCGTGCCCTCATCTGGGCCGCGCTTTTCGCCACGCTGTTCGTCGGCGCGAGCCGAACCGAAGGCGCAACCGGGCCCAAGCCCTCTCCAGAACTGACGAGGCATCTCCCGCGGATCGCCGCACTGGCGCAGCCTGCTCCATCCGTGACGATTCCCGCCGGCGAGTTTATCCTCGGCAGCAAACGGATCGACGATGATCCCTACGGCCTATCGACGCAGTTCGACGATACCGAGTTTCCGCAGCAACGCGTCTGGCTCGATGAGTTTACGGTGGATCGTGATGAAGTGAGCCTGGGTGAGTATCTGGCGTACCTCGCCCGAAACAAACAGTCTCCCCCGGAAGCATTGCAAAAACTGATCTGGCACGTGATCACCGTGCATGCGATGTCGGATCAGACACTGGCGCGTTGGCCATCCCTTTATGTGACCTGGCACGAGGCGGCGGCATTTTGCACTTCACAGGGAAAGCGCCTGCCAACCGAAGCCGAGTGGGAAAAAGCCGCCCGCGGGTCCAACGGTCTGCTGTTTCCATGGGGCGACGCCGCCCCAGACAGCGAACGGGCGATGTTCGGCCAGCATCACATCCATGAGATACCGATCCTAGCCGCCGTGGATTCTCTTGCTCCTGGCCGCAGTCCCTACGGTCTTCACCACATGGCCGGCAACGTGGCTGAGTGGGTGCAGGATTGGTTTGGACTCGACTACTACGCCTACATGCCAGGCAGAAATCCCGTCGGACCGGCGAGCGGCCGTTACAAGGGCGTGCGCGGCGGATCCTGGAAGAGCAACATCATCATGCTTCGCACCGCGACCCGCAGCGGTTTCAGCCCCGATCAACGCTCGGCCACCATCGGCTTTCGCTGCGCGCAATCGTCCGTCGCAACCGGAGGAACTGGAGGCCCCTGAGAGTCCACTTCTCAAACTGCCGGATTGCTTGGTCGCTGGCCCATGTCGTGATACGTTGGCGTGGGATTTTCACCTCATGCATCCGACTGACGTCTCCATGAGCCGAATGGTGCTGATCGGATTCATCGTCGCTCTCGCGACGTTGGTTGGCTGCGCCACATCCACCGAAGGTCCCCTTCACCGCACCGGCATCGGACCGTCCTGCTGTAAGACGGTTGAAGCGTCGCCTCGTCGAGCCGCCATTGTGCAGACGGCTTCCAAGCTGATCGGAGCGACCACCATCCAAGCCAACGGCAAACGCATCAGCTATGATTGCGCCGGGGTGACCCGCGCCATCTACCTCGAGCATGGCATCGATCTCTACGGCAGCGGTGCGCCAGACGCGAAGGCGAACGGCGTCAGGCTCATCCACCATCACATCCGTCGGCATGGCAAATTTCATCAAGGCCCGGTCGTCCGTCCGGGAGATCTGGTGTTCTTCGACAATACGTGGGATTACAACCAGGATGGCCTCGTCAACGACCCTTTGACCCATGTCGGGATCGTCGAACGCCAAGAGCAGGACGGCACCGTCATTTTCATCAGCCGTGTCGCCGGCGCCATTGAGCGGTACCGGATGAACCTCGCCCTTCCCCACGTCCATCGCACCGCAGAGGGGCGGGTCCTGAATGACTATATCCGCCGGAAAGACTTCAGCGATTCCGTCAATACCGCCTACCTCACGGGCCAGCTATTTGCCGCGTTCGGCAGCCAGAACGGCCTCTAGCGCACTGTCCTTCCGTCACAGTCAAGCAGTTTTGCGTAATCGCGCTATACTTGAATCGTCTCTTTTATCCTGACATTGTGTATCGAGCGTTACCCGAGGAGGTTGTATGGCGAAGACAGCGACCTATTGCAGCGAGTGCTATAACAAGGTCGGACGAGTGGAGGATGCGCAGGTCAAAGCGGCGGAAGCCTCCGGACAAACACCCATGACTGGTCAAGGCACCTGCTGTAAGTGCAACAAGCCGACCGTCGTCGTCTACTACGAAAGTTGAGCGCCTTCCGCTGAGCGGAGGCGGGACAATCATGCGCTTCAGGCGTGGCCTCCCTCCTCCGTTTCCTCAAACTCGTTGATCAGCTCTTCCAGTTCATCGAGTTCATTCGGCCTGACATTTTCGAATTCGACGCCGAAGGTCTGTTCTTCCACCCACCGCACCTTCGCCTCCGAGATCGACACCGGCGACTCCGCCCCAGGGACAACCAGACGAACCATGATCGTCTTGCCGGGGAACACGGTCAAATCGCTTTCAAATCTTGCCCCCCCGAGAGAAAGATCAAGCGTGTGCCCTTCGATCTCATGCGAGTTTCCCAACAAGAATCCTTGAATCTGAAGCGGCACGCGCCGATGTCTCCGTCGCTCCATTGGCATCCCTCCAGGCGATTGCGCCCCTGAAGAATACCGCGGTTGAACCGTGAAATCATCTCCCACGTTCGGTCGGAACCCTCCCGCACTGGCCGATTCACAGAGGCCTGCTACACTTGAATATATGAGAGCCTCATCGGAGTCGACTTCCCTCGTTCCCGTGGATCCTCGTAGGCGCATCGTATGCTCAGTTCGAGAAAGTCTCGTCACACTTCACGGCGCCCTGATTATTGCCGAGCAACAGACCTATGAACGCCTCAGCGGCCCGGTTCCATCCATCGATGTCCTGATCGAGCTGCTGCAAAAGGATCCCTGGTTCACCTGGCTACACCCCATCGCGGATCTGCTCGTACGCATGGACCACCTGCTCGAGGACGATGCCTGTGATATCACAGACGAGAACGTCGCTCATCTCATGCATGAGGTTGATGCGTTGCTTCATCCGTCGGTGGAAGGGGAAGGCTTTGAACGAGCCTATTATGAAGCCTTGGATCGGGCCCCCGACGTGGTGCTCGCGCACTTTCGCGTGAGAAAGCTGTTGCCGAAAGCTGCATAGCCGGTCACCGCTTGTTATGATGACAGGCACCTTCGCACGGAGGTTGCCATGGACGCCCGGAAGTTTGCAGGAATCATTGGCACGGCCGTGCTGCTGACCGCCGGTTTGTCGCAGGCTGGCAGTGCAGGCCACATCGAACCGCTCGACGGCACGCAAGGCGTCACCCGTTCGGTGAACGAACCGGGGTCTCCTTCTGAACGCGGTCCCCTTCCTCATGGCGAGTCTTACCTCCCGCGTGGCATGCCTCAAGGCGATGCGTCACCTCGGACGACGACGCCGTTCGGAGGACCCTTGCCGCCGAACCAGCTGACACCGGCTCCCGTGCTTCCCTTCAATCCCAATCGTTCGCTCATGCCGTCTGCCTCCGCGCCCCCTCCCTATTCCGGCAGTGGACGTCTAGGCCGCTGACCGCGTTCGTTCGATGAGCCTTTTCGAGAGAGAGATCACATTTTCCGTACCACCTGGTACAATGAAGTCATGAGGGGACCATCAACGGAAGCGCGTGAAGGCCTAAGGCGCATGCTGATGGAGGTGCGGCGGGGCCTGCTGGGCTTGCACAAAGCACTCATCATTGCGGAGCAGCTCACCTACGAACGCATTAATGGCCGCGTTGGGTCGACCGGACAGCTGCTCCAATTGGTGCTGAACGACCCCTGGTTTACTTGGCTGCACCCGTTGTCACAGCTCGTCATTCGCGCGGATGAGTTGTTAGAAGAAGGTGAGGAACTGACGACCGTCGAGGTGGAACACTTTCTCGCCGACGTGCGCGCCTTAATTCGGCCTTCCGAGGAAGGCGATGGCTTCGAGCGCAGTTATTACGAGGCCCTGCAGCGGGAACCCGACGTCATTTTCGCGCACGTGGAGGTGAAGAAACTCGTCACCAAGGCAGCGGCCTGAACAAACGCTGGCTCCTACGAAGCAGGCGGCCGGTTCCCTGTGAGCCGGCCGCCTGTGCTGTGTCACGACCCTACCGACCTCCGTGTTTCTGGCTGGCCTTCTTCGCGTGTCCCTTAGCTTTTCCTTTTGCTTTGCCCTGGCTTACCTTCCCTGTCTTCTCGGCCTTCTTCTCCTCTCCCATACTCGGCGCCTGAGCCGGAATTTGTGCAGGCGGCGGCGTCATCTCTTGAGTGGGCACCGGCATCTGGCCAGGAGCTTGTTCACTCACGGGAATCTCTGCGAACGCCGTGGCGAACACGGTAAAGACGGCGGCAGCGGTTAAAGCGGAAATGGTCTTGTTCATCCTCTCCTCCTTGTGGTTTTCCAATGGCGGGGGCCAATCCCTCGCGATGGGCGGCACACGTGATGGCGAAAGAGCAAACGAGGTGCCAATTCGACCGTAATGACCAACCCCTGGTTCTATTGGCCCTTCTCCATACTCTGGTGGTCAACCAACGCTCGCAACTGTACCGGCCGCGCAGCAATAGGGATACAGTGGCGGCCATTTTCGCCTCACTGTGGTGTCTCCCGATGGCCGGAGAATGAGGCCATTACTCATCGCCAGGGGAAGACACGTCATCGTAATACTTCTCCCGAAAAATCGGGCAGAGTCCCTTCGCTTGGATGATGCGCGTGACTTCTGTGATCATTCCGCTATTGCCGCAGAGATAGACGGCCAACCGCTTCACGTCGTCTATGTGTTGTTCCACCAGGGTTGTGACTCTTCCGGAGTGTCCCTCCCATCCAGGTTCGGGCCGTGAAAGCGCGATGATGTACGCCTGCCCGTCTAAGTCACGGCTCAGCCGTGCCAGTTCATCCTGATAATACAGATCGCGTTGGCTTCGAAGTCCCCAAAACAGTGTCGTCCGACTGGGCGTAGGGCGTTCCGCGTTGGCGAGGAGCATTGATCGAAGCGGCGCGATGCCGGTTCCGGTGGCGACAAACAATACGTCGCGAGTAGGATCCTCCCGCAAATAAAAGTTCCCTGCCGGCCCAATAAAGCTGGTGTCGTCCCCTTCTCGCAGTCCGAAGAGGTAGGTCGATCCAGGCCCATGAGGAACCAGGTTGAGAAGCAACGAAATCGTCTGAGTAGAGCTTGGCGGGGACACGATCGAATAAGGTCTGGTGACCGTTCGGCCAGTTCTGGGATCGGGGACATCGAACGAGATGAACTGACCGGCCTTGAATCGGATGTCAGGAGGGTCGACCAGCCGCAAGTCGATCTGCCGGACATCGTGCGTGAGTTGGCGCACCGCGATGACTTTCGCCGTGAAGCGATGAATGGAGGTCACAGCCGTGCAATCCTTCTCGCAAAAAGATTATTTTACCAACAGTGGTGGGATAGCGTGACGGATGAGCCCATTTACCATCGCCGGCCCGATGCCAACAATGTGTCAACCTCTTCTGGAGCAAGCGGTTTGGCAAAGAAGTAGCCCTGACCATATTCGCAGCCAAGCGACCTCAAAATGACGAGGTGTTCAGCCGTTTCGACACCTTCGGCGATGACTTGCCGCCCCAGTTGGTGGGCCAGCGTAATGATGGTTTTAACGATCGCAAGTGCATCGTCCTCGGTCCCTAATCGGCGGACGAATGACTGATCGATCTTGAGAAACCTGATGGCCAACTGCTGCAAATGGCTCAATGACGAATAGCCGGTCCCGAAATCATCCAAACAGGTATCGATCTTTTGCGCCTTGATCTCGTCGAGCACCTTGATGGCGGCTTCCGGATTTTTCATCATCTCCGACTCGGTAATTTCTAGCTTCACGCTCGAGGGGTCGATCCCGCTCCGCTCAAGGAGCTTCTGAATTAGATGCGTCAAATCGTCTTGAGCGAATTGCCCAATTGAAAAATTGACGCTGACGGTCAGTGGACGGACACGAGGAAATTGCTCCTGCCACACCTTGAGCTGACGGCAGGCTTCGACCAGGGTCCATTCGCCGATGCTCTTCATCAATCCGAGTTCCATCGCGATACTTAAAAAGGCATCCGGACTGGTCAAACCAGATTCCGGGTGCTGCCATCGAAGCAGCGACTCAAAGCCCGTCACCCGTCCCTCATTCAGGTCCACAATGGGTTGGTAAACCAGCCGGAACTCTTTGCGATCGAGCGCCTGACGCAGATCCCCTTCGATCTTCAAACGAGCCATGGCCTGCTGATGCATGGTTTTATCGAAGATGACAAAGCCAGCGCGCCCGCTGGCCTTGGCTTGCAGCATGGCCGCCGTGGCATCACGAAGCAGATGTTCTCCGCTTTCATATCCGGCATGACTGCACGCAATGCCGATGCAGGGAGTCAGGAAGATTTCGCCCTCTTCCGTGACAAAGGACGTCGCAAACTCCTGTTGAATTCGATCGGCGACGCGCGTGGCATTGCCGATCGCTTTGAGATTATCGATCAACAGCGTGAAGGCATCTCCTTCCATTCTGGCGACCGTGTCAGCGGAGCGAACCCTCCGGAGGATCCGCTGGCTGACCTCGATCAGCAGGCGATCGGCCGGAGATGGGCCCAGACCGCTGTGCACCATTTTGAAGCCGTCCAAGTTCACGTGCAACAGTGCGAACATTTGACCGGGTTGTCGGCGGGTCTGTAAAAATACACGCTCTAACCGGTCCATGAACAAGGCCCGATTCGGCAAACCCGTTAATGAATCGTGAAACGTCTCTAGGAACAATCTTTGCTCGGCCTGGCGCTTTTCCTCGATGAGCTGCTTACGTTCAAGCGCCTGCATGACGGCATGGCCAAGCCGACCAAGCCGATCTTTAAGAAGGTAATCAGCGGCGCCGGCTTTCATGCACTCAACAGCCATTTCCTCGCCCATGCAGCCGGAGACGATAATGAACGGGAGGTCCAATCCCCGCTCTTTCATCAACCGAAGTGCATCCCGGGCGGTAAACTGCGGCATCGAATAATCGGACAGAATGAAATCAGGAGGCTGATCGAGTTCTCGAAGATATGCGTCTTTGCTCTCGACGCGACGGAAGGTGGGGTCAAACCCCGACTCGCGAAGCACTTCGATCATGAGCTCCGCATCGGCCGGAGAATCCTCCAGCAACAGCAGATTGAGACTCGTGGACATGCCGCTTCTGACCTCATCCCATCGACATGTTGGCAGTATAGTGTGAGATGCGCTTGCCGCAAATCAAAACGCATGAATCTCCCCACCTTAGGAAAGAACCCTGAGAAGGACATAGAGGGCAAGGAGTACGCAGGATCCCAACATGCTGAGGCAGACGGAAGGGTTTACACGTGGGCGGCGGTCCATGCCCCGCGGTGCTTCGCGGCCTCCCCATACCGCAGTCTGGTGAACCTCACAGACGCTCCTCATCCAATTCGATTACCTCCGCCCACGTCGATACCGAAGGAAGCGAAGTGACCGGCGTGCCACGCTTGGCGGCTATTTCTTGCAATCGGTTCTGGAACCGCTGGCGAGCGGCGTCGTCTTTCGGCCGTGAGGACAAGAGGATCTGATTCCATTGAGCGATCTCCTCGGGCGTCCGCGGCTCGCCTTGCGCCTTGATCCAATCCAGTAACTCTTGGTTGGATCTCCCGGCCAACACCAGCGCTTCGAATGCCTTCGGATCGATATGCAGAAACTCGATCAGATGCTTATCGAACCCGACGGTGATGTAGTTGTAGTCCTGGATCAGGCCCGCGTGTCGAAGACGAATCTTATCAATGAACCGGGCGAGGTGGGCGATTCCACCGAGGAGCATTTTCGGGCTGCGCGGATACTGTTGAATTGTCATCGCTGATCAGGCTCTTTACTAATGACAGGGAACAGCAAACTGAGGACAGGCTACTTTTCAGGTGCAACGTTGTCAATCATGCAAGCTTTCCACAGGCCGCTCAAAACGTCCCCCCAACAAGGCCGCAGCGAGCGAGAGCCCGAGGCGTACGGTTCTGGGTACGTTGAGGCTTGAGCGAGGCGAGAACGCAGTTGGAGGACGTTTTCAGCGGCCTGACTTGGCGGAACGATTGGCCTGTAAGTACTTATCGATCCCAGCCGCCATTTTTCGGCCTTCCGCAATCGCCCATACGATGAGGGAAGCACCACGCTTGGTGTCGCCGCCGGCAAAGACGCCGTCAAGGTTGGTCATAAAGTTCTCATCGACCGCAACACTCCCCCGTGCGTCGTATGTCACACCAAGGCTGTCGAGCAGGCCGTTCTTCACGGGGCCGGTGAAACCCATGGCCAACAGCACCAAATCCACATCCATCTCCAATTCTGAATTCGGAACCGGCGTGAACTTGCCACCTTCGAACTTCACCCGTTGCGCTTGAAGCTTGGTGACGTGGCCGTTGTGACCGAGAAATCTCGTTGTCGACAGGCACCATTGCCGGTTGCAGCCTTCCTCATGAGCATGGGAGGTCCGCAACTGCATCGGCCAGAGCGGCCAGGGCGTAGACTCTGCACGTGTGGGAGGAGGCTCCGGCAGAACCTCGAACTGATGCACCTCCACGCCGCCTTGGCGGTGCGTCGTTCCCAAACAATCCGATCCGGTATCGCCGCCGCCAATGATCACCACACGCTTGCCCTTGGCAGTGATCGGCTCATCGCTGATGGGGATCCCGGCCGTGCGCTTGTTTTGCTGCGTCAGATAGTCCATCGCCAGATGCACGCCCTTCAATTCCCGTCCGGGAATCGGCAGCTCGCGGGGCTGCTCCGCCCCCATCGTCAGGCCCACCGCATCGAACTGCGCGCGCAGCTGTTCGCCCGTAATATCCTTGCCGACCGTCACGCCAGTCTTGAATTCGACGCCTTCCGCCTTGAGCTGCTCAAGCCGGCGGTCGATCACCCATTTTTCCATTTTGAAATCGGGAATCCCGTAGCGAAGCAGACCGCCGATCTTGTCGGCCTTCTCGAACAGGGTCACCGTGTGGCCGGCGCGAGCCAGCTGCTGGGCCGCCGCCAATCCGGCAGGGCCTGAACCGATAATTGCGACGGTCTTGCCCGTTTTGGCCACTGGCAGGACGGGGAACACCAGCCCCTCGTTGAACCCGCGATCGATGATATTCCACTCGATCACGCGGATCGACACCGGTTCCTCATTGATTCCAAGTACGCAAGCACCCTCGCAGGGAGCTGGGCAAAGGCGGCCGGTAAACTCCGGAAAGTTGTTGGTCGTGTGTAATGCTTTCAGGGCGTCTTCCCACCGTCCCCGGTACACAAGGTCATTCCATTCGGGGATCAAGTTCACTACTGGACAGCCTGTATTGCCCTGACAAAAGGGCACACCGCAATCCATGCAGCGGGCGCCCTGGATCTTGAGCTTGTCCTCGGAGATTGGCTCGTACATCTCTTTCCAGTCGAGGACGCGTAGTTCCACCGCTTTCCGCTTGGGGCCCTCTCGGGCATATTTCATGAAACCCTTTGGGTCACCCATCAGTGCACCGCGCTCTTCTTGCGTTTCCGTTCTTCGAGGACGCGCTTATAGTCAACCGGCATGATCTTCACGAATTTTGGTAACGTGGCATTGAACGCATCCAGCACCTGCTTGGCCTTGCGGCTGCCCGTATACATGAAATGTTTGGTGATCAGCTCATGCAGCAGCTGCTTGTCTTCCTTCCTTGACACCGGCTCAAGCTCCACCATGCCGGTATTGCACCGGCTCTGGAATTTCCCCGCGTCGTCGAGCACGAAGGCGATACCCCCCGACATGCCGGCGGCGAAATTCCGTCCGGTGCGACCCAGCACGACGACGACACCGCCCGTCATGTATTCGCAGCCGTGATCACCGGTGCCTTCGACAACGGCGCGCGCGCCGCTGTTGCGCACGGCAAACCGTTCGCCCGCCATCCCGTAAAAGTAGGCCTCACCTTGCGTGGCGCCGTACAGGGACGTATTGCCGATCAGAATGGTCTCCTCCGGAGAGTACAAGACATTCTTCGGTGGAAAGACGATGATCTTTCCGCCGGAGAGACCCTTGCCGATGTAATCGTTGGATTCGCCTTCCAACGTCAGCGTGACGCCTCTGGCAAGGAAAGCCCCGAACGATTGTCCGGCTGAACCGGTGAACTTGATCGAGATGGTGTCTTCCGGCAAGCCTTCCAAGCCGTACTTTTTCGCGATCCGGCTTGAGAGCATGGTTCCGGTCGTGCGGTTGACGTTCCTGATCGGCAGATCCAATGTGATTTTCTGACCGTTGTTGATCGCCGGCTGGCACAGTTCGACGAGTTTATTATCGAGAATGCCCTCAAGGCCGTGATCCTGCTTCTGGCAGCAGTAGCGCGGGACCTCAGGACCGACGTCTGGGATCGTCAACAGCGGCGTGAGATCCAAGCCCTTGGCCTTCCAGTGATCGACCGCTTGGGTAATTTTCAATTTATCGACGCGGCCGACCATCTCATTGATCGTCCGGAATCCCAGCTTGGCCATGAGCTGCCGCGCTTCCTCGGCCACGAAGAAGAGGTAATTGACGATGTGCTCGGGCTTTCCGGTGAACTTTTTGCGCAATTCGGGATCCTGCGTAGCGATGCCGACGGGGCAGGTATTCAAATGGCATTTGCGCATCATGATGCAGCCTTCGACGATCAGCGGCGCCGTGGCAAAGCCATACTCTTCGGCGCCCAGCAACGTGGCGATGACCACATCCCGCCCGGTCTTCATCTGGCCGTCAGTCTCAACGCGGATCCGGCCCCGCAGATCGTTGAGCACGAGCGTCTGGTGCGTTTCGGCTAGCCCAAGTTCCCAGGGAATCCCGCCGTACTTGATCGACGAGAGCGGTGAGGCGCCGGTGCCGCCGGAGTCGCCGCTGATCAAGACTTTGTCCGCATGGGCCTTGGAGACGCCCGCAGCCACTGTCCCCACGCCGACTTCCGCCACCAGCTTGACGGACACCCCGGCCTCGGGATTGGAGTTCTTGAGGTCGAAGATCAGCTGTGCCAGATCCTCGATCGAATAGATGTCATGGTGCGGCGGCGGCGAGATCAGCTGGACCCCCGGCGTCGCATAGCGGAACTTTGCGATGTGTTCGTCGACCTTGTGGCCGGGTAGCTGGCCGCCTTCGCCCGGTTTGGCGCCCTGCGCCATCTTGATCTGCAACTCACGTGCGTTCACGAGATAGTGCGTGGTCACCCCGAAACGGGCGGACGCCACCTGCTTGATGTAGCTATTCTTGGAATCGCCATTCGGCAGCGGCTTGAACCGTTCCGGATCTTCGCCGCCCTCACCGGTGTTGCTCTTTCCGCCGAGGCGGTTCATCGCGATCGCCAGCGTCTCGTGCGCTTCTTTGCTAATGGACCCGAAGGACATCGCGCCGGTATTGAACCGCTTGACGATGTCTTTGGCCGGCTCCACCTCTTCAAGCGGAATCGGCGACGGAGGAAACTTGAAATCCAGCAGGCCGCGTAAATTCGATCGCCGCTTGCTTTCGTCGTTTACGAGTTGGGCGAACTCGGCGTACGTCTTGGCATCGTTGGCTTTGCTGGCGTGCTGAAGCTTGTAGATGGTATCGGGATTCCAGTTATGGTGCTCGCTCTGGATGCGATAATGGATTTCGCCGCCGAAATCGAGTTGGCGGATCGCGGCCGGCTCATAGGCGACGCGATGTCTCCGCAGTGTTTCTTCTCCGATCTCGCGAATACCGACGCCTTCCACGCGTGAGGGCGTGCCGGTGAAGTAGCGGTCGATGATCTCGTGATTCAAGCCGATGGCTTCGAAGATCTGCGCCCCGCAATAGGATTGCACCGTGGAGATGCCCATTTTGGAGAAAATCTTGAGAAGGCCCTTGTTGATCGCCTTGATGAATTTGCCTTCCGCGGTCTGGGCATCCAATCCCTCCGGAAGGTAGTTGTCGCGCTCCATGTCCACAAGCGATTCGAAAACGAGATAGGGATTGATGGTTCCGGCGCCGTAACCGATCAAACAGGCGAACTGGTGCACGTCGCGCGGCTCACCGCTTTCGAGGATCAGCCCGACTTCGGTCCTCGAGCATTCGCGGATGAGGTGATGATGGACCGCCGAGATGCCGAGCAGACTCGGAATAGGCGCCCACTCTTCATCGACGCCTCGATCGCTCAGGATCAGGAACTTGTAGCCGTCTTTGATGGCTTGAGAGGCCTCTCGGCACATGGCATCAATAGCCGCGCCCAATCCGTCGGACCCTTCGGCGACTCGGAACAGCATTCGCAGCGTCTTGCTTTTGAAGTGGGGATCAGAGATGCCGCGGATCTTTTGCAGATCGGCATTCGTCAGAATCGGCTGCTGCACCTTGATGCGGCGGCAGGATTCCGGCGATTCGTCCATCAAATTGGGTTTGGGGCCGATATTGGTCACGAGGGACATCACGAGCTGTTCGCGGATCGGATCGATCGGCGGATTCGTCACCTGCGCGAACAGTTGCTTGAAGTACTTGAACAGCAGTTGCGGACGGTCGGACAGCACCGCAAGCGGCGTATCCGTTCCCATCGACGAGATCGCTTCCTCGCCGGTCACAATCATCGGCGTGATCACCATTTTGAGCTCTTCGACCGTGTAACCGAACGCCTGCTGCCGCTGGCGGATTGTCGGATGGTCGGGCTGCGGAACGTTCAACGGCTCGGGCAGCTCGTCCAGCGAAATACCGTACTGCGTCACCCAGCTGCGATAGGGCTTGCGGCCCACGATATCGGCTTTGATCTCCTCGTCGTCGATGATCCGGCCCTGCACGGTGTCGACCAGGAACATGCGTCCGGGTTGCAACCGGCCCTTCAGGCGAATGGTTTTGGGGTCGGCCGGCAACACGCCCGCTTCCGAAGCCAGAACTACTGTGCCGTCCGTCGTGACCTGGTAGCGACACGGGCGGAGGCCGTTGCGGTCCAGCGTCGCGCCGATCATCTTGCCGTCAGTGAAACAGACGGCTGCCGGACCGTCCCAAGGCTCCATCATCGCGGCATGATATTGATAGAAGCCTCGGCGGTCGAGGTCCATCTGCGGATTCGCCACCCAGGGCTCCGGTATCAACATCATCATGGCGTGGGGCAGCGAGCGGCCGCCCAGCAGCAGAAATTCGAGCGCGTTGTCCAGGCAAGCCGAATCGCTCTGTTGCTCGTAGACGATCGGAAACAGCTTTTCCATATCCTTCCCGAACAACTCCGAGTGTAGCCGTCCCTGCCGGGCCTTCATCCAATTCACATTGCCTTTGAGCGTGTTGATTTCGCCGTTGTGGCAGATGTACCGATAGGGATGCGCGAGCGGCCAGGTCGGAAACGTGTTGGTGCTGAAGCGGGAATGCACGAGCGCGAGCGAGCTGACCATGCTCGCGTCTTTCAGATCCTGATAGTAGGCCGCCATCTGATGCGGCAGTAGCAGGCCTTTGTAGACGATCGTGCTGGCGGAGAGGCTCGGGATGTAGAAGTGCTCACGGCCATCAATGGCCGATTCACGAATGGCTTTTTCGACCAGCTTGCGGATGACGTAGAGCTTTCGTTCGAATTGCGCGTCGTTCAGCACGTCCCGCGCGATAAAGACCTGGCGCATGAAGGGCTCGGTTTTCCGAGCTTGGACGCCGATTGCATCGTGTTTGACCGGCACGTCACGCCAGCCGAGCAAGCGTGCGCCCTCCTGTTCGACGATCTTGCCGAACAGCGTTTCACATTGCTGCCGCGCTGCCGAACTGGGAGGCAGAAACACTTGCCCGACCCCGTACTCGCCGGCCCCAGGCAGTTTGACGCCGGCATCACCGGCTGCGCGCCGCAGGAATTCGTGAGGTACCTGGAGCAAAATTCCGGCGCCGTCCCCCGTGCAGGGATCGCAACCTTGGGCGCCGCGGTGCGTGAGATTTTCGAGAACTTGCAGACCTTGACGGACGATGTCGTGCGACTTTTGGCCTTTGATGTTGACCACAAAGCCGATGCCGCAGGAATCTTTTTCGTGTCGAGGGTCGTAGAGCCCTTGCTTCGGTGGAAGCCCTGGAAGTTCCATGTTACCTATCTCGTGAAAAAGGCAGGTCTTTTTCCTGCTGGGTAGAGGCCCTGTCGAGAGGACTCAGGGATGCGGAGCCTCATGACTCGTGAGGCATAATCCCATGTGAAATTCGTGCGTCAGATTAATGGAAGGGTGAATCGTCTGTCAAGCGACCAATGCATGGATTTCGTTGCGATTCCCTTGACTTTGTTTCCTCCGCTGCCCTACCATCCGCCGCATGCCACAGGGTCCTGTCACCTCCCCGATTCATACGATGGCGGACGTCTGGGACGCCTATCGGAATGAGCTCGAGGGGGTTGAAGACCGGATCCACAAGAATCTTACCTCGAGCGTCGCCCTCGTCAATACGGTTGCGGCGCACATCCTCAATAGCGGCGGCAAACGCATCCGACCCCTGCTTCTCCTGCTGTCTGCGCGTCTCTGCGGCTACACAGGCCGTGAACATCACCAACTCGGAAGCCTGGTGGAATTCATCCATACCGCCACCCTCCTCCACGACGACGTCGTGGACGATGCCGAAATTCGAAGGGGCCGTCAAACCGCCCGAAAAGTCTGGGGAAATCAGGTCAGCATCCTGGTCGGCGACTATCTGTATTCCAAGGCCATGTGCCAGGTAGTCGAATTTCGAAGCCAGCGGATCAACGAGGTGCTCGCCGAAGCCTGCAAGAAAATGGCGGAAGGCGAAGTCCTTCAACTGTACTACAACGACAATCCGGCGATGCCGGAGGCCGATTACATTAAGATTGTGGAGCATAAGACGGCGGGGCTGATCGCGGCTTCCTGCCGGATGGGTGCGATTCTGGCCGAGGGATCGGACGCCCAGCAGGACTGCCTGTTTCGCTTCGGACAGTATCTGGGCATCGCATTCCAAGTCGTTGATGACACCTTGGATTACACGGCCAACGGCACTTCGTTGGGCAAGACGCTGGGACAGGACCTCCGCCAGGGCAAAGCGACGCTGCCACTGCTCCATTTGCTGACTCATTGCCCTGAAACTGATCGGCAGATGATCAAGGACCGCATGGAGACACGCACATTGACGGAGGACGACTTACAATGGTTGATCGGCCTCATGGGCGAGTACGGATCCATCGCGTATGCCTTGGACCATGCCCAAGCCTACATCACCGCGGCGAAGCGAGAGTTGAGCGAGTTCGACGATGGTACCGTTCGACGGGCCCTCTTGGTAGCCGCTGATTACATGGTGACTCGCGACCGATAGCCGCTTCCGCGTGGCCGGAGCCGCTCGGCATCCGGCGGGCAGCGCGGATCAGCGCCCAGCCATCACAGTGTGTCCAGCACGCCGTGCGTGTGGCGTACGTCGGTCGTACGCAACACGATGTGAGCGCACCGCTGGCAGACTTTCAATCCAGTAAGGAAGAGGGAACGCATGGCACAGATTATTCCGTTTCGTGGGACCGTGTACGACCAGGCGATGGTCGGCGCCATCAGCGACGTCGTGGCGCCCCCGTATGACATCATCGATGCCGCGGGACAGAAGGCGCTGCATGACCGGCATCCGCAGAACATCATCCGACTCGAGCTTGGCATTGATCATCCCGGCGATGACGCCACGAGCAACCGATATACACGCGCCGCAGACACGCTGCGATCCTGGATCACCGGCGGGGCACTCAAACGGGACGCTCACCCGGCCGTCTACTACCATACGATCGAATATGCACCTCCGTCTTCCGATGCGCGCGCCTCGAGAAAGACGCTGCGCGGATTCCTGACGACCACGAAAATCGAGCCGCTCGACTCCGGCCAGATTTATCCGCACGAAAACACGCGATCGGCCGCAAAGACCGACCGGCTGAACCTGCTCAAGACCTGCAAGGCGAATTTGAGCCCCATTTGGCTGCTCTACTCTGATCCGCAGAACGCGGTTCTCGGACTGCTCGAACGGGCCGTCAAAGGCCAGTCGCCACGAATCGATTTTGAGGACGATCACGGATGCCGGCAGCAACTGTGGGCGGTCACTGATCCAGCCGTGCTCGGACAGGTCGTTGACATCATGAGCGGCAAGCCGCTCTTCATTGCAGACGGCCACCATCGGTATGAAACGGCGGTGAACTATCAGCGCTTCCGCCGGGAGAAGGACGGGGCATCGACTACGCTTCAGCCCTACGACGGGGTGCTGATGCTCCTGTCGCCACTCGAGGATCCGGGCTTAACGGTGCTGCCTACCCACCGGGTCACGACGACTCCGCTGCCGCCGTACGCGGCCATCAAGTCGCGGCTGGGCGACACATTCGATTTCAAGGAGTTCCCCTTCTCGGGCGAAAACATGCCAGCAGTCCGGGCGCAATTCATCGATGCCTTGCGTATACACGGACGCACCACGCCGACCTTCGGCCTTGCGCTCAAGGGGGAAAACCGCTACGTGACGCTCGCTCTCACACCGGCGCATCGTCCGGATGCGAACGCTTCCCCTCGTGCCAAGCTCGATGTCTCGCTGCTTCAGCAGCTTGTGGTCAGCACACTCTGCCCCACACAGCAAGAACAGGAAGCCATCCTCTATACGAAGGACGACCAGGAAGCCCTCGATTGGGCCGCCCATGGAACGGGGACGGGCGCTCTCCTGTTGAATGCCACCAAAGTGAGCGAGGTGCAGGCGGTTGCCAAGGCCGGCGAGCGAATGCCGCACAAGTCGACCTACTTCTATCCGAAGCCACTGACTGGGTTGGTCCTTCACGTAATGGAAGACTGAGCGTCCTTACAGCAGCGAGAGGAGGAGCGCGTGAATGCGAAAATTCTCATCGTTGACGACGATCAAGACATCACCACGATGCTCGAGGACCGTCTCCAAGCCTCCGACTACGGCACCCTCGTGGCCAGTGACGGCATCCAGGCGTTAGAGAAGGTCGAGCAGGAAGCGCCGCATCTGATGCTCCTCGATCTCGACATGCCCAGACTCGGGGGCCTGGAGGTGTTGAAGCGGCTTCCCACCGTCAAGCAGGCCGAGGACATTCCGGTCATCGTCATGACGGCCCACGGTTCGATCGAAGCGGCCGTTGAGGCCATGAAGCACGGGGCATACGATTTTCTGACCAAACCGCTCGACAAGGATCACTTATTGATCGTCATCGGGAAAGCGCTCGAGCGTGCATCACTGAAACGGCAGGTGGCTTGCCTCAAGAGTGAAGTCGACAGCCGCTATGCCTCGATCATCGGCACGAGCGCGAAAATCCGCACGGTGCTGGAAGCCGCGCAACGAGCTGCCAAATCGGACGCGGGCGTGCTTCTGCTCGGAGAAAGCGGCACTGGCAAGGAGCTGCTGGCCCGCTCCATCCACCAATGGAGTCCACGCCATGCCATGCCGTTGGTGGTCATCAATTGCGTCGCCTTGACGGAGACCTTGCTGGAAAATGAGTTGTTCGGCCACGAGCGCGGCGCATTCACCGGGGCAGACCGCCTGCAGAAGGGTAAGCTCGAAATGGCCGAAGGCGGCACGGTCTTCTTGGACGAGATCGGTGACATGTCTTTGCCGCTGCAGGCCAAGCTGCTGCGCGTGCTGCAGGACCGTGAATTTCATCGTGTCGGCGGTACCAAACTCGTGTCAGTCAACATTAGAATTATTGCCGCCACGAACAAGGAATTGAAGCAGGCCGTCAAGGCCGGAGATTTCCGCGAGGATCTCTTCTTCCGTCTCAATGTGATCGGGTTGACGCTACCACCCTTGCGCGAGCGGCTCGAGGATTTTCCGGCTCTCGCCAAGTTCTTCTTGAGCCGCCATGCCAAAGAAGCCAAACGTCCCGGCATGTGGTTCAGTCCGGCCGCCATGGACGCCCTGGCGCGTTATTCCTGGCCAGGCAACATCCGGGAGCTGGACAATGTGATCGCCCGCGCCGTCATACTGAGCCAGACGGATATGATTGACCCAGAGGTGCTCGCACTCGACTTCACCTCCTCTGACGCGACCAGTGATGACCTATCCTACCTCAGGCTGCCTTACCACGAATCGATGGAAGCCCACAGCCGACGCATCATCGAACAGGCACTGCTGGACGCCGATGGGAACCAGACCAAAGCGGCCGAGCGCCTTAGGCTCCAGCGCACGTACCTGGCTCGCCTACTCCGGCAACAGCGGCAAAAACCCAGCGACAAAACCGACGAAGCGGACGAGCGGGTGACTGAATCCGCAGGTAAAGTGTGACGGAGAGAGCACCAGCACCGTGTGACTGAGAGCGGCTTTCAAAAAGGCCACTGTTCTCACCCGCCCAACCCCGGCGACCTAACCTCCATTAGGCCAACGGGGCCGTGGAAAGCCGCTCACTCAGTCGAATCAGGCCGCTTGTCGCATCATGCTCGGCATGGGCATAGCGCTCGGGAGTTCCCACGTCGGACCAGTAGCCGGTCAACTCGTAGCCCGCCACCAAGTCCCCGCGCTGAATCGCCGCAACGTAGGCATCGATGATGGACGACGGCATGCCCTTGGGCACATCTCGCAGCAGACGCGGATTGAGAATATGGATGCCGGCAAACATCCGCGGTGTGGTGGCTGCGGCGTCCGGCCGGCCACGGCCGGTAATGCGAACGATACGGTCGTCCGACTCGACCTCGACCACTCCCCAGCGAGCCGCGTCAGGGTCCGATCGCAGGACCAGGGTGGCCGCCGCCTGACGCCGCTGATGAAACGCGCACAACGCTTCGAGATCCAGTTCAAACAGCGTATCGCCGTTCAGCACAAGCACGGGCTCTCCTGAAAAATTCGGTTCCGCCTGCTTGATCGCTCCCCCCGTTCCGAGAATCACGGGTTCGTGCGAGTAATAGATCCGCAGCCCATATTTTGATCCGTTGCCGACCGCCTGCTCGATCATCGGCCCCAGATGATGCAGGTTGATGATGACGTCGTGGAACCCGTGGCGTTTCAGGAGCAAGAGGTTCCAAACGATCAGGGGCGTGCCGGCAATGGGGAGCAGCGGCTTAGGGATGGTATTCGTCAGCGGCCTCAACCGCGTGCCGAGGCCGGCCGCGAGGATCATCGCCTTCATAAGGACAATGGATCCGTGTTACTGAAGTTCCGGTACATAGTGACTCAGGAGTTTATCCAAGGTGAACAATTCAGGGTATTTGTGAAGGTTCCGTTTGACGTAGCCGAGCGTTCTGGGAATGTCCGCCAGAAATTTCGGATTGCCTTTCACCCGGTCGATGTACACGAACCGGCCGGCCGCTTTGAGATTACGTTGAATGCTCGTGAAATCAAATAATCGGCGAAAGGCCTCCCGATTCGTCCAGAGATGGCGTCCTTCCTGGAGCTGGTCCAAATAGTAGTCAATGAGGCGGTCGATCAACGATTCGTCGAGCGCGATATAGGCATCCCGCAGCAGCGAGGCCAGATCGTAGGTGGCCGGTCCCATCAACGCGTCCTGAAAATCAATCACGCCGAGCCGCTCGCCGGCGACCATCAAATTTCTTGAATGGTAATCACGGTGCACGAACACCCGCGGCTGTCCGGCCAAGAGCTCGGAGATTCTCCGGAATTCTTCCCGAATCGCGCCTGCATCTCCGCCGTCCATCGGCGTGCCCTGCCGGGCGGCAATGCCATATTCAAGGAAGTGGTCGAACTCCCACATCAAGAGCGGCACGTCAAAGCTTCGATGAAATGCCAGACATTGGGGATCGGCGGGCGACGTCGCTCTGGATTGCATGCCCACGAGCACGTCGATCGCCTGCTTGTACCGCGCTTCAAGGTCGGCGGTGCCCGCATTGGCACAGGCTTCCGACAGCGTCAGGTCTCCGAAGTCTTCGAGATAGAGCAGCCCGGCGGCCTGATCGTAATAGTAGAGGGCCGGCACAGAGACCCCTGCCTTGGAGAGATGTGTCTGGATATTGATGAACGGGAGTTCCGCGATCGCGTGAGGAGCACCGCTCACGGCCTCTTCAGACTGTTTGAATGCTTCCGGCTCAGCCAACTGCATGAGCACGACGGAACGGAGTGCGTCGCCGCTCAGGTCGATCCGGAAATACCGTCGATTGGATGCGTCGCCGGCGAGCGGCAGCAGTGTTTTGAACGTCCCGTGAAAGGGCAACCGAGTGTGTATCGTCTCGGCCACGAGCGCTCGATCAGGAGGATCCAGCGGCCGTTTCGTAGAGGCAGGGTCGATCGTGGCCATCAGCGCGGCATTATACTGGCCCAAGAAAAAGTTGTCACGAGATCCCGTCCTTCGCTCCCCGTTCCATCACGCGTCGTCCGACGACCACGCCAACCATCCCGCCCGCCGTATCCGCCATCCAATCCGGCCAGGTCGCGGTGCGGAACGGGACGAAGGCTTGATGCAGTTCGTCCGTTGCGCCGTACAAGGACGCCGTGACGATCGCGAGCACCACGGCGTACCCGGCACCGAACGGTCCAGCCGCGCGGCGAAACGCCCGGTAGCAGAGGACACCCAGCACCGCGAACTCGATCATGTGCAGCAACTTGTCGCCGAGTGCTTCAAAAAGAAATTTTGGCAGCTCTTCGTCGGGATGCGACAACGACGAGAAGTAGAAGATCAGCGTCATATAGGCCGCGACGGGAAGCCACGCCCGCATCCGCTGGCTAGCAGGACTTTCAAACTGCTGCGCGCACGCCTTTTCCATTTTGCTCCCTTGATTGCAAGGTCGGTATCCCTATGACATACTCTTTGTGAGTCTGCAACAGTCCGCAACAGTCTTCTCTACCTGCCCATGAAAACTGTTCGAGTCTGTTTTCTCTGGCATATGCATCAGCCGTATTACACCGATCCCGTCGCGGGCTCGGCCAGCATGCCTTGGGTGCGTCTACATGCCACAAAAGCGTATTTCGACATGGCGTTCCTCCTGGACCGGTTTCCACGGCTTCACGCCACCTTCAACTTCACGCCGTCGCTGCTGGTCCAACTCAAGGAAATCGGTGACGGTGCCGTTCAGGATCTGTTTTTAGAACATGCGCGGCGGCGGGCCGCCGATTTGAATCCTGAGGAGCAGGCCTTCCTCATTCGCCATTATTTCTCGATCAATTGGGCCACGATGATACGCCCCTTCCCCAGGTACCACGAGCTGCTCGTCAAGCGGGGCCTGGAGATCGACGAACAGGATCTCCAACGGGTGGCCCGGCAGTTCTCTTCACAGGATTTCCTGGATCTCCAAGTCTGGTTCAATCTCGCTTGGTTCGGCTACGGAGCGATCCAGCGCTCTCCTCGCCTCGCGGCGCTGCGGGTCAAGAACCGTGGCTTCTCGGAGGAGGAGAAGCAAGAGGTCCTGGCTCTCCAACGGCAGACGGTGCAGGACATTGTGCCGATGTACCGGCGATTGGCGGCGCGCGGCCAGATTGAATTGACGACGACACCCTTTTATCATCCGATCCTTCCACTCGTAATTGATACGGAACATACCCGGCGGGCCAGGCCGGATCTGCCGCTGCCGTCGCGCTTTCGCGCGCCGGAAGATGCCGAAGCCCAACTGCGTCTGGCTGTTGAGTACCATGCCGCCACGTTCGGCAGGCCGCCGCAGGGCCTGTGGCCTTCGGAAGGCTCTGTCTGTCCGGAATTGATTCCCCTGCTCCGGCGTGTCGGCCTCCGCTGGCTGGCCACCGATGAAGGCATCCTCGCGCGCTCGCTCGAAGTGGCACAGATCCCGTGGCATCGGGCCCAGCTCTATCGCCCCTACACCGTGGGAATGGGGGGCGAGGACGCGACGATCGTCTTTCGTGACAGGGAGCTCTCAGACGGATTCGGCTTTCTCTACCACAAGACGACGGCTGACGTGGCTGGCCAGGACGTGCTGCGCCGCATCAAACAGGTGGCGCTGGATACGCCTCAAGACAACGTGCTCGTGCCGATCATTCTGGACGGCGAAAATCCCTGGGAGCACTATCATGAGGGTGGCGAACAGTTTCTTTCGCACCTGTATCAGGCGCTTTCTCACGGGACGCTGGACGAAGGCGACTCACTCCGCATCATCACCGCCACGATGTCCGAAGCCCTCGCAGCCACGCCGGAGCTGCCGCATCTCCCCTATCTGCACTCAGGATCCTGGATCAATCAGGACTACAAGATCTGGATCGGCCATGCGGAGGACAACCGCGGATGGGATCTCTTGGGCCATACTCGCTCGCGGTTGCTGGAGATCAGTCCAAGCCTGCCGCCCGAGCGAGCCAAGGCTGCGTGGCACGAGCTATTCGCCGCCGAGGGAAGCGACTGGTTTTGGTGGTACGGCGACGATTTTGATACCGCCTATAAGGAAGAATTCGACCGGTTGTTCCGCACCCATCTTCGCAACGTGTGGACGCTCGCCGGCTTGACGCCGCCGGACCTGCTCAACCATCCGCTCTGCGAGGCCCGCCGCTTCCAGACCCGTGATCAGATCACCCAGCCGCTTTCGCTCCTGCGACCGACGATCGACGGAATCGTGACCAACTTTTTCGAATGGCGGGGGGCCGGAACAATCAATCCTCATCCTCCACTCGGCGCGATGTGGAAGGCCGAAGGCCTGTTTTCCGCCATTTGTTTTGGCTTCGATTTGGAGCACTTCTTTCTCCGGCTCGATCCCGCCACATCGCTTCTGAGCCAGAAAGCAGACCTCGGTATTGAATGCTGGCTTCAGACGCCCGCCCATAGCTATCGCCTCGAAATGTCTCTCGCCTTCCCCGATCACTATGTCTTGTCAGAGAGGCGTGACGACGGCGGCTGGCAGGAGGTGAGTCGCTCAGCACGGATCGCATGGCATCAAGTCTTGGAACTGGCTCTTCCGTTCAAAGAGGTTCACGTCGAAGAGGGACAAATTTTACAGATGACGGTGATCATTCGTCGTGACGGCTTGGAGACCGCGCGGTATCCGCGCCATCAGCCGGCCGCACTGAGCGTCCCCGGACCGGAATTCGAAGCGACGGTCTGGAGGGTATAACTGCTTCGCACACTTCTTAGGGACGCTATGCCTGACTTGCGGCGCGACCCCATCGTGGGTCGCTGGGTGATCATTTCGACGGAGCGGAACGGCCGGCCGCACGACTTCGCGCAGATGCAGCCGATCCGGCCGATCTCGGCTGCGCTCTGCCCGTTCTGCCCGGGACAAGAACGGCTCACCCCGAAGGAAATCATGGCCTACCGTCCGCAGCCCGCCGAAGCGGATGTGCCCAATTGGACGGTACGGGTCGTCCCGAACAAGTTCCCGGCCTTGCAAGTGGAAGGTGATCTCGGCCGCGAAGGTTTGGGGCTCTATGATCGGATGAACGGGATTGGCGCGCACGAAGTCATTATTGAAACGCCCGGACACAAAGATAGCCTGGCCGACATGCCGACCAGGGGCATCGAAGACGTGCTCTGGGCCTACCGCGACCGCGTCATCGATCTGAAACGGGACCTCCGCCTGCGGTACATTCTGATCTTCAAGAATCACGGCGCTGCAGCGGGTGCCACGCTCGAGCATAGCCACTCGCAGTTGATTGCGTTGCCGGTGATTCCGACCAATGTCATGAATGAGATCGAGGGCTGCCGCGCCCATTACCAGCACAAGGAACGGTGCATCTACTGCGACATCCTCAGGCAAGACCTTGCAGACGGCGACCGGATCGTGGCCGACAACCCGGAGTTTATCTGCGTCACGCCGTTCGCGCCGCGGTTTCCGTTTGAAATGTGGATTCTGCCCAAGCGGCATGCCGGCTACTTCGAAGAGAGTCAGAAGCAGCAATTTGAGTTCCTCGCGCCGATCCTCTCCGAATCGCTCCGACGCATGGACAAGGTCCTGTCGAAGCCGGCCTATAACTTCGTCCTCCATAGCTCGCCGCTGCATGAGAAAACCGGCGACTTCTATCACTGGCACATCGAGATCATCCCCAAGCTCACGCAGGTGGCGGGCTTCGAATGGGGGACCGGGTTCTACATCAATCCCGTCTCACCAGAAGAAGCCGCCAAAGCTCTAAGAGAAGCGCACATCTGACGGCACCCGCTACAGGCTTTTTGTACAGCGGCCTGACGGCGTGCTAGCATAGGTCCCGCGTTCCCATCCTCCGCCACGATCATGTTTAGACCCATCCCCGAAGCCGCTCTCTTTCGACGGGCTCCCTTCCGACTCATCGCGTCCATCATGTTGGTTTCTGCCGTAGGCATCATCATCCTACTCGGAAGTCTGGACGTCTTCGCCGCGCTTTTTCGGCGGGACCTCATCGTCCTCGCACTGTTTCTTGCTCTCAGTAGCGCCGTGAGCATCGCAGCCGTGATCAGCTTCCTGCACAATGCCAGCACCAAGCGAACTCTTGAAGAAGTGAAGGGACTCGCCAGAAACATTTTACAGAGCATCCCGACCGGGATCCTGACGGTGAATCGCAGCGGCATCATCACGGCGGTGAATCCCACCGCCGAAGCGGTCTTGAAACGGTCGGCGACTGATCTGCTCGGAAACTCCTATGAATCCGTCTTTGCCGCCGGTGAAATCATCCGTGAAGCGCTCGATGAAGCACTTAAGACCCACACGCATATGAACCAGAAAGACTTGCCGTATGCGGGCCTCGACGGCCGACCCCAGACGATTCGTGTCAGCACGGTCGAATTGAGAGGAGATGATGGCCGGCCTGCCGGTGTGCTCCTGCAAGCTCAGGATGTCACGGACTGGCTTGGGCTCGAACAACGCGTTCGTGTCGCCGAAAAACTGGCGGCACTCCATACCCTCTCCGCCGGTGTCGCACATGAGCTACGCAACCCGCTGAGCGCCATGGATTTGAACCTCCATCTTCTCCAAGAAGAATTGCAGGACCAAGGCCCGCTCACGAGCAGGACCGCCCATTATGTGCAAGTCTTGGATGCTGAATGCCGACGTCTCTCCGCCATCCTTGATAATTTTATGAAGTTCGCGCGTCCCGCCTCCCTGGATGCTCATGAGATGGATGTTCATGGAGTGATCGAGCATATTGTTGCACTCATGCAGCTTGAAGCGCAGGAACACAAGATTCACCTTGAATATACGATCGACAACGATTTACCGCCGGTGCTGGGCGATGAGACGCAGATCAGTCAGGTTTTGGTGAACGTCGTCGTCAACGCCTTCCATGCGATGACGGAGGGTGGCCACTGCCATATCGCAGCCACCACATGCACGACCGATGGGAAACACTGGGTCGAAGTTTCCGTGCGGGACACCGGCGTGGGCATACCGAAGGACGCATTGCCTCGCCTGTTCGAGCCTTTCTACACGACGAAAGCGAGCGGCTCGGGACTGGGTCTCGCCATCGCATACCGAATCATGGAGGACCACGGTGGACTGATCAGTGTCTCGAGTGTACGGGGAACCGGAACGGCCGTGACGCTGAGATTTCCTGCGCTGGTCACTCATCCCCAGGAAATAGAGGCGAGATCATGACAGCCGGACGCCGCATTCTCGTCGTCGATGACGAACTGAACATCCGAGGCGCTTTGGTGACGCTCCTCGAGAAAAAGGAGTATCAGGTCCGTGGCGCAGCAAGCGCCGAAGAAGCGCTGGAGCAGCTTGAGACGACGCCGGCTGATCTCGTGCTCACCGATCTGAAGATGCCGGGCATGGGTGGCATGGAATTCCTTCGCCGGCTCAAGCAGAAATGGCCTGATATCGAGGTGCTGGTCATGACCGCCTTTGGGTCCATCGATACTGCGGTCGAAGCCATGCGAGGAGGTGCCTACGACTACATCACAAAACCCATCGATCGTGAACGGTTTGCCGTGGTGGTCGAGAAAGCTCTCGAGCGACGCGCTCTGGCGTTTGAAAACAAGCAGCTCAAGGACCGGCTCGAAACCAGGACGCGCTTCGAGCAGATGATCGGCCAAAGCGAACCCATGCAGCGCGTGTACGGCCTCGTCGACATGGTCGCCGATAGTGACGTGACAGTCCTGCTCACGGGTGAAAGCGGAACCGGGAAAGAACTCGTGGCCCGTGCAATCCACCACAGGAGTCAGCGGTCAAACGGTCCATTCGTCACCCTGAATTGCGGAGCACTCCCGGAAAATCTCTTCGAGAGCGAATTGTTCGGCTATGAAAAAGGTGCCTTTACGGGCGCCACGACCAACAAGTTAGGGCGCTTTGAACTTGCAGACGGCGGAACCTTGCTTCTGGATGAAGTAGGAGAGCTGTCGCTCAAATCACAAGTCGATTTTTTACGGGTGCTCGAGACGAAAGAGTTCCGGCGACTGGGCGGAACCAAGATCGTGAAGGTCGATACGAGGATTGTGGCGGCCACCAACCGGAATTTGAATGAAGCGGTCAAAGACGGAGATTTTCGTGAAGACCTCTACTATCGCCTCAACGTCGTTCCGATCCCTCTTCCGCCGCTGCGCGAACGAGGCGACGATATCCCGCTGTTGGCCGACCTCTTTATGAACGAGTTCTCGGCTCAGCATCATCGCGACACGAAAGAGATCTCTCGGGCAACGATGCGTCTGTTGCGGCTCTATGCGTGGCCCGGCAACATTCGCCAGCTCCGGAACCTCATGGAGCGGTTGGTCATCACGGTCAAGGATCCGGTGATCGAACCACATCATCTTCCCGAGGAAATTCAGGCTAGCCGAGAAGATGCACGCACCATGGTGGTGACATTAGGGTCCGCATTGAAAGCGATTGAACGTGAAGCGATCCGGCGGACCCTTACCGAAGTCACTAACCATCGCGAGAAAGCGGCCAAATTGCTTGGCATCAGCCTCCGTGCGCTTCAATACAAGATCAAAGAGTACGGCATCCGCGAGTAAAACGGCTGCAGTCCAACACAGCAGGCGCCGCGCCATCGCTGCTGCAACATTTGCAGCGGTTCGTCGCCAACGCTCACGAAATCTGCAAGTTTTGCAGGAACCAACCGACGCCGACTCGCAGGGCGGCAGTATTACGAACGCCTGCTGCGCAAGTACGCAATTTCTTAGTCTCCGTCGAAGCGGCCTCTCAAACCGCTCTCCGGCATCCTCCCTGCATTTGCCCTGATTCGTCCTGACCTCGCGGGACAAATTGACGTGATGAATCCGCCTCCGAGGAAATAGTTCGGCCCGGTGGAGATTCTGTGTTCGGCAGCAGTTTTGTGTCTTGCGGTTGGCAGTTTGTGGAGTCTGTGGTCGTTCAACCTGCCGATCGCCTGGCCTATTACAGCCCGACACAGCATGAGGAACGCACATGCAGAACAAACGGACCGAGCGTCTCGCTGAGTTACAGAAGCTCCTGAATATCTGCCCCGGAGATGTGCGTGCCCGTTGCGACTTGGCTGTGTTGCTTGAGGAGATGGATCTGCCTGACGAAGCATTGTTGAACTGGAAGGCAGTATTGGATTTTGATCCCAACCATCTCAAGGCACGTGAAGGCGTGAACCGGTGCCGAAGCCGGACCAGTCGCCCGTTTCAATCTCAGAGGTGAATCTCTATCTGGCGGAGATCACTGGGAAGGAGAACCTCTTATGCCTCGCATCATCCTGCTCCTGCTGCTTGCCGTCTTCTTTTGCGGAACGACCGTCTGGGCGTATGAAGAAATGGTCGTATCCGACGGAGGGACGGTATTCGGTACCGTGAAGCTCGAAGGGCACGTACCAAAACCCAAAGGGTACAACCTCACGACACTGCCTGACCAGATATATTGCGGCCGGATTTCAGACGGTCATGGGTGGCGATTGTTGCAGCCGTTCAACGTCGGACCGGCGGGAGAATTTCGGGACGTCGTGGTCTATCTTGAAGACATCGAGAAAGGGAAGCGCGTTGCGTCCACCTTTGCGAGCCCACGCATTGAAGCGCGGGATTGCCGCTTTATGCCGTTTACGACCATCGTTCGAGAAAAAGAGAATGTCGTCGTCGTAAACATGGATCCGGTCATGCACGACATCCAAGCCTATGAAAGCTCTCAACTCGGCGCACGGGTCCTCTTCAACGTGCCGCTGCCGATGAATCAGCAACATCCGCGAGATCTCAAAGACCGCAGCGAGGCCGCCCTCTACCATAGACATTTGGCGGGCGAACCGATGAAGCAGCTCGTCGGGATGTCAAAGGGCCGGCGGGTGTTTGTCATGCAGTGCGGATTCCATGCCTACATGGAAAGCTGGGGACTGGCGATGGACAATCCGTACTACGCGACGACGGATCAAAACGGCCATTTCGAGATCACCGATATCCCGCCGGGCAGCTATAAGCTGGTCATCTGGCATCCCTATATCGGAGGCGCGAGAGAACAACTGATTACGATTCCGCCGAAGGGACAGACCGCCGTGGAAGTGAGGATTCCCGCACCGGTCGGACGGCTCTATGCCAATCAAATGGTCGACCATCCCTATACGCGGTACGCCATCACGGATGAAGTCCAGAGCCAGATCGTTCCCACCCTCATTCACCAGGAACGGTAGGCCGTCCGCGGCATATGGCTATTCCGCTTTTCCTGATTCTCGTTGGTTACGCAGCCGGGGTGCTTCTCCCGCTCTGTTTTCCGGCCAGACCGAGGATCCAGAACCTCATTGCTCATGGCCTGGCCGCCGTTGCGACAATGGGCGGGATCTATCTCGGCATGGTCGGCCTTCTCGCGCCCGATCCATTGGCAATGTCGGTGTCCTCCACGCTCCCTCTTCTGACATTCGCCGTTCGGCTTGACGCTCTCTCATCCTTCTTTCTGCTGATGATTTCGTTGGTCGGCCTGGCCGCCTCCATCTATGCGGTCGGCTATGTGACCGAATGGTACGGGCGAATTTCGATTGGTCTGTTGGGCTCACTATACAACGCTTTTCTCCTCTCTATGACACTGGTCGTCCTGGCCGACAATGGATTCTTTTTTCTCATTGCCTGGGAACTGATGTCGTTGTTCTCCTATTTCCTCGTGGTGACGGAGCATGAAAAGAGCGACGTGCGCTATGCGGGCCTGTTCTATCTGATCATGACGCACATCGGGACCGCCTTTATCATCCTGACATTTCTCCTGCTCTTTCAAGGCAGCGGATCGTTCTCATTTGACGCCTTCCGCGATCCGGGGCACCCCTTGCCGGACAACATGAGAACGATGGCCTTCGTGCTAGCGCTGATCGGTTTCGGCACCAAGGCTGGCATTGTGCCGTTGCATGTGTGGTTGCCTTATGCTCATCCCGCCGCCCCCTCGCATATCTCAGCGCTCATGTCCGGTGTCATGATCAAAACCGCCATCTATGCGTTGCTCAGGGTGTACTTCGATTTCTTCGGCGGACACTTTCCCTGGTGGTGGGGATTCGTCGTGCTGCTGATCGGCGCGGTGTCGGCCTTACTCGGCGTCATGTACGCGCTGATGGAACACGACCTCAAAAGCCTGCTGGCCTACCATAGCGTCGAGAACATCGGCATCATTCTGCTCGGGATCGGAGCAGGCATGATCTTTCACAGCTATGACCTCGATGAGTTGGCCGCGCTCGGACTGATCGCCGGTCTCTACCATACGATCAATCATGCGGTCTTCAAGGCATTGTTGTTTTTCGGAGCAGGATCGCTGCTCTATGCCACGCATACCCGCAACATGGAAGAATATGGCGGCCTCCTGCGTCGGATGCCTTGGACCGGCGGGTGTTTTCTGATCGGCGCAGTGTCGATCGCCGCACTGCCCCCCACCAACGGATTCGTCAGCGAGTGGCTGGTGTTTCAAAGCCTGTTTTTAAGCTATCAAATGCCTTCACTCTTGATGAAATTCATGCTCCCGCTCGCCGCGGCCATGCTGGCCCTCACCGGCGTCCTTGCCCTGACGTGTTTCGCAAAGGCCTTTGGCATCTCCTTCTTAGCTCTTCCGCGCAGCTCTCACGCCAGGCATGCCGAAGAAGTGCCCTGGCCCATGCGCGTAGGGATGGGCGTCTTGTCCGCCGTCTGCATCGCTCTTGGGCTGGCTCCCATGCTGGTTATCCCGTTCCTGGACCATGTCAGCACTTCATTGATCGGCCGCTCGATAGCGGACAAGATGCTGGCGCTTGACGGCTGGGCCTTGGCACCGGTCAACGTAGAATTTTCGAGTCTCTCGTCTCCTGTCCTAGGCTTCCTTCTGGTAGCAACGGTGGCGCTAGGCCTGGCGCTTGTCGTCTGCTACGGCGGCACCAGTCCCCGTCGATACAGCAAAACCTGGGCATGCGGCCTCAATCTGACCTCTCGCATGGAATACAGCGCAACCGGATTCGTGCAGCCGATCAAGCGAGTGTTCAGCACGATTTACCAACCGACGGTAAAACTTGAAACGGAGTTTCTGGAAGAATCGCGCTATTTCGCGAAGCGGCGCCGGTTCGAATTCCACATTGAACCACTGTTCCAGACGTACTTCTATGATCCTCTCATCGCATTCGTGTCCGGATTGGCCGACCGGATGAGAATTGTCCAGGCAGGCAGTCTCCATCTCTATCTGGCCTATATCTTCGTGACGTTAGTCGTGCTGTTGATGGTGGCCCTGTAACGGCAAGCCTATGATCAAAGACCAGTCGATACCTCAAGCGATCGCGCTCACGCTGGCACAAGCCATCGTTTTGCTCGCGGTCTCGCCTGCGATCGTCGGGTTAATCAAGAAGGTCAAGGCACGTTTCCAATGCCGGCAGGGAGCCGGCATTCTCCAGCCCTATGCCGATTTGAAGAAACTCTTCCGCAAACAGCCGGTGGTCTCCACGACCACGTCATGGATATTCACGGCAACTCCCTACATTGTCTTTGCCTCGACGGTGACGGCCGGACTGCTCGTACCAATCTTTGTCTCGCAGATGCCGCTGAACTTTGCCGGCAATATTATCGCCTTCGTCTACTTGCTCGCCCTGGGCACGTTCTTTCTCATCCTCGCAGGGCTTGATGCCGGCTCGCCATTCGGTGGCATGGGCAGCAGCCGGGAGGCCATTGTGGCCTCCCTGACCGAGCCGGCCATGATCATGGCGATCTTTGCCATTGCGCTGACCGCCGGTTCCACGAATCTCAGCACGATTGTCCACAGGACCGCCTTGCTCGAAGGGATCGTGACAGACCCTTCGCCTCATCTGATGGCACTTGCTGCCGTCTTCATCGTGGCCCTGGCAGAAACGGGTCGGGTACCCGTGGATAATCCGGCGACCCATCTCGAATTGACCATGATCCACGAGGCGATGGTGCTGGAATATTCCGGCCGCTATCTGGCACTGCTTGAATGGGCTTCGGCCATCAAACTGCTCGTCTTCTTGACCCTCATTGCCAATGTCTTCGCGCCATGGGGTATTGCGACGAGTTTCACACCCATGGCCCTATCGATTGGCTTGGCGGTCTATTTGGTCAAAGTTGCCGGCCTTGGCCTGCTGATCGGGACGATCGAATGCATGTTTGCCAAGTTGCGCCTCTTCCGAATCACGGATCTTCTCGGCGTGGCCTTCATCCTGGCATTGCTGGGATTGCTCTTCTTCTACATTTTGCGAAGCTAAGCATGTCCTGGCTGACTCCTCACATCGGCACCCAAATCGTCGACTTTGGCTCCGCCATGCTGCTCCTGACGTGCTTCGCCATCGTGGCGCAGAGACGCCTTTCCGCCTGCGTGGACCTCTTTGCGTTACAGTCGCTGTTTCTGGCCATGACGGCTGCGCTGGTGGCCTTCCTGACCGACACTCCCCACATTTATATCGCCGCGGCATTGACGGTCGTCGTGAAGGTAATTGTGATCCCGCGTGTGCTGAAAGGCGTCATCGAACGGCTCAACGTCACGCGCGAGCTCGTCATGAAGGTCAACGTGCCGGCCAGCCTGCTCATCTGCGGTGCGCTCGTCATGATCGCCTTCTTCATCACCCAGCCGATCATTCCATTTGGACATCTCTTGACACGTGATTCCTTAGCCATCGCCTTGGCCATTGTGCTGATCGGGTTCTTCACGATGATCTCACGCCAAAAGGCCGTCACGCAGTTGATCGCGTTCCTGATGATGGAAAACGGCCTCTTCCTGGGAGCCACCGCTGCAACATACGGGATGCCGTTGATCGTCGAGTTGGGGGTGTTCTTCGACGTGTTGGTCGCAGCCTTGATCGCCGGGATCTATACCAACCGCCTGCAGGACGCCTTTGACAGCGTGGATACCACCCGTCTTAGCGAGTTGAAGGAATGATCGGACACACTGTCACATTCGCTGTCAGCCTGCTTCTGCTCGCCCCTTTCGTGGCCGGCTGGTTCAGCCTGCTGATCCCGGGCTCGCGCTGGCTTCATGTGACCAATTTGACCAGCATTGGGACATTGGTCGGTGCAGAAATGGTCATCACGCGAGCCGTCTTCGCCCAAGGGTCGGTCACGGCGTTCGACGACATCATCTATATCGATGCCCTGTCGTCGGTCATTCTGTTTATCATCGGAACCGTCGGCCTCGCCTGCTCCCTGTATATGCGCTCCTACATGGACGAGCAGGTGGGGCGCGGTGTGATCGCGTCGAAGCGGCTCAATCTCTTTTTCTTTCTATTTCACATGTTCCTGTTCGCCATGGTCCTGGCGACAGTCGCGAACAGCCTGGGCGTACAATGGGTGGCGATCGAAGCCACGACACTGGCCACGACGTTTCTCATCGCCTTCTGGCGCCGGCGCGAATCGTTGGAAGCCGGGTGGAAATATTTGATCCTCTGCTCCGTCGGCATTTCCCTGGCGTTGTTCGGCGTCGTGCTGATGTACTACTCCTCACTCCGCGTACTGGGAGATGTCAGCTCCGCCCTCAACATCACCCAATTACAGCAGGTCGCTGCACAACTGGATCCTCACATCGTGAAACTGGCTTTCATCTTTCTCTTCGTGGGCTACGGCACAAAGGTCGGTCTCGTCCCCATGCACAGCTGGCTGCCCGACGCCTACACGGAAGCGCCGGCACCGGTCGCCGCCATGTTAGCCGGCGTCCTCGAAACCGTGGCGGTCTATGCGATCCTTCGCTGCCGTGGGATCGCCGATCAGGCCGTCTCTCCAGATTTCACCGGCGGCCTGTTGGCGCTCTTCGGGCTCATTTCATTTGCGCTCGCAGCGTTGTTTATTCTTTTGCAACATAACTACAAGCGGCTGTTCGCCTATTCCAGTATCGAACATATGGGCCTGGCGATGGTTGGGTTCGGCGTCGGCGGTACCATCGGCAACTTCGGGGGGTTGTTCCATCTGGTCAATCACGCCTTCGCGAAATCGCTCGCCTTCTTTGCGGCCGGCAATATCCACCGCCGGTTCAAAACAGTAGAGATTGACCAGGTCCGCGGCCTCACGACCGTGCTGCCCTGGACTGCTGTGGCATTGCTGATTTCAGGGCTGGCACTCGCGGCGCTTCCTCCCTTTGCACTGTTTGCCAGCGAGATGCAGATCGTCACGGCCCTCGCCTCATCCGGCCTTCCCCACGAGTGGACCCGGCCCGCCACCACATTTCCCGTCGTCCTGTTGTTGCTGTGTAGCGTGGTGGCCTTCGCTGGATTTCTGTATCGCATCACCGGCATGGTCTGGGGTCCGGCGCCTATGGACATCGTGCATGGTGAACAGTGGTCAGTGGGCCATATCCCCATCATGCTCCTGGGCATTGTGCTCGTGGCATTTTCGCTCGCTCTTCCGGCCTCCTTGCGACAACTCTTTGAAGCCGCCTCAACACTGTTGACAAGGTAGCCTTGGAATGACCAATCAGCTATCCCTTCAACAACGGATACACATGGCCTTCCCGGGCTTGGCTGCGGCATATTCTGTGGACGGTCTCCTGCATTATCGCGTTGAGAAGAGCCGGATCCCGGAACTCACACAGTTTCTTCATGAGAAGGCGCGAGGCCGGCTGGCCCTGCTCTTCGCCGTCGATTGCCGCCCGCTCGCGGAGAAATACGAGATTCAGTATCTGTTCGCGTTCGCCTCAGATCACCCGTGGGTGCTGCTGACTATAGAGTTGGCGGGACACGACCGTCTGTTCACTTCAATCACGCCGTCCGTTCACGCCGCGCAATGGTATGAGCGGGAAATCCGGGATCTCTATGGTTTGATCCCGCAAGGCCATCCGGATCTCCGTCGTCTGGTTCGGCATGAGCACTGGCCTAAGGGAACTCATCCGCTACAAAAAGCTTTTCCGTGGAACAAGACGATCGGCCGGCAACAGGCCGATTATCGGTTTCGTCACATTGAGGGCGAAGGCGTGTTCGAAGTTCCCGTCGGCCCCATCCATGCTGGGATTATCGAACCTGGGCATTTCCGCTTCTCGGTCGCCGGAGAACCGATCATGCAGCTCGAAGTCCGTCACTTTTGGAAACATCGTGGAATCGAAAAGCTCTTCGAGCAACAAACGCTGAGCACGGCGATCGCACTCGCTGAACGCGTATCCGGCGATACGACCATCGGACATAGCCTGGCCTACTGTCAGGCGGCTGAAACCCTCTTGCACATCGACGTCCCAAGACGCGCCCGATACCTCCGCTCGTTGTTGTTGGAGCTGGAGCGACTTCACAACCACCTCGGAGACGTCGGAGCGATCTGCAATGATACGGCCTATGCGCTGGCCCACGCCCACTGCAGCCGGATGAAGGAACTGCTTCTGCAGCTCAACGACCGGTTGACCGGATCCAGATTTCTTCGAGGCGCAATGGCGATCGGCGGAGTCACGAAAGATGTGTCGGCCATCGAACTGAGCGAAATCGTCGCTGTGTTGGATGGGATCGAGAAAGATTTCGCCGAACTGGAGTCCATCATTTTCGCCAACGCCTCCCTCACCGATCGCTTGGAAACAACCGGCGTCCTCACGGAACGTACGGGCTGGGACCATGGAGTGGTCGGCGTGGTGGGGCGGGCCTCAGGGATCGACCAGGATGTGCGGCGAGACCGTCCTTTCGCCGCCTATGACGAAGTGCCTGTCAACATTTCCCTCTATCGATATGGGGATGTCCGTGCCCGCTTGCGCGTGCGGATGGACGAGATCCACGAATCGATCCGGCTGATTCGCGAGATTCGGGCCAACATTCCACAAGGTCCGGTCGCCCCCGCGGCGGCTCACAGGCCACAACCGGGCCAATGGGCGCTCTCAGCCGTGGAAGGCTGGCGTGGAGAAATTCTTTATTTCGTCATGACCGGAGAGCAGGGTTCCATCCATCGTTGTAAGGTACGTGATCCTTCGTTCGTGAATTGGCCCGCCATCCAATGGGCCGTCGTCGGGAATATCCTTCCTGATTTTCCGCTGATCAATAAGAGCTTTAATTTGTCTTACGCGGGGAACGATCTATAGAAGGAGATGAACATGTTCCGTATTCTCAAGAAGAGTCTGAAGACTGGAATTGTGACGGGACAGCACCCTCATGCCGATCAACCTGCCGAGAGTCCCTCACAGGCGGTGTGTGAAAAGGCCATGCCATTCAGACAGTCTCTGACAATTCGCGAAGTGGACACCGGTTCTTGCAATGCCTGTGAAATGGAGATGAACGCCTTGGCTAATCCCATATACGACATCGAGCGGTTCGGCGTTCACATCGCCGCATCCCCCCGGCATGCCGATGCACTGGTTGTGACTGGCCCGGTCACCGTCAATATGGAGGGGGCCCTCAAAGACGTCCACAAGCAGACGCCGGATCCGAAACTGGTGATTGCGCTCGGCGACTGCGCGATAAACTGCGGGGTCTTCAAAGGCAGTTACGCGGTAACCGGCCCAGTGGACCGCCACATTCCCGTCGATGTCCGCATCCCGGGCTGCCCACCACGACCGGCTGAAATTCTGAAAGCACTCGAGGGAATCCGTAGACCGGCGTCTTGGAAATAGGCACCGACCGGGACGACCGTATTTGCAATTGATGAAGAGCGAGCCGTATCATCCGAATCATGCAGGTCCAACTAAGCCACCCTCCCAGAACCGTGGACGTCAAAGGTCCCAAGCGCGCCAAAGACGTCCTGCGCGAGCTGAATCTCGTCGTCGAGGCGCATTTGGTCATCCGCGGCGATGAGTTGGTGACTGAAGACGAAATGCTCAGCGATAAGGACCAGATCGAGATCAGGCCCGTGATTTCAGGCGGGACTCCATAACAGACAGTCCTTGCGGTTCCTACTCTCTACCTCAGCGCCCTAGCCGATTCCTTCCAGATGAGCACCCGATGCCCGCAGGCTACTTTGGCGGGAAATGCGACAGGATGCTGTGAACAATGGCTTTGGTTCGCTCGTCTCGTTGTTGAGAGGTCAGACCCGGGTCAACCTCGCCGGCAGCCGTTCCCCTCCAGACGAGTTTCTTTGTGCCGGCATCGATGACGTCGATGAGCAGCGAGCCTGTGAGATAGGAGGCCGTCTCATTGAGGCTAGGCGCGGCCCCACTTGCCGACCGGGAATCTGCAGAATGCGAGAAGGCATGTCCTGCCATGCCATCCGAATAATATTGGGTCGAAATGCTCGGCGAGCTATCTTTGAGCCCGACATGGTAGGCCACAAAGAAATCCGGCGTTCCTTCAGGTAATGTTTGATACCCTTTCAGGCGTAACTGCGTACCCACCGCGATGCGAATCCGCATATCCACGGCACTGCTATCGGCGCGCCGGTCGCCGGTCTTTTCCTGATCGCCGGACATCCAGGCATAGGTATGATAGGCGCTGAAATCCGTGCTGCGATCAAAGTCGTACCCGATCTTGGGCGTTGGCGCACAGCCGGTGGCCGTCCACATCACCGCCAGGAAGAAACACAGCCAGTTCCTCATGTTCGTCCAACTCCGATGGTGAAGGGTTTACCGAGGGGGAAAATGTGACAGCATGGCACTGACAATGTTGGTCACCCGTGCATCCCGCTCCTTGGGGTCCAGATTCTGGTCAACGTCCGCCTTGACCGAAGCCTGCCAGACCAGCTGACGGGACCGGGCATCGACGATGTCGATCGTGAGCGTGCCCTCGTGGTAAGGCTGGATGTCGCTGATCGTGGTGAACGTTCCATGTGCCCGGTCGCCGATGTAGTTCTGTGTGGACGCGCCCTTCAGCATGTCTTTCATCCCCGCGTGGTACGCCACCAAAAAGTCGGAGCTGGTGTCGGGAGACGCAAGGTATCCTTTTGCACGAAGTTCCCGCTCAATGGCAGTGCGGATGCGGGCATCCACGAGGGAACTGTCCAGACGCCGGTCCCCCGTCGGGTCTTGTGCCCCGGAGACCCACGCATAGCTATGGTACCGGCTGAAATCGGCGCTGCGGTCGTAATCGTAGCCGACTTTGGGCGAAGTACAGGCGACGGCCAAAGCAGCCGAGAGGATCCCGTATGCAGGTAGGCGCCATCGCATAGATTGCCGCTGCATGGTAGCAAATTTAACTGGTTCTCAACAGCGGCAGAGTCAGAATGGCAAGGGTGCCGCCACCGGGCGAGGATTGAATGTCGAATGATCCTCCCAGTGCCGTCATCCGTTCCCGGATACTGAACAGGCCGAATTTGGATGAACCGGCACCGGCCGGCGCTTCGGCAACAGCGGCGCCGGCCACGTCGAAGCCGGCGCCTTGATCGCGCACATGTATCCGTAAATGGTCGTCACGGTATTCGAGCTCGACGCTGGCTTCGCCCGTCCCGGCATATTTCGACGCGTTGATCAACAGTTCACGGACAGATTGAAACAGCAGCACGGCTTGATCCTCGGGCAACACGAGATCCAGCTGTTCCGGGACATTCACCGTCACACGCATCGAAAGTTTCTGCATATACTCGCCCAGCCATTTCAGCGCTGCGGGGAACCCATGATCCCTCAAGACCGCAGGACTGAGTTCGGCGACTAAGGTACGAGTATACCGGAGCGCGTCGGACAACACGTCGTCCACCTGTCTCATCACATCGGCAATCGCAGGATTCGATTGGACTGACCGCTTCCCTTGTCCAATCTTGAGCTTTCCGAGCACCAGGAGGTGCTGGAGGTGATCGTGCAACTCCACAGCCAGCCGTTTCCGCTCCTGCTGCTCGGCGAGATTCAGCTCGGTGGCCAAGGCCCGGAGCTGCTGTGTACGCTCGTTGATCCGTTCTTCGAGGTGTTTCGTCAAGTCAGCCAAGGCCTCCTCAGTCCGTTTGCGCTTGATGATCTCCCCCAACAAGATGGCCTCACTCCGCAGCCGTGCTTTCGCCACCGCCACGATAAATTGTGGACGAGACGGCATGTTGGCGCTGAGTTCTCGGAGTTTTTCCAAGGAGACCCCGTAACGTTCGGCCACTTCCATCAGCCGCTCATCGTCCTTTGGCGGATCCCCATATCCCATAGTGATGCTTCCGACCGTTTCTCCATCGACTTTGATCGGCGCGGCATACAGGTTGATTCCCCCTTTGCAGGGCATGTCGACCGGCTTCCCTGCTTCTATCGAGCGGGCCGACACCTCCTTGCCTGATTCACGACAATGCCATTCGCCGCTTGCCAGCGCAGCCCGATTGTCCGTCGTGTCGCAACGCGCACGCGACGCCTGGTCGAGGAACCGGCACCAGTCGGATGCGACGAGGCATGAGGCGTGGTCGCCATTTTTTTCGCACACGGCACCCGAAGTCCCGATGAGGTGCAGCGCATCTCCGGCGACATTGGCAAGGAGATCCTTCCCGACCATACGTAGAATGGTTCGTTCAGTGTTGAGCTCGGTCAAATCTCCATAGGGCTGCGGCTCCGGCACTCTAAAGGGTTTCCGACCCTCCCGTAACAGCCAGGCAATGGCCTTGAGCTCCGTTTCCACCTGTTTCCGTTGAGCGAGCAGCATACGGATGGCACACGCCGCAAGCACCAACAAAGAACCAGCCAAATACTTCCGCCCCGGCATGGGCTTCCCAAGCAGGACTTCTTTGACAGGAAAAGATAAAGGCATGGCTTTCTTACTATCCTCAGTTGTCAGGTTTTGAGAGACACGCAAGTATCCGAGGAGAGATAACGGCAAGCCACATGCCGCGCAAACATTCATCAGAGAGATTCACAACTAAGTGATTTTATGAAGATCCGAGTCCGTGAAGATTGCGCGTGCATTGTATTCGTGTATGAGAACGGATACGGACTAGCGGGACAACACCGATACAGGAAGGAATCAAGCGAGATGCCGATTTTGGTGATGTGTCATTGTGGTTCAAAACGTATAATCGCTCCCTTCGTTATATGCATCGTCAGAGTTGTTGGTGAGAAATGTTCCTGCGTCCCCTGTCGTCGGTTACCGCCTGGTCAACCTTCCTGAATCTCCTCATTCTGACCCATTGGATACCAGCCTCCGCCCTCGATTGGGTGCCTACCGCTGAGGAAATGGCCACGTATCGCCACAGCTGGAACCCGCCAACCCACGGCACGTCCTATACCTCGAGTGCGGACGTGACTCGCCAAGGGCAATGGTTCGTGCGGGCATATGTGCAAGGCATGATCGGATCCGGCGAGTCGCAACGTACGGCCACTTCGCAAAACGTCGCCTCTCCGTTCAGCCCGGATGCAGTCATGCCGGCGGTCACGTTGTACTACGGTCTCACCCACCACGTGATGGTTGGAGTAGGCATCTCTGCCGTCTACTGGCATTCCAGCACTCCGGAAGCGGACGGACGTACGTCGGGTTCGGGGATCGGCACCACCAATCTGATTGTCAAATACCGTCCCATTGTGCAAGATCCTCATGCTTGGAGACCCTCCATCGCCTTCTATAGTAGGCTCTCGCTGCCGACCAACCGCTGGTTTGGCACGCCGGAAATTCCTGGTGGATTCACGCCTCTCTCGCGTGTGCCATCGAGCCGCTTCGAAGCCGTCGCCGTGACAGAGGGGATCCTCTTTCGGAAAAACCTGGAACCGTTCCGGATCACGGGCAATGTATTCTATTCGTACAATTTCCCAGGATCGGGGTCGGAATCAGGCGTGACCGTGTATGGAGGAGATCTGATCAACACGCACCTCGCGCTGGAGCATGTCCTCGACGAGGAGACTGGATTCGGTTATCTCATTGAAATGACCACTCTGCGACAACTCAACGGCAGGTTAGACGGCCATGCTGTCAATACGGTTCCGGCCACCTTTTGGCTTGTTGGCCTTCAGCCAGGCCTCGAATACACCTTTGCACGTTATGAGTCGGGCGCAAAGCTCGTCGGGGCGATCGGCGTGATGTTCACCGTCGCGGGGCAAGATGACATCCGCGCCATTTATCCGAATATCAGCTTCAAGTACTTTTTCGAGCAAAACTAATCACAGTGGGAGGTACTTCCATGCCGACAGTGGATCTCATCACAGAATACGTCATTCGTTACGGGTTTCAAGTCTTGGGAGCGGTCCTGGTGTTTGCCGTCGGTACGCTGGTCGCTCGCTGGGCGGGAAAACTTACGCAGCAATGGCTCGAGCGCCACGACATGGAGCCCCCGATTCGCATGCTGCTGGTCAAGATCATTCAGGTCTTGGTTCTGTTGTTTACCACGATGGCGGCATTGGGCCAGCTGGGAGTGCAAATTGCGCCGTTACTCGCTGGCATCGGCGTCGCCGGACTGGGTGTCGGCTTAGCGCTCCAAGGCGTGCTGAGCAACGTCGTTGCCGGGCTCTCGATCATTTTTACCAAGCCTTATCGAGTGGGGGAACACATTTCCCTGCTTGGAGTGCAGGGCGATGTTCTCACCATCGACCTGTTCTCCACGACGCTCCTGCACCCAGACCGCTCACGAGTGGTCATTCCCAACAAGAAAATTGTCGGAGAGATCCTTCACAACTTCGGCAACATCCGCCAACTGCACCTCGCTGTCACTGTCGCCTACTCCACGAACCTCACCGAAGCACTCGCCCTTGTCCGTTCCATCCTGGCCTCGAATTCTGGAGTCCTCAAAGATCCGGCACCAGGGGTTGGCATCTCCAAGCTTGGAGACTCAGGAATTACGATTTCAATCGATCCCTGGGTGTCGGTTGCGGACTACGGAAGAGTTCAAGGGGAGTTAAACCAGGTCCTTGTCGAGCAGTTCCAATCGGCTGACATCCAGATTCCGTTTCCACAGCATGAGGTGCGGCTCCTATCGGCAACATAAAACATAAGATGTCTTTCCCTGAGACGCACCAGTTCAGGGAGTATCTTTTCACGCTGCGCGGTTGGCAAACATCAGTTCGACGTCTTGTCGATCGGACTGCGCGACCGCCAGTAACGGTCTTGCACGGTATCCGACCTGCTGCGCCACCCACACGGCAGGAAGCTGCTCGATCCGGATGTTGTAGAGAGTGACTGAGTCGTTATAAAACTCACGTCGGTCCGCGATGGTGTTCTCCAGGGAAGAGATTCGCTGCTGTACGTTCAGAAACTCCTGATTCGCTTTCAGATCCGGATACTGTTCGGCAACGGCAAACAGTTTGCCCAACGCCCTCGTGAGTTGATTTTCTGCCTTCGCCTTTTCGTCCACGTTTGTGCTTCGACTGTAGGCGCTTCGGGCATTTGTCACACTTTCCAGAGTCTCCCGCTCGTGGATCATGTAGCTGTTGCACACCTGCACGAGCTTCGGAAGTTCATCGTGACGCTGTTTCAGAATCACGTCGATGTTCGACCATGCCTTGTCGATGTGGTTGGAGAGCCGCACCAACGTGTTGTAGATTCCCACCACATAGACGAGTATGACGATGATCCCGAATACCAGCACGAGTCCGATCAACAATGTCCCGTTCATATTTCACTCCCTGGTGAATGGCTATTGAACTGCCCCGTAGAGCTTGAACATCAGCAGCAGGCAGAGAATCGCGAGCACTGGCCCTCCGCCGATCGACGCCCAGACCTGCCATTGCAAACCGTAGAGCAACTCTTTCTCGCTCCGATCCGAGATGATAAATTCGTGGCCCCGGCTGCTTCCGATATAGAGCCGCGCTGAATTGTCCATGCTCTCTGCAGCGCCCTGGTGCTCTTGCGCGGTCCCCATCACGTAGACGGTTTCATCGGGCAAGATGAAGGTTTCGGTACAGCGGATCGTTTTCTCACCGGCCCATCCGTCCACCGCAATGCCCAATTTCAAGAGCCCGAGGATGGTCGCTTCGGGAAGGGTGCCAGACCAATTGCATCGAGTTGCCTTGCTGTCCGGCAAGATCAACTGAGCATCAAACGGAACGACGAGCACCCTGCCGGTTGTATCCCGTACATGGAAGGGCTCCTGAGATGTGCCCTTTGCAATTGTTTCCCACCTGGTTTCCTTACCCGATGTCCGGCGCTCTTCGACTGTATAGGAGAAGAGGACGCAGGGCATCCCGCTGAAAGGAGCGCGTAACAGCGCGTGTTCAGGCTGAGCCCGGCCGCTCACTTCCACCAAGCCAATTGCCAATGACCGAATAGCAGAAGTGGGGATGCTTTCAATCAGTCGCTTCCGGTTGTTCAAGAAGTATCCGTACGCCGAAAGTCCTATGCCGGCGAGCACGCCTGTTGCCAAGAACATCCATGTGATGTCCGGCGGCATGGCCCATTGGCCAGGCGCGACACTTTTCCGTATGCCGGCCAGCAAAATTAGCGCGGCAAAGAGCAGGGCCGCGGAGAGGAATAAGGTCCAGAACCATACGTGTTCGGCGCAAGGTTGGTGGCGGGATTGTCCGGCTTGTCCGGCTCCCCTCGTCAGTGACTGCAACCCTCTCTTTTCGGCTTGACGATAGAATTCTGCCTCATCAAAACGGATCTGAGCGGCGCCGCCGCGTGCAGCGGCATTCAGTTGTGTGAGGCTCCCGTTCGGAAGCCACCATCCGCGACAGGCTCGGCAGGCGAGAAGCGCCGTTGCGAGCACCGATTCCGGATCTAAGAGGCCGCCACATTTGGGGCAGGTCGTCCCGTGTGCTGCGGCAACTCCGGCCCCAGGCCCGTGCGACGCCAGCGCTCGATAGTTCTCCACGAACAAGTTGATTTCTCCCCCATCCAGCCAGATGCCGTGTTGGCCGGGACAGACATCGAGTTGCGGTCCTTCAAGTGTCGGTATTTCGACGAGATCGTTCTGACAGTTCGGACAATGCATCGGTCATGAGAGGACAGGCCTTGTTGAACTGTAGCAAATGGGGGTGACTTGTAAAGAAGATGATCGGAAATTGAAGCTGGCGGACAACGCATATCTGCAGGCCCTGTATGAGCTCATGGCATGCCGCCGAAGATTGGTAATTGCAATCGGCCTTTGGCTGCTCGTATCATCCAGCCATGAACTGCACAAAATGCAAGACCAAAGCGGTCATCAAGCTTCCACGGCACCATGCGGCCTTCTGTAAAAGTTGCTTCACGGGTTTCGTCCATGACCAGGTAGCGCGGGCGATCAAGTCCGAAGCCATGTTCGGAAAGGACGATCGCATTGTCGTGGCAGTCTCTGGCGGGAAAGATAGTCTGGCACTGTGGGATGTCCTGCTCAAGCTCGGGTACAAGGCGGACGGGTTCTACGTGAACCTAGGGATCGGCGGCTATTCGGAACGCTCCTATAGGATGGTTCAACGGTTTGCCGAAATGGTGGCCGTTCCGGCCGGCGCGGTCCTCCACACCCACACGGTGGAGCAGGAAGAAGGCGCCGGCATCAAAGAACTCGCGCAACTGGTCCATCGTCCTACCTGCTCCACCTGTGGCACGATCAAACGCTATCAATTCAACCGCGCCGCGGTCGAACAGGACTATGATGTGATGGCCACGGGTCACAACCTCGACGACGAAGCCGCCCGTTTGCTCGGCAATGTGCTGCACTGGCAGGAGGACTATCTGGAAAAACAAGGGCCCACCCTCCCCGCGTCGGTCGATGGATTCGCGAAGAAAGTCAAACCGCTCTACCGCCTCTCAGAGCGGGAACTTGCCGCCTATTGCGTCCTGAATAAGATCGAGTACATCGTGGACGAATGTCCCATGGCCCAAGGCGCGCGCACGCTCCTATATAAGGAGGTGCTCAACCGCCTGGAAACCGAGTCGCCGGGCACCAAGCAGTACTTTTATTGGGGCTTTCTCGAAACGAGGCGCAAGCAGCGATCCTCTTCGGTCGCGATGACTGAAAAGGATCAAGCCATGCTCCATCCTTGCAGCACGTGCGGACAGCCGACCACCGCAGAGATCTGTTCGTACTGCAAATTGATGGCGCGCGCCAAGCGGGAAGTGCCGGGTTGATCTCATTAAAATCGGCATTACCTTTCTAAGTCATGGCGACTACCCCACGCGATTTCTACCAGGTCCTTGGTCTTCCTCGCACGGCCTCGGCCGACGAGATCAAGAAGGCCTATCGGCGGTTGGCCCGTCAATACCACCCTGACCTCCACTCCGGGTCAAAGAAGGCCGAGATGGAGAAAAAGTTCAAGGAACTGAACGAAGCCCACGAAATCCTCTCCGATCCGGATAAACGCAAAAAGTACGATCAGTACGGAGCCCAATGGGAGCAGGCCGAAGCCTTTGAAAAGGCGCGCCAGCAGGCCGGAGCGGGTGCGCAAGGATTCCGTTGGGAACAGGCAGGACCTGGCCGTGGAGGAGCTGATTTTAACAGCGAAGCCTTCTCGGACATCTTTGAAAATCTGTTCCGCGGGAGTGGTCGGACCGGTGGAACACGCGGGTCCTCGATGCCCGGTGAGGATTTGGAGGCCGAAGTCGAGCTGACGTTACGGGAAGTGCTGACCGGCGTCACCAAACGGATCAACTTGCGGGAACCGGTCCCCTGTCCAACCTGCCACGGTAGCGGCACCGTGCGCGGGCGTACCTGCCCGACCTGCTTTGGCTCAGGCTCCGCCACTGACTTAAAAACCATCGAGGTCAAAATCCCGGCCGGCGTCCAGGAAGGCACACGCGTCCGCGTTGGAGGCAAGGGCCAGCCTGGGTCGAACGGGGGAAAGCGCGGCGACCTCTACCTATACGTCAGGATCAAGGCGGATCCCATTTTCCGCCGCGAAGGCAGCGATATCCATGTGACCCTGCCCGTCTATCCCTGGGAAGCGGTCCTCGGCGCAGAGGTCATGACCCCGACGCTGACCGAACCGGTCAAGGTAAAAGTCCCGTCCGGCAGTAAGGCGGACAGTAAGCTTCGGCTCAAAGACAAGGGCCTGCCGTCGGCCGGCGGTGGGCATGGCGATCTCTTTTTGCATCTGCAGATTATGGTTCCGCCTACTGTCACGGAAGAAGAGCGGGCTCTCTACCAGCGGTTAGCGAAGGGGACGCACCCCGATCCGCGCGCTGAGCTGCTGAGGCAAACGCGAATGACCGCATGACCCCGACCGAGTATGGGGTGCTGGCCTTCAGCTCCCTTTTCGTCATCGTCGATCCCCTCGCGACCGTTCCGGCGTTCCTTGCCATGACCACCCGTTACACGCTCGCGCAACGATTGCGCATGGCGCGCGTCGCGTGTCTTGTCGCCGTGATGATTTTGGGCGGCTTCGCGCTTACGGGGCAGTGGCTGTTATCACTTCTGGGGATTTCGCTCGCCGCCATCCAGGTCGCCGGCGCGCTCGTGCTGTTGCTCGTGGCCTTGGATATGCTGCGGGCTCAACGTTCGGCGGTACAGGAAACAGCGGAGGAGACGGCGGAAGGCGCCGCCAAGGACGACGTTGCGATCACCCCGCTCGCGGTGCCCATGCTCGCAGGACCCGCCGCGATCTCCACGATCATTCTGCTGGACGCGCAGGCGGCGTCATGGCTTCATCGAGGTATCTTGTTAGCTTGCGTTGGCCTGGTCGGTCTGGCAAGCTACGGCATCCTGGCTCTGGGTGCATCCGGAGCCAAGTGGATGAGCCCCCTGGCGGAAAAAATCATCACACGCCTCATGGGCTTGCTGCTCGCCGCCTTGGCCGTTCAGTTCCTGTTCAACGGGCTGAAGGGAGAAGGCGGTTTGTTTGTGCGATAATGTTGTGTCTACTTCTGTCCAGGACGTCAACACAAGGAGGTTTCGCATGAAGAAGGGAATGCAAGGAGTTTCGGCGCTCGTCATGGCTGGAGCATTTACGTTGGCCATGGGAGCCGCCGGTGTGTCGGCGAACGAGCCGGGCTACGGCCAGGGGGGTGGAAAAGATGGCTACGGAGGCGGCGGCCACGGGATGAGGGGAAGCCATGGCATGGGCATGATGCACAGCAGCGCGGGCCATCTCATCCGGCATCTGCTCAAGCATGAAAAAGACATCGGCCTCACGGCCGATCAGGTCACGAAGCTCAAGGACATCCAGTTGAACCTCGATAAGACCCGCATCAAATCGGAAGCGGACATCCAGGTGGCAGAACGTGAGCTCAAAGCGCTGACCGACGATGAGAAGTCCGATCTCAAGGCGATCGAATCGAAGTTGCGACAGAGCGAAGACATGCAGGTGGCCTTACGCATGACCTCTATCAAGACACGCCGCGACGTGCTGGCACTGTTGACGCCAGACCAACGCGCGAAGGAAAAGGCTGAGCACGAAAAGATGATGCAGCAACACACAGAGGGCGACAAAGGCCACGGCAAGGGCATGACGAATCCGCATGGAACCATGCAAGGCAATCCGCATATGGGCGGCGGTGCCGCACCTATGCCTCCGTCAGACATGAAGGCGCAGTAATGCGCTTCGACCGAAAGGAGATCCTTATGCGCGCACATGCATTGACAGGTCTGCTGGCGTTTAGCCTGCTCGTCGGCTCGAGCACGGTTGCCTGGAGCGACGACAAGGAAGGCCACATCGCCGATCTGGTGAAGGATGCGAAGGTCACGGCCGAGCAGGCGATCAAAACCGCCATGGACAAGGTTCCGGGAACCGTCGTAGAAGCCGAACTTGAAAAGAAACACGGCAAGACGGTCTGGGAGGTCGAGATCCTTGGCGCCGACGGCAAAGTCACCGAAGTTCATATCGACGCGGCGAATGGGACGGTCATCGACACGGAAGCGAAGAAGGAAAAGCACGAAGACAAAAAGAAGAAGTAAGGATGTCATGCCAAAGGACCTAAAGCTCAAGAGTCACGATCTGCTCGTCGGTCCTGGACGTGCGCCCGCCCGGGCCATGCTCAAGGCCGTAGGCTTCACCGATGAAGATCTCTCGCGTCCTTTCATCGGCGTCGCCAATACCTGGATCGAGGTCATGCCCTGCAATTTTCACCTGCGCCGCTTGTCGGAGCGGGTGAAAGCCGGCATCCGGGCAGCAGGCGGCACGCCCATCGAGTACAACACCATCGCCGTCTCGGACGGCATTTCGATGGGCACGGAAGGCATGAAGGCCTCACTGATCAGCCGCGAAGTGATCGCCGATTCGATCGAACTGGTGGCGCGGGGACACCTCTTCGACGGCGTCGTGGCGCTGTCCGGCTGCGACAAGACCATTCCGGGAACGGTCATGGCGCTTGCGCGTTTGAATGTGCCGTCGCTGATGCTGTACGGCGGGTCGATCATGCCGGGACAGTTTCAGGGCCATGACGTGACGATCCAGGACGTCTTCGAAGCTGTGGGCAAGCACGCGTCCGGCAAGATGACCAATGCAGAACTGAAGGATCTGGAAGACCATGCCTGTCCCGGACCCGGCGCCTGCGGCGGCCAGTTCACAGCGAATACGATGGCGATCGCGTTCGAATTCCTTGGCATGTCGCCGATGGGACGCAATGGTGTGCCAGCCATGGATACGCGCAAAGACGACGTCGCATTCGAATGCGGCAAGATGGTCATGGATTTGCTGAACAAGGATCTCCGCCCCCGGCAAATCATCACGCGCAAATCGTTGGAGAATGCGATTGCGGCCGTCGCGACGACTGGCGGCTCAACCAACGCCGTGCTCCACCTACTCGCCATCGCCAACGAAGCCGGCATCAAGCTGAGCATTGAGGATTTCGACAGGATCAACCGCAAGGTTCCCCTCCTGGCCGATTTGAAACCTGGCGGCCGCTTTGCCGCCGCGGATCTCTATGCGGCGGGCGGCACGACGCTAGTCGCCAAACGCTTGGTCGATGCCGGCCTCCTCCATGCGAATCAACCGACTGTGACAGGACGAACGATCGGCGAAGAGGCGAAAGAAGCGGTGGAGACCAGCGGGCAGCAAGTCTTGCGGCCGCTCACACACCCGATCAAAACGACGGGCGGTTTGGTGATTCTCAAAGGCAACCTTGCGCCGGATGGCTGCGTCGTCAAAGTCGCGGGTCATTCGATGATGCAGTTCCGCGGACCGGCCAAGGTCTATGACCGTGAAGAGGACGCGTTCGTGGCCGTGAAGGCCGGACAGATCAAGGCCGGCGAGGTCGTCGTGATCCGGTACGAAGGGCCGTCCGGCGGTCCGGGCATGCGGGAGATGTTGGGCGTGACCGCCGCCATCGTGGGAGCAGGATTGGGCGACTCAGTCGCGCTGCTGACCGACGGGCGATTCTCGGGCGCCACGCATGGCCTCATGGCCGGCCATGTCGCCCCCGAAGCTGTCAGAGGCGGGCCGATCGGCGCCGTGAAGAATGGCGATATCGTCGTGTTCGACATCCCCAAACGCCAATTGAACGTGGAACTGTCTGCCAGAGAGATCAAAGCGCGGCTGAAGAAGGTAAAATTGCCGGCGCCCCGCTACACCTCCGGTGTGATGGCGAAGTACGCCCGGCACGTATCTTCGGCCTCCGAAGGAGCGGTCACCAGCTAACGAAGGGTTGAGACATCTGGTGGGGCCGGCTTTGCGAGCCAGACCGTCAGTACCGCCGTCACGGCATCATCGTGACTATAGTTGTGCAGGTAGGGAAGAGCCGGCAGCGCGCGCTCGATTTCGTGACTGACCGAACTGGCCTCTGCGATGAGCACAAACCCCGCCTCTGCGAACAACCGCTTCCAGTGCGATTTTCTCAGACGGTTCACGTAAGTACTGCGGTTCCACTTCATGAGCGTCCATAGCCATTCGGGGTAGCGAAGACAATCAAACAACTTTAGCGGCAAGGGCGGCTGGCGTCCGTAAAAGGAATGGTCTCCCAGATCGACATGGGCGACCATCCCACCTCCCGGACGCAACAGGCGGAAGCACTCCGCGACCGTGACCGTCGGATAGCGGAGATGCTCGAAAGCGGTGTGCGACCAAATACAGTCGAACTGGGCGGAGGGAAACGGCAACCGTTTGCCATCGTATAACCGGTAATCGACATGTTTTCGTGCCGCGTGATCAACCGTCACATACTCAGCGACGTCCACAGCCGTACAACTCTTGGCGCCCGACCCCAGCGCCTCCTCCAATACTTCCAGCGTATGTCCCGGTCCGATCTCAAGGATGTCCTTCCCCGCGATAGGCTGGAAGCGGCAATACAATTCAAACACCTGCCGGGCCATCACACGGTCGGCGTTCAGGCCGGTGCAGTGGTACCCGGCCGCCAGCCTGGCGATGGGTGGGATCCCCATCGCAAGATTTTGAAGGATTTCGAGCGGCACGAACATCGCACGAGTGGTGGTCAATAATACGTGATCGTTCGTTCGCGGGTCACCGCGGTTTCGGTCAACGTGACCGACCCGTTTTTCAGCGACCACCGCTGAGCCGTTTCCTTGGTCCAGTTGCCCGGCGGATCGAACTCGTAGGTCACGACTGACTTCCGAAGATGCGGCTGGCGGAAATATTCGCTCGATTGTTCGATGCGATGCCCCGCCTGATCGTACCCGTAGTGATCCCGTCGCATCGGGGCGCCGTCGCTTCCGTAAAAGCGGCTTTCCTTGAGCCGATCGAGGGGATCGTAGTGGTGCGTCGCTTCTAACACGAGTCGTCTTTGAAAATAGCGGGCCTGGTAGACGAGATTGCCGCGAGCATCAAAGAGCAGCTTTTCCGCCAGCCCTTGGGCGTTCACCATGATTTCTTCTGAGAGCAAGCCCCTGCGGTCGTAGAACGAGAACTCGGCTTGAGCAAACTGCCCCTGTTCGGTCACGGCCACTTGGGCCGAGGGCCGTCCCTGTCCATCGATTCCGTACCGGAACAACTTCCGGGAAGCGACGCGGCCGTCCGGCTCGAAGGTCTCTTCCTCGGTAAGCCGCCCACTCTCGTCGTACGTATAGACATACCGAACCCCGCCGGCAGCCTGACGAGCCGGAAGCAGCTCGAGGGACCTCAGGTGTCCCTCGCGGTCAAACTCCTGCGTCGTGGTCAATTGCGGATACTTGATCACGACCGTGTGAACGGCTCCGTGCAGATCGAAACGGTCGAGGTCGCTTTTTGCTTCGCTCCAGGGACAATGAACGAAAAGGAAGAACCAACCGACCAGGATCACAAGGGAAGGAAGCCGACAGGCCCGCCAGATCCTCATGCCGTTCATGCTGGGTGCACTGAACTAGCGTCCCTTCATTCGTCCGCGCATTTCGGACATCATCCCTTCCAGATCCGCTTCAGCCTTGGCCCGGTCGCTGATCAGCATGTCGAGATCATAGGGACGGGCGGGAGGCGACTCGACCGGCTTCGCCGGTGCCGCCGCAGGCGCTTTGGCCGCTTGCGGAGGTTTCACCTCCGGCTGAGGGGAAGGTGTAGAGGAAAGATCCGAGGCAGCATTCGTCGGTGGGGACGACACGGAGGACGTGGCCGCCGTTTGTGGACGGGTCAGGCCCTGGCCCCGAAGCCATTGTGCCGCGACGCTCGATTTCAGTGAGAAACTGATGCTCGTGATGGGAAGGCCGTCCGGTGCCACACGAGCGATGGCGGTGTTGACCGCGATCATGTGTCCGTCGCTGTCCAGGAGGGGGCCGCCGGAGTTGCCTCGATTCAGTCCGGTTTCGGTTTGAAAGACGTGCTTGCCCTTCACGCCGTTGAAATTATCCACTTCGGCGCTGATCACACCCGTTGTCAGCGTCCACAATCCTCCCTGCTCGGGATGGCCAATGGCGACGACACGATCACCGATGCGGCCTTGGGTAGCCTCGCTGAAGGAGACGACAGGCAAGGGCACCGACGGAGACTCCACCTTGAGCAAGGCGAGATCCAACGGCGTAGAGTAGGCCATCACCCTTGCGTGAAGCATTCGGGAGAGATCAGTTCTGCTATCCCCCGTGACGCGCGGCGGCTTCAAAAACACGGACAACCGTGGGTAGGGCTTGCCGGTCCGCTCCTCGATCACGACGTGGGCATTGGTCAAGACCAATCCATCGGCTTGGATGATCGAACCGGTCCCGCCGCTGCCGCTCTTGCCGCTGTCGGAATGGCCCATGACCATGACCACGGCGGGTGACGCCTGCTCATAGATGTCGCGGGGGGAGAGTTCCTTCGCATAAAGGCTGTGGCTCCATAGCAGTGGCGCTGCACACGCGACCAGCGGAATCCATCTCATGCACATCCTCATGCACCCCTCCGTCCGGCGGGAGACAACATCCGACCGCCAGCGCGTTTCTAAAGACGCCTGAAACCCGACGTGCGGAAGCCAGACCGCCAAGGGACTAGGTTCGTCGATAGAACTCGCCAATCATCTGAACGACATAGGCCTGCTGTTCATCCGTCAGTTCAGCATAGATGGGCAACGACAGCACTTCTTCTGCCGCTCGTTCAGAGACGGGAAACGATCCCTTGTGGTACCCGAGATCGTGATAGCAATTCTGCAGATGCATGGGCAGTGGATAGTAAACTTCGGAGCCGACACCCTTCTCTTTCAGAAAATTCCGGAGCTCATCCCGTTGCCGCACCCTGACCGTGTATTGGTTGTACACGTGAAAATTTCCCGGCTTGGTGACGGGCAACAATACCCGATCAAGCAACTGGGCCTGAGCGAACAGCCGCTCGTAGCGTTCCGCGTTGCGCCGACGGCCTTCCGTCCACTGGTCGAGGTACTTCAGCTTGACATGGAGCACGGCCGCCTGCAGGGCGTCCAGCCGGCTGTTGATTCCGACTGCCTCGTGCAGATACCGGACGCGGCTTCCATGGACGCGTAACATCGCCAAGGCATCGGCCAGCCCGTTGTCGTCGGTCGTCATCAACCCGCCGTCGCCGAATCCGCCCAGATTCTTGGTGGGGAAAAAGCTGAAGCACCCGACATCGGCCAGGACACCGGCACGCCGGCCGTCTTGCGCCGCCCCGATGGCCTGGCACGCGTCTTCGATGACACGGATGCCCCGAGGCCTGGCGATGCCGTTGATGGCCGCCATGTCGGCACACTGGCCGAACAGATGCACGGGAATGATGGCCTTGGTACGCGGTGTCATCGCGCGTTCGAGCTGATGCGGATCGATGTTGAATGAGTCCGATTCGATGTCGATGAAGACCGGCCTGGCGCCGAGGCGTGAGATGGCTCCGGCGGTCGCGAAGAAAGTAAACGGCACCGTAATGACTTCATCACCCGCCTTGACCCCCGACGCCATCAACGCCAAGAGCAGCGCATCGCTGCCAGAGGCGCAGCCAATCGCATGGCGGCTGCCGACGTACTGGGCCGTCGCCTTCTCGAACTCGGCAACCCTCGGTCCGAGGACGAAGCCTTGCTCGTCGCAGACCGCTTCCATCGCGGCAAGGATTTCCGACTTCATTCCACGGTACTGGGCTTTGAGATCCAATAATGGAACGTTCACGACGGCTCCCATGGTTAGGATGATGCAGGGCTCCAGGAACGAGACGCGAGCTTGTTGCGTCGCTGCGACAGGAGCCTATCATACAGGGATTGATATTGTTTGACCATTTCTTCGATATGAAACTCGACGGGCAACCGGTGTTTGTCACCGGCCGTTGGCGAAGCTCCTCCTCCGCCGGCCGATAGCAGGGCTTCGATGCCTGCCGCAAGACCGGCAAGATCTCCTGCCTCGCACAACCGCACTCGGTCGCGATGCACGACGGCTTCCTCGACACCGCCTACTCGTGTGGCGACGATCGGCAATCCCGCCGACGCCGCTTCGAGCATTACCCTCGGAAGTCCCTCCCAGCGCGACGTCAACAGCAACAGATCGAAGCAGCCCATGGCTCGAGGAACATCGCGCCGCCAGCCGGCCAACCGCACCTTGTCTTGCAAACCTTTTTCATGGATGAGGGCTTCAAGACGCGGCCGCATGGCTCCGTCCCCGATGAGGACAAACCTGGCGCCCGGGAGCCGGACGCAGACCCGCTCGGCCACCGCGATCACGTCTTCGGGCGCCTTTTGAGGCTTGAGGCAGGCCACGGTCCCAATCAGAAACTCCCCCGAGCCGATGCCAAATTCCTCCCGAAGGCGCTGCCGATCCGCCGGAGAGAGCGGCTGCCGAAACGGGTTCGGGTCGATTCCGGGCCTGATGACCGACACATTCGTCGTGAACAATCCCCATGTCCGTCCTTTGCGGGCATCGATTTCGGCGACTGTCACCCAGTAGGTGGTGATCCACCCGGTGATCCGTTCAACCAGAATCAAGAGGCGCTGGACGAAGCCGGGTTGAGCCGGCGTGATCCCAAAGCCATGCACCGTGTGTAGGATCAATGGGACTCCGGCGCACCAGGCCGCCCAGCGGCCGAGGATGCCGGCTTTCGAACTGTGGGTATGGACGATCGTCGCCTTCACGCGGCGCAATACTGCCACCAAGTGCACAAAGGCCAGGAGGTCGCTGATGGCGTGGATGCGACGGCCGAGAGAGGGAACGATGAAGGTCTGGACGCCCGGGAGCCGGCGAGCCTCTTCGGTGAGCATCCCGCCGGGACCGGCCACCAGGACGGAACGAAACCTCGTGCGATCCAGATGCGACACGGCATAGAGCGCGATTTCCTGTGCTCCACCCAGTTCCAGCTTGGTGATGATGTGGCAGATCGTATTCACGCGACGCCTAAGCGGACTGGGGCTGCGCCCCCTGCGCGTTGAGTCGTTCGGCCAGCCGTTTCCCCTGACTGATCGCATCCTCCATCGAGGTATGCTCCCACGCGCCGTAGCGGCCTATCGAGTAAATACCCCGCCGCTCCAGCTCAGCCAGGATTGCCGGCACCGCACGTGCCCGATGCCGGTCGAAGTAGACATACGCGTAATGCAGATCCTTGACGTCGGCAACGATGATGTCATCGTTCGGCGTGAGGATGCCGGCCCGCTCCATCCCGCTCCGCGCGCGTGCCACGAGCTGTTCTGTCGTGTGATGTTCAGTCGGCCGGTGTGACATTTCCACGTACATCGAGCTGCAGCCCGGCCGTCCGAGGGCGGGGGAAAAATTCATGGGAAACCCAATCCGATAGAACGGATACTCGGGCTCCGGAAAGTAGAGCCAGTGCTTGTCCGTAACCTGTTCGCGTGCGACCCCCAGATTGAGGTTGTAGACCGACACCCAGCGCAGCCCTTCCGCCGCCTCTTTCAGATGCGCCGGCATGTCGAGGCAGCGTCGTAGAAGTTCCGGAACAGGAATCGTCGAGACCATTGACTCATAATGTTCGTTGCAGCTCTCACCATTGCGAAGGTTCCGAAAGAGTGCCCGGCGGCGCTTCGTATCGACTTCGACGAGTTCCATGCCGTTGTGCACCGAGGTGATGCCAGGCAGGAAGGACTCGGGAAGCACGCGAATGCCGTCAGTGGCCGGGTACTGAAACGACGGGTTGTAGCCGAAGGCCTTATCTTTGATGCCCAAGGCGCCGTTGACGACGTCCTTCAGTTCCGGTTTCGGCACGAGCCATGAAACCCAGTCGGAGGTCAGTTCGTCCAACGACACCTGCCAGAGTTTTTCGTTGAACGGCACCATGAAGTGCTTGGCCATGCCTTCGCCGAGATTGTCCAGAATCCATTGCTTGAAGGACCGGTCTTTCGAAGCCGCCGCCGGCGCCGTGAGTGTCGCAATAAATCCCAAAAGGCACTCGCGCACCACTTCGGGCGGCAGGCCATGCGTGTTCACCTGGAACGGATATTCGGTATAGGTCCGATGCGAATAGATAAACGACTTGCGGCGGTGCGTTTGGAGTTTTCCGGCCAGCAACCGCTCGACCAGCGATTTGATGTCCGGTTGGCGGAAGTGCAGCAGATGACCGGTGTAGTCGAACGTGAATCCATCCTTGCGGTAGGAGCGGCAAAGCCCTCCCACCTCCGCTTCACGTTCATAGAACCGGTACGAAGTTCCGGACAGATGGTAGGCGGTGCTGAGACCGGCGAGGCCGGCGCCGACGATGACGATCATGCGGCGGAGGATCCTCCCTGCGCAGGCGATGGGACAACCGAGGGGCGCGGCCTTCGGACATCGATTTTGTTCAGCGCAACGGTGGAGGCCAGCAGCACCGCCACTGTGCCGAGACATAGGATCCAAGCTGTGTCCTGTCCGACCATCATCAGCAACAGACCGATGGCGGCGACGAGGGCCGTCGCGGAATAGCTCACGAACACGATCCCGGGTACCGTCATGCCCCAGTGCCGCAAGCGGATCGCGATGTGATCGGGGCTGCCCCAAAAGATGGGAAGACCTCGTTGATAACGGATCCACATAACGAACAGCGTGTCGAAAATCGGAATGCCGAGGATGAACACCGGCGTCAACACCGAGAGCGGATGGTCGCCTGGATATTTGCCGATCATGGCCATTGCGCCCAGCAACAGCCCGATGAACATTGCGCCCGTGTCGCCCATGTAGATCCGCGCAGGGTGCCAGTTGTACTTGAGAAATCCCACCAAACTGCCGATCAGCGCGGCGAGCATGAACACGATCGTTTGATCGCCTTGGAGCCAGGCCGCGATAAATAGCCCTCCGGCACTGACCGCCCCGACACCCGCCGAGAGCCCGTCCATGATATCCAAGAGATTGAACGCATTGATCAGCCCGATCATCCAGAGCACCGTCAACACCAGGTCCACCCACTCGGGCAGCGCCGCGATCTCAATTCTGATGCCGCTCTTGATCAAGACAAACACGGCGAGCAACTGTCCGGCCAGCTTGGTCCATGGCGTCAGCACGCCGAAATCATCGATGAGTCCGAGCATGACAACGATGGTTCCTCCGAGGATGATGCCGAGGACGTCGTGCCGGAACTCGAAGGTGAAGGCGAGGCTCATCAGGAAGGCCAGATAGATGGCCAGGCCTCCAAAATACGGCACCGGCTCCTTCTGATGTTTAAGCCGCCCGTCCGGCGCATCCACGATG
>Ga0207645_10000009_pt1 | contig 142449 bp, 143 predicted proteins | sample KBSM53metaG_FD_184331 | JGI IMG/M metagenome (GOLD analysis project Ga0207645, IMG submission 184331) | Miscanthus rhizosphere microbial communities from Kellogg Biological Station, Michigan, USA - KBS M5-3 metaG (SPAdes) (version 2) | ecosystem: Host-associated > Plants > Roots > Rhizosphere...
AAGTGGTGAGCCGCCTGGGACTCGAACCCAGGGCCCTCGCCTTAAAAGGGCGATGCTCTACCGTCTGAGCTAGCGGCTCACCGAGCGGAAAGGTGGGAATCTTAACACCGAAGATCCGCTTGTGCCTAGAGAGTCCGATTCACCGCGACCGGGTTCGGCCGCGTGCTTTTAGCGGATTTCTGAGGATGATCGTCGCATCGCGCTTCGAGCCAGTAGAGACGATATCGATCGGGCATGCGGCCGATTCTTCGATGTATTGCAGATACCGCTTCGCTTCGACAGGAAGCGCGCGGTACGAGGTTGTACCGGTCGTCCAAGAGGACCATCCCTTGAACCGCTTATACACCGGTTCGCATTCAGTCAGTGTTTGAAGATCCGCGGGCATATCCCGATACAGTTCTCCCTGATAGCGATACCCCGTACACACCTTCAGCTCTTTACAGCCATCGAGCACATCAAGCTTCGTCATCGCGAGCGAGGAAAAGCCATTCACGATGGTGGCATAACGAACCACGACCGCGTCGAACCACCCGCAGCGTCGGGCGCGTCCGGTGGTCGCGCCGAATTCCTTCCCTCGGTCCTGCAGTCCGGCTCCCACCGCGTCGGTCAGTTCGGTCGGAAACGGTCCGCTTCCCACGCGCGTGCTGTACACCTTGGCCACGCCGAGTACGGCATCGATTTTTGTGGGGCCGACGCCGGTACCGGTGGAGGCCCCACCAGCCGTAGAGCTGGACGACGTCACATAGGGATAGGTGCCCATGTCGACATCCAAATGGGTGCCCTGCGCGCCTTCAAATAGAATTGTTTTCTTGGCATCCACCATACGGTTCACCAGCATCGTCGCATCGACAATGTGGCTCCGTAGGCGATCCGCATAACCCATATACTGTTGATACACCTTTTCCACTTCAAATCGCTCGACCTTATACAACTGTTCGAGGAACCAATTGATTTCGACCAGGTTCTCTTCCAGCTTCCTGCGGAACACCGCGGGGTTCAGCATATCACCCATGCGAATGCCGATGCGGGAAATTTTATCGGCATAGGAAGGCCCAATTCCCCGGCCGGTCGTACCGATCCGCCGCGAACCTTTCGATTGCTCGGCAGCCTTGTCGATGGCCTTGTGATAGGGAAGAATCACGTGAGCCCGCTGGCTGATCACGAAGTTCTTCCCGAATTTCACGCCTTGACCCTGCAGATGATCCATTTCCTCGATCAGCGAGGCGGGGTCCACGACGACCCCGTTGCCGATGACGCAAAGCGTGCCGCGATACAGAATCCCGGAAGGGACAAGATGAAAAATGAACGTGCCGCGATCGTTGATCACGGTGTGCCCCGCATTTGATCCGCCTTGGTAGCGGACGACCGCATCCGCATCGCGGGCCAAGATATCGACAATCTTGCCTTTGCCTTCGTCGCCCCACTGGGCGCCTATGACCACGAGATTTCCCATTTCAAGCTTCCAAAAAAAGGGCCCTGGCCGGACGATGGCCAGGACCGGAGCGTCATGGTAGGGAGCCCCCTGAGGTTTGTCAAGAACCGCCAAGCTTCCTTGACTGGTCAACAACGGCAGTGTTAGCATGACCTCGTTTTTCGTGCGGGTTTCACCGTTTTCTTACGATTTTTCGCACTGTTCAAGTCACCAAGCGTGGGGCTGTAGCGCAGCTGGGAGCGCGCGTGAATGGCATTCACGAGGTCGCGGGTTCAATCCCCGCCAGCTCCACCAAATATAAGATTGAAGCCGCGACCGGGGGTATCGAAGGCGGTGCGCCCCCTCCGCCAAACCTACCTAGCTCGTACCGTCGGACCATTCAGGCTTAGTAGGTTCATCGGTGACGCCAACGGATAAGGTTTTGAGCTGGATTGGTCGAGTGGTTTCACCAGGAGTCGCGCTTCGTGAGAGTAAGATTTGCCTCCAAATACTCTACTCCCATCCCGTTGATGCGCCTTCCGCCTGCTTACTAGGTCAGTGAATTAGCGCCTCCATTGTCACTCTTTCGCACCGTAGACGCGTATGCTGCAAATCGAGTCTGTTCATAAACAGTTTTCCACCAAGGTCCTGTTTGATGGGGCTTCGGCGCACTTGCGCCCACATTCGCGAGTTGGCCTGGTCGGCCCCAACGGAACAGGCAAGACCACGCTCTTTAAGATGATCTTGGGCGAGGAGTCGCCGGACGAAGGCACGATCCGCAAGCGGCCGCGCCTGAGCATCGGGTATCTGCCGCAGGAACTCGAGACCATCACCGGGAAAACGGCGCTCGATGCCGCGCACCGCGACGAGTATCCGGAACACGAAGCCAAACGGATCCTGTCCGGGCTCGGATTCAGCGAGACCGATTTCTCTCGTCCAGTGGACAAGCTGTCAGGAGGCTACCGCATGCGAGTCGCGTTGGCCCATCTGCTTCTGTCCAATCCAGACGTGCTGATGCTGGACGAGCCGACCAACCATCTCGATAAGCCGACGCAGCGCTGGTTCGAAGAATTTTTGCTGAACTCAAAACTGACATTGCTCGTCATCAGCCACGACACCGCTTTTCTCGATCACATCGCCACCCATGTGTGGGAGATTCGCGACAAGACCATTCAGGAGTTCCGCGGCAACTACACCAAATTCCGCGAGCTCCGTGCTGCTCGTGATTCCCAGCTTCAGGCAGCCGCCACCCGTCAAGCGAAAGAGGTGGCGCGGGTTCAGCAATTCGTCGATCGGTTCCGGTATCAAGCCAACAAGGCCCGCCAGGTCCAGTCGCGCATCAAGCAATTGGAAAAGGTCAAGCTGATTGAATTGCAGCGGGACTCCAAGCGCGTCAAATTCAAGTTCCCCTTACCCTCCACCAGCGGGCGTCATGTGTTGGATTTGCAAGGCGTCAGTAAACGGTACGGGGAAAAGGTCGTCTACACATCGCTGGATTTTTCGGTGGAACGCGGGCAGCGTGTGGCGCTCGTCGGGGAAAACGGTGCAGGAAAGAGTACCCTGCTCAAGATGTTGGCCGGCGTCCTGCCGTCCGATAAAGGCACGAGAACGGTCGGCCATGGCGTGAGCCTCCATTACTTTGCCCAGCATCAGGCCGAGACGCTGAACCCAGAGCACACGATCCTCGAATCACTTGGAGAAGTGTCGAGTACAGCGGAAACGAATTTTCTGCGAGGACTGGCCGGAGCGTTTCTCTTTTCGGGACAGGATCAGAAAAAGCCGATCAAGGCGCTGAGCGGCGGGGAACGAAATCGCGTGGCCCTGGCTCGTATGCTGGTGGAGCCGGCGAATACCCTGCTGTTGGATGAGCCGACGAATCATTTGGATCCTGCTTCCGTGGATGTGCTCACCGACGCCATGATCGACTTCCCGGGTACGATCATTTTTATCTCTCACGATCCGACCTTTCTCACTCGAATCGCGACCCGGGTCGTGGAAATCGAGGACGGGAGCGCTCGCAACTTCTTCGGGGACTATGAATACTATCTCTGGAAGAAGGCGCAGGAGTTCGACTCGATTAAAGAATCGAGTGAGGAGTTAGTCCAGAAGAGCCGGGAGAAAGACGCGGGTCCCACAAAGGCGATGGCGGCACAATCAGCGACGAAGTCGGCTGCCGGCGATCGGCGTGATTTGAATAAGACGCAGGCGCGGCTCGAGAAGCAAGTGGCCCGGGCCGAGACCGAAATCGCGGAGCACGAAATGAAGATCAAGGAGCGCGATCAGATGCTGGCCGATCCCGCCCTGTACCAGGAGTTTTCGAAATGGAACGGCCTCCATCAGGAGCAGGACGCCTGGAAGAAGGAGCTCGAACGGCTCACCGCCCGGTGGGAATCTCTGTCATCGGAATTGGCGGAGGTAAAGCAAAAACTGGCGGCGATTAGCTAGCGGGCAGGCTGCTCGAGGATTACCGCGCAGACTTGATCGTTTCTTCGAGATAGTAATACAGCCACTTGTTTTTTTCTTTGGTGACGACTTCGTCCCAGACCACACCGATCAGAAAACCCTTTTCCCAAGGCTTTACCCAGGCGACCGTCCCATCCAGCTTTTCCTGTTGCTCAACACGGTCCGAGTCAAGGAACGCCAGAGACACGGTCACTTTGTCGGCGTGAACGAGCTTCTCCTTGGCGTGTAGACCGGCGCCCACCTTATTGACGTTGTCCAGAACCGCCGTGATGGCCTTCGCGCCTCCCTTCGGCGAAACCAGGGCCGAGCCCACGAGGGTGGCCCGGATCAGCTTGCGGCGCTCATTGGTCGCCGCCACCGCTGGGTGTGTTTTGGGCGCGGAGCGCTTCATGGAACTAAGTATAACCGATTAGCCCTCTTTGTCCAACGGAGGGTCCTGCGGCTATTTTCCCTTTGGCTTGTAGTACTTCCGGCCCTTCAACGCCTCCGGCAGATGGGCTTGGTCGCGCGCCTCCGGATCGTCGTGCGCATACCGGTAGCCCTTGCCATAGCCGAGATCGCGCATGAGCGAAGTCACGGCATTGCGGAGATGCAGCGGAACACCGAGATTGCCTCCAGCCTTCGCGTCGCGAAGAGCCTCCAAGAGCGCCGTGTAGGAGGCATTGTCCTTTGGTCTCGTCGCCAAGTAGGTCGTTCCCTGTGCCAAGTTGATTTGGGCTTCTGGTAAGCCGACAAACTCCACGGCCTGCGCCACCGCCGTCGCCACCACAATTCCGAGCGGATCGGCGTTGCCGACGTCCTCCGACGCAAAAATCACCAGCCGTCTGGCAATGAACTTTGGGTCTTCACCCGCCTCCAGCATCCGTGCCAGCCAATACAAAGCGCCATCAGGGTCGGAATCCCGCAGGCTTTTGATATAGGCCGAGATGAGGTTGTAATGCTCTTCCCCCGACTTGTCATAACGCAAGGTCTTCTTGAGTAGCGCCGCTTCGACCACGGCATCGTCAAGCCGTCTGGTGCCGTCCTGCTGCGGGACGGCCTGCTCGGCGACAAATTCCAGGGCCATCAGCAGCGACCGGCCGTCGCCGTTCGCAAATCCGATCAAACGCCGACGCGCCTCCTCCGACAGCACGAGCCGTCGCCCGCCGAGACCGCGCTCGGCATCGACGAGCGTCCGGTCTAAAATCCGTCCCAGCGCTTCGTCATCCAGCGGTCGCAACACTGCGACCAACGAGCGCGACAGCAATGGGGACACGACTTCGAAAGAAGGATTCTCTGTGGTGGCGCCGATGAGGATGATCGTACCTTTCTCGACGTGCGGCAAAAACGCATCCTGTTGCGCCTTATTAAAACGGTGAATCTCGTCGACAAAGAGGATGGTCTTCTGCCCCTTCGTTGACAGGCGATGCTCGGCCGCCTTGATGATTTCGCGTAATTCAGACACTCCGCTCGTGACGGCCGAGAACGACACGAAATGCGCTTTGGTAGAGCGGGAAATGAGATGGGCCAGGGTGGTCTTGCCGCAGCCGGGAGGTCCCCAGAGAATCACGGAGGAGAGACGGTCGGCGTCGATCGCGTTCCGGAGCGGCCGCCCCTTGCCGACAATCTCGTCCTGGCCAGTCAAATCATCGAAGGAATGGGGACGCATCCGTTCGGCCAGCGGCGCATTGGTCAGACGGTCTCGCCCTGGCTCGTCAAACAAATCAGGGGCAGGTTCCTGCTCGGAACTCATAGGCATCCTCGTGGTACAAAATCTTATACGCCCCATCAGATGCAGAGCAATCCGCTCAGACGACGGCCTTGACCCTGCCCCCCGCCGATGTTACGAAGCAGATTCGACGCTATGAAGACTGAAGTCAACGGAGTGACCATCGCGTACGAGGACCAGGGCACTGGTCCGCCCATCGTCTTTCTGCATGCCTTCCCCCTGAATCGCACGATGTGGGCGCCGCAAGAGGCCGTGTTGAGCCGGCGGTTCAGAACCATTTCGATCGATCTGCGGGGGCTGGGAGAATCCGACGCACCATCTTGGCGTTACAGTATGGAGCAGTATGCGCGGGACGTGAGGGGTGTTTTGGCCGGTCTCGGTATTGAAAAAGCCCTGTTCGTCGGACTCTCCATGGGCGGCTACCTTGCGTTCGCGCTGTACCGCCTGTATCCGGAGATGATGCTCGGCCTCGTGCTGGCGGACACGCGGGCTGAGGCCGACACACCGGAGCAGGTCCACTGGCGTTTCGCCCTCGCCCAGCGGACCGCGGCAATAGGATCCGCGGCGGTCATCGCGGAGATGCTGCCAAAGCTTCTCGCCTCGACCCGGTATGATCGGGACCCTGACTTCGTCGGGCGCGTCAAAGTCATGCTCACCGCAGCACCCGTCCCTGGGATCATCGGAGCGCTGATGGCGCTAGCGGAGCGGCCGGATTCGACAAATCTGTTGCCGGCAATCACGATCCCGACGTTGATCATCGTCGGCGCGGACGATGTGTTGACGACGACAGCTGATGCCGAACGGATGGCAACAGGCATTGCGGGGGCAGAATTGGTCGTGATTCCGGATGCCGGCCACTTGAGCAATCTCGAGCAGCCAGACCGATTCACTGCTGCGGTAGAACGTTTCGCGGAGAGACTCGTTTTGAGCAGGCGCTAGGCTTCGCCGACGGCATTTCGCCGGATCAGCTTCAAAAATTCGTTCCGGGTCTGATCTTGTGTGCGGAAGGCCCCCAGCATGGAACTGGTGACCGCAAGGGTGTTCTGTTTTTCCACTCCCCGCATCATCATGCACAAATGACGGGCTTCCATCACCACAGCCACGCCGTGCGCATCCAATTTTCGCTTCAGCGTTTCAGCGATCTGAGTCGTCAACCGCTCCTGTACTTGCAACCGCCGCGCAAATGCGTCAACGACGCGCGGAATCTTGCTAAGCCCGACGACCTTCTTGTTCGGCAGATAGCCGACATGACACTTCCCAAAAAACGGCAACATGTGATGCTCGCACATGCTGAAAAAATCGATGTCCTTCACGATGACCATTTCATCGTATTCGATGGGAAACAAGGCGCCGTTCAGCAACCGCTCAATATCCTCATGATACCCTTTTGTCATGAACAGCAGGGCCTTCGCGACGCGTTCCGGGGTTTTGAGCAGTCCATTGCGGCGAGGAGATTCCCCCAAAGCCTTCAAGAGTTGGCTGACCAGATTGGTCATGACCGCGATGTCGTGCGGGGGTGAGACGGGAGGGAGGTCCTCCATGCGACTGATCGATGAACGACGCCGGCGTTGTGCCATAGGTCTCTTGCGCTCCGGTTAATGGACCGCGGCAGGCGCCGCATACTCGAAGTAGTTGTCTCTGGTTTCGATGACGCCCACCTTTTCAAGCGAGCCGGCCGGAAGCTTATCCACCAGCAAATCCCAAACCAACTTGACGAGGTTTTCCCCTGTCGTGGTGGTCTCAGCGAAGGCCGGGTCTTCATTGAGATCGTGGTGATCAAAGCGAGACACAATCACTTCTTCTACCACTTGGTCGAGCTGCTCCTGCCGGTACGCCGCCCCCCCCGTCGCACTCTTGACCGTGACGAGCACGACATAATTATGGCCGTGACCGTTCGGATTGTTGCATTTTCCGAAAGCTGCCCAGTTTTGCTGAGGCGTCAAGAAGTCCGTATGCAGCCGGTGAGCGGCACAGAAACGGTACCGTCTCGTCATCGTGATTTGTGCCATTGTCATCTTCTAGGCCAATCGTTGCGTGCGGGGCGGCTTGCAGCAGAGAAATAGAGAAGCCAGGATCACCCGTACGGGCAACCCTGGCTTCCATCATCATTCGATCGTGCCGGACCTGTCGGCAGAGGCCACGCTGTGTTACGCGCTGAAGGAACTGCCGCAGCCGCAGGTCGTCTTCGCCTGCGGATTCTTGATCGAGAACCCCGACCCCTGGACGCTGTCGACATAGTCGACTTCCGCCCCCTGGAGCAGCGGTGCGCTCTGAGAATCCATGATAACTTTCACGTCACCTTTTTCGATGACGGTGTCGTCTTCAGCCATCTTGGATTCGAACGCCATCCCATACTGATAGCCATGGCAGCCGCCGCCACGGACATAAATCCGCAATCCGACGATGTCTTTCTCTTCCTTCATCAATTCCTGGATCTTCTGTTCCGCAACCGGGGTAATCGTGACCATCGTACTCCTCCTTGTAACAGGCCGGCCGTCTCAACCGCCTGGTTTGCTTAGTGTAACACCGATTCAACGAATATCAACACCCTGCGCCTCAGACTGGCCGGTCGCAGGCGCGGCCCACTTGGTTTCAGGCACTCGCACCACGACATCCCCCAGCACCTTCGCCTGGCATCCCAGGCGGTGCCAGGGCTCACTCAGCGCTTCCCGATCCAGGAGATCCTGTTCCTCGAAGTCGATCTCGGACAGGTGCTCGGCACCCTGCTGGACCTCGACACGACAGGTGGTACAGGAAGCATTTCCTCCGCAATCATGATTGAGCGGAAACCCTAGTTCCTTGGCCGCATCGAGCAACGTGGTATTCCGGGGAACCATTCCGCTTTTGCCTTTGGGATGAAGAAAGGTCACCAATGGCATCCGCACGCCTCCTTCTAATGAGTGACCGCCTCCTCCGGGCTCGAAGGAAAGGGACAGCGCTGCAACCTGATATGGTCTTCGAATTCATGGCGGAACAGTTTGACGCTGCTCTGGACCAGCACCGCTGCGCCGGTGACCAACGTGCAATATCCCGTTCCCTTGACGAACCCGCAAAGCTGCAACAGGCTGTCGAGATCCTTTTGGGTGCCCTCGCCTGCTTCGATCTTGGTCATCAGAGTCGCGAGATTGATCGTGCCCATGCGGCAAGGCGGGCACTGCCCGCAGCTTTCGCCTTTGAAGAAATTCGAAAATTTCAACGCCTGGCGGACCATGCAGGTGGCATCGTCCACCACAATCACACCGGCTGAGCCTAATCCTGTTCCGGCCTTTTTCAGCGAATCGAAATCCATGGGAAGATCCAGTTGATCGGCTGTGACCATCGAAAATGCGGGTCCGCCGGGAAACACGGCCTTGATGTGTCGTCCCCCGGGCACGCCACCGCCGCCCCGTTCGATCAATTCCCGCATTGTGACACCCATTGGCATCTCATAGACACCGGGGCGGTTAACGGCACCGCTCAGGGAAAACATCATCGTCCCCGGGCATTTCTCAGTGCCCACTTGCGTAAACCACACTGCGCCTTTGTGAAGAATCCGCGGTATATTGCACAAGGTTTCGACGTTGTTGACCAACGTCGGCTTTCCGTACAATCCGTAATCCGTGGGATAGAACGGCGGCTTTTGACGCGGCATCGCCGGGCGCCCCTGCATCGACTCCAGCATGGCAGTTTCTTCACCGGCCACGTAACTGCCGTGGCCTTCAAATACTTGTAATTCAATGTCGATGCCGCTGCCGAGAATATTCTTGCCGACGAAGCCCCGCTCCTTGGCCTGCGCCAACGCTTTCTTCAGATTTTCCCGTTCTTCCTGGTACTCGTGATTCACATAAATGAAAGAGGCCTTGGCCTGTGCCGTCCATGACGCGATCAGACATCCTTCAATGAGTTGATGCGGAATGGTTTTCAATAGATGACGGTCCTTAAACGTCCCGGGCTCATGCTCACCAGCGTTGCACACAAAGTAACGCTCCTTGACCCGATGATTGAGGACCTTGTCCCACTTCACACCAGTGGGAAAGCCTGCCCCTCCACGACCACGGAGTCCGGACGTTTTCAGTTCCTGAACCACCTGCTCGGGCGTCAGTTCCTTGACACACTTTTTCCAGGCCTCATAGCCGCCGACCTTGATGTAGGCGTCGATGTCCCAGGGAGTCCCATCGATCTTCTCGACAAGGCGGGCTTCCGCTAGCGTCATCATCATCCGGTGCGCTCCAGAACCAGAGAAAGGTGAGTGGGTACTATACGGGCCCTGCTCCTGTTACGTCAAGGCAAAGCGCCGAGAATAGGCCTGATTCTCAATGGTTTAGCACGACAGCCCTATACGATCCTGGGCATATTGGCCGGACTGTCGTTGTTTAGGAGACAAGATCAAACCGGCTGACAGGCGGGAGCCCGTCAGCCGGGAAAGGCAGGTTATTTCAGGTGGCTACCCGCGCCCATGAAAAACAGCATGGGGATCGACAACATGAAATTGACCCGGGAGGCCAGCAAGGCGGTACGGCCCCATTGTGCCATTTCAGCCGGTGCAGGGGTGCCTTGTGCGGCCGCCGACACGGCAGCGATGATCTTCTTCTGATTGGGCCAAATAATCGCATGGACGTTGACCATCATGATGATACCGAGCAAACCGCCGATCGCCAAGGCGTAAGCGCCTGTGCCTCCGCCCATGTACAACTTGACGTAGAGCAGAATGCCTGCCAACACCGTCACGGTGGCTCCATGACGGAACCAGTTCAGCGCGGAGGGCATGAGCTTTGGAATGACAACGTTTTTCGTTGGGCCATCCAGGCTTTTGAGGAAGGCCGCATTGATCAGGTTGAAGAAGTAGAGCAGCCCGATCCAGGTGATGCCGGCCAGGAAGTGGATCCAGCGGATAATGATTCCAGCCCAGTCCGCTTCCCCGGCTCCGACGCCGGCAATGCCGAGATACACCACAATCAGCACGAGCGCTAACGCGAATCCCGCGCCCATGGTCTGCATCGGATCTTCAAGGAATTTCATAGCATCTCCTCATTCAGTGCAGTGCTAAACTGCCTTCTGTACTGTAGGCTCTCTTGATTGTCAAGCGCGCACCATGGCTTCACAACGTCGCACGGGCTTCATGCCATCCGCTCATGTCCTCACTAGATTGGACAAGAAGAACGTCGGACGCTATGCCATCAACCGGTCGACGGTCGCGCACAGCTCCCGTACCGCGTTCGCTGAGACTTCCAGCGCCTTCTGCTCGGCAGGCGTCAGATCATACACGATGACCCGTTCCGCGCCGCCCTTGCCAAGTTGGACGGGCACACCAACCACAACATCGCGCAAGCCGTATTCGCCTTCACACAGGACTGCACAAGGCATGACGCGTTTTTGATCTGTTAATATCGCTTCGACCATGTCCACCGCGGATGCGGACGGCGCGTAAAACGCGCTGCCGGTTTTCAGCAATCCGACAATTTCCGCACCTCCGTCGCGGGTGCGTTGGACGATCGCCTCGAGCTGGTCGTTCGGCATCATCTCCGAAACCAGCCGCCCCTTTACCGTCGTGTATCGAGGGAGCGGGACCATGGTGTCGCCGTGTCCCCCCAACACCATCGCTTCGACGTCCCGCCCTGGGACGCCCACCGCTTGGGCGATGAAGGTGCGCATGCGCGCGGAATCCAGCACGCCGGCCATGCCGATGATGCGCGTCTTCGGCAGTCCGCTGACTGTTCGGGCCACGTGAACCATTGCGTCCAATGGATTGGTCACCAGGATGAGGATGATATCGGGCGAACGCGAGACCAACTCACTGACCACCGTCTTTACGATTTTGGCGTTCGTGGTGAGCAGCTCATCGCGACTCATGCCGGGCTTTCGGGGGATGCCGGAGGTGATCACCGCGATGGAAGATCCCGCGGTTTCGACATAGCTGTTGGACCCGACCACCTTCGTACTGTAGCCGCAGACGGGACCGGCCTGAGAGATATCGAGCGCCTTGCCCTGCGGGACGCCTTCAACGATATCCACCAACACCACGTCATACGCGTCACGTTCCGCCAGCCGTTGCGCTGTTGTTCCACCCACATTTCCAGCTCCCACCACCGTGATCTTCGGTCGCCCCATGCTCCCTCCGGTCAGCCAAGCTCAACGTGACAAGGGCTTGGACATTCAACAGCTATCAGTGCTCGTGTTCCGTCCACCCGGCGACCTTAAAGTTGATCGTGCACACGAAATTCTCGCCGTGGTAAAAGTTCACCTTGATCTTCTTTTTCCCGTACGTTTTTGCCAGAAAGTCCTCGGGATTGTCTATGAGTTCCTGGTACCCTCCCGGAGGATACTCGCCCAGATCGTGAAACACCACGATCATGCCCGCCTTGACTTCCTGAAGGATTTTCGTCGAGCAATGGGGAAAGACCTCCCAAAATTTGGCCTCGATCATCTCTTTGGTCGGCTCCTGGCGCTCTTCCCCAGGGTGAATGGGCTGAGCAAACTTGGCCAGCCGGCGCACATAGGGATACTGATGCCCTGTGAAGAGTTTGTACAGCCACGGCGGGACGGCCCGCTTCATCGGTTGATCCGTCATACGCGCAAGCCATTCCCTTTCATGCCATGTCCCGCAGGACCTCGCCCGGCCTCACCTGCTGTACGTTAGGTCGCCAGCCGCTGGTAAATCCTCGGGAGCCTGATTGGAAGCGATTCAACTCGGTCAATCACGGTGTACTCGACATCGCCATACATCCGACGGACATAGCCGTCCGCGTTCCGGTCGATGGTGACACAAAAAGGATGGATTCCCTCCCGTCTGGCTTCCCGCAACGCGGCCTTTGTGTCTTCCAGCGCGTACTCATCCTTGTACTCGCCGTCCAGCGGCCGGCCGTCACTCAACAGGACGAGGAGACGCGTTTTCGCATCCTGTTGCCTCAGCGTGGCAGCGGCATGACGGATCGCGGCCCCGTCCCGGTTTTGTTGACGCGGAGAGAGCCCGCCCAGGCGTTGGGCGGTCGTCGTGCCCAGCCGTTCATCGAAGCCTTTGATCGTTTGGATCTCGACAGTTCCCCGCCCCTGACCAGAATAGGCATACAGCGCATAACGATCGCCCACGGCATCAAGAGCCTCACAGAGGAGAACCAGGCTCTCCTTTTCCACGTCGATCACCCGCCGACCGCCGTCGAGCTGACGTCCGGTCGATCCGCTGATGTCGACCAGGAACAGCACCGCCACATCGCGTTCAGTTTTTTCATGTCTGATATAGATCCGGTCGCTGCCTTCGAACCCTGCCCGTTGCTCGGCCGCCCTGCGAACTACGGCGTCGATATCCAGCTCCTCTCCGTCGGGCTGGCCGGCGAGGCGGCGAAAAGCCGGCGGCCGCAATCCCTCGAAGAACCGGCGCAGCAACCGCACGGTGCTCCGATGAGCCGTCAACGTACCGGAGACACACTCATCCGAGCCGCGGGTTGCCGCACGTTCGACGACGCGGCACCACTTCATGCGGTGGTCCTGAAGTCTGTAGTCCCACTCGGGATAGCGACGGACTTGTTCGTCTCCACCATCGGCCTCCAGAGGCGACGCATCGACGTCGAGCGCAAGCAGTTCCTCAACCACGGACGGCAACGAGCGGCCTCCGCCTAGGGCATCCCCGTCTTGAGAAGGCTGCTCACGCCGGGCGCCTGTCCCGGCACCGGTCTGTTCAGCAGAACCGGCGGCCTGTCCAGTGATCCGCGCATGTTCTTGCTGTTCCGTCTGTCCTGCCACGAGGTCGGCGTTCATCTCTCCCCGGTAGAACAAATTCTCCACCGGACGATACGCGTCGGCTCCCTCCTCGGAAGCGCCCGGCCTCATGCCGCTGTCCGATGCATCCGTTGATGGCTCCGCCGGCGTCCTCGCCGCTGTGGCCACAAGTTCTTCGAGCCGTCGATACACCTCGTCCGCGGTGCGTACGGCATCCACCGCCGTTGCGGAGGCGGTCAAGACCGGCTGGCACAGCTTCCAGAGGAGGGAAACCTCCTCGATGAGCGCATGAGGAACCGCCGAGGACAACGATGCTCCGGTCGAGAGCCGCAAGAGACAATCCACCACAAGCTCTCGTACGGTTAACGCATGCGCGGGGTCTCGAGCGGCGATCGTATCAGCGGCGAACTGCGCGAGGTCGCCTCGAAGCCCAGGGTATTGCGCCTGAAGCAAGTACTCGACGCGTGCGTCCTCGAGCACCGCCCACAGATCCTTCACGAGCCGTGGCTGCGGATATACACGGAACAGATCTCCGAGCGTGTCGAGCGTCGCAGGCATGGATCGATGGTAACGATGGCAGACGGTCGCAACCAAATCAGCCAGCTGCTCGATCCGAAGTTGGTAGGTGCCAAACTCGAGATGTCCGGCCTCATGGGCGGCCATGATGAGAAACAGGCGCTCGTTTTCTTGCGCCGTCGGAAAATGCCGCAGCAATGTCGGCAAGGCGATGGTCTTCCCATCCGCGCTGACCACGGCGCGCGCGGTCGGTTCCCCCGCGGTATGTGTACGCGCTGCAATCGCAACCTCCGAGCCGCAGAGACCTTGCACGAAGAGTTTGACTCGGCGGGCAACGTGTTTCAGGGGCACACCGCTCAATGCGTCTTCGACCGATGAAAGCGCCTTCCGCGACTCAGCCGAGAAATAGGCGCGTGCGCCCTCCGGACTATAGGACAGCACCTCCATCCCTGCCCTGAACCAGGTCTCAAACCGGCCGAAGGCCGAAGACTCCTCGCCCAGGAGACTCACCAGTTCCGACCCGCGCCGGAGATACGCCAGGGCGGCCTCCGGATCCTGTTCGGCCAGAAGACCCCCGTACTGAAGCAGCTTGACCCTCCACGGTGTTGAAGGCAGGGCTCGAAGCAGCGCCGGAGATTCCGCGAGCCAGGCGATGCCGGTTGCAGGGGTGTGAAATGCGAGTTGGCTGCCCACGGAGATCACGTGGGAACGAAGCGGCGCTTCGATATCCCCAAGGATCGCCGGGCTCGTCCGTAGGAACTCGATCGTGCCGAGATAGTCCGGCTTGCCAAACGCGTTCGGGACAATGAGTCTCAACCCGAAGGCCAGCCAGTCTCGCACTCCCTCCCATGGCAGCACCGGGGCTAACAGGGGAATCTGCCGGATGTACTCGAGCCCGACGACGAGATCCGTCTGCGTGAGTTCCACGCCAATCTCCAGCCAACGCGGCACCAGATCGGCAGGAACGGCCGTCACGATCAGAGGGGACGTTTTGAGATATTCCCAACTGACGTTGGCGTCACATTCGGCAAGTTCGAGGCCGACCGCTAACACCGAACGCTGATGGTTGCTGTCGGCAATCACTCCCAGAATGAGCGGGCTGTCCCTAAAATATTTCAGCGCGGTCGCTCCCGAGGCTTCTGCAAGCACCACCCCCAGATCCAACCAGGAAAGGACCTGTGAGCATCCGGCGCGCCGATCCAGCTCAGGCAGGGCGCTGATCGCCGCACGCGCGACCTTCGCGGAGACCCCTTCGAGCTCCTCCAGCAATTCCAAGACCTGTCCCGGTTGGACCGCCAGGGTCTCCAACTGCCCGACCAATCCGGCAGCCACAGCGGGACCAAGCTCATCGGCCAAGCGGTTGGTCAATTGTTCTTGAATATCCCCAGATGACATAGGGCTTGGATTCTTACAGGATGCTCAAAACGCCTGATGGCAAGGCCGCAACGAGCGAGAGGTCGCAGGCATACTTTGCTTCGTACGTCGAGACCTTCGAGGAGTGTTGGATTGTAAAGAACGGCCTTGGGCTTGTAAACTGCCGTTCACGGCCGTCAGGTCGTCATTCACAAGAGCTATCACCGATATGCCCGAACCGAAGCAAGCCAGTTTGGATAAGATGTGGAAGTATGTGCGGGGCTTCGCCGAGAAGAGCGGCACGACGATGCACCCCAATCCGTCCGTCACCGAAGCCGTGGTAAAGGGCCTGGCCTTGCATGTGGATGAGTTAGGAAAGCCGCTCTGTCCTTGCAATTTCTACAAGGACAAAGTCGCTGAGGCCAAGCTACGCCGATGGATCTGCGCATGCGACGAGATGCAGATCTATAAATATTGCCATTGTCTCTTGTTCGTGCGGGAAGATGGAATGCCGATCACGGAATACTTACCGGAAGGGCACGAAGGACGTGAAGTCTATGGTGTGGTCACCGATCCGACGCCCGAAAAGGGACGGGCCTTGAGGCGTAAGGCGGAGGCACCGTTATCGGACACACAAGAGTGATCTGCTCTCTGGCTGCTACTCCCATCCTGTGACGTCGTACCCCTTTTCAATGAGGCATCGCACCACCATATCCGCATAGGGCGGATCGGGCTCAAGAGGTTTATAGGCCCCTCCGACGATTCCGATGATCAGGCCCAATCCCCCGCCGGCTGCAGCTCCGATCGCGACACCAGTTGGGCCTCCGATCAGCCCGGTCGACGCACCCACCGCGGCGCCGGCGACAACTCCCAGCGCGGCTCCCGCGGCCATGTTGCCGCTGCGACTCCCCGTCCCAGGCTGTAATCCGGCGGCCTCGGCTTTCTGCTGGCACACATCGACATCCAGATTCGAAGCCTCGCGCCCCTGCAACAACACTTTCGCATTCGAGCGGAGTATCGGATGCGGACTCGAGCAGGCCACCATCGAAAGGACCAGGCCAACAATGAGGACTCTTGTCTGAACGACCCGACATCTCATTGCCAACCAGTCACCTCATAGCCTTTCTCTTGCAAGCACCGGTTCACGTAATTCGTATAGGCCTGACTGGGCTGAGCCGAACTGGCGCTGAACAAGCCCATCAGCAATCCCCACACGGCTCCACTTGCTGCGCCGATCGCTGCGCCGAGACCTGGGGAGCCGGAGATTGCGCCTCCTACCGCTCCGCTCGCCGCCCCGACGCCTGCGCCGACAGCAGTATTCTTCGCCACACCTCCGGCCTTGCCACTGCTTTCTTCAGCGCCGGCCGATTCGGCCGCCTTCCTGCAGGCTTCGATATCCTGGTCGGCGACTTCTCTCCCGACGGTTTTCAGTTGGGGATTCTCGTACAGCACAGGACGAGGCTTTGAACATGCGCTGAGCATCAGGGCCGCGCACAAGGCCCAGACCACGGACGTTCTCACCTGTTCATCGCTCCCTTTGGCATCAGACACGTCATGACGTAGACCGCCGTCGCTCCCTCCAGCCGCACGCGTTTGTGGCGGCTGCCTTCGCCCGACTCGATATGCACGGCTGCCGTCGGCAGCGACAGTTCATCTGCGAGAAACCGGATCAACTCCCGGTTTGCGGCTCCTCCTGCCGGCGGCGCCGCAACTCGAATCTTGAGCGCCTCGCCGTGGATTCCGACACAGACCGTATGGGCTGCCTTCGGCTGCACATGGACGGTGAGAACGGCTCCGTCCTTGCTGTCACGGACGATCAGAGAAGGCATGGGCAGTAGACGCGCCACCTCCGCAAGCAAGACCGCAGCACCGGTGATGAAGGCCAAGCAGAGTCTCCATCGAATGGTGAGTCTTGGAGCGATGTGAGAACAAGGCTGGAGGGAAGTTTCGGCATCCTGTCTGCTAGAAGATGGCCTTCACGAGTTCCATGATGCTGCGCTGCATGTCGGGATCGTCGGTAAGCGGCCGAGCAATCGCCACATCGCAGGCCCGCTCCGTCGCCACGCCTTCGCGCATCAAGATGCCGGCGTAGATGAGGAGCCTGGTGCTCACGCCTTCCTCTAACCCGTGGTTCTTGAGATTGCGGACCTTGCCGCCCAATTTGACCAAACGGACGGCGACATCTTGGGCAATGCCGGCTTCGCGCTGGACGATCGCCGTTTCGATGTCTGGGGTAGGATAATCAAACTCAATCGCCATGAATCGTTGCTTGGTGCTCGGCTTCAAATCCTTGAGCACGCTCTGATAGCCCGGGTTGTACGAGATGACGAGAAGGAAATCGTCGGCGGCCTCGACAATCTGCCCTTTCTTTTCGATTGGCAGCATCCGGCGGTCGTCGCTGAGCGGATGGATGATGACCGTCGTATCTTTACGGGCTTCGACCACCTCATCGAGATAGACGATGGCGCCGTGCTTGACCCCCAACGTGAGCGGGCCGTCGACCCACACTGTGTCCTGCCCCTTGAGGAGATACCGTCCGACCAGATCCGACGCCGTAAGATCTTCGTGGCATGCCACGGTAATCAACGGCCGGCCGAGCCGAAACGCCATGTGCTGGATGAACCGCGTTTTGCCGCAACCGGTCGGTCCCTTGAGCATGACCGGCATGCGGCTTTTCGCGGCCGTCGTGAACAGCCCGACTTCGCCGCGAACGTCCGCGTAATAGGGTTCCTGCTGAATGCGGTACTGCCCGATGTCGAATTCGCGCCCCGGTTGAGTCATGCGCTTTGGCTTTCGGCAGCTCCGTAAAATTCACGGGCACGATAAACGGAACGGAGGTTCAAGATCAAGGGAGGACGCACCACACTCACCCTACTTTTGCACCATCCAACACATCACGCACCTTTTTGGCCAACACATTCGGAGTGAACGGCTTGGGAAGAAACGACGCGTCGCGAGAAATCCCGCCCTGCTCGAATATCGGATGGTCCGGATAGCCGGACATGTAGAGCACCTTGATTCCAGGCCGGACGATCTGGATCTTTTCCGCGACCTCCGGCCCGCTCATCTGCGGCATGACGACATCGGTGAGCAGCAGGTGAATCGGCCCCTGGTGTTTCGCGCCGGTCATGAGCGCTTCAATGCCATGGCGTGCCTCGAGGACGGTATACCCGTGCAGGCGCAGCGTTTCATGCACCAGGCCTCGAACGGCAGGCTCGTCTTCCACAAGCAGGATCGTCTCCCGTCCATGCACCGGTTCTGCGTCGGGAGCTCCGGCCGTCCCCGCCGCGCCTTGATCGATGAGCGGAAAATAAATCTTGAACGTGGCGCCCTGGTCCTTCTGGCTTTCCACCACGATGCTGCCGCCGGTTTGCTTGACGATTCCGTAGACCGTCGACAGGCCTAATCCGGTGCCTTTGCCTTTTTCTTTGGTGGTGAAAAAGGGCTCAAAGAGATGCGACTGCGTCTCTTCGTCCATCCCATGGCCGGTATCACGGACGGCGAGCAACACGTACGAACCGGGTTTGACGCCGGCCGGCGTCTGACGCGTGGGCTTTCCGATCGTCACGTTGCGCGTTTCGATCGTCAGCCGCCCGCCCTTCGGCATCGCATCCCGCGCATTGACGGCGAGATTCATGATGACCTGTTCGATCTGCCCGGAATCCGCTCTGATCGATCCCGTGTGCGGACTTAATTCCGTGCACAATTCGACAATGTCCTCTCCCAGCAGACGGCGCAGCATGCCATCCATGTTGGCAATGAGGGCGTTGAGATCGATGACTTTCGGCGCGATAAATTGGCGGCGGCTGAATGCCAGCAGCTGGCGGGTCAACCCCGAAGCTCGATCCGCCGCCTTTTTGATTTCGATCATGTCCTTGCGAATCGAATCGTCCGGTGCCAGCCGCGCAAGCAGCAGCTCGCTGTAGCCGCGGATGACCGTTAGGAGATTGTTGAAATCATGCGCGACACCGCCCGCCAGCCGTCCGACGGCCTCCATTTTCTGCGCTTGTCGCAGTTGAGCCTCCGTCTGTTGCAAGGCCTCCTGGGCTCTCGTGCGGTCGCCGAATTGTTCCAGCTTGAGACCGACATCTTCGATCATTTTCAACAGTTCTTCATCGGGGACACGGACCTGCCGGCTGTAGAGTTCGATGACACCCTCGATGTCGCCGCCCACGCGCACCGGGAATCCGAAGGCGCCGTGGAATCCCACCTCATAGGCCAGTCCCTGACGGGGAAAATTCTTATCTTGCGCCACATCCGTAATCCAGGCGGCTTTCCCACTTGCCCAAATACGGCCCGGCAGGCCTTCCTCGGGTTTGAACGTCCGCTCCCAGGTGGGGTCGAGAAACGGTTCGGCCCCAACGCCGGGGGTCCGCCATTGATCCAAACACCGAAGCAGCGATGCATTGCGATCCACCCGCCAGAAAATTCCACAGTCCCATTCCAGATTTTGTCCGACGGCCTGCATGATCTTCGGCACCGCTTCTTCAAGACTGCGGCATTCTGCCAGCACGCGCGTGACCGCATACTGAGCGGTCAGCCGCTCTTCCGCACGCTTGCGCTCGGTAATGTCAGAAAACGAGACGACGACCGCCGACGGCCCGTTCCCGCCTTCGGCCGGCAACGGTCGAGAATTCATGTCAAGCCACCGCAGCCTCCCGTCGGGCCTGTACACGCCCATCACGACGCTGGCGCGCGATTCGCCCGTCCGCAACGTGACGACCGCAGGATAGTCTTCTGAAAGAAAGGGAGAGCCGTCCTCATGGATCGTCCGCCAACGCCCATCGTGCAACGATCGTCGGGTCAGCTCCTCCGCCGGTAATCCGAGGATGCGCTCGGCGCTTGCATTGCCTGTACGCACCACTCCCTCGGCGTCGATGACGACGACCCCTTCATCGAGGGCGTTCACCACCGACCGGTAACGGACTTCACTTTCCTTGAGCTTGCTGTCAGCTTCACGCCGCTCTGTGATGTCGCGGATAAAGGCGCTGAAAAAAATAGTGCCTCCGACGCGCACCGGAGAGATGGCCAATTCGACAGGAAATTCCTCGCCTGAACGGCGGAGCGCCTGCACTTCGACCCGACGATTGAGAAAATGGGCTTCGCCGGTGGCCAAATACTGCCGCAGTCCTCCTTCATGACTGTCCCGGTCTTTTGGAGGAATGATCAATTCAGACAGACGCTGTCCCAGCGCCTCCTCGCGCGACCATCCGAAAATGGTGGATGCTTGTCCATTCCAATCCGTGACAATGCCCGCCGCGTCGACGGTGACCAGCGCATCCAGAGCGGTTTCCACGATCGCCCGGTTGCGTTCCTGGCTCTGAAGCAGCGCCGCCTCGGCCGCGCGCGCCCACGAGCTTTCCTGCTGAACCTGTTGATATTCCGCGCGCAGGTGAGAGGTGGACCAGAACAGCAGAAAGACCATGGGAATCCAGACAACCGCGCCCGTGATTCCCACCTTCCACAAAATCGAGGTGATCGGTTCGAGAATGGGATCGCGACCCATACGGACCAGCACATGCCAGCCGAGTCCCGGAAAGTCACCAAAACCTTTCGTGCGTGCGAAGCCTGTCACGACCGGACGCTCGCGATACACTTCTTCGACGAATCCTGCATCGCCGAACGGAGGAGCTTTCGACGCAAGCAGATCTGATAGCGGACGACCGAGAGGTGCCTTGTGCAGGAGATCCGAATCCACGAAGACGATTCCCTCGGACGTCACCATTTGGAATGCGACGGCTCCGGCGAACTCCTGTCGGGCTTCAAGCGAACGCACCGTCCTGGTGGTGACCTCTTCAAGCGTCGACATCGCCACGCGGCTCGTGACGACGCCTTGAAATGTTCCAGCCGCGTCCAAAATTGGCGCCGTGAACGCAATGGCCTCCGTCCCATTCTCCGGATCGTGCACCGCGACGTCGTCAACCTGGATGATCTTTGTTTCGCGCGCCCGCTCAAACCACGCGCTCCGGCTGAAGTCCCGGCCGCGAAATGAGGTATCCGTGGCCGCCACCATGGTGCCATCGCGATCCGTCACTCCCAACCACAGATAGACCGGCCGGTGCGTCCGCATCCAGCCAAGGTAGCTGGAAAGATACGTCGAGTCGGAATGCAAGGCGAATGCATGCGCCATCATCTGGGTGTCGCCATACCGTTCGAACAGTAGACGGTCGAGCTTGTCCGACACCTCCGCAGCGGCGATCCTCAACTCTTCGCCCGTCGAATAGACCAACCGCTGCTCCACGCTGCGGAGGAGAAACACGGCTGCCGCCACGGCGACGAGGTTCATCAGGATGATGAGTTGGGGCAGCCAACGGTAGCGTGAAGAGTCGAGCGGCTGTTGGAAATCTTGCTTACTCATGGCTTCGGGGTCTCGGAGCAAATAAAGCTCTGCTTGCGCGTGACAGGGTGATAGGCGTCTTTCGATTCGCGCAGCCCGGCCAGCCCTGAATCATCGAGGGTATTGATGTATTCGGCGCCTTCCGACAGCGCTTTGCGGCACGTGTCACGGAAGAGATATTGGGCTAAACCAGGGATGGTGCGGTCGGCGACTTCCAACAGCACGCACCAGGTTGTTTTGTCCAACCAATATCCGAACGTGTAGCCGCAGAGGCGACCGCGTTGGCGAACGACTGAGCCGACGAGGTTGAGATCCGTCGCATGCGACCAGGCGACTTCATGGGCTGAGCCCGCATCCTGAAGCAGGAACTCCGCGTAGGGATTGGAGCCTTTGGCGCGTTTCTGTCGTTTCCACTCCTCCAAAACCTGTCGGCAGTCCACGCGGTCGCGTGGATGGTAGGACTCGATGAGCACTCCTCCTTCACGCTCGACTCGATTACAGAGCGCCCGCTGAGACTTGTACCGGTCACCGGCCAACCGGGCTAACGCATGAGCTCGATAGAGATAATCCGGATCTTTCGGGACGAGCCTAAAGCCCATCGCTTCCAGCATCGGAGAGAGTTCAGGCGGTACGTTTTCCACGCGGCTGACCGCGCTGGACCCGTTCCAACGGTGCATGAGGGAAAATGCCTCGCGAAACGGCCGCTCGAGGGATCCCTTGGCCAGTGGCGGCAACGGCATGAACCAGCCGCTCGGCGATTGTACGAACAGACAGAGAGCGCCGCAGAGATCAATCCACCAGTATGGCAACAACGCATTCCACAGATAGTGGTACGGAGCCGAGTAGGCGGCGAGAGAGCCGTGGAAACCGGATTGCTCCATGGCGTCCGTCAGGCGTGACAGATCCTCCCAGAGGAGCCGTCGAAGCGGTTGTTCCCAACGGGCGATGACCGCCCCCGTCAGCGCTGGGAGCGAGGATAACTGCACCACATCTTCTTGAAAACGACCGATCAGTCTCGGATGCTGGGTGATCTGTTCCATGATGGCGGGTTGCTCCAGCATCCTCATCACGTGATCGGCGTGGCGGCGGATGGCGTCCGGGACTTGCACTTCCATGAACGGACATTTCTTGTCCCATCCGAGGACTATCTCATTATGAGCGGTGTTCCACATAAGCGCCAGGGGATAGAGTTGGCAATCAAGCGGTCGGTCGTCGTAGAGGCGGCAGGTACCGCTTTCGCTCTCAAACGCGGGGCAGTGAAATCCGTCTCCATTGGCATCGGGTACCAGGGCCACCTGGCTGCCGTGCCTGTCCGGGAACGCGGCGGCCGGTAGGCCGTGCTCGACCGCCCGATCGATCTCCTCACCCGAGAAATATGGCCGCAGCACGCTATCGGGATCCGGGAACCGGCAGCAAATGTCACAGCGGAAGCATGCGCTGCTCGGGACGAGCTGGGGAAGGATTTTGGGTACAGGGGTCACAAGCGAGGCCTTCTTCGCGATCAGCGGGGTCATGAGGAATTCCGCAGGGATGCCTCATTCTAGCACCATTCCCAAAACACTCAAATCCTTGACCCAAAATGCCCTGACTGGAATACTGGTCGTAGTATCGCTGCTCATTCATGCACGACAACGATGGCACTCCTCCCGATAGGACCACAATACGATCCGCAACTGTTGCTGAATTCGCAACCCGTGATCATCACGGTCATCGATCCTCTCACGCACAAAGTGATTTTTCAGAACCAGACCTCTCAAAACAAATTCGGCGACATTTCGAACCTCACCTGTCATGAAAAAATTGCGGGGTATGCGACGCCCTGTGCCTTCTGTAAGATGCCGGAAGCCGTCGAGAGCGGAAAACCGACGGCCAGTGAGGTCCCCCTTCCAAACGACGAATATCTCCTCGTCCAATGGGCGCAGGTCCAAACCTCCAACGGTCAGACGCATGTCGTGGAAACGATTACGGACATCACCGCAATCAAGCGTCAGCAGTCGGAAGCCGAAGGACTCGTCAAGAAGCTGTCCAACACCAACCGGGATCTCATGCAGGCCAACCAGCTGCTGCGCGACCAGTCCATCCGAGACAGTCTAACCGGCCTGTTCAATCACTCGCATTTTCAGGAGACGCTCGTCCAGCTCTGCGCCCTGGCGCTCCGTGCGATGCGTCCGCTGTCGCTCCTGTTCATCGACCTCGATAATTTCAAGCAGATCAACGATGCCTACGGGCATACGATGGGAGATCAGGTGCTTCGGGAACTCGGCTGGCTGCTGGATAGTCAACAGGCACCAGGGCGAGGCATGGCACGAGCCAGCGATTTTTCCGCCCGCTATGGCGGGGAAGAGTTCGCACTGATTCTGCCGGATACCTCCATGGAGGGAGCTCTCAGCGCTGCCGAACGCCTCCGCCACCGTGTGACGACATTGACGATGCTTCCCGAGTTAACAGCGCTCAACACTCATCTCACCTGCAGCATCGGTGTCGCGACCTTTCCCATTCACGCGTCCATTCCTTCCGATCTGATCGTTGCCGCAGACCGCGCCTTGTATATGGCGAAGACTGCCGGCAAGAATTGCGTACGCATGGCCTTACCAGCAAACCCCTGTCCCTCCGTCGTTGCGCCTCTTGTAGGTTCCTAGGGGGCGTGTTACGATTCTTTTATCCGATGTATCTCGTATGAACGCGTCCCCTGTCTGATTTGGCTACCTCCGACCTGCTGACCCGCTATTCCAGCATCCGTGACGCACTGATCGAGGCGGGGCTTTTCACGCCTCAACTTGACGCCTCCGTTGAGAAATCTCGACAGGAAACCGGTCACACGTCGTGGCGCATCGGCTTGAGTCCGTTGCCGCTTTCGGCTGACCATCTGGCGTTTTTTCAGGAATTAGGCACACAGCTCTTACGCTTTTACCGCGCGCTGAACCACCTCTATCTAGAGAGCGCGCGAGGCACTCAGCCGTCGTGGGTCGCGTCATGGCTCGATCAAGGCAAACCGGATGCCTTGGTGACCTACAGCCGGATGAAGCGGTTCCGTGCCGAACTGCCCGGAATCATCCGGCCGGACATCATCCCGACACAGGACGGCATGGTCATCACCGAACTGGACTCCGTCCCAGGGGGCATGGGCTTAACCGCCTGCATGTCCCAGCTCTATGGCCGCCCTTCTACGTCCCCGTCCACACTTCACCCTCATCCTTCTCAACTCGTCGGCGGCCCTGACGGCATGATCGAGGGGTTCGCTGCGATGCTGCGGGCTCAGTTGGCTCAGTCTCACGGATTAGTTGTGATCGTGGTTTCTGATGAGGCGAAGGACTACCGCCCGGAGATGACGTGGATGGCCAGGGAATTGACCGCCCGCGGGCTCGAAACGCATTGCATCGATCCCCGGCAAGTCCGATTCACTGAAGAAGGGTTGCGGCTCGTGGAAGCGGGCGACCGTCCGATCGGCCTGATCTATCGGTTCTACGAGCTCTTCGACCTGCCCAACATTCCCAAGAGCGAGTTGATTCAATACGCGGCGAAAAAGGGCTTAGTCTCGGTGACACCTCCGTATAAGCCGGCGCTGGAGGAGAAATCCGCTTTCGCGCTGCTCCACCATCCGGTGCTGGCCCCCTATTGGCGGACCGAGTTGGGCGAGGAACTGTTTGTGCACTTAACGACTATCATGCCGCGGACCTGGGTGTTGGATCCTGCGCCAGTACCGCCCACAGCTGTGATCCCTGGTCTCACGATCGGCGGCCGGGCCGTGACGAATTGGAGCGATCTTTCCGCCGCGACACAAAAGCAGAGGCATTTTGTCCTCAAGCCATCCGGATTTTCCGAACTGGCCTGGGGCAGCCGCGGGGTCTCGGTTGGCCACGACCTCCCGCAGCACGAGTGGACCGCCGCCATCGAAGCGGCACTCGCGGCGTTTCCGCGCACTCCGTATGTCCTGCAAGAATTTCATAAAGGCCGGCAATACCAGGTTGACTATTTCGATGCTCTTAGTGGAGAGATCCGGACGATGGCGGGACGAGCAAGACTGTCGCCCTATTATTTTGTGACTGGCGAAACAGCGGAGCTGGCTGGTATTCTGGCCACCGTCTGTCCTGCGGACAAAAAGGTCATCCATGGCATGAAAGATGCGGTTATGGTGCCCTGTGCGATCACGGAAGAGCCGATCAATCCTCATTCCTAAGCCTCTATGTCGATGACCCTTTATCATGTTCACTGGTGCCCGGAATGCGAGGTCGTGCGCCAAAAACTGGCCGAACTGCGACTGTCCTACAAGGACGTCGTCGTCCCGGACCTTCGGCCGCAACGCAAGGAAGTATTTGCCGTATCGGGGCAGTATTACGTTCCCGTCCTCCAAGACGGCGACGTCGTCTTGAGCGAGACGGACGCCATTCTCGCCCACTTGGAGAGCAAGGCCGAAGCCGGTCGTCAAGCGAACGGGTAAGCGTCGGGCGACCGGAACTCGTGGCCGCAATCAAGGAGCATCCATGGAGGAGTGGAGACGCATTCTCGCCGAGAGCATCGTGAAGCCCAAGGACCTGGCCGACCGCTTTGGGCTGGACGAGCAGGAGATTGAAGCCATCGTCGGTCCTTATCCGATGCGGATCACGCCGACGGTGCTTGGCACTATCAAGGAGGTGGGGGATGCGATCTGGAAGCAGGTCATTCCGGATTCCGTCGAGTTGGCGGATATCGATGCCGAAGACGATCCGCTCGAAGAAGACCTGATGAGCCCGGTGCCTCACTTGGTTCACCGCTACCCCGATCGCGTCCTTCTTATGGTCACCAATCAATGCCCGATCTATTGCCGCTTTTGCACTCGCAAGCGTCTGGTGGGCAAACCGGGATTTCTCAAAAAGGGTGAACTGGACCGCGCCATCGCCTATCTACGCGACCATAAGGAGGTCCGTGATGTGATTCTCTCGGGCGGGGACCCCCTACTCCTCCCGGACCATCTCCTCGAGCGGATTTTGAAGGCGTTGAGAACCATTCCGCACCTGGAATTGATCCGGCTCGGCTCACGAGTGCCGGGTACCCTGCCGGAACGCATCACTCCGAAGTTGTGCGAGATTGTCAAGCAATACCACCCCATTTATATGAATCTGCATTTCAACCATCCGGACGAACTGACTCCGGAGGTGAAGGCGGCGTGCGGCATGCTCGCGGATGCGGGCATTCCCTTGGGCGCACAAACGGTGCTTCTCAAAGGCGTCAACGACGATCCCGACATTATGAAGCGGCTCGTCCACCAACTCTTGCTGGCCCGCGTGAAACCGTACTATCTCTATCAAGCGGACCTCACCAAGGGCACCAACCACTTTCGCACGAGCATCGAGACGGGACTGAACATCGTCAAAGCGCTGCAGGGTCACACGAGCGGGATGGCCGTGCCGCATTTTGTCATTGACGCGCCAGGAGGCGGCGGGAAAATTCCCCTGCTTCCTGGAGATTACGTCGTGCACATGGATGAAGATGGAGCGGTCTTGCGCAACTACGAGGACAAGACCTTCCATTATCCACAGCCAAAACTGGGGAACGGCTCTTTCGAGAACGGGGGGTACCGGCGAGAACTGCCGATGGTCGGAGCGCGAACGTACGCCGAGGATACATTAGCCGCGGACAGCTATCCGGACCGCGACAGCTACGCCTCATGGGGCAATAGCTGCGGCGGAGATGCGGACGACCTGTGACCACACCAACCCGGCAAGGCATTCTCCCCTACCAACACATCACACGACTCATCCCCAGCGGCATCATTACGGCACCCGCGGCAATTGAAGACCGACAGATCCAACCGGCGAGCCTCGACCTGCGACTCGGAAAGAAAGCCTATCGGTTGATCAGCAGTTTCCTGCCGGAGCTTTCGGCCATCTCCAGCCGCCTCGATGTCATGGACTTTTATCAGTCCGACCTCGTGATGTACGAGATGGATCTGACCGGAGGGGCGATTCTCGAGAAAGGTCACGTCTATCTGGTCCCGCTGTTAGAGTCGCTGCGTCTTCCGTCGACCATTCGGGCGAGAGCCAACCCCAAGAGCACGACGGGACGATTGGACGTGTTCACCCGCATCGTGACGGATCTGAACGCCGGGTTCGATGAGATCCGGGCCGGCTACAAAGGACCATTGTTTCTCGAAGTGGTGCCACGCTCCTTCGCCATCAAGGTGAAAACCGGTCAATCGCTCAATCAGATCAGGTTCGTTCGTGGCGAAGCGGAAGCCTCGGACGCGACGCTGCAACGCCTGCACCGCCAGGAACCCCTGCTGTATCACAACCTGTCGGATCGCAAGCCGCTGCGCACCAAGGAGTTTCGCACCGATCGCGGACTCTTCCTTCGCATCGATCTGAAGGGCGAAGACCGCGCCGGGAGTACGGTCATCGGCTACCGTGCGAAGAAAAACAGCCACGTGATCGACCTCTCAAAGGTCGGGTATTACGCCGCGGCCGATTTTTGGGAACCCTTGTACCGGCATCGCCAGGACAGTCTGCTGCTCGAGCCGGAGGAATTTTACATCCTCGCCTCCAAAGAACGGATCCGCGTGCCGCCCGACTATGCCGCTGAAATGGTGGCCTATGAGGCGGCCTGCGGAGAACTCCGCACCCATTACGCCGGCTTCTTTGATCCGGGCTTCGGTTATGGAGCGGATGGCGAGATCAAAGGCACCCAAGTCGTGCTCGAGGTGCGTCCCCATGACGTGCCGTTCCTCATCCACGACGGGCAAACTTTTTTCAAGGTCGTATATGATAGGATGCTCGACGTGCCTAATCGGCTGTACGGCGTCGGTCTCGGCTCTTCCTATCAGCAGCAAGCCCTGACCCTCAGCAAGCATTTCAAAGCATGACAGATCGTTGAATCGACTTTCCGGAGACAAGGCTCAACTGACCTTCTGGTAACACCGATGGCGCCGACCGATCTGCCTCCTCCTCAGGATCCTTCCCAACGCTCGTCTGCAAAATCCACTCAGCCGGAGGGCCAGGACTCGGGCAGCGATCATCAGATGCGCGTCATTGGCCTGATGGTCGGCACCGCGCTGATGTTCATTGGATTTCTCAATGTGTTTCTCTCGATCAGCGGCGGTTTCGAGATCAATGTCGTCCCTTTCCTGATCTATTTCGGCGGCCTTGCTATCTGGGCCAATGCCGCCATCGAGATGCCTGCAGTCCGTTATGGTGTCATGACGGGCGCCATCGGGCTGGCGTTGGGATTTTTCCATTATGGCGAAGTCTTGTTCTGGCATAAGCAGGTGGTCTTCTGGGCGACGGTGGTGATCGTCATGTACTTCATGTTCAACGAACCGAAGAAGTCGGGGTAAGGTATTCGCCAGCCAGCAGCGCCGCGCGGTTCGCCCCTCCCCGTGACGTTCACGGTGATCATTCCCACGCTGAACGAAGCCGGCGTCATTGACATGACGCTCCTCCTCACCGCCCGGCTCGGCTTTCACGACATCATTGTTGTCGATGGCGGCAGCACAGACGACACGAAGGCGTTGGTCGAATCCGCGGCCGCACGTACCGGAAAATCGGTGTCCATTCGGCTCCTCTCGTCTGAGGCGGGCCGTGCCAGGCAACTGAATGTGGGGGCAGCCGCATGCACCGCAGACGTACTCCTGTTCCTCCATGCGGACACTCATCTGCCAGCGGCGGCCAGACACCTGATGGAACAGGCGTTAGGTGATCCCGCCATCCTCGGCGGCCGCTTTGATGTCCGCTTCGACCGTCCATCGATGTGGGGGAAGGTGGTCAGTACATTGATGAACGTACGGTCCCGGATCAGTCGTATTTCGACCGGCGACCAAGCGATCTTTGTCCGTCGCGCGATCTTCGATCGTCTGGGAGGATTTTCCGACATCCCGATCATGGAAGACATCGACTTCACCACTCGGCTCAAACGGGCCGGCGAGATTGCAGCGATCCGCGAACCGGTCACCACGTCCTTCCGGCGTTGGGAGCAACAGGGCCCCTTGCGCACGATCCTCTTGATGTGGGGCTTGCGATTCCTGTATTGGATCGGCGTCGGTCCGCACCGGCTCGCACAGTTTTATTCCGCGGTGCGCTAAATCTGAGATCTGAAATTTGAGGTGTGCGATCTGGGATCCGTAAACGGAAATGGATCATCATCCTAGAAAAGATACAGCCGACGCGGCGATCCAACAGCGAGAAGGGGCGCTCGTCATCTTTGCCAAGGCGCCGATTCCAGGCCAGGTCAAGACGCGCCTGTGCCCTCCGCTCACGCCCGACGAAGCGGCGACCATGCACGGGAGCTTTGTCCTCGATACGTTGGAACGCACGAAGGCAGCGGTGTCGAAATTCCGTCTGCCTATCGATCGCTATCTGGCCTGCGCGCCGTCGTCAGCGTTGGCTTTTTTCAGGATCATGGAGGAGCGCCAGGCCGTTCGGTTGCTCGATCAGGAAGGGGACGATTTGGGTGCCCGCATGGATGGAGTGTTTCACACACTGTTTTCCCGCGGCTACGGCCGAGTCGTCATCGCCGGCACTGACGTGCCCTCCCTGCCTCTCGAGACGTACCACCAAGCCGTTCAACTGTTGGACCGATACGACGTCGTCCTGGGTCCCGCTCTCGACGGCGGCTATTACTTAATCGGGCTCAAGAAGGTGGCGCCGCCGCTCTTTCGCGATATCCCATGGTCCACCGATCGTGTCCTGGCCCTCACCAACGAGAAAGCCGCGATGCTAGGTCTCAGCGTCGGCGTCCTGCCTGAATGGCGCGATGTCGACACGATCGATGATTTGAATATACTGATCGACGCAAGCCAGCTTGACGGCAGGAAACCAAAACAGGAACAATCATTTTCGGCGAGAACAGCCGGCACATTGCAGCTGCTCGCCACACGACTGCGTGCGCGCACAGAGAGGAAGTCATGAGTACGAACGTCGCGCTGATCACCGGAGGGGCCAAAGGAATCGGACGCGGAATTGCGCTCGACCTGGCCGCGAAGCACTGGAAGGTCGCCTTCTGCTACCGAACCAGTGAGGCCGACGCCAAGGCCACGGCCGCTGCCATCGTCGAGCGGGGCGGCCAGGCATTGCCCATACGCTGTGACGTGTCGGATCCGGTTGCAGCCAAGCAATTCGTTGGCCGTGTCGAACAGGAATGGGGTCAGATCGACGCCTTGATCAACGGCGCCGGGCCGTATCATCGGGTGAACCTGTTTGACGAAACGGTGGCGGGGTGGAAGGAGATGTTCGATGGGAATCTGCACCCGATTTTCTACCTGGCTCAGGCCGCGACGCCAGGAATGAAAGCGCGGCGGTCGGGCCGGATCATTAATTTTGGTATGGCCAATGCCGATCAGATGATCTCTCAACCCGACGTGACCGCTCATTACATCGCCAAAGCCGGCGTCTTGATCCTGACCCGCACCCTGGCCAAATTGCTCGCCCCTCACGGCATTACGGTCAATACGATCTCTCCGGGATTCATCGATTCAGGCAGCGCGCCGCCTGGCGAACTGGCCGCCATGACCAAGCGCATTCCCGCCGGCTACATCGGAACGGTGGAAGACACCGTCGCCGCTGTGCGCTATCTGTTGAGTCCTGAAGCTCGCTACGTGAACGGCGCCAACATCCAAATCAGCGGCGCATGGGGAATATAGGGGAGGAGAGTGGTGGGGATAAAGCAAACCCAAATCACACAGGAGACAAGCACTATGAAATCGGAGCTGGAACGGCAGACGCATCGCCGATTCGTGCAGGCGTTGCAACACGAGCACCTCACCTGCACCAAGAACGAATGCGGCGGTCCCATGACCGTGACCGACATGACGCCGCACCATGGGCGCGTCAAAACGTACGAGGCCGTGTGCGAACGTTGCCACAACAGGGAACACATCGCCGGGAGCGAACAGACATCGCCATCGTGGGATGTCGCATCAATTACGATGATGGCCGAGGTGCATCTGCTTCATGACCAGCCGACCTGCCCGTTTGACGATACCCCAATCACGTTTATTTCCATGCCGAACCCCCGTCGCAAAGCGCGCTATCGGTTGTTGTGCTACTACTGCGGCCGCCATACCGAAATGAATTGGCCGCCCCCGGAAGCCAAACGGTGACAGGCCCGCCACGGCCAATCCTGTCTGGACGATGGTGCTCGTTCGTCATTGTGTGCTTCAGTCTTCTTGCTTCCGATGGACCGTCGCGCGCGGCCCATGCGTTCACGTCCGAATCGCCGACAGCACTTCTTCTCGAAGCCAGAGGCATCGCCACATCCATCGACGATCGCGCTGAACGCTCGGCGGCGCTCGATCCTATTGTCGTCGCACAGATCGCGATTGTCCCACCAGCAGCCCGAGAAACACTGAAGGCCTTTCCAAAGCTCCCGAACAAGCTCAATTACCTCACCGCGCTCGCCCAAGCGTATGCCGCAACCGGCAACGTGGCTGAAACGGAACGGCTATATGCCGAAATCGTCGTCGAAGACCAATCTTCACGGCCTGGCAAACTTGCGGCGGCCAACGCATTGGGACAAGTCTCCATTGCCTATGCGAACACAGGCAATCTCGATGAAGCCTTTCGCACTCTTGAACGCCTCAAGGAACGCACAAAACAGGAGTCCTTTGGCATCGTGGGCATCGTCACGGCTAAGTTAGCTGAGGCGCAAGCGAGACGGGGCGATGTGACAGGGGCTGTGAAAACCGCACTGAGCATTACCGGAGACAATCCGTATCCCTTGATGACCATCATCGGGGATCGAGTACGACATGGCAAGGCCCAAGAGGCCCAAGGCATCATGGCCAGCCTCGATGATGGAGCTCAGCGTTACGCGCAATGGGGCGTCATGCAGGCACAGATTGAACAAGGTCGCCTCATCGAGGCGCAGGTGACCGCCTCGGCGATCAAACCAGGGCACGCCAAGGCGAGCGCGTTACTGGAGCTGGCGACCTACCATCGTGAACATGGGGGACAGCCGCTGGCCTTGACGCTCTTACAGGAAGCCGAAGCCTCAGCACGCTCGACCGTCAACGATTGGACGCGAGCGGATATTCTTTGGCACATCGCGGCCGAAACGGCCATGGCCGGCGACGCCGCTCACGCCATCTCTCTTGCGACATCCATCGAAAAAGACGGACATCGCGGCTCTGCCATTCTCGACATTGCCAAGGCTCAGGCGAAACGGGGCAAGTTCGCGGAGGCGTTCAACACCGCCGGTCTGTTGAAGCAGACGCCTCCAACAAGTGTCCTGGCGATCTCGCCGTACAATATGGCTATCTCCGAGATCCTTGTGGAAATGGTGAAGGTTGGCAAGGGCACAGAGGCAAGGGACACTGCTGCCAGATTTCAAGATGCCGATATTAGACGCGTATGGCTTTACAGCGAGATCGCCGTGGCCTATGCCGAATTGGGGAACCTTAAAGAGGCGAGGGCCGCCCTCGCTCTGGCTGAAACGGAAGCTCAACGCAGCGCAAGAAGGAAAGAACTCCGACAGCTCGATGACAAACTGCGCTTCGGCCATAGTCCAGCCGACCAAACCCGATTTCAAGAGTTATGGAGGGTGGAGGGCGACATTCAACGCGGGCTTGAGGCCATCGCCAGAGCGCTTGCCAGGAAAGGCGATCTCAGCGGCGCAATGGCCGTCGTTGATGAATTGAATCAACCCGCACGGCGGCTTCACTTGATCAAGGATGTCAGTATGCTGCATATGCAGGCAGGGCGCGAGGACCGCACCCTACGCTGGGCTCGCAACTTATCCCGTCCCTCCGAAAGGGTGTTTGCTCTGGTGGGGATCGCCACTGGGCTATCACACCTCACGGACAAACGAAAAGTGAAGCCTGCGCCCTCACACAAGCAGGCGCCTCTCTCGCCGTAATCACTGAGAGCGAGCCCGGCGTAGCTAGGTGCCCCTCGGCGGAAGCGACGACGCTTGCTGTCTATTTTCCGAAGGCCTTTTTCAGCAGGGGCTCAATCTCCCCTTTTGCCGCCATCGGATCCAGGATATCAGTATCCCCGTAGAAGGTGCCGTCAATAAACACCTTGGGGAGCGTGGGCCAGTTGGTCATTTTGTTGAGGGCTTCCCGCTTGGCCGGCTGCGACAACACATCGATCACCTCATAGGGGTAGCCGTATTTGTCGAAGAACTGCATCGTTTCTCGGGTAAATCCACACATCGGCATCTGCTTCGTGCCCTTGCCATAGACCAGAATCTTGTGGGTTTTGACTTCCTTTTGAATTTCTTCTTCAATGGGATCTGCCATCGTCGGCCTCCTTCCAAGAACCAGTCATCGGCTCTCAGCCATCAATTGTGCTGTTCGTCTTTGGTCTTCGCCGTCAACTCCAGGGCGTGGATGCGCCCGTCCTTCATCGGTGCGTCAAGTGCCTGATAGATCAAGCGATGCCGGTCAAGCAGGTTCTGGCCTCGAAAAGCGTCCGAGATGATCGTCACTTTCAAATGATCCATCGTGCCGGTCTTGTCGATCATGGTCACAACCGCGTCCGGCATGGTGCGTCTAATGTAGTCCGTCAGCGTATCTTGGGTAATCAAAGGGCCTCCCCGCCGTTGCATCGCCTCGACGATCGAGGTGCGTCAGCATCTGCTTCAGGCAGGATACCGTAGGCGCTTTCGGAAAGGCAATTCCGCTCTTCTACAGCCGCGACGCCCATCGGTCTCAATTGGATTCAGCGTTGGATCGAATGTGATTCCTTTGCACAGGTTGTCTCATTCACAAGATGCGGGCTGCTTCGGCCTTCGAAACACCCAAAATTGAAGGACTATTCGGTCATCCCCCCTATCACCAGTCTTCATGGTACGAAAGTTGTTGTATGGGTCAGAGCATTGAAGAGAACAAGGAGGCCGCCATGAACACTCTAGTGACACTGACCGCAACCACGGTGCTGCTGAGTTCGCTGTTCTTGTTGCGTCGCATCTGGTGAGGCTGACTGATGATGCAGCGCTTCATTCAACCTGGTGGTGCATTTGAGCCTTGGTGGTGGATTCCAACCGTCCCGGCCGAACACGTAGAGTACCAATCGCCGGTAAGTACAGGAAAGAATGGACAATGCCACAAACGGCTCAGAAGGCACATCGCTTGCTCTCTTCCACGGCAAACAAGGCCATGCCGGAACACATACACTGTTCACCATCCAACAAGGAGGACATCATGGGAGAGTTTACATCGGGATTTTTCATGGGTGATCAAACCACGAATGGGCGAGTGTTGGTCGTCGACGACGAAGCGGACGTCCGCAAGGTGGTTCGCATGACGTTGCAGAAGGCCGGATACGACGTCCTTGAAGCCGAGAACGGCGAGAAGGCGATCGAGACGATCAATTCGGGAGAGAACAGACTCCTCCTCGACATCCTGATCTGCGACATTCGCATGCCGAAGATCAACGGGGTGGAAGCTATCGCATACTTCCGGGCCAACTATCCGAGAGTGCCGGTCATCGTGCTGACCGGGTTCCCCGATGCGGATATGGCGACGTCCATGCTCCGCCAGGGCGTGGTGGATTACCTGGTCAAGCCAGTGGAAGGCGAGAAGCTTCGGGAGTCGGTCGCTCGAGCCATGGAGCAGAGAGAGCTCGCGCATCTCTAAACTTCTCTCCGCTGGTATGATGCTGGGGAGGGCCGTGATCCCTCCCCTCCATCCAGGGAGTCATGCCGTGCAGCCTCTGACGGACAGAGCGGTGGTGTCGAAGCTCGCGCAAACCAAGGTGGCGATCCTCGGGGCCGGACGAGGAGGGACCGCGCTCCTCGATCTTCTTCACTTAATTCCCTCGATCGAAATCATCGGAATCTCCGATCGAGATCCAGCGGCGCCAGGACTCACGCGGGCGAAAAACCTCCGTATCCCTGTCGCTCACCGGGTGGAAGATCTCGTGTACAACCATGGCGTGAACCTGATCATGGATGTCACTGGAGATCCTGAGGTGGAACGGTTCGTCCAGATCCACAAGCGCCCCGAGACCGAGGTGCTGAGCGGATCGACCGCTCGCCTCCTGTGGGAACTGGTCCGTCATGAAGCGAATCTTCAGACGGAGCTCTTTCACGCGGAAAAATTGGCGGGGATCGGCTCGTTTGCCGCGGGCGTTGCGCACGACATCAACAATCCGCTCCAGTTGATCATGGGGTTGGCCGAAAACCTCGCAGAGGAAACGGACCTGAAAACCGTCCGCGCTCAGGCGCAAGAAATCGTCGAAGCCGTGCGCCGAACCAGCGCCATCTGCCGGGATCTGACGCAATATGCCAGAAAGAGCTCGGCTCGCGATGAGACGATGGTGTGCTTGAACAACCGGCTTGACGAAGCACTGAAGATCGCCCGTTATGCGGTCAGTTTTCACGATATCAGCGTGCGGAGAGAGTATGAGGAGGGCGCCGCCGCGCGGGGGAACCCGGACGAAATCCTCCACATTCTGGTCAATCTCATTACCAATGCGGTGCAAGCCATGGAACAGGGCGGAGGGACGCTCACGCTGACGACGGACCACTTCTCCGACGGCGTCACGCTGCGGATCTCCGATACCGGATGCGGAATCGAACCAGCGGTCCAGGATCAAATCTTTGAACCATTCTTCACCACGAAAGAGCCTGGCAAGGGCACGGGGTTGGGACTGTACAACGTCAAGACCATCCTGACCAAAATGCGTGGAACGATCGACGTGGAGAGCCGCGTCGACCACGGCACGGCCTTTACCATCACCTTCCCGTCCGCATTAGAGGGTTCGACGTGACGCCGTCATCTCGGCCGCCTTCCCGTGCCACGCGAGGATGGAGGCTCCAGACCAAACTGATCGTCTCGATGCTCCTGGTCGGAGTGGTGCCTCTGCTCGTCGGCCTCGGCATGGCCTTCTGGCAAGGATCGAAAGAAATACACGAAGTCAGTGGAGAGAGCTTCAAAGCGCTGGCCACGGAGGCCGCCAGAAAACTCGACCTCCTCGTTGGGGAGGAGATTGCACGGACTTCAAGAATCGCCGCGGACCCTGTGATGATTCGTGAGCTGGAGCGCCGCCGCGATCTCACTCTCGCGGCCGGCGACAAACCGTCACCGAGCCTGGAGGAATTTCAGCGTAAATGGGAGTCCAAAGACCCGGCCACCGTGAGAGCCATCACGGACAATCCATTGGCCGGCCTCCTGCGGGAATACTACACCGGCGCCCGAAGCGAGCCGGACGAGCTCATCCCGCAGGTGGTCCGAGGCGCCACACGGATGCTCTTTGTGACGGACATCCAGGGGCATGTCGTCGCCGCGTTGACGGACAAACCGCATTTTGACAACAGTCGTTTCGTCTGGTGGAAAGGGAGCTACAACAGGGGCATCGGCCAACTCTATATCGAGGACGTCTATTTCGACGAGCAGGCCGGCACCTATGCCTTTTCCATCAGTCTCCCCATCATGGATAGTCTCCGCTATGAGGCGGTCGGCGTCATCCATCGGATCATCGACGCCAAGGAATTCTTTTCGCCCTCCACCCAGCCGATCCGCTTTGGTAAGACCGGCCACGTGATGCTGATCGATCATCGAGGAATTGTCGTGAGCTGTCCGATCCTCCCCACCGGGGTGCGGCTGTCCGATGCCTCGCTCATCCCGTTGGTGACTCCTCTCGAACCGGGGTGGACCAACGCGCCGAGCGACGGCCACGGAGGGAGTTCCTCATCGATCATCGGATTCTCCCCGCTGCCGGAGACCAGCCGAAATACCAATGGATCTCTCGAAGCCGGCTCGTGGCATACGTTTGTCTGGCAATCGTCGGATGAGCTCTTCGGGCCGATCAAGCATCTGTTCACATGGATGACCGTGTTTGGCTCCATCGCCGTAGGATTGCTGGCCACACTGGGCTATCTCGCGGCCACGCGGATCGTCACGCCGGTTCGGCAACTGCAGCAGGCCGCCCAATCCATTGGACGCGGGGAGTTGCGGCAAACCATTGAGATTAAGACCGGCGATGAGCTGGAAGCACTCGCGGAAGAGTTCAACCGCATGAACCGGCAGTTGGAAGCCGCGTTTGCAGGTCTGACCGATCAAGTGACCTTGAAGACCCAGGAAGTCCAGTATTTGCAGCGATCCACCGATGAGATTCTTGATGCCGTGCCAACGCCCATTTTGATCGTGGACGACCAGGAACAGGTGCAGTACGTCAATCGGACGGCTCGGGATGTATTCGGGTTCTCCGAGACTCCTGGACAGTTATTCGATGCGCTGCCGGTGGATGCTTCGCACCAACAGCAACTGCGTCAGGAACTGTGGGCTCACCACAAGCGGGACGCCGTCTTGGTACCGGCCGCGGAACGGGCCAACAGTGCGGATGAGGTCAGAGATCCGCTCGTTCCGCGCCGGATGTCACATACACGGCAGGCCGAGCTGCAGCTGGGCACGCATCTGTATCGGTACGAGTGGTTTCGCGTCACCGGTCGGCCGGGAGAGTCCGATCGCATCGGGCTCGTCCTCCGAGACACGACAGACGAAAGCCGCATGCAGGAGAAACTGGTGGAGGCGGAGAAGTCGGGAAGTCTGGGCGTTCTCACGGCAGGCATCGGCCACGAATTGAACAATCCCTTGTTCGGCATCCTGGGCCTTGGGGAAGCGCTTCAAGACAACTGTGATCCGGCGCGCGTCAAATCCTACGCCCAGGACATCGTCCAGCACGGGAAGCGGATGGCGACCATCATCAGGGACTTTACGGGCATCGCGGCGCGTGAAGTCTCCGATCAGCGACAAATGGTGCACCTCGAACGCGAAATGGACGATGCGCTCGCCGCGATCACGTCCGGGGTGGACATCTCGGAATTGACGGTCGAGCGACACTACGTGGGCGATACGGTGGTCTCGGCCCTCCCCGATCAACTTCAGCAGGCTTTCATGAACCTGTTGTTGAATGCCGTTCAAGCCATGAAGTGGAAAGGGACGCTGCGGCTTGCCACGGCCGTTGTCGAGGGAACCGTCGTCGCCACCATCGCCGACTCTGGTCCGGGTATTCCCAAGTCGCATCTTTCGAAGATCTTCGACCCCTTCTTCACGACCAAAGGTCAGGGGGAAGGCTCCGGTCTCGGATTGACCGTCGCGCGCCGCATCATTAGAAAGTTCGGCGGCGATATTCGTTTGGAGAGCGTGGAAGGGGCTGGCACGTCCTGCCTGGTCACGCTACCGCTCCTCGCCTCCAACTCGTCTTCAAAGGAGTCCCCATGGACCGCTTCCGAGTCACCCATATTTCCGCAGGCCTCACGTTCGTCGTAATTGCACTGTGGTGGGTTGCCGCGGCGTATCCGGCCAAAGAGGAATCAAGAGCGGCTGGAATTTCTCCGGAAAGGGTCGCAGGCTTCGTCCACGCCGTCCTGCAAGCACACAGGACGATCTATACGACCCAGATCGTCAATCGCCTCCAGGAAAAAGGCGTCGTCAAGGCCGTCGAGCATTGGGAACAGGAGAACGCGTTACCACTTCCCGCCCAATTCCTGCAGCATTCCGGGCGACTGGTCGCTGAAAGCGGTCAAGGCATCCGGTACCGGCTCATCGGACTCTCACCGATCTATCAACGCAACGCACCCGCGACGGATTTTGAACGCAAGGCACTGGAAGCGCTGAACCGCGCGCCGGAGGCGCCGATCACGGGAATCGTGACAAGCGGACGCAAACAGTACTTCCAGGCGATCTATCCTGATCGCGCCGTGTCTGCCGCCTGCATCAGCTGTCACAACACTCACCCCCTGAGCCCCAAACGGGACTTCAAATTGAACGATGTCATGGGAGGCATCGCAATTACGATACCCATGGAGTGACGACGACTAGGAGGCAATAGGCGGCGAAGCGTCGGGCCGGACGGACGGCATGTCAGCAGCGTGATATTCCTCGCGATAGAGTCGCAGCGCGGTCTCTAAAGGGACCAGTTCTCCTTGACGAACAGATAGAACATCTCTGAGCGGCTGGACTAAACGATGCGGGCGCGATGATCAAAGGCATGCTGGTGACTGTGATCACCTCACGTCAGGGACCTGTATTCGCGAGAGCCGCGCGTGGACGGAAGTCCACTACGCGTTGGAATCCTTTTCGACCACGACGACGTGCTTGCCACGGTGCGAAGCCAGTTCGCGAACCGTGCCCGCCAGTTTAGGCAGTTCGTCCGCCCAAGCGGCGACGCCCATGTCGGTCGTGCCTTGCAACTTAGCGCCTTCTTCCATCATGAGCACCGGCGTATGGACTTCGCCGATGAGCTCGGCGGTCTTCAGCAGGTGCACCCGCTCGACCGCCGTGACTGTGGCCTTGATGCGGCCGCTGCTCACGACGGTGCCTGCCGCGACAATACCCTGGACAAGCCCATCTTCGCCGACGATGACCTGCCCCTTCGTGTGAATTTCACCTTCGAGACGACCGTCGATCCGGACCGTGCCTTCGACCCGAATCTCGCCCTTGAGATGCACGCCCTTGGCCAACAGCGTGATATTGTCGTCGCCGCTAAATCCGTTTTTCTTCATGCGGAGCCTCCCCCTAGCATCGGCGCCAGCTTACACCATTTCATGCCGGACCACCTAGGAGTTTGTTGAAAGCCGGATCAGGAAAATCCGAACGAGTGTCGAAGCCGTTCCCAGAGACCGCCGCCGTGCACTTCACAGTAGACGGTCGGCTCTGTGCCCTCGATAAACACTTCGTCGACGCGTTCGGGACATTGTGACGTCGCCAATTGACCTGTTTTGGGATCAATGGCACGGGCGACGACGCCGGCGGGTGGGGAAAACGGAACCGCCTGCTCGGGCAACATGCGCCTGGCGATGTCCATCCAAATCGGCAGCGCCGCTTGCGAGCCCGTCAAGCGTATCGCCCGCTCATCGTCGAACCCGACCCACACGCCGATCACGAGATCGGAGGTATACCCGACGAACCAGGCATCGCGATACCCATCGGTCGTGCCGGTCTTGCCTGCGATGGCTCCGGTCAGACCCAACACCTTCGCTTTTGCCGCCGTTCCACGGCGCACGACGCCCTCAAGAAGGGAGGTGACCAGATACGCCGCTTGTGGAGACACCGCCTGCCGGCGTTCTGGAGTCGCTGCCCAAAGGGTCATGCCCTCTCGGTCCGATGCCGTCCGCAGACTCGTCGGACGGACAAAAATTCCTCCATTGGCCATGGTGCCATAGGCGGTCACCATGTCGAGCAACGAAACCGCCGGGCTGCCTAATGCGAGCGAGAGGTCATTGGTCATCACCGCCGTCACACCAAGTTGGCGGATGACATCGAGGATGGGCTGAGTGCCAACGGCTTTGGCCACGCGAACCGCCGGCACGTTGAGAGATTGCTCCAACGCGTTGCGCAGCGTGACGTTTCCTCGAAACTGCTTGTCATAATTTTGAGGCGACCAGCTGCCGTTTTCTGATTCGAACGTGACCGGTTCATCGGCCAAGAGGCTGGCCGGAGTCATGGAGGGTTGCATGCCGCTCCGACTCGCCTCAAATGCCGCCAGGTATACGAACGGCTTGAACAGCGACCCTGCCTGCCGATGCGCCTGAACCGCCCGATTGAACTGACTGACGCGGTAATCCCGTCCTCCGACCAGCGCCACGATCGCCCCTGTCGACGGATCCAACGCCACGACCGCGCCTTGCAGCGGCAGCTCTGATCCTTTTAATGCCGGATAGGCCCGCTCGAGCCTGGCCAGTCCTTGTTCCAAGCCTTCCGTCGCCGACTGCTGCAGGAGCGAATCGAGCGTGCTGTCAATGCGCAGGCCTTCCGGTAACGGCGTCCCAACGGCCTCCTCGACTTGCCGGAGGACGGTATCGACGAAATAGGGCGCCTCGGCCAACGCATCGTCGGGCGGAACCACCCGAACCGGTTCGTTCACCGCGTTTTTCCACTCCTCCTCAGTAACCTTGCCTTGGTCGCGTAACACACGAAGCACGACATCACGACGCTGTTGGGCCAGCTCGCGGTGTTTCGTGGGCGCGAAGGTGTTCGGACCTTTGATGAGTCCCGCGATCATGGCGATCTCGCCTGTGGTCAGTTCGTCCAAGCTCTTGCCGAAGTATCGATGAGCCGCCTCCCCCACCCCGTAGATCGAGACAAACCCCGCTTGGCCGAGATAAATTTCATTGAGATACGACTCTAGGATCTCGGGCTTCCTGTATTTCGACTCCAACACGATCGCGGCCAGCGCTTCCTTCACTTTCCGAATGAATGTCCGAGCCGGTGAATAGAAGAGATTTTTTGCCAATTGTTGGGTGATCGTGCTGCCGCCCTGAACGACCCCGCCCTTCGTCAGATTCCGCCACACCGCCCGCCCCACCGCCACGGGGTCGATACCAACATGCGAAAAAAACCGCCGGTCCTCCACCGCCAAGATTGCCTCCACCAACCGGTCAGGTATTCGAGCCAGTGGAATCCATTCCCTGACCTGGCGCGAGGCGCCACGCAAGCCGCTAATCAGTTCAGGCTCGAGAAAGACCGGAAAAATCGGCGTGCGGTCCGGCTCCGAGAGCACTTGCGTCACGAGGCCTTCCTGCAGGTCAAGCGTGACGACGTTGGCCTTCACAAAGGCCTCAGGCTGCGCGTGCAGAAAGATCGTGAGGGCCTCAGGGGTGAGGTGATAATCGCCCGCCGACGCGACCATGTCACTCACCGGCCGATAGCCCAATCGCTGCAACCGCTCTGGCAGGCGTGTCGTCTTCAGCGAAAGACCCGTTTTCAATTGGAAGGGAGCCGTGTACAGCCGCAGAGGCGGATGATCTTCGCTCCGTGGCAGTTCGAGAAAGGTGGCCAGGTAGGCTCCGTAGGCCAAAAGTCCCGCCAGGATCAGCAAGAAACTCGCAGCGAGCAGCCACAGGGATCGGAAAACCCAGGGGGAACGCAGGAAGCGATGAAGCAGCGGCATTTTCTTCAGCATACGACAGCGCACGCGAGAAAGCGATCACGCCGAGGAATTACGACCGTGGTGTGGCACTGGGCTCTGACAGGTACGAACCGATGATCATGCCGAGAGCCGCCGCCGCGAGGCCTGCCAGTTGTGGGGGCACGACGGCCTGCTCGGCGCTGAGGCATTCTGCTCCAAGCCAGGTCGCCAACCCCGCGGCAATCGCACACAGCGCGCCCTGTATCGTGGCCCGTTTCCAAAAGAGACCGGCAAACAGCGGGACAAACGCCGCCACGAGCGTCACTTTGTAGGTATTGACCACCAACCGATAAATGCTGGAATCGGAGGTCAGCGCAATCGCCAGGACGACAGCGGCAAAGCCAACCAGCACCATCCGCATCGTGGTCAGCAGTCCCTTTTCGTCCATCTGCGGGATTGCGCCACGGATGACGTTTTCGCTGAGGAGGACTGACGGCGCGAGCAAGGTCGCGCTGGAACAACTCATCACGGCCGAGAGCACCGCGCCGAAAAACATCACCTGCGCGAGCAACGGAGTATGTTCGACGATCAAGGTCGGCAAGACCAGCTGAGCGTCACGTTCAAGCAAAGATCCAAATTTCACAGGATCGATCATCAGGGCCGAATACGCGATGAACATCGGCACGAAACAGAAGACGAAATACAGCGCAGCGCCCAAGAGTGAACCGCGGACGGCCGTTTGTTCGTCCTTAGCGCTGGTGATGCGCTGAAAGACGTCTTGCTGTGGAATGGACCCCAGCATCATGGTCACGCCGGCGCCGACAAAAGGAATCCAGGCCTTCAGCGACGGAGGAGGGAAGAACTCGAGCCTTCCCGCGGCTCTCGCATGGCTGATCACTGCGCCGACGCCGCCCGTCGCATCGCTCAACACGCTGGCGATATACAGGAGTCCGCCGACGATGACCGAAAGCTGGACGAAATCGAGGATCGCCACGGAAAACATGCCGCCGAACGTCGTATAGGTCAGGACAATCATGGCGCCGATCATCATCCCGACTGATTGACTCACCGCCCCCTGCGTGACGACGTTCAAGACCAGCCCGAGCACTTTGAACTGTGCCGCGACCCATCCCAGATACGATGCGACAATGCACAGTGTGCACAACACTTCCACACGGCGGTCGTAGCGGAGCCGGTAATAGTCGCCCACCGTCCAAAGATTGAGTCGGTAGAATCGCGGCGCGAAGAACAGTCCGGCAAGGACGAGACAAAGACTCGATCCGAACGGATCGGCGACCACGCCGCGCAGGCCTTCTTTGGCAAAGGTCGCCGAAATCCCCATCACCGCTTCGGCGCCGAACCATGTCGCGAACACCGTCGCCATGACAATGGGAACCGGAAGACTCCGTCCGGCCACCGCGAAATCCTTGGCGCTATGCACGCGTGTCGCCGCAAGCAGGCCGACGCCGACAGAGATCAGCAGATAGAGGATGACGAAGGTCAGAACCATTCAGGAGTCGACGTGTGGACTGAGGCTGGAAGCGCAGTGTACCGTTGCACGGGCGAACGCGCAACCAGCAAATAATTGTCTTGAGCCCGCCAGCTCCAATGGCTTACTGTACGAATGGGGCACGGAGTCGCCCTTTCGATCTCTTAAGCAGAAAGGATGTTTGCATGCGCATCGCGATAATCTTCATGATGATCGTCGTGCTGAGCGGTACGTCGACGGGAACCGCCGGCGCGGCCGATCCCTCCACCGACGATCAGAAAACCATGTATGCCCTTGGCTTGATCATCAGCCAATCCCTCGCGCCGTTTGCGCTCACTGAGTCCGAGCTGGATTTCGTGAGAGCCGGCATGACCGACGGCGTCCTCAAGAAGACCCCGAAGGTAGACCTTCAGACCTATGGGCCCAAGGTCAATCAGGTTCAGCAAACGCGGGCGGCAGCACAGGCTGACGTTGAGAAGAAGGCCGGGACGGCATTCCTCACCAAGGCGGCGGCCGAGCCTGGCGCGAAGAAAACCGATTCCGGCGCCATCGTGACCAGCATTAAAGAGGGCAAGGGCGAGCAGCCAAAAGCCACCGATACCGTCAAGGTGCATTACCACGGTACCCTCATCGACGGCACCGTGTTTGACAGTTCCGTCAAACGTGGCGAGCCGGCCACCTTCCCGCTGAATCAGGTCATCAAGTGTTGGACGGAAGGCCTGCAGCTCATGAAGGTCGGCGGGAAGAGCAAACTGGTGTGCCCGTCGGCTATTGCCTATGGCGATCGCGGCTCACCACCGACGATCAAGCCTGGTGCGACGTTAGTGTTCGAAGTGGAGCTGCTCGAGATCGCGAAAAAGTAACCTGGCCGCCTCGGGGCCGGCCCTGTTCATGGGCGCCGGCCCCTCTCATACCTTTGACCTGAAATCGCCATTCCATCCGGCGCGCGCTGAAAGCATTACCAGTGCCATGCACAAGCAGGCACCCGTTAAGGCTGCGATCATGTCCTTCTGGGCATCCCATTCGTCTCCTTGCGTCCCGAGATAGGCAGCGCCCAACTCCGGGCTCACGATCTGGGCGACGACCGCCTCCACAATTTCGAAGAACCCACTTTGAGCGAGCATGCCGCTGACGGGAAGATAGTACGACCAAAGGCCCCGCACGCCGGCCAGCCGGATCAAGATCTCGCGCAAGGGATAGACAAGCAGCAACCCGTAGGCGAAGTGGACCAACCGATCGAACGGATTACGCGAGAGCCCGAACACCTCCTGCAACCAAAAGCCGAACGGGACTTCCGCGTAGGTATAGTGTGCACCGACCGCGTGGAGGCTGAGGAAGACCGTCATCAGGAGATACGACGGCGTCGAGAATTGAAACCGGCGGTAGGTAGCGACAAGTGTGACGACAGCGGCGAGCGCCAGAAGATTTTCGAGCAGCCAATCCTGCCGATCGCGCGGCGCAATGGCGAGCACGGTCCAGAGCAGACCGTACCACGCCAACAGCCCCAAGAGCAGCTTGGTCCTCTTCACAACCAATCCCGATGGCGCTCAGCGCGGCGAATGGGCGACCGAGCGTGAGAATCGAGGACGAGGTCTCCGATACAGGAGCAGCAGTCCCACGCACAGCAGTGCCCCGTACAGTGCGGCGGCCATGTCTTTTTGCGCATCCCACACGTCTCCCTGAGACCCCAAATAGGTGATGCCGAGCTCCGGATGGACCATGCGGGCCACCCACGATTCGATGATTTCCCAGAGACCGCTGAGGCCAAGGACTGTCATGACAGGAAGATAGTAGAGGAGCCAACCGCGAAGCGGCACGGTCAGCCGGAACAATTCCTCGATGGGATAGGTCAGAAGAAAGCCGAAACAAAAGTGGACGATGCGATCGTACTCATTCCGCCCGAGCGGCACCGCATACTCCAGCCACGCTCCCGCAGGAACCCCCGCGTAAGTGTATCGTACACCGATCGTATGCAGGCTCAGGAACATCGTGATCAAGACGTAGGAGGCAGGTGACAGAGGCAAGTACCGATGCGTACCCACGAGTACAAGCACCAAGAGACCCGGAAGGATGCTGGAAAGCATCCAGAACTGTCTGTCGGCCGGCTCATACGCGGTCCAGAGAGAAAGCACAACGTACCAGAGCAGGAGTCCCGCCAGAAGCCGCTTATTGTGTGTGACCACCGTTCCTCCCGGATTGACCGGACGGTACAGCACCCTGGCAATCTCTGGTGATCACTGTACCGTCAGATTCTGTGGGATGCAACGGGCCGAGAAGATCTCAGATTTCAAATCTCAAATGGAGAGAGCCAGTCTGGCTCCAACACCATGCTCCCTGAGATCTGAAAGTTGCGATATTGGGATTGCTTACAAATGGTGGGTGAGCGCGTAACGGATCAGCGCGGATGTCGTCTTTAACTGCAGTTTCGATAACAGTCGCATGCGGTAGGTGCTGACCGTCTTGACGCTCAGATCGAGCGCCACCGCGATTTCTGTCACTGACTTTCCTCCTCCGATCATCGACAGCACTTGTAATTCGCGGTCCGAGAGCAGGGTATGCAACGGCTTTCCGGCTGCGTGAAGCGGCATCGCTTCCAACCGCTCGGCGAGCGTCGGGGTGACGTATTGACGGCCCGCAAGAACGGTCTTGATCGCGGTCGCCAATTCCTGGGGAGCAGTATCCTTCGTCACATACGCGGAGGCTCCGCTCTTCAGCGCCCTGACGGCATACTGCTCCTCGGGGTGGAAACTGAGTACGACAACCGGCAGCGCCGTGCTAAGCGTTTTCAATTTCTTGAGTACATCGAGACCGTTCGTATCGGGAAGATTGATATCGAGAACCACGAGATCCCACGACGCCTCTTGGGCTTTCGCCAACGCTTCTTGACCGGTCCCTACCTCGGTGACCTCAAGTTGCGCAAATGCATCGGCCAGCATCTGTTTGAGTCCGACTCGGACGATCGCATGATCGTCGACGAGAAGAATTTTCAGCATTGCGCCTTGAGGACTCGGTGATTCGATCGGAGATTGCGAAGGATGGGCAGATTGGTTCGACAGCATCGGGCGTAATGTGCCAGCCACGATCGGGAGCGTTTCGGCCGACACTGTAGCGAAATCCGACGGGAAATGGAACATAATAATTTACGCGTAGGACTCGTCCTACAAGTTTTTTGTTAAGGCAGAAGGTTGAAAACGAGCGCGTTTAACGGTGCTCTTTGGCGAGTGACGCATTCTCATGTTTCATGGGCAGCGATAAGGTCACCGCTGTCCCCGTGTCCGGTGCACTCACGATTTTCACGGCGCCGCCAACGAGTTTGACACGCTCGTGCAAACCGCGCAGGCCGAATGAGTGACCTTCCTTCCATTGTTCCGGGCGCAACCCTCGACCGTCATCACGAATCATCAACACCAGTTGATCATGCTCGACCGTGAGGCCTATCTCCGCCTTTGACGCGTGCGCATGCCGCATGACGTTGGTGAGTAATTCCTGAGCGCCGCGAAACACGGTGGTTGCCAGTGCCACTTCCACCGGCGCGTCCCGGAGGGACGGATTGATGGTGAATTCGCAAGGGAGCCCTGTGCGTTCCTGGAACGATGTGGCGAGCCACTCCAAGGCGGCGACAAGCCCCAAGTCGTCGAGCACGCCCGGCCGCAATGAGGCTGCCGTGGCACGCACAGATTGAATCAAGCCGTCGATGGCTTGGGACATACCGATGGCTTTCGACTTCATCGCGGCAACCCCGGTGCCTTTGATCGACCGGGACAATTCCTTCGTCAACCAGGCGACATCAAATTTCAGGCCGGTCAGCGCCTGGCCGAATTCGTCGTGGAGTTCCCGCGCCAGCCGCTTGCGTTCGATTTCTTCGGCTTCAGTCAATCGTCGCGTCAGGTCCCTGAGTTGCTCGTAGGTCTCTTTCAATGCCCGTTCAGCCTGCTTACGCTCGCTGATGTCGCGGAGAAACGCGCTGAAAACCTTGCGGCCTTCGATGGCCAGGGCGGTGACGGACAATTCAATCGGGAACTCCCGTCCGTCTTTGTGCAGAGCGGAAAGCTCCACCCGTCGGTTGAGAATGGGACCATGGCCGGAGGACAGGAACCGCTGCAAGCCGGTGGTATGCGCCTCGCGATAGCGCTGCGGCAGGATCGTCTCACTCAGCAATCGCCCGCCGATTTCCTGTTCTCGATAGCCGAACATCGACTCCGCCTGCGAATTCCAGCCGGTGATGATTCCCCGTTCGTCCATCGTCACCACTGCATCCAAGGCGGATTCAACGATGGCGCGTGTCCGCAGTTCACTGGCCTGTAAAGCATCCACGGCCTCCTTGCGCGCGATCGAGGCTGCCAGGCCATTGCAGACCGATTCGATGGTTTGACGCATGGGTTCCGAAATGATGTCGCGGCTGAACAGACCGAGGACGCCGAAGACCTGGTTTTCCACCATCAACGCAAAGCCTGCGAACGACCGGAGACCGTGCTCGCGCATCCAAGCCTTGTTGGGCAACCGATCGTCGCTGAGGATGTCATTGGTGAAGAGCGAGCCATCGCCTTGGGCAATGCGGCCGATTTTCAGCGCGCCCAACGGCACACGGCGGTATTCTCCGTTCAGATTGGTTGAGAGACCGGAACTGGCGTGCAGATGAAGGCACATGGTCCGGTCACGACACCAGGACGCCTTGTGGCATTCGGCGCAAAGATCACCAGGCTTGAGCAGCCACACACGCGTGAAGGCCGCCCCGAGATGCTCCACCGCCGCATCCGTACAACGCTGCAGCAAGCTGTCGAGCGGCTCCTCGTGATTTAAGATCAGGCTGACTTCAGCGGCGAATGCCGCGCACTTCGCCCGCTCCTTCAACGCCTCTTCCGCCACCTTCCGGGCCGTGATGTCGCGAGTGATGGCTTCCACGCCAACCACGCGGCCCTCCACAAGGCGCAGCCGGACGTGCTGACCGAACCACATCTCTTCTCCGCCCTTGGTCATGGCGGGAAATTCATAGTACGTGCTGGGGATCTGCGCCAGCAGTTGCTCCCTATAGAACTGCTGAGCCTTCGGACGGACATCCTCACGGATCAACTCGAGGTAATGCTTGCCCAGCAGTTCCGGCTCTTCATACCCCATCATGGCGCAGGCCGCGGCATTGACGAAGGTGAACCGGCCGTCAGGACCGGCGGTATAAATAATGTCGGTGGCTTGCGACACGAGTGAGCTGTACCGCGCCTCACTTTCCCGTAAAGCCGCTTCCGTGCGCTTCCTGGCGGTAATGTCGATCTCGATGCCGGCCATACGGACTGGCGTCCCCTGCTCGTCGCGTTCGATCACTCGTCCGCGATTCAGAATCCATGTCCACTCGTTTGCCTTGGTGCGGACGCGCATCTCGGCTTCAAATTCGGGGGTTTGCCCCGCGAGACAGGCCTTCAGATTCCACTCGACCAAGGACTGATCGTCCGGATGAAGGCCGTCCATACAGGACGAGATATGGGGCACCGGTTCCAGCGCGCCGAATCCCCGCAACTGTGCCCAACGCTCATTGAACGAAAACGCTCCCGTCCCGAAATTCCAATCCCAGGAGGCGAGCCCTGCGCCGTGAAAGGCCATCTCCAAACGCTCTTGACTGGCTTGGAGCGCAGCGGTGCGTTCGTCCACTCGGCGCTCGAGCTCATGGCGAATCCGCTCCAACTCTTCCTCGGTGTTTTTGCGGTCGGTAATGTCGTCGGCAATGCCGGCGATGCGCCACACGGCTCCCGCACTGTCGTGGATGGGAAACGCCCGATCCCGAATCCACCGCATCGACCCGTCGGGCCTCACGATGCGGTATTCTTCGTCGTAGGTCCCTGCCATCTGTTTGGTCAACGCAGCTTGCAGGACCCGTTCGCGGTCCTCCGCATGTATCGCCTCGAGCCAGGATCGCGGGAGGCGATACAAGCTTTCGCAGGATCGTCCCCAAATCGACTCGTAGGCAGGACTGATGTAGAGGACCTCGTTTTTGAGCGTGTCGCTCAGCCAGAACACTTCTTGGATATGCTCAGTCACCTCCCGGAATCGCTCCTCGCTTTCGCGCAGCGCTGTCTCGATCCTCTTCCGGTCCGTGAGATCTACCGCAACGCCCCCGAGCAGGTCGAGATGGCCTGCTTCGTCGATGATCGGGAATTTGCTCACGAGACGTTCGTGCATACCGTCTGCGTAGGGGGCTGTTTCGACCGTCAACACGGCCTTATGAGTCTTCATCACTCGCGCATCGTTGGCTTCGAACTGCATGGCCGTGGAGGCCGGCAGCACGTCATGATCCGCTTTGTACCGCCATTGTTCGAAGTCCACGCCGAACGCCTTGGTAAAGGCTTCGTTGAGATACAGGTACCGCCCCTGCACATCCTTGATCCATGCCAGCGCCGGCAGATTATTCATAAAGGCGGCAAATAACCTGTCACTCTGCCGGCGCGCCTGATCGGCCTCATTGACCGAACGGGCGATCCACCCCAACAGGCCGGCGATCGTGACGGTGGCTCCCGTCGCAAAGATTGCGACGCCCATTGCGGCGCCATAAAAACCTCGCCGTTCGCCATACAACCGGATCCAGCCGAGGATGGGAAGGACGATCAGCACCACGGGCAGCAATCTTCTGAGCATGTACCCGCCCAGATGATCGCTGGTCAGGACTCCCATGATCCCGTTCCCAGGATGCAGAGCCAGGGTGCCGGCGCAAACAAGCAATAGCGTGAGCGCAGTGTGGAGGGCCATCGGCGTATATTGTCCTGCGCCGTACAGAAATTGCTCACGGTAGAGATAGCCAAGAAACGCCATGAACGCCAGTAGCATGGCACCCAACGTACAGCCGTCCGACAGCGCCTCATGACGAGCAACCGCACCGACCTTAAGAAGAAGAGCGACGCCGAGAAGGAGAAAGCAGATGGCCGTGTTGATGCCCATGCGGCCGGGGATCCACGGGCCAACGGTCTCAAGCGGCTCATGAAATAGCCATTGATCGATTCCGAAGAAGTTCAGTCCCAGCAGGTACTCAAGGCCAGTTGTCAGACCCACGCCAGCGGCAACGGCAGCGGATCCAGCGGCCGCGAGCCGAAGAATCCTCGATCCTGGCTTAAGAGAGGCACTCAACAATGCGATGCCGATCAGCATGAAGGCCACCGCGGTATTCGGCATCATGGGAATCAAGCCGGGAACAAGACTCTTGAGGTCGGAGCGGGCGACAGCCCAGCCATAGAGGACAAGGCTACCCACTTCAAGCGACAGAAGGCCTGCCAGTGGAGAGAGCGGGTGGACAAAACGCGAACGAAGTGCCGTCAAGAGAGTCACAGCCACTCCGCAGTAGGGGGTGGCGAAGAATGAAAGGAATGGGCGAAGATGTCAAGCCAGACACAGGCTTACATAACCGTCGATTCCTCGTCGATTTCGGCGGCAGGAAACGACTATTTCATGCCAGGGCACACGCATGCCACCCCAAACCAAGGAGCCAATCATGAAATACCTTTGCCTTGTCTACGTCGAAGAGCACGTGCTCAACGGGTTGCCGAAGCCCGAGCGGCAATCACTCTCCGACGAATCCATGGCCTTCTGTAATGACCTGCAGCAAAAGGGACAGCTCATTGCCGCATCGCCTCTCCATCCGGTTGAAACTGCCACGACCGTCAGAGTCCGGGCTGGAAAAACCGCGACGACCGACGGCCCATTTGCTGAAACCAAAGAGCAGCTCGGCGGATTTCTCGCCATCGACGTCCGAGACCTGAACGACGCGATCCGAATCGCCGCTCATTTCCCCGCCGCCCGCATTGGAAGCATTGAAGTACGGCCGATGAAGGAACTCGGCTGCGCCGAATGACGCCCGGGAAGGAGTTGCTTGGCAGCTCGGGGTGGGGGGTGAGATCGGCCAAACGCCTGATCCGACAGGCGGTGGGCGGGAGGGTGAGAATCCAGCAATGACACAGACTGGCGATGACGCGCGAGCCCAGGTTGACGAGGCATACCGGACGGAATCCCGCCGGGTCCTGGCCACCTTGATCCGACTCCTCCGCGATTTCGACCTCGCCGAGGAAGCGCTGCACGAGGCCTTCGCCGCCGCCTTGGTACAGTGGCCTCGTGAAGGCGTGCCCGTGAATGCCCGTGCGTGGCTCGTATCGGCCGGGCGGTTCAAAGCCATCGATGCCATGAGGCGACGCGCGCGCTACGACGAGACGCTGGGTGCATTTGCCAAGGAGATGGATGTCGCTGCCGAGGAGCCTCTCGAGCCCGAGGGCCACGACATTGACGACGACCGCTTACGGCTGATCTTTACCTGTTGCCATCCGGCGCTCGCTCCGGAAGCCCAGATCGCCATGACCTTGCGGGAAGTCTGCGGCCTGACGACCGAGGAAATCGCCCGCGCGTTTCTCACGAAGCCTGCGACCATCGCCCAACGGATCGTACGCGCGAAATCCAAGATTCGCGACGCGCGCATCCCCTATGAAGTTCCCGTTTCCTCGGACCTGCCGGCGCGGCTGGATGCGGTACTGCGGGTCATTTATCTCGTCTTCAACGAAGGATATTCAGCGTCTTCGGGCGAATCCCTGACGCGCGCCGAGCTCTCGGGTGAAGCGATCCGTCTCGGCCGCCTGCTGCTGAACCTGCTGCCAGACCCGGAAACGACCGGCTTGCTTGCGCTGATGCTGTTGCAGGAATCGCGGCGGGCCGCGCGCACGTCGCCGGACGGAGACCTCATTCTCCTGGAAGATCAGGACCGCTCGCTGTGGGATCGCCGTCAGATCGCCGAAGGGGTCGCCTTGGTCGAGCAGGCGCTGTCCTCAGGGCGCTTCGGAGCCTATACCCTCCAGGCAGGAATCGCCGCAGTCCATGCCGAAGCGCCTGACTCGGCCAACACGGATTGGGCTCAGATCGTCGGACTCTATGATGTGCTGCTGCGCGTAAACTCGTCGGCAGTGGTGGAGTTGAATCGGGCCGTTGCGGTGGCCATGCGTGACGGTCCCCTCGCAGGGCTTCATCTCATCGAAGCCATTCTGCATCGCGGCGAACTGACGGAGTACCACTTGGCCCATTCGGCCCGCGCCGAACTCTGTCGTCGATTGGGACGAACTCAAGAGGCCCGCCAAGCCTACGAACGGGCGCTCGCCCTCACTCGCCAGGAGCCGGAACGACGGTTTCTGGAGCGACGGCTCAGCACACTCGGGGGTTGAACAGCCGTGCGAGCCGGTCAATTCGCCGAGATAATTCGCAGACTCCGCCCATCCGAAAGTCCTGAAATATTCGTGGCTTGTCACACATCAGACTCCCTGTCGATTTCGGCCACCAGAGACGACTATGTTATGTGAGCACACACAATCCGATCCTACGCAGGATTCTGGCCAATGAAGGGGCTCTGATGAAATATATGTTGCTCGTGTATCACGATGAACAGCACTTTGCTGCGCTCGGGGAGGCCACGCATGCCGCGATGCTGGAGGAGTCCATCCGGCTAGCTCATGAGATCACCTCAGGGACACAGTACCTCGCGGCGCCGTTACAACCGACATCCACGGCGACATGCGTCCGTGTCCGAGACAGCAAACCCATGGTGACCGACGGTCCCTATGCGGAAACGCACGAACAACTGGCGGGCTACTTTCTCATCGACGCAAAGAACCTCGATGTGGCCATCAGCATCGCCGCAAGGGTGCCGGGCGCCCGTATCGGGACGATCGAGATTCGTCCGATCAGAGACGTCCGCGGCTTACCGACAGCGTCGTAACGGGAAGGACACATCGTTGGAAGGGTCCGTAATGACCGCAGCGTTTCAGAAGGCCTATGAGGGATGATCACGCAAGAGGCACACTCATGAACTCAAAACACATGCTCTGGGTCTCATATATCATGAGCACACTTCCGGTGTTGATGCTGCTGTTCAGCGGCATCATGAAACTGATCAAGCCGCCGTCGGTGATGGAAGGATTCGCGCACCTTGGGTATGACGAGAGTGTGGCGCTTGGTCTTGGCGTCGTCGAGCTGCTTGCGACACTCCTCTACATCATCCCTCGCACTTCTGTGCTTGGGGCTATTCTGTTGACCGGCTACTTGGGCGGGGCGACGGCGACTCATCTGCGTATCGGCGAGCCATTCCAGATGGCCATTCTGCTCGGGGTGTTTGTGTGGGGCGGACTGTATCTCCGGGATGAGCGGCTACGCCTGCTCATCCCGCTCCGGACATCATAGTGCCTCCCCCTAGGTGTTGTGCCAGGTGCGGAAGCGGGATCTGATTTGTTTCACTGGACAGTCTGTCGATTTTTCCAAGAACGTTCGACGAAGAAAACAGAGACGAGTTTTGATCGTATCGAGCCGAGACAAAGGAGGAGCTTGTATGCGTTTCATGATTATCGTCAAAGCCAGCAAAGACTCGGAAGCGGGCGTCATGCCCAGCGGGAAACTCCTGTCCGAAATGGGAAAATTCAACGAAGAATTGGCCAACGCGGGTGTCTTGCTGGCCGCCGACGGTTTACATCCCACGTCGAAAGGGGCGCGCGTCAAGTTTTCCGGGAACAAGCGCACGGTCGTCGACGGGCCGTTCACGGAAACAAAGGATGTGATCGCTGGCTTTTGGCTCTGGAAGGTGAAGTCAAAAGAAGAGGCCATCGAATGGGTGAAGCGCTGTCCGAATCCACACAACGAAGATAGCGAGATCGAGATCCGGCAGGTGTTCGAAGCCGAAGATTTCGGCGAAGAGTTTACTCCGGAGCTTCGAGCGCAGGAAGAGCGGGTTCGGACGCAGGCTGCGAAAATACAATAGAGCACCCCCGCTGTGCGGGGAAAGGAGGAAGCGATGCAACTACAACCCTATCTGTTCTTTGAAGGCCGTTGTGAGGAAGCGGCTCAGTTTTACGAGAAGGCGGTCGGCGCAAAGGTCGGCAGACTCATCCGCTTCAAGGATAGTCCAGATCCGAGCCTCTGCGGCTCCGCGGACTCAAATAAGGTGATGCACATGACCATGCAAATCGGCGATCAGACGATCATGGCATCAGACGGGCAGTGTCAGGGCACGCAGACGTACCAAGGGTTTGCCCTCTCACTCACCGTGAAGAGCGAAGTCGAGGCCGACCGGCGGTTCAATGCATTGGCTGAGGGCGGGCAAGTGAGCCAACCGTTAATGAAGACGTTTTTTTCGCCCCGCTTCGGCATGGTGACCGATCGTTTTGGAGTGTCCTGGATGATTCATGCGACTCCCTAATGTGCCACGTGTCTTCACGAGGAGACGTGCTTTCCGATCGACAACTGGCTGCCCGCTTTGGAAGCCAGAGGGCAGCCAATATCCTAGAAGGAGGTCATGATGCGTTTGACAATCGGTGCACTCACTTGTCTGTGTCTTATTCTCTCGGTATCCGCCGTGCCGGCAAAAGAAAAGAAGCACGATAAACACATGGATCAACAGGCGATGATGGAGCTCTGGAAGCAGATGGCCGTGCCCGGCGAGCCGCACAAATTGTTTGCATCCCTCGCGGGCAGCTGGACCACCACGACCAAGGAGTGGATGGAACCGGGCAAGCCGCCGACGGAAGCCACCGGCACGGCCGAAATGAAGATGCTGCTCGACGGACGTTTCCTCTATCAGGAATACAACGGCCAGATGATGGGCCAACCATTTTCTGGGATCGGCATCGATGCCTACGACAACATGACGAAGAAATACCGGACGATCTGGATGGATTCGATGGGCACCGGCTTCTTTATCATGGAAGGAACGGCAAGCGCCGATGGGAAGACCATCACGCTCCACGGCTCGCACCCGGAGCCGAACGGAGGCAAGATGACGCATCGTGCCGTCTGGAAGATCGTGGACAACAACAGCCAGACGTTCGACATGTACGGAGCGCACAAGGGCGATAAAGAAACAAAGATGATGGAAATCGTCTATACCCGGAAGCCGTAACCCTCCGGCGCTTGTCGTTGGGCCGGGCCCATGCCGGCCCAACATTGACCCTGCGCGCACGAACGTGTTTGACTACCCGCCCACACTTAAGCAAACGGAGGCACCTATGGCACGCGCGATGAGCCTGATGGTCTTGGCCATTCTCTTGGTCGTGACCAGCGGTTGCAGTTACCTGTTCTATCCACGCGCAGGGGACTACGCCGCGCAAGCAAAGGGCGCCACCGGCGTCGACACCATGATCAATCTGACGACGATGATGGAAGCGACCGCCGCCAAGGCGAAGGGCGGGAAAGGCAAGGATGCCGCGTTCGACGATTACCACAACCAATTGCATGCCCTCCTTGATTCCTACTGCGAAGTCACCAAAGAACAGCAAAAAACACCGGCGTATGATCTTGCCGTGACCCATAAAAAGGAGTTGATCACCATTTTCAAACGCCTCTGGAAATTCAAAGACGATCAGCCGCAACGCGATCAGCATCTCGACCTCTCGATTGCAGAGCTGAAAGAATTGCGCGAGACGTTGCAGACCATCAAGTAACGGTGGCGGCATCCGGGAGGCGACCATGGGGACCAACTTCGGGCATATCGAACTGATCACTCAGAACCTCGACAAGGCGAAAGACTTCTACCAGAAACTGTTCGGCTGGAAAGTCCGCGACCTGCCGGATATGCCCTATTCGCTCTTCAATGAGCAGCTCTCCCCGACGGGAGGCATGATGAAGAGTCCCGACGCGGGATCGGAATCGTTCTGGATTCCCTACATTGTGACGGATGACATCACCGGTGTGACCGAGAAAGCCCGAAGCCTCGGCGCGACCATTCATCGAGAAGTCATGGTCGCCGGTCAATACGGGTGGTTGAGCATCATCAATGATCCGACGGGGGCCACGTTCGGGCTGTGGCAACCGAAAATGGAACCGAAACCGGCGAGAAAAAAGTCTGTGGCCAGACGCGTCAAGAACAGACCGAAGCGGCGGCGACGCTGAGGGGACCACACACGACGATCTCTGAAGGAGGCGACCAGATGGCTCGAGCAACGATGACCAGCACACCAGCGGCCACCAAGGGGGCCATGACCCTCTTAATAGCCACGCGAAAAGGCGCGTTCACACTGCGTAGCGACGCGTCTCGACGGACATGGAAACTGTCTGCGCCGATGTTTCTCGGTCACATCGTGCACCATATGGTGCTGGACCCGCGCGATCGACGCACCATGCTGATGGCCGTCAGCACCGGCCATCTGGGACCGACAATCTACCGGTCAACGGATGGCGGAAAAACCTGGAAGGAGTCCTCGACGCCACCGGCCTTCCGAAAGGTGCATGAAGGCGAATCTGGCCGAACAGTGAATCATGTCTTTTGGTTGACCCCCTGCCATGCGAACGAACCGGATTCGTGGTACGCCGGCACCTCGCCCCAGGGTCTGTTCCGCTCCGATAATGGTGGTGTCACCTGGGCCGCCTTCTCTTCTATCAATGAAGACCCGCAGTACCTTGAGTGGATGGGCACTGTGCAGGACGGCACGCCCGACGGTCCCAAGCTGCATTCCATCATCGTCGACCCGCGCAATCCCAAGCACCTCTATTTTGCGATGTCCGGCGGCGGGGTTCACGAATCGGTGGACGGAGGCAAAACCTTTCTCCCGTTGATCAAAGGACTTGAGGTCGTCGAAGGGTTTGACCCCGCCACGGTAACGTTTCATGATCCACACTGTGTCCGATTGTGCCCCAGTAATCCTGATCGGTTGTATCAGCAGAACCATTGCGGAATCTATCGTCTCGATCGTCCGTCCAACCAATGGGTGCGCATCGGCAAGCATATGCCCAAGGCGATCGGCGACATCGGCTTTCCGATGGTGGTCCATCCCCGCAATGCGGATGTCGCCTGGGTGTTCCCGATGGACGGCTCGACCGTGTGGCCACGGGTCAGTCTCGGAGGAAAACCCGCCGCGTATGTGACGCGAAATGCTGGAAACACCTGGTCTCGCCTTGATAAGGGCTTTCCCAAGGCTGACGCCTGGTGGACGGTGAAACGCCAGGCGATGACCCGTGACGCCCATGACCCGGTCGGGCTCTATCTCGGAACAACCAGTGGCGAAATTTGGGCGAGCCGCACGGAAGGGCAGAGCTGGGTATGCATTGCCCGTCACTTGCCGGAAATTTATTCCGTGGAAGCCGCCATGTTGGCGCGATGAGAATCCATATCCCGAGTGCACTGCGGGCGTATACGAAACAGCAAAGCGAAGTGGAGGTCGAAGGATCGACGCTTGGAGAGGTGTTGTCCGAGCTGGACGTGCGCTACCCCGGCTTTCGTTTTCGCATCGTGACCGAACAGGACAGGATCAGACCGCATATCAGAATTTTCGTCAACGACGAACAGGCCCAAGAACTGTTGACTCCATTAAATCGGGAAGCCCGAGTGTACATTGTCTGCGCCTTGAGCGGAGGCTGACGCAATCGAATCCATACCATGACGAAACAAGATTCGCAGCAGATCATCGAAGATCAACGCCAAGACTGGAACCGCGTCGCCGGTGCCTGGGAGAAGTGGGACCGCCTCTTCGAGGAGCAAGCTGGCTATCTCAATCACCGGTTGGTCGCCGATGCCCGACTTCGGCAGGGCCACGCGGTACTCGATGTGGGGTCCGGGACCGGCTATCCGGCGATTCTTGCGGCGCAGACCGTGGGAGCTTCGGGCTCGGTGACCGGGATCGACCTCGCAGGTGACATGTTGGCGGTCGCTCAACGAAAGGCGAAGCGGCTCGGCCTTTTGAACGTGACATTCCGTACTGGCGACGCGACGACCTTGCCGTTTGAAACGGCGTCCTTCGATGCAGTCATCAGCCGCTTTTGCTTGATGTTCCTCCCCGATGTTCCCAAAGCCTCCACGGAAATTGCGCGAGTGTTGAAGCCGAACCGATGGTTCGCCGTCATGGTCTGGACATCCCCAGAACGGAATCCTCGGATTGGTCTGTCGATGGCGGCGATGAAGCAGGTGTTCGATCTGCCTCCACCCGACCCGACGGCCCCCGGTATCTTTCGTCTTGCCAAACCCGGTGAATTGGCCGGCATGCTTCAGGAGGCTGGGCTCGTCGACATCACTGAGCAGGAGTTTCTTGCTGAATGGTCTTACGAGTCGCCCGAGCACTACTACTCCACGATGATGGAGATCGCCGCGCCGGTCCAAAATCTAATGGCGGGGTGTTCCGACTCGCAGCGGCAAGAGGTGAAGCGGCTTATTCTCGAAGCGGCCTCGGCGTATCGTCAGGGCGACCGGATCACCTTTCCTATTGCCGTACGTGTGGTGGCCGGACGGAAACCGGCGTAGTGAGGCTGGCGCTGGACTCTTCGAGGAGTCATTTTGCGATCCACGTTAGAGGGATTCAAAGAGTTCGTCCTGGACCAACTTGCCCAACTCAATGGTCTGAGTTGCCGTGCCATGTTTGGCGGCTATGGACTGGCGCTTCAGGGAAGGTTCTTCGGCATCATTCACAAAGGCCGCCTCTATTTCAGGACCGATCCGGCCACCGCTCCACGTTATCGCGTGTATCACATGAAACCCTTCACGCCCAACACCCGTCAGACGCTCAAGAATTACTATGAGGTGCCGGTCGACATTGTCGAATCCGCCGACACTCTCGTGGAGTGGGCCCGGGCAGCGGCCAACCGTTAGCACAATCTCGCTTCATCCTCGCACCATCGGCCAGGCCCGACTATAATGAGCCTGGTCTCCCTCACATTGGGCGAGAGGACGTCTATCGACCATGACTCCGTCTTTCTTTCTGATCGTCGCTGTCGTCAGCCTATTCATCTGCTCGACACCACATGACGCCGTAGCCGGGGAAACCGCGGAGCCGGCAAGTTTATGGCACTCGGCTCCGACGACCGATCAGTCTTCCGCCCAGCGGAGGCCGTGGGTGATCCGAGAGCGAGACATCATTCTGGACGTCGAGTTGTTGCGGATCCTCAAGGATGCGGCCGCGCGGCCGCATCCGCGCATGACCGTCGAATTTTTCGACGTGAATCGGCATGAACTGGACATCACTTCCACGGTGTCACGCTTTAATGATACGGCCGTGCTCCGCGGATCGTTCAAGCCGCCGTCTCGAGGTGACTTCACCTTGGTCGCCACAGGAAATCTCTTGGTCGGGAGCCTGCAAGTGGGAGACCGCTTCTATAAAACGGAGCATGTCGGCAACGGCCGGCTCAAACTTCTAGAAGTGGATCCGCGCAAAATGCCACCGGAGTGAGGCGTGCACCTCGCTTCCCGAAACGTCGCACAAGCCTGCGACTCTGGCCAAGGTCCTGGGGGTTGGGATCCATGCACCCCCTGTGGGACAATGTCCCATGGACCGGCAGATCTGGAGCATCGGCCATTCGACGAAACCCATCGACGAATTCTTGGCGCTGCTGCAATCCCACGGCATCAGACGGCTTGTCGACGTGCGAACGGTTCCGCGTTCCCGCCACAATCCGCAGTTTGAGTCGGATGCGCTGGCTCAGCATCTGAAAGATGCGAACATCACGTATGTCCACCAGGCTGGCCTGGGCGGGCTGCGAAAGCCCAGGAAAGATTCCATCAATGCCGGCTGGAAGAACACAAGCTTCCGCGGCTATGCCGACTATATGCAAACCGAGCCGTTTCTCGCTGCCCTCGAGACGCTCATGACGGAGAGTCGGAGCACTCCGACGGCCATCATGTGTGCGGAGGCAGTGCCTTGGCGCTGCCATCGATCATTGATTGCTGATGCTCTTGCTGTCCGCGGATGGACCGTCCGGCATATTCTGACGAGGACCAAAGCGGACCGGCACCGATTGACGCCATTTGCGGTGGTCGAACACGATCGGATTACCTATCCTCCTCCTGACCCACTCGCGGCGCAGAATTCGTGACTGCATGTGGTACATCCTGTTGGCCGATGGGGTCGTATTGCTGCATGGACTCTTCGTGATCTTCGTGCTCTTCGGCGGACTGCTGGCCGCCAAATGGCCCCGGGTCCTGTGGATTCATGGCCCGGCTTTCGCCTGGGGCTGCCTCGTGGAGTTCAACGGTTGGCTGTGCCCCCTGACACCGCTGGAGAATTGGCTACGGATACAGGGCGGAGCCTCCGGTTACCACGGCGACTTTCTCTCACACTGGCTTCTGCCGCTGCTCTATCCAGCATTCCTCACCGACCGCATCCAGTTCATACTGGCCACGTTGGTGCTCGCGCTGAATGGAACGATCTATGCCTGGCTGTGGCGGAGGAGAAAATGCACGAGCCCCGCCTGACTGCCCTACGAACCTCAATGGAGATTGGATCTATCCGACGACGATATTTATTGTGACGGCGCAGCCATCCGTTCTGCCTCACCTCTCGTAAGAATCAACAGCGTCTAGGGGTCGGGAAGCTGTGATGTGCTCAACAGAGAGGAGGAGAATCATGAATACATGGGTTGCCTCGTGTATGGTCGTGAGTGGACTCGTACTAAGTTTGGGGGGATGTAACACCATGGAGTCGTCCAGCGCGACAATGACGGGCGAGAAATCGCTCTACGAGCGTCTTGGCGGCAAGCTCGCAATCACCGCCGTCGTGGAAGACTTCGTCGGACGCGTCGCCGCCGACAGTCGCATCAATGGCAAGTTTGCGAACGCCAACATCCCGCGCTTGAAGACCATGCTCACCGAGCAGATTTGCCAGGCCTCCGGCGGTCCCTGTACGTACAAAGGAAGAGACATGAAGAGCAGCCATGCAGGCATGGGCGTCACCGGCGAAGAATTCGACGCCCTCGTCGGCGATCTGGTGACCACCCTCAATAAATTCAACGTTGGCGAACGTGAGAAGAATGAGTTGCTCGGCGCGCTCGGCCCGATGAAAAAAGACATCGTGACTTCACCGATGGCTTCCGGTCCGGATGGCACAAATGGCGCACGGGCAAGGGCAAACATGTAATTGGATGGTGTCCAGGGGCGGCCCAGCTGGCCGCCCCTGCGTGGTGTTTGCCGTTCAGATGACGGTTGACGCCTTCGTTAATCTCCTGATACATGGACTCCGGGTGACCGCTGATGGGATAGTTCATGGTCATGTAGCCACGGCGACGGATGGGTTCTGAGCATTATGCCCTTGACACTCAGCGCTCGACAAAGCCCCCTTGCCTCAACCACTGAGCAACTCCATATCTTGGAGACCACCAGTTCCTGCCCGGCATTTGAGGTGCCGATGGAACGGGCCGGTCTCCATCCACTTCGGTCTACCGGCATTACCGTCTTTCAGATCAACGTTGGAAAGCTCTGCAATCAAATCTGCAGGCATTGCCACGTCGATGCGGGTCCGGACCGGACGGAACGCATGTCGCGCGAGACGGCAGAGCTCTGCATGCAAGCCTTGGCACAAACCGACATTCCAACGGTCGACATCACTGGAGGCGCACCGGAGCTTAATCCCCACTTCCGTTGGCTGGTCGAACAAGCGCGCGGACTGAAACGTCATGTCATGGATCGCTGCAACCTTTCCGTGCTGCTCCTGCCGTCGCAGGCCGACCTGGCCGAATTTCTGGCCACTCATCGGGTGGAGATCATCGCCTCGCTCCCTTATTACAAAGGGCCGCAAACGGATGCCCAACGGGGAGAAGGGGTCTTCGACAAATCGATGGAAGGCCTGCGCCGATTGAACCGGCTCGGCTACGGCGCGCCAGACAGCGGCTTGGTCCTCAATCTTGTCCAGAATCCCGTCGGCGCGTTTTTGCCGCCCAAACAAGACGCGATTGAATCGCAGTTCCGCAAAGAGCTCCGCGCCAAACATGGCGTCGAGTTCAACCGTCTCTACACCATTACGAACATGCCGATCAGCCGCTTTCTCGAGTTTCTCATCGAGAGCGACAACTATGAAGCCTACATGGCGCGGCTTGCCAATGCCTTCAATCCCGCTGCAGCCGCGGGCGTCATGTGCCGCTATACGTTATCGGTTGGCTGGGACGGCACGCTGTACGACTGCGATTTCAACCAAATGCTCGACCTCCCCGTGGGCGCTGGCGCGCCACGTCACATCCGTGATTTCAATCCTGCACAATTGCAGCAACGGATAATCGTCACAGGCAACCATTGCTATGGTTGCACCGCCGGCTCGGGCTCCTCCTGCGGCGGAGCTGTCACCGCTTAAACGACAGTGCTCCATCTCCGTTGGGTCCGCGTGTTGCGAAGGCCTAGGTAGTCTGCTATGGTGTCGCGCGTTCGCGCACTAAACTTTCCACGATTGCCGCATGGTTTGGGATCCCAAAGATCCATGGAGTAGAAAAAACGACCCGCTTGAGGACGTGCTCAAGCAGGCGCAGATGCAGTTGAGAAATTTCCTGCCTTCGGGTGGCTTCAGAAATGTCCTCCTCGCTGGGCTGCTGATCTTTCTGGTCTGGCAGAGCGCCTTCATCATAGGACCCGATGAGGAAGGGGTCGTCAAACGGTTCGGTATTCCCGTGCGGACCGTCGGGCCCGGCCCCCACCTGAAGATTCCACTCGTCGAGTCGGTTCTGCAGCCGAAAGTGGCCAAGCTCCATCGTGTCGAAATCGGATTTCGGACCGATCGACAGAGTCGGCAGCAGATGATTCCGCAAGAAGCCCTGATGCTCACGGGCGACATGAATATCCTGGCGATTGAATTCATCGTGCAGTACAAAATCAAGGAAGCATCGGACTTTCTCTTTAACGTTGCCGACATTCATGACACGATCGGCAAGGCCGCGGAAGCCTCAATGCGGGAAGTCATCGGTAAGAGCAAAATCGACGAAGCGCTGACAACCGGCAAAGCACAAATCCAGCAGGACACCCAAGACCTGCTGCAAAAAATTCTCGATCAATATCAGACCGGCGTGCAGATCGCGGCGGTGCAACTGCAAGATGTCGATCCGCCAGAAGCCGTGGCGGCTGCGTTCAAGGACGTCACGAACGCGAAAGAAGACCGCGAAAAGCTGATCAACCAGTCGATTGGTTACCGGAACGACATCCTGCCCAAAGCGAAAGGCGAGGCAGCCCAGATCGTCAACCAGGCCAAAGGCTATGCCCAGGCGCGTTTGAACCGGGCGCAAGGCGAGGCCAACCGCTTTCTGGCCACGCTAAAGGAATACAACCAGGCCCGCGATACCATCAGCAAGCGCATCTACATCGAGACGATGGAAGAGATCTTGCCGAAAATGGACAAGATCATCATCGACGGGAAGGCCGGCGAGCGCATCCTCCCCTATTTGCCGCTCGATCGCATGACCAAGAAGCCGCCCGCGACGACAGAGGGACGCGAACGATGACGAAGCAGGGCTTGACCATCGCGGTGATCGCGATCCTCTTCTTTCTCCTCATTCTGGGCGCTTCGCCCCTTTTCGTCGTGGACGTCACCCAGACCGCCATTGTCGTCCAGTTGGGCAAACCCGTCCGGATCGTCATGGAGCCAGGCCTCTACATCAAAGTGCCGTTCGTGCAGGAGGTCACCTACTTTGACAAACGGCTTCTCGACTATGATTCCGACGCCCAGGACGTTATCACACAGGATAAAAAGACGTTGCTCCTCGATAATTTTGCCAAGTGGCGCATCATCGATCCTCTCAAGGTCTATCAAAATTTCCAAAGTCAACGAGGGGCCCTTCAACGTCTGCACGATATCATCTATTCCGAGCTGCGGGTGGAATTAGGCCGTCATGACCTGGCGGAAATTGTTTCGACGGCGCGAGCGGAGTTAATGAAGGTCGTGACCCAGCGGGCAAACGAGAAAGCTTCGGCGTACGGGATCACGATCCAAGACGTGCGGATTAAGCGGGCCGATTTGCCGCAGGAAAACGAGAAGACGGTGTTCCAGCGCATGCAGGCGGAGCGGGAGCAGCAGGCCAAACAATATCGCGCCGAGGGGGCCGAAGAGGCGCAGAAAATCCGCTCGGACGCTGAAAAGGACCGCGAGATCATCTTGGCGCAGGCCTATAAGGAATCGGAGGAGCTTCGCGGCGCGGGCGATGCCAAAGCCTTCCGCATCTATGCGGACGCCTACCGGCAGGACCCGAAGTTTTTCGACTTTACGCGCTCAATGGAAGCGTACAAGAAATCGTTCGACGAAAAGTCGACGCTCGTGATGAGCCCCGATTCCGAGTTTTTCCACTATCTCAAGCAGCGGTGAACGACTAAGATAGGCCCACGATCTGGCCCGTCTTCGCATCCAGGTCGATCCGCTCCCCCGCCGGTTTTTTCGGCAGCCCTGGCATCAACTGAATCCCCGAACAGACGGCCGTGAGAAATCCGGCGCCGGCGAGCAGTCGCACTTCTTTGATCGGCAAGATGAATCCCTTTGGGCGGCCCTTGAGGGCGGGGTCGTGCGACAGCGACAAGGGGGTCTTTGCCATGCAGATAGGGAGCGCTTCATATCCCAGCTGCCGGGCGAGATCCATGTCCTGTTCCGCCTGCGGATCAAAGGACACTCCCGACGCGCCATACATCTTCATGGCAATGGTCTCGATTTTACGCTTCGTCGGCCAGGCAAGATCATAAAGATGGGAGAAGGACGAGGGCGAGCCGGCCGCCCGGATGACCGCTCGCGCAAGGTCTTCGGAGCCCTTTCCTCCGTCGGCATGGTGGGTTGAGACAGCCGCTTCCGCCGCCCCGGCCCTGCAGGCCTGCTGACGAAGCCACTCCAGTTCAGAAGCGGGGTCATCTTTGAATGCATTGATCGCGACCACCACCGGAATACCGTGAGTCTTGACGTTTGCGATGTGCTGCTCCAAATTCGGAAAACCGCGTGCGAGAGCGTCCTGATTCGGCCCCGACAAGCCGATAGGGACCGGGGTGCCCGCCTTCACGACGCCCCCGCCCCCATGCAGCTTGAGCGCCCGTAGCGTGGCGACCACGACGGCCGCAGCCGGCGCGAATCCTGACAATCGGCATTTGATGTTGAAAAATTTTTCAGCGCCGAGATCACTCCCGAAGCCCGCTTCCGTCACCACATACTCGGCACATCGCAAGGCGATGGCATCGGAGATGATCGAGCAGTTTCCGTGAGCAATATTGCCAAACGGCCCGGTGTGTACGAACGCGGGGGTTCCCTCGAGGGTCTGAACCAGATTGGGCAGGAGCGCGTCCTTTAAGAGCACAGCCATGGATCCGGCACAGGCGAGGGCTTCTGCCCTGACCGGTGTTCCCTCCTTGGCCAGGCCGACGACAATATCTCCAAGGCGGCGTCGCAGATCGGCGAGACCTCCGGCCAGCGCAAGAATCGCCATGACTTCGGAGGCTTCGTTGATGACAAACTGGTCGGTTCGGCGTCCGCTGCTTTCGTCCAGTGAGATTCGTCTGAGTGCCCGGTCGCTGATGCCCACCGCTCGCGGCCATGAAAGCCGCGCCGGATCGATGCCAAGCGAATTGCCGTGAAAAACATGGTTATCGATACAGGCCGACAGCAAATTGTGGCTCGCAGCAACCGCATGCGCGTCGCCCGTCAAATGGAGGTTGATGTCTTCCATCGGGACGACCTGTGCGCGTCCGCCTCCTGTTCCGCCTCCTTTGATGCCGAAGACCGGCCCCAACGATGGCTGACGGAGGGTCACCACGGCGCGCGGGCCAATTCTATTGAGCCCCATTGCCAGGCCGATGGAGGTCGTCGTTTTCCCTTCGCCCAATGGCGTCGGATTGATGGCCGTCACGAGAATATATCGGCCTCGAGGCTTGTGTTTCAGTCGCTCGAGTGCCGAGAGGCTGATTTTGCCCTTGTGCCTGCCGTATGGATGCAGTTCTTCAGGAGAAAGTCCGAGCCGTTTGGCGATTTCCTGTATCGGTAGGGGTTGGTACGCTTTCGCGATGTCGAGGTCGCTCATAGCCTGAGCAGAGGTGGGCATTCTGAGTGCCGATCAATGCTTCTCATGGCATCAGCAGCGAGCGCCGTCAAAAAATACGCGCTATGCCTGACGACGACATAGCGCGTGATTGGACGTGATGGGTGACGGTGTTAGTCGAGAATGTACTTCGTTGGATCAAAGGTCTGGCCGTTTACCTTGACCATGTAATGAAGATGCGGGCCGGTGGCAAGGCCGCTGCTTCCGACCAAACCAACGACATCGCCACGCTTGACGCGTTGCCCTTCTTTCACCAGCGTCTTGGCAAGGTGGCCGTACAACGTTTCAATCCCGAATCCATGGTCGAGCTTGACCACATTCCCCAACTTCGGATCGAATCCCACGCTGGTCACACGACCTTGCGCGGGGGCCTGGACGGGCGCATTGGCGGCAGCGCCGATATCGAGCCCATCGTGCCAGGCCGGCTTTTCAGTAAACGGCGACACGCGCGGTCCAAACCCTGAGGTCACCCATCCTTTGACCGGCCAAATCGAAGGGGTCGCTGCCCAACGGGAGGATCTCTGTTCAGCGGCGAGAGAAAGCTCTTGTAGTGTGTGCTCTTGGAGGTCCGCTTCTTTGGCAAGCCAGACAATGCTTTGCTTGACCGAAGCCACGAGTTCTTGTTGGTCAAGGCCGTTCTGTCCAGACCCTGCAAAATCACTCTGGCCAGAAACTGCACTCGACTGCAGCTCTGACTCGCCTTTTGCCGGCTTATCGACCGAATTCAGCGTGCTGCCTTCTGGGAGAGGGGTTTCTTCACCACCTCGACCGTTAAATTGGTCCCCTGTCTTGGGGCTTTCAATCCCGAGCATGACCCGAAGCCGTTGATTGACTTCCTTCATGCTTGTCAGACGCTTCTTCAAGTCGTCGACCGCTGTCGAAAAGGCAACCGTCTGCTGGCGGGCGCTCAGCGCTTCAGCACGGAAAGCCGAGAGTTCCCATACCTCGCCGGTCCTGACGACATAATGCGAGATCACCAAGATGTCGGCAGCGAGAAGAATCGCTCCTAGAATCAATATCTTACGGACAAATTTCCTCGGGAAGCTAAAGCGGAGTGGTTTGGCAGTCGAACCTCGGAAAATGACCACTGTATAGGAATCGTTTGATTCTACGCCGTGCACTTGTCCCATATCCCTCACCCCCTGCTGCAAGGGGACCTCACAACCTAGGTATCGCTTCCGAGTGTACCCATCTAGGCGGCTTTGGTCAACCCCTCAATTTAGTCATGAGTTCCCATTGAGACTCAATCTGTAGCGGTTTCCTTGTGCACCCACTCAAGATATGGACGCAGTCCTCGTTCGACGGTCAATGCGATGATCTCGGGGACTTCGTATGAATGCATCGACCGAACTAACCGCTCGAGCGCAGGGTATCGATGTGCGCTTGTTTTCATAATGAGCAAAGCCTCTCGGCTCTTTTGCACGCGACCCTTCCAGCGAAAGATCGAAGTCACGGACGTGACCAGATTGGCGCAGGCCGCGACTTTGCTTTTGATCGCCGCTTCCGAGATCTTCCCTGCCTCCCGGCGATCCGACGTCACGACCAACACAACCAACACCCGCCGTGATGACGCTCTCATCAACTCACCAGCCATTACGTGAGCAAGTCTTGTGCCCTACCTAGCATCAAAAATGCTACACAATAAGCTAAATCAAACAGTTACATTCATTTTTGCGCCTAGTCAACCAGGTTTCTTACGCGTGTACTCCCGTAGGACCTGTGTGAAGAGCCGTACTCCATGACAAAAATGAACAAATATTGTCCTCGGGTGAACTGCGTAGCGGTTGGATGCGTCGATGACCTCTGTTCCGCTCAATACCACGGATTGTCGCTAGGGCCAGGCTGGATTGACACCCTTTTCGAGGCTCACTTATGATGCCCTTTCGAGTCACATACGGAGGCCACCATGGGTTATACCATTAGTCCCACCGAACTCAAGAGCAGACTGGATAAAGGCGACCAACTCGTCCTTCTCGACGTGCGCGAGCAGTGGGAGTTTGATCTGGCAAAGCTCAACGGATCCACACTGATCCCGCTGGCCACACTTCCTCAGTCCTTGGACAAACTCAAGCGGGATGCCGAAATCGTCGCCATCTGCCACCATGGCATGAGGAGTGCCGACGCCACCAACTTTCTTCTACAGCAGGGATTTTCAAACGTGAAGAACTTGGTAGGAGGAATTGATGCCTGGTCCGCCCAGGTGGACCGTTCAGTCCCGAGGTATTAGCATCGGCACCGCCGCCAAACAGAGCCGCTGTTCAACGCAAGCGCTCGCGAAAGTACTCGACGGTCTTCTTTAACCCGTCGCTCAGATCAGCCCTCGGCTCCCACGAGACCTCGTGCCGGAGTTTCGTATTATCGATGACGCTCCGTGCCTGCTCGCCCTTCTTGGCCGGGCCGTGGATCTCCTTACAGATAGAGCCCGTGTGCTGAATAAGAATCCTGAATAAATCATTGATGGACGTTTCCACACCCGTCCCGACGTTATACGTGCCCTGCGTCTCTTGCCCCATCATGGCAAGATTCGCTTCCACGACGTCATCGACAAAGACAAAATCTCGGGTCTGACGTCCGTTTCCATTGATTACCGCCTGCTCGTTGTTCAGCATTTTCTGTATGAAGATGGCCACGACACCTGCTTCGCCCTCGGGATCCTGGCGAGGGCCGTAGACGTTCGCGTAACGCAGACTGACCGCTTGAAGGCCGCTGACACGCTGATAGTAGGACAGGTACTGCTCACCGCAAAGCTTGCTCAAGCCGTAGGGAGACAAGGGCTTCGTCACATGAACCTCTGGAGCGGGATAGATCTCCTGCTCGCCATAGATCGCTCCCCCAGACGAAGAGAAAATCACTTTCCGTACGCCATGCCTAACGGCCTGTTGCAACACATTCAAGGTGCCGAGCACATTGACCTGGGCGTCAAACATCGGATCCTCAACCGACTTCCGCACATCCATCTGTGCAGCCAAGTGCATCACGACATTGGGTCGTTCATTGCGAAACACTCGCTCCAAACGCCAGCTTTGAATATCCATCTTGTAAAAGCGGGCGGCTCGATTAATGTTCCTGCGCTTTCCCGTCGCAAGATTATCGACCACGACCGCCTCATGCCCTTCCATGACCAGGCGATCAACCAGATGAGATCCGATGAATCCTGCGCCGCCCGTCACTAATACCTTCATGCCTCCTCCACCTTCGATCGACTTACAGAGGGACTGATTATACCCTGATACTGAAATCCGACAAGAATTTCCCGATTGCCTTTTTTCCCTTTGACTGGAGAATCCAAAACTGCAGTTGCCGCAAGGCCCAACGCGGCGCCCGATAGGATGACCTTTTCGGTCACAGCGCGGCGCTGAGCCTCATCCCGCACGATTCCTCCGGCACCCACCTGGCCTTTCCCGACTTCAAATTGCGGTTTGACGAGTGCCACCACTCGTCCTTCATGACGCAAGAGAGGCACGACGCTCGGCAACACGAGGGTCAGGGAAATAAAGGACACGTCTATCACGGCGAGATCAACCGGCTCGGGAATGAGCAACCGGTCTATGTACCGGATATTGGTCCGCTCGAGCAAAACGACTCGCGGGTCCTGGCGGAGTTTCCAGTCGATCAGACCATATCCGACGTCAACGGCGTAGACGCGCTCGGCTCTCCGTTGCAAGAGACAGTCGGTAAACCCGCCGGTCGAACAACCGACATCAAGCGTGACAAGACCGCCTGGATCGATAGAGAACGCGTCGAGGGCGGCCGCTAGTTTTTCTCCGGCTCGACTGACAAAGGGGGCGGCACGTTCGATCTCAAGGCGGGCGTCACGGGCGACGAGCCTGGCAGGTTTGTCAACGATCATGCCGTCGACGAGCACGCCACCGGCGAGAATCGTCCGTACCGCAGCCTCCCGGCTGACGGCAAGGCCCTGGTGGACCAGCAACCGATCCAACCGCTCTTTCTCAATGGGCGGCTTCGCGGGCATAGCGCTGGGGATGAAAAATGAGACAGCTCGAGAAGGGCCCCATAGTCAAATCAAGAGGAGAGCTCGTCGGAGGAGTCATCCGTTTCCTCCTCCGGCGAGAAAGCATGAAGCCGCTTTTTACCGTTCCTATCCTGCACCAACACTTCGACTTTGCGCTCGGCATCTTCCAGGATTTTGAGGCAACTTTTCGAGAGTCGAATACCCTCTTCGAAGATCTTCAACGATTCGTCCAGAGGCAAATCACCTTTTTCCAGTTCTCCGACGATCGCCTCCAGCCTCGCCATCGCCTGTTCAAATTTGACCCCGCCCACGACGGCACCTCTCCTTTCATGGCATGTGAAATCTTATTATACCGGCCCCGATTCCGATTTACATCAACGGATCGGGCAGTACGCGCTTGACCGTACACCGCAGCTGGCCCTGGGACAGGCGTGCGATGATTTCTTCCTCAAGTTCGGCATCGGTCGCCCTTCGAAGAATCGCTCCGTCGCGGACGCGCGAGAGTATGCTGTATCCGCGCCCCAAAATCGCCAGCGGGCTCAAATGCGTGAGTTGCGCAGCCATGGCCGCCATCCGGCGCCGCCGGCCATCGCCCAACACCATCATCTGACGCTCCAGGCGCTGTGCCAGAAATGACAGTAGCGAGAGACTGCGTGTGACGAGGAATGCCGGGTTGAGACCGGCCAATTCACGTTGACGTTGCCGAACCGAGTCCCGGCTTTCCGCCAGCCGATTGCAGGTCAGCGTCCTCAGATGGTCGGCGATCTCCAGAGTTCGTTGCCATTCTTGCCGGATCCGAAACCGCACCTGGGCCAACCTGCCGATCTGGGTCTCAAGTCGCCGTTGCTCGAACACGCAAAGTCTGCTCATCGTCTGTGTCGTGCGCACCGTCAGTACGCGCAAGCGGTCGACCACTTCGGCGAGCACGGGCACGACAGTCTCCGCGGCAGCGGACGGTGTGGCCGCTCGACGATCTGCGGCAAAATCTGTGAGCGTCACGTCGGTCTCATGACCGACGGCGGATACGACCGGAACGCGAGAAGCCGCAATTGCGCGGACCAGGACCTCTTCATTGAAACTCCAGAGATCCTCGAGAGACCCGCCGCCCCGCCCGACGATGATGACGTCCACGAGATCTTCCTCATTCAACAAGGCCACCGCATTCGCCATGTGCTGGGCAGCGCCCTCTCCCTGCACCGGCACCGGCACGATGATGATCTGGAGCGTCGGCCACCTCCGATGAAGCACCGAAAGCATGTCTCGAATAGCGGCCCCGGTCGGGGACGTGACGATGCCGACCCTGGACGGGTACGGCGGCAACGGTGTTTTTTTGGCCTCGTCGAACAACCCTTCGCCGGCAAGCCGTTTCTTGAGCTGCTCGAACGCCAACTGCAGCGCCCCGATTCCCTTGGGTTCAACGCTGTCCAGGACGATCTGATACTCTCCCCGCGGCTCATAGACGGTGAGCCGACCACGGACGATGATGCACATGCCTTCTTGGAGGGAGAATTTCAGACGCACTGCGCTGGAACGGAACAGCACAGCCCGAATCTGACTGAATTCATCTTTGAGCGTGCAGTACACGTGACCGGATCCCGGCATGCGTAGGTTGGACACCTCTCCTTCAAGCCAGAGATCGGCAAATTGTGATTCGATGGATGTCCGGAGGAGGCCGGTAAGCTGGGAGACGGTGAGGATCGACTTGGCGGGGTGAAACAACGTCTGTTGTTTGGTGGCCGACATCCGTTAGTCGAGGATGCGCACTCGCTCAATTGCCAGAGCCTTCCCGATCCGTGCGTCCAACTCGATGAGGGCGGCGCAAAATACCGTGGGACCGGAAGCAACCTCGAAGCGCCTTGGCATCCCCGTCAAGAACTTCTCGATGGCGAGCTCCTTCTTCACGCCGATGACACCATGCAGCGGGCCGGTCATGCCAATGTCAGTCAAGTACGCGGTACCACGGGGAAGAATCTGTTCGTCGGCGGTTTGCACATGCGTGTGAGTGCCGACCACGGCCGTCGCTTCGCCATCAAGATAATGGCCCATCGCCATTTTTTCGGATGTGGCCTCGGCATGCATGTCGACGAGCACGGCGGCGACCCGCTTCCTCAACTTCCCCATTTCCCGCTTGGCGACCTGGAAAGGACAATCCAAGGCTGGCATGTACGCGCGCCCCATCACCTGTAAGATTCCAATTTCCTCACCGTTTTTGGCCTGCACGATCACGCTCCCCTGTCCTGGCACGCCGTCCGGATAATTGGCGGGCCGCAGCAAGCGGCGTTCGCGGGGGAAATAATCCAGAATCTCCTTCTTATCCCACGCGTGATTGCCGGTAGTGATCGCGGACAATCCCATGCGAAACAATTCCTCGGCCAGCTCTGGCGTGATTCCAAACCCTCCCGCCGCATTTTCGCCGTTTCCCACGACGACGTCGATCTGGCGCTGGGAGACAAGGCGCGGCACCATTCGCGCCACGGCACGTCGTCCCGGCTCTCCCATGATATCCCCGATGAACAACACTTTCATTTGGCGTACTCGATGTAGCGACTTTCTCGGATCACCGTCACCTTGATTTGCCCGGGATACGTCAATTCCTGCTCAATCTTCTTGGCGAGCTCTCTCGACAACTGAAACGATTCGCTGTCCGTCACGTCTTCCTGGCGGACGATCACGCGAATCTCCCTGCCTGCTTGAATCGCATACGCCTTCTGCACGCCTTTCTGAGCATGCGCAAGTGATTCCAATTTCTCCAAGCGCTTCACGTAGGATTCGAGCGCCTCACGCCTCGCGCCCGGGCGGGCCGCGGACAAGGCTTCGGCGGCGGCCACGAGCACGGATTCAGGACAAATGGGCGGGACCTGTTCGTGGTGTGCCGCGATGGCGTTGACGATTTTTTCGCTCTCCCCATACTTCTTAGCGATTTCTGCACCGAGCATGGCATGAGGCCCTTCCTCTTCATGGCTCACCGCCTTGCCGATATCGTGCAGCAAGGCGCCTCGTCGGGCGAGCCGCACGTCCAGTCCGAGTTCGGAGGCCATGATGCCGCAGATATACGACGCTTCACGCGCGTGGTACAGGTTGTTTTGTCCGTAGCTGGTCCGGTATTTCAGACGACCCAGGACTTTGATCAACTCAGGGTGGAAGTCGGCGAGGCCCAGCTCAAAGATAATCTTCTCCGCCTCTTCATACATCAGCTTGTCGATATCCACCTTGACCTTTTCGACGATCTCCTCGATCCGCGTGGGGTGGATGCGTCCGTCATGCATCAGCCGCTCGAGCGAGACCTTGGCGATTTCGCGTCGTAACGGATCGAATCCCGAAATGATCACTGCTTCTGGCGTCTCGTCGATGATCAGATCGATGCCCGTGGCCGCTTCGATTGCACGGATATTGCGGCCCTCTCGGCCGATGATGCGGCCCTTCATGGCATCGTTGGGAATGGGCACGACCGAGATGGTGGATTCCGACACGTAATCGCGCACGACCCGCTGAATGGATGTCGTGATGATTTCGCGCGCCTCCCGCTCGGCATTCTCTCTGGCCTCTTCCAACGTCCGCTTGGCGATCCCGGCAGCATCCAGTCGGGCCTGACTTTCCATTTCCTGGAGCAACTGCTTCTTCGCTTCATCGGCCGTCAGGCCTGCGACGCGTTCCAACGCCTCGCGGTGCTCACGTTCCACCTGGGCGCATGCCGCTTCCTTCGCGATAAGCTTCTCCTCTTTCTTCATCAACTCCTGTTCACGCTTTTGGCCTTCGGCATCGCGTCTGTCCAGGACACCGATCCGCTTGTCGATGGCCTCTTCGCGTTGGACCAAGCGCTTCTCACTTGTAGCGAGTTCAAGAAGCTTCGCCTTCTGTTCCTTCTCGAGTTCCGACTTAGACTGGAACACCAGATCCTTCGCCTCCAACTTGGCTTCCTTCACGATGTTTTCGGCTTCACGCTGGGCGTTTTGGATCATTTGACGTGACTGATCCGCTTCTTGCGCGCGCTTCGAGTTTGCAGAGGAACGACGGATTACTTCATAGAGACCGATTCCAACCAATCCCCCTAACAGGCCCACGATTATGTACAGCAGCATGGAGGTCGACATAGGAAGGCCCCTTTCAGAATTGAGGCGATTCAAAAGGGCAGTGGAACGGGAAGAGGACAGATGGGCGTGAGAGGAGGCCGACGACCGGCTATTCCGAGGAACGACTTCGGAAGGATGAACGTGTTGTTGGAAGAGCGGAGCGCGCCTGTCTCCACGCTTGGCCTCCCACTGCCTGTCTAAGAGGACGCACTCGCCCGAGACGCGCTCTGACCGACCGTAACGGTATCGACACCGTCACAACCGCCGGTCTACCGGCACGGAATTCCCATTCGGCCGGCACGACGTACTCTGCGATTCTGTCCAGGATGGCAGCGAGGGTCGATAGGAGGAACAAGACTCCTTGCGGCATATTCCACTCTCTCAACGAGACCAGCATCGACAAACCCACATTCATTCTTGCAGCGACGTAATCGTATCCCGGATTCCTTACCGGCGTCTGGTTGACCTCTTCCTATTCCCGATCAATGAACCTGCTTCCGCAAATACCACTACCACAACACCACGATAGCAAAGGCTTCCCGGCCTTTGCAAGCGCATTTATCGAAACAGCGACGTGGGGACCTGCTCTTCGATCGATTCCATGAGCGACGTCATCCGACGTTCGACATCGGCCTCGCCTTGCGCGCGCTTCTTTTCCGCTTCGAACAGCTGGTGGGCTAGATTGAGCGCTGTGAGCACCGCAATGCGAGACGGCGTGGTGGTATTCATCCCTTCGGCAAGCTGGCGCATTTGCCCGTCTAGAAAGCTCGCCAGACGGCGGATGTAGGCCTCATCCGCCTCGCCTCTAATCGTGTACCGCTGGCCATAGATTTCGACATCCGTCGTCTTAGTCAAAGGCCACCTCCTTGCGTTCCTCGAACCCTTCCAACACTTCGATATCGCTAAGGACTTTCTCGATCCGGGCCTTGATATCCGTGCGTTCCCGCGCCCAGCGTCGATTTGAATCGCTTTCGTCGGCCAACCGCTGCCGGATTGATCGAAGATCGTCCTCGAGGCCGGCGTTTCGTTTTTTCAGTTCTTGAATCAGCTTCACCAAGTCTTTGATACGCGTCTCGAGCGCATCCAAACGATCCAACGCCATGTACACTCTCCGGAGTTACCACCACCGATTGTGGCGCACTATAGGAACTTACCCACAGCTTGTCAACGCCGTTAGGACAAGCCGCCGAGGCGCACGTATTCGCGGTACGTCCGCAGGACCCGTTTCACGTACTGTCTGGTCTCCTGATACGGGATCAACTCGACGAATTCGTCCTGCCCTTGCCCCCGATACTGAGCGATCCAATTGCCGACCGCGAGAGGTCCGGCATTATAGGAGGCGATGGTATACACCAGGTTGCCGGAAAACTGCTCCAGCAACTGCTCGACATAGCGAACGCCGATCCGGATGTTCGTTTCTTGGTCAAACAGATCTTCCCGTCCCAAGGCGGGAAGGCCGACCCGCAGGGCTACGTTGTTAGCCGTCGCAGGCATCACCTGCATCAAGCCGATCGCCCCGACTCGGGACACCGCCTTTACATCGTATTGGCTTTCCTCACGGATGATGGCGGCGATCAAATACGGATCCACGCCCTTGGCCCCCTGCAGCTTGATCGTGGGGAGCAGACCGGTCGGATAGGCGACGTTCCATAAAGAAGGGGCGAATGTTCCGCCAGTTCGCTCCAACTGATCACGAAATCGTGCGCGTGCCAGCCGCAGCGCCTGATGGTAGGCTCCGACCTCGTTCAGCATCGTCGACAAGGCTACCAGAGCATCGGGGTCCCGGCTATACCGGTCCGTCAACACCGCGACTTCCTGGGTGGCATCGGCATCCAACCCCAATGTTTTGAGTTCGATCGCCCGTCGATACGCCGTCTGCTGGGCGATGTCGGCGCGCGTGACGACAGGCGCGGCCGTCTCGCCGTCCTTCAATGGTTCGACGGAGGCGACGGTCACTTCGAGAGGAGTGTCAGCAAGGGGCAATGCCTTCGCACGCTCCCGGGCAAGTTGGCAATAATAGGTGAACCGGTGTCGCTGGCAGAGCTTCTTATAGTACTCCTGCGCCTCGGGCTGTTGCTGTTGTTCACCCGCGCGCCCCATCCAGTACAGGGCTTGAGGCTCGAACTCGCTGTCATGTAGTTCCGCGAGCGCCCGCAAACTTTCACCGGCCTCGCGATACCGGCTGGTGCGATAATAGACCCATCCCACCCGCCATTGGCCTTCCGCCCGCTGTGACGCGGGTTCGCCCTGTTTCGCCACCTGATGATATTTTCCAATAGCGTCCTCGAATTGTTTTTGGTCTTCGAGCCACATGCCGACGAACAGTGTGATCTGGCCCTTCTGTTCCGCAGACAGCGAGGTGGAAGGCAACACTCGTGCGGCTTCCAAGAGCTTGTCGCCCTGTCCCTGCCGGAGATAGACGCGAGCCAGCCAGACCGCCGCTTCGTGAGATTCGGATCCTCCACCCTCTTTGGCCAATACGCGAAATGTTTCACGCGCTTGGTCGTATTGCTTGAGCCGCACTTGCGCAATACCCAATTTCAGCTTGGCCTCGGCTCGCCTGGAGGAATGCGGATCGGCGGCGAGAAATTTTTTCAGCTCTTCGATGGCTTCGGCATGATAGGCCTGTCCTAAAAAAGCCTGCGCTCGGGTAAGTCGGTCGGACGGTTGCACGGTCCATGGTTCTCCGCCCAAATTGGACGACAACAACGCTTCCGCCTCTTTGGCTTCCGGAGTGTATGGGAACCGCACCCACAGCTGTTGGAGCAGGTCGCGCCCTTCAGCGACATTGTTGTCGCGCAACCGGCACGCCGCGCGGCGCAGGAACGCCTGTGGAGCACTCGTGTCCTTGTCATTCATGGCGACGGCCTTCGTGAACCAACCCGTCGATTCCTGGCAAGCGGAGGCTTGATACCATGCTTCGCCCGTTTTATAGGCAGCCCTCGCCAGAATATTCGAATCAGGCACCGCCAGCGGGATACTTTCCAGGAGCACGGCGGCCTCTTTCGTCTCGCCGAGGTTCAGGTGTGCTTGAGCAATCCACAGACGGAGGTAATCATCCAGCACCGGGAAATCCCGTTGTGCACTCCGAAGGAATGGAATGGCTGAGGCAGGGTTTGGCTCGATCGACAGCACACCGGACAAGAGGCCAGCGCGTTTTGCCCAAAGCGTATCCGGAAACCGCTGGCTCAAGCCCCGAAGACGCTCGAGCTTGAGCGCCAACACTTGCTCTTTGGCTAAGGTCTTCCCGAGGCGTTCCTTGGGGAGCACCGCCGCCTGAAAGCACGGTTCCGGCTGATCGCAGATTTCTCCTTCACTTGGGGGGACGGCAGACCCAGCCACGCCGCCGAGGAGGAGCAGCACACTGCACACACACAACCGCATCACGGTAGCCAGCACTCACCTCTCCCGCCGTTCATGGCTCTACCATATATAACAGTGTCTCTCCATCCTTGCCAGCAGAGGACGCGGATATGGTAGGCTGCGCCATGCAGAATTCGGGCGAGGCGGTTTCTCAACCCGGCATCAATCTGCTCTCGCTCGACGAAAGGGAGATGGCCGACCTCGTCGCCGGGTTCGGTTGGCCTGCGTATCGCACCGCTCAGATCCTTCGCTGGCTCTATCAGCGGCGAGCACGATCCATCAGCAACATGACGGATCTGAGCCACCTGGACCGGGCGAAATTGAGCGGCCGCGCGACGATCGCACGGACCCCTCATTGCCTCGTATTTCGCTCCGCGGACGACACAAGAAAGCTGGTCTTGAAGCTGGAGGACGGACTCGAGGTGGAAGCCGTCCTCATTCCCGACGAGAGCCGGTTGACGCTGTGCCTTTCCACCCAGGTTGGCTGTACGCTGGACTGCGGATTCTGTCTCACCGGCACGATGGGCTTGAGGAGGAACCTCAAGCCGCACGAGATCATCGAGCAAGTGTTGGCCGCTCAAGACCAACTCGGGGATGGCGAACGATTGTCGAACATGGTGTTCATGGGGATGGGTGAACCGCTGGCCAATTTCAACGCCCTGTCGGAAGCAATCCGCCGGCTGACGAACAAGCACTGGGGGTTGGGGTGGTCCCCTCGCCGCATTACCGTATCGACGGCCGGTCTGGCCTCCCGCATGAAGGAGGTTGCGCCGTTGGGCGTGAACCTGGCCGTCTCCCTCAACGCCACCACGGATGAGCAGCGTGCTCGGCTCATGCCGGCGGTCAACGGGATGGCATCGCTCAAAACACTGCTGCTCGCCTGCCGCCGGTATCCCTTGGCGCCGCACCGACGGCTGACGTTTGAATATGTGTTGCTCGCCGGCGTAAACGATGGCGAGGCGGATGCCCTGCGTTTGGTCAAACTGATCCGCGGGATCGCATGCAAGGTGAATTTGATTCCCTTCAACCCATTTCCCGGCAGTGCCTTCCGTCGGCCGTCCGACCTCGACATCTTGGCATTCCAATCGATCGTGCGCGAGGCCGGTATCGATGTCTTCATCCGGAAAAGTCGTGGCCGCGACGTGCTGGGCGCCTGCGGACAACTTGGGAATCTCCCTACTGCTCGCGTCCGAACCTTGACACCTCTTGAATCCCGTTGTTAGCATGCAACGGTTCTCCTCACCACTAATCATGACCAGTTTGCGCCTCCGACACAGCGGTTTCTGGTGGCTTCCCATCCTGGCCGCGTTCTGGTGTTTTTCCATCCAATCAACCGTCGCCGCCGAGCCTCATGAGCACATTCTTTCGAACGGCATGAAGGTGCTGCTGGTGGAAGTTCCGAAAGCGCCGGTTGCCACGGTTCAGGTTTGGTACAAGGTCGGTTCCCGCAATGAGGTCATGGGCCGTGCGGGGCTCTCGCACATGCTCGAGCACATGATGTTCAAGGGCACGGCAAAATATCCGAAGGGATCGTTTTCGCGCCTCATCCGCAAGGGCGGCGGCATGGACAACGCATTCACGAGTCAGGATTTCACGGCCTATTTTGAGAATCTCGCGGCGGACCGCGTGCAGCTGGCCTTGGAAATGGAGGCCGATCGCATGCAGGGCCTCATTCTCGACGCGAACGAGCTCAAGACGGAGCGAGAGGTCGTGAAGGAGGAACGTCGGCTGCGAACGGAAGACGATCCACAAGGCGCTCTCGTAGAAGCCTTGTTCGCCCAGGCATATCTCAGCCATCCCTATCACTGGCCCGTCATTGGATGGTTCGGCGATTTGGATGCGATGACCCTAGATGACCTTCAGCGGCACTACGACACGTATTATTCCCCCAACAACGCCACATTGGTCGTCGTTGGTGACATCAAGGCCGACCAATTGTTGCCGACGATCAAGCAATTGTTTGAGCCCATACCGCGTGGACCGGAACCCAAGCCGGTGGCGACCATGGAGGGAGAGCAGAAGGGCGAGCGGCGATTTCTGCTGAAACGTGAAGCGCAGGTGCCGTTTGTGATGATGGGCTATCGTGTCCCAAATTATACGAGCGAAGATTCCTATGCCTTGGATGTGCTGGAATCCATCCTTTCTCACGGGAAAAGTTCCCGACTCTATCAAAGTCTCGTTTACGATCAGAAACTTTCTCTCGCAGTCGGCGCCGAGTATAGTTTGATGCAGACCGACCCCGGCCTGTTCTATTTTTACGCTCTCGTAAGTCCCGGCCAGAAGGTCGAGAGCGTCGAAGAGGCGCTTCATAAGGAAATCAAGCGGCTCCAGACCGAGCCTCCAACCGAACAGGAACTGCAACGGGCCAAGAACCAAGTGGAGGCGGCGAGGATTTTCGAGCAGGATTCCAATTTTCGACACGCCATGCTGCTGGGCCAGGCGGAGTCCGTGGGAGCGGGATGGCGCAAGGTGGATCAGTTTTTGGAGAGGATCCACGCCGTCACGGCGAAGGAGGTACAGCGCGTCGCGTCACAGTATCTGCTCGAGGACGCGCGGACCGTCGGCACCTTGATTCCTGTCATACCCAAGCCACCGGAATCGCCCACTGCGGCAGTGCAGGGAAAACCGTGATCGCCACGTTGCTTCGCTCGATGGTGTACCATCCGGGATCCGCTTGGCTCCTGCTCGGCTCTCTCGCAGTTGCCGTTGCCGCGACCCCTCTCTCGGCAGCCGAGATTGTTCCCACGAAATTCGTGACGCCCAACGGCATGACGATCCTCGTGCTGGAGCAGCATTTCCTGCCGATTGTCGAAGTCCATGCGATGGTCAAGAGCGGGTCGGCGCAGGATCCCCCCGACAAAGCCGGTCTTGCGAATCTGGTCGCCAGTCTCCTTGACGAAGGCACGACCTCCCGGTCGTCGAAACAACTCGCCGAGCAAATCGACTTTGTCGGCGGCGCCTTGGAAGTCAAGGCTGCCGAAGATTTCACGACCGCCTCTGTCCGCGTGTTGAAGAAGGATGTGGAATTGGGCTTTACACTGCTGGCCGACATCCTGCAGCACCCGGCATTTCACAAGCCCGAGTTCGAGCGGATACGCTCCCAGATACTCGGGGAAATGGCCAGTGACAACGACGATCCCGGTCACGTCGCCATGAAATCATTCAACCAGCTGGTGTTTCACGGGCATCCGTACCGCTGGCCGTTGTACGGCAACGAAGAGTCGCTCAGCAAAATTACTCATGCCGACGTGGTGAGCTTCTACAACCGAGAGTACACTCCCGGTCAGCTGATTCTGACGATCGTGGGCGACATCACGACGGACCAGGTGGCTGGACTCGCACAGGTCCATTTCGGTCCCTGGAAGAAGGGTGCGGCGCCGCCGCGAAACCTCAAACATCCGGCACCGGTCGAAAAGAAGACGGTACAGCTCATCGAGAAGGATTTGACGCAGTCAAACGTCATTCTCGGCCATGGCGGAATCAGCCGGAACAATCCCGATTTTTACGCCGTCACCGTCATGAACTACATTCTAGGGGCCGGCGGATTCAGCTCGAGGCTGATGGATTCTATCCGCGACAAACAGGGCTTGGTCTACGGGATCATGAGCCATTTTGATGCGCGGCTCATGCCCGGGTCGTTTTGGATCAACTTTCAAACCCGTACGGAAGCCACGAACCAGGCGATTCAAGGGGTGCTCGCCGAGATCAAGAACATCCGCGAAGCGCCCGTCACCGATCAGGAGCTTTCTGAGGCCAAGTCCTTTTTGGTCGGAAGTTTCCCGCTGCGGCTCGACTCCACCGCCAAGCTCGCCCAGGTATTGGCCCAGGTTGAGTTTTACGGTTTGGGATTCGAATACTTTTCCCAATATCCCAAGTGGATCGAGCGAGTCACCAAGGAAGACGTCCTCCGGGTCGCCAAGCAATACCTCAATCCGAACCGGTACGCGCTCGTCGTCGTCGGCAATGCGGCTAAGGCCAAGCTGAAACAGTAATGGATCATGGTCACGGCACTTCTGACGAATAAACTCGATCGTCTTCGTCATCTCGTGGCAGAGATGCACTCCGTCCTGGTCGCGTTTTCAGGAGGCATCGACAGCACGCTGGTGCTGAAGATCGCACACGATGCGCTTGGACCGAACGCGGTCGGTGTCACAGCCATGTCGCCGACCTACCCGGCCGCTGAATTGGAAAGCGCGACTCGTACCGCGCGGGAGATCGGCGCCCGGCATGAAGTGGTGACGACCGATCAACTGGCGATTCCCGCTTTTGTCGAAAACGATGCCAGCCGTTGCTTCCATTGCAAAACCGATCTGTATCGCTTGATGGAAGGACTTAGGGCCGCACGGTCCACGCAATGGATCCTGGACGGCACGAACATGGACGATCTCGGCGATGACCGTCCGGGCATCAAAGCGGCGCGCGAATGGCAGGTGCGGAGTCCGCTCGTGGAGGCGGCATTGACGAAGGCCGACGTCCGAGCGGCGGCTCAGGCGCTTGGCCTTTCAGCGTGGGACAAGCCGGCGGCGGCCTGTTTGTCTTCGCGGGTTCCCCGCGGCGTGCCCATCACCGTCGAAAAACTGCGCCGGGTTGAGCAGGCCGAGGCCATTTTGCAGGCTGAAGGCTTCCGCCAGGTCCGCGTTCGGGATCACGGCGACATCGCCAGGATTGAGATCGCACCCGAGGAGTTCGCACGGCTGGGCTACCCGGCCCTCCGTGCCTCAATCAGCGCCCGCCTGCGCGAGACCGGCTTCCGCTTCATCTGCGTAGATCTGGACGGGTATCGTCGGGGGGGCTCAGGATTACCCTGAGCTCACGCCCGGCCTGCGGCCGAGCGTCCGCGGTCGTCGTACTCTTTTTGGAAGTGTCCAAGAGACGCCGCGCGTGGTGACGGCCGCAAACTAGCGTGAGGATTTCGAGAGCGCGTCGAGGGCTTCGTCAGCCAACCGCCGGTGGTCCGCGTCCGTAAGGCTCCGCTGAACGACTTTTTCGGCCACCATCAACGCCAGATCGGTCGTTTGAGTGCGGATCTCTTGAATCGCCTTCCGCCGTTCGTGGTCGATCTCACGGGTCGCATCGCCTTTGATGCGGTCGGCTTCCGCAATCAGGCGCTGCTCGTTTTCTTCCATGACACGCTGCGCCCGTTCCTTCGCCGCCAACAGAATCCCTTCGGCTTCTCGTGAGACGCCTTCGAGCTTCGCCTCATACTCCTTGAGCTTCCGCTCGGCAGTCGACCGGTGTATTTCAGCCTGGTCCAAGCTGTCCTTGATCTTTTTTTCCCGTTCTTCCAGGACGCTCAGAATGCCGGGGAACGCAAATTTGTAGAGCACGAAGAGCAGAATCCCGAAAGACACCACTTCCCAGAAAATCAGGGAGGAAAAGAAATGCGATTCAAACTGCGGCATGGTTTACTCTCGCTTTGTTAAAGAGCCCGGTGATGCTCAAAACGGCCTTCCAACTAGGCCGCCGTGAAGGGCGAGCCCGCAGCTTACGCCTTATCGTAAGTCAGGAGTTCGCCCAAGCGAGAACGCCGTTGGAGACCGTTTTCAGCGTCACGTTATTTGCGCAAGCCCATAATGATGAATGCAATGACCAGCCCATACAACGCGATGGCCTCGACCAACGCGAATCCGATCCACATGTATTTGCCGACACGCCCTTCCGCTTCCGGCTGACGCGCGACGGCCTCAATCATCTTTCCAAAAATGTATCCGATGCCCACGCCCGCCCCGGCAAATCCGGCGGCGGCGAGGCCCATGCCCAACAGTGCTGCGGCTGCTGAATCCATTGATTCGCCCCTCCTTTAACTTAACGGTTCATCGTTCAATGAGCATGTTCACTATGCCCATGTAACGTTACTGCATCGCCGAGATACACGCAGGTCAAAATTGTAAAGATGTATGCCTGAATCGGCGCGATCAATACCGCCTCCAATCCATTCACGAACAACGTCGCACCGAATGGAAGCACACCGATGTACACAGGCAGCGAAATTACCATCCCGAAGAGCACGGCTAGAATGGTGTGCCCCGCGGTCATGTTGGCAAACAACCGCACGGCAAGCGACACGGGCCTGGCTAACTGGCTAATCAACTCGATGGGAATCATCAGTGGCAACATCCAGCCAGGCGTTCCAGGCGGGACGAGAATTCCTAAAAATTTCAGACCATGCAAAACGAAACCAAGAACAATGCTCAGCGTATAGACAAAGCCGGCAAACACGGCAGTGACGATGATCTGACTCGTCACCGTGTAAGTCCCAGGAATCAAACCCAACCAATTACAAAAAAGAATGAACAAGAAAAGAGTCGCAATCAATGGGAAGAACTTCATGCCATCTGGCCCCATCGTATCCAAGATCATGCCCCTAATAAAATCAACCAGGATCTCGCCGAGGCTCTGTAATTTGCCCGGCACGAGCCGGCGGGCGGACCCTGCCATGATCATGAGGATGGAAATGAGTCCCACCACTACCCACATCATGATGACGGCTTTGTTGATAGAAATATCGAGGCCGCCGAGATTGACCGTAAGGTAGTTGTGGAGTTCAAACGGATGCAGGGGACTTTCTTCCATGGATCCTTTCGCGATGCATCAATCGACTACTTCGGCCACCGCTGCGCCATGCGATAGGCATTTCTGACGCCGGCCAGCGCACCCAACATCAACCCGACCACCATGACCCATGGACCCGTATCCAAGAGATACGTGTCGATGGCCCATCCGAGCCCACCACCGACGATCAGCGCAGCCAGCAGTTCTGTTCCGATCCGAATAGCTTGGCCGAGCCCCGCATAGAACGGATCCTGTGACTGGAGCATGGTCCGTGACCCACTGAGGCGAGTTCCTGAGTAAGGACTCTCCCGAAGGGCGGGCGCGCAATTCAAGCAGAATGCCCGTGAAGTTGTCAAGTTTGGCCGCTGGGAAATCACCGGATCGCTGCTGTATAGTGAGCGATCTCGGCCCGTCGAGCCGACTCCTACGATGACCCGATTCTCGCAACCTTCCTTCCTGCGCGGCGCGCCGCGGCCGCTGGTGCTCTCCATAGATAGCCAAGGTCAGCATCCCCTTGAGCTCTATGAAAAAATCGCTGCGTCTTCCCGGCCTTCGTTCTTATTAGAAAGCGGAAAAGGCCACACAAGCGCTCCGGGTTATTCATTTTTGGGGAGCGGACCGGTTGCCCTCGTCTCTGTTCCCCGACCGCCGATCGGAGCATCCGGCGAAGATCCGTTCCAGCCTCTCCGCCAGGCGATTGGCAACCCGGGGATTGAACAGGCGCCCGATCTGCCGCCCTTCTTCGGCGGTGCCGTTGGATACTTCAGCTATGACTTTGCCCGCCGACTGGAATCGCTGCCTCCGCTCGCAGCGAACGATCTCAATATCCCCGACATGCAATTTGCACTCTACGATCTCGTCACGGCGGTGGATCATCGGACAAACCGCCTGCAGATCATGTTCTGTCCTCCGATGGAGCGCTTTCTCGGTGAGGCCCGCGAGAAACTGTACCGCGAGGGACAAGATCGGGTGGCAGAATGGGAAGCCCGGCTCAAAGCTCCCGCGCCGGAGCGCGAACCAGTGGCGGTCGAACACTTGTCGTTTGCACCGGAACAAACCAAAGAGGCGTATCTCGATCGGGTCGGACGTGCGAAAGCCTACATCGCCGCCGGAGACATCTATCAAGCGAACATCTCTCATCGGTTTGCGGCGGACCTTCCGATTCGACATCGTTCGGCATCGGAACGACTCCGCTATGAGCATGCGCTCTACCGACAGCTTCGCAGGGTCAATCCGTCTCCGTTCTCCGGTCTGCTGCGTTTTGACGATCTCTCGCTGATCAGCTCCTCGCCCGAACGATTGGTGCGTCTCAGAGGACGGCGTGCTGAAGCTCGGCCTATCGCGGGCACCCGTCCTCGAGGAACCAATGCCGAGGATGACCAACGTCTCGTCACCGAACTGTTGGCGAGCCCGAAAGAACGGGCGGAGCATGTGATGCTTGTAGACCTGGAACGAAACGATCTTGGACGTGTCTGCGACTTCGGCAGCGTGCGGGTCGATGAGTTCATGGCCGTCGAACAGTATTCGCACGTCAGCCACATCGTTTCGAACGTGTGCGGCATCCTCCGGACGGACGCCACGCCGTTCGATCTCATCAGAGCCACTTTCCCAGGCGGCACGATCACGGGCGTTCCGAAGATTCGTTGCATGGAAATCATCGAGGAGTTGGAGCCAGTCCGCCGGGGTCCGTATACGGGATCGTTCGGCTATATCGGCTGGAACGGTGATCTGGATTTGAACATCGTCATCCGGACACTCGTCCTGACAGGACCGACGGCATACTTGCAAGTGGGAGCCGGAATCGTCGCCGATTCGGATCCTGCCAAAGAGTACGAAGAGACACTCGACAAAGCGCAGGCGTTTTTCAGTTCGTTCCAGCGGGCATAACGGTGTGGATCTATCTGAACGATCGGTTCGTGAAAGAAGAAGAGGCGCAAGTTTCCGTCTTTGATCACGGCTTCCTCTACGGTGACGGCGTCTACGAAACCATCCGCTCCTACGGTGAAAAAATCTTCATGCGTGATCAGCACCTGGCGCGTCTGCGGCGGTCGGCAGACGCCATCGGCGTGACGATTCCCAAGCGCGACTGGCCGTCGCTGCTGCATGAATCAATGGAACGCAACGGCGTCGGCAACGATGGCACGGACGCCTACATTCGCATCACCATTTCGCGGGGCACAGGCGACATCGGCTTGGATCCGGCGCTGTGTCCCACGCCTACGGTCGTGATCATGACCAAACCACTCAAGCCCCCTCCCCCCGAGCGCTATCGGACAGGCGTGAGCCTAATCGTGGCCCACACGAGACGAAACCTCTCGAGCGCGCTCGATCCGCAGATCAAAGCCACCAATTTCCTGAACAACATTCAAGCCAAACGGGAGGCCATCGCAGCGGGCGCGTTCGACAGCGTCTTGCTCAATTGGGAAGGACACTTGACCGAGTGCACGGTGAGCAACTTGTTCTTTGTGCAGTCCGGCCGCCTCTGCACGCCCGCCTTATCATGTGGAATCCTGGATGGCATCACCCGGGGCATCATTCTGAGCTTGGCGCGGGAAGCCGGAATTCCGGTCAACGAAGGCCGGTTCACTGCCGAGGCCCTGATGGCCGCAGAAGAATGTTTTCTTAGCAATACCACGATGGAGGTGATGCCGGCGACGCAGCTGAACGGGCAGCCGATTGGCCATGGAATGCCCGGGTCCCTGACCGGCCGCCTTCATCAAATTTTTGTCGCTCAGCGCCGGAAATTTCTCGAATCGTGAGCGGGTCCACTTTCGATCCCATTGTTCTAGTTGGATAATTTTATGCTGACATCCGGCATAGGATCTGCATTTTCTTGACAGGCTGGGACAGGCTGCTATCGTGAGGATGCGTATGACCAGGAATTCTCACATGCCGCGGTGCCAAATGGCCATGATAGGCGCGGTCATCGTCGCATCGGCATGGCTCGCGCCGGCGGGACTGCAAGCGGAAATCTACCAATATGTAGGCCCCAACGGGACCATTTCACTCACGAACGTCCCCTCCGATGCCCGTTACCGTAAAATCGAGGTCGAATCGGCGCGTTTCCATTCCATCCTGTCGGAGCGTGAATTAGAACCGCTGATCAAGCGGCATTCATCTCAACAGCAATTGCATCCGGCATTGATTCGCGCCGTCATCAAGGCAGAATCGAACTTCGATCCTCGCGCGGTGTCCCGCGCCGGAGCCATCGGGCTCATGCAGCTCATGCCCCAGACTGCGGTGCGGCTCGATGTGCGGGATATGTTCGACCCGGACGAGAATGTGGGAGGCGGCACGAAATATCTGCGACAACTACTCGATCGGTTCCACGGCAACCTACCGCTCGCTCTAGCGGCCTATAACGCGGGCGAAAACATCGTCGATCGGTATCAGTCGTTGCCGCCAATTGACGAAACCAGACAATACGTCCGCAAGGTGCTGCGCTATTACCGGACCTTCCTCGTGCGCGATGGGGTGATTACCGAGCGGCCCGTCACCCAGCTCGCCCCTTCAACGCCAGCAGCAGACCGCGAGATTTCCGTGGCGCCGCTCCGGTGATTCCATCCCCCGTCGACAATCGGCTGTGTTGCTGCCACCCAGGCCGTTTGGCTTGAGGAAAGTCCGCTCGGTAGTGGGCGCCAATGCTGTTCTCGCGCCATAGCGCCGCCTCAGCGACACATTGTGCGACCTGCACCATATTTTTCACTTCCAGCGCATCCCGTTGAGAAAAGGGTTGCGCGACAAGCTGCGACCAACGCGACAGCTGCGCGCAGGCACGAATGAGCGATTCGCCAGATCTGATGACGCCAACCTGTCCCCACATCGTCCGGCGCAGCGAACTCCGCAATTTTTCCGCGTCGTCCAACGAGCCGTAGTGTTCGTGCGACAAGGCCGCTTCATGAGTAGCAATGGACGGCATTTCATGACGGTCGGCATAGGCGACCGCCGCTCCTGCAGCCCGGGCGCCGAAGACCAGCCCTTCCAATAAGGAATTGCTCGCCAAGCGGTTGGCGCCGTGTACCCCGCTGCATGCGACTTCGCCCGCCGCAAACAGGCCCGGAACCGTCGTCGCGCCGTTGAGGTCGGTCCAGACGCCGCCCATCATGTAATGAGCACTCGGCGACACCGGAATCCACTCTTCGGTGATGTCGATGTCGTACCGAAGACAGGTGGAATAGATCGTCGGAAATCGCCGTTTGACGAACTCGGCGCCGAGATGCGTGACGTCCAGATAGACATGCCGGGATTTGGTCGCTGCCATCTCGGCCCAAATGGCGCGCGACACGATGTCGCGCGGAGCCAGCGTCGCCATCGGATGATACCGGTGCATGAACACTTCACCCTTGCTGTTGCGCAACTGGGCTCCGTCTCCACGCATTGCCTCTGACAACAGGAAGGGCGGGCTCGAAGGCAGGTATAGGGCCGTCGGATGGAACTGGACGAACTCCATGTCCTGCAGCACCGCGCCCGCCCGAAGCGCCATCGCCACCCCGTCGCCGGTCGCGTTCGCCGGATTGGTCGTTCGGGCAAAGATCTGTCCTGCTCCGCCGGTGGTCAGCACGACGGCCCGGGCCGGCAGGAGGAACCGGCGCCCGGAATGCTCGTCAAGCACAAGCGCCCCCGCGCAACGACCGCCTTCGACGATCAAGTCGACGGTAAAATGATAGTCCAGCCGCCGGATGCGTCGCTGCCGCATCGCTTCACCGATCAACACGCGCACCATCTCGTTTCCGGTCGCATCGCCGCGAGCTCTCAAGATACGGCTTCGGCTGTGCGCCGCTTCGCGCGCGAAGGCAAATTTGCCGCCGGCTTTGTCGAAGCGGGCGCCCCATCGGATGAGTTCCTGAATCCGAGCCGGCCCCTCTTCGACCAGTACGCGCACCGCCTCCTTGCGGCACAACCCGTGACCGGCTTTGAGCGTGTCGGTCAAATGAATGGCGACGTCGTCCTCTTCGCTCAACGCGACCGCGACACCGCCCTGTGCATGAATCGAACTGCTCTGGAGCGGATGGCCCTTGGTCAGCACCAGCACTTGACCGCTTCGACTGAGTTCGATCGCTGCACGCAGACCGGCGACGCCGCTGCCGATGACGAGAAAGTCGGCTGCGGGCGGAGCTGGTGACCGGCGGGCTCGCATGGCAGTTACTTCTTGGATGGCAGAGGGGATTGGCTTGTCAACGCCTGACGACCCTTTGCGCCGAAAGGCACATCGCCCTGCATGCCGCGCAACAAAATCGATTGCGTGCCGACCCACTGCAGGCGCGAATGGCCGCGGTGACGCATGCCGGGATCCTCGGGATCTTTTTTCCACAATCCGGACCAGTGCACATACACATCGACGTCGTCGTTGTCGATCATGATCCGTTCGACGCGAAAATCCATGACAATGTCGTGAAAGGTTTCGAAATCGCTCTCGGCTTCCTGTTGCAACCGGTCGGTGGCCTCCATCGGCACCATGAGCGCGGCCAGACCGGAAACATTTTTGCCCACGTAGGCCTCACGGAGCGATTCCACGGCCTTGTCGATGCGGAGATACCGCTCATGGTCTTCCGGATACTGAATCGTCTTGCCACCACACCCGACGCCGACACTGCATACAAGACCAATCATCGCCAGCGCAACACTGAAGCGTGTCGAGACCTGCATCGTGTGCGCAGTATAAGAACGGCGCATCAGGCAGGTCAAGCGCGTGACGTCTCGTGGACATACGACAGCATGATCGCGCCGTTGTCTTGCAATTTCGGCGGAAAACTTCTAGACTCGCGCTCGTAAGGGAGACACCGTATGGCCAGCGTGCTCAAGAAACGCCGCAAGAAAATGCGCAAGCACAAGTATAAAAAGTTGCGCCGGCGTCAAAAGTTCCTACGTCGTAAAAGCTAATCGCAATACCGGATCCGGAAGGAGGAACCTGTGCCTGAAGGCAAGAAGGTTCGCATTCGCGTCCGCACGGTCAACTGCGTGTACGTGGGCGATTTTTTGATTCCGCCCATGCGGAACCGCGTCTCGGACGCAATCAACGAGGAGCAACGGCTGTTCATCAGCCTCACCGATGTTGTCGTCAACGATAAAGACCGCTCGGATTTCGTGGCTGTCAACAAGAACCTCATCGAATCCATCGCACAAATTTAAGGTCATCGTCTCGATCCTTCGCCTCTTACCCGTCTTCGCTGGACTCTCGAATGTCGGCAACGCCCGACTGGTTTTTTGTGACAGGGTCTTCTAACATTCACCCGCTGCCATGTCGACCTTTGCGCGTTTTCGTCCATTCCTGAAACCGTATCTGTTCCGCATGATGTTGGCGGGCCTGCTTGTGATGACGGTCGCCGCCATCAATCTCGCGTTGCTGCGCCTGGCCGGAGCGCTGTGGGACGTCATCACCGTCCAGCACGATGCCGGCCGAATGAACAACCTCATCGCCCTGTTCCTGGGATTGGTCGTCATTCAAGGGCTCTGTTCGATGGGACACAGCTATCTGACCGCATCGGTGTCCCAGCACATCGTGGCCGACTTTCGCCGCCATCTCTTTGCGCATCTGCAAACCCTCTCAGTGGGCTTTTTTGCCCGGCGCCGGACCGGCGAGCTGCTCTCCCGCCTCATGAATGATGTCACGGTCATCCAATCGGTCGTCACTGAGACGCCGATCGACACCGCCAAGCAACTCGTCACCTTCGTCGGAGGCATCGGCTTTCTCCTCGCGATGAACTGGCGCCTCTGCCTCTTGATCCTGGTCTTGCTGCCTCTGCTCGTGTTTGTGGCGAAACTCTTCGGCCGCCGGCTCAAGTCGCTTTCGACCTCGATCCAGGATCAGACCGCCGCGCTCAGCACGTTGATCGAGGAAGTCATTGCCGGCATTCGCGTCGTGAAATCGTTCGTCCAAACCACTCGGGAGGAGGCGCGCTTTTCGGCACAAGTCGAACAAAGCCTGTCGTTGACCCTGCGGCGCGCCGGCATCATGGCCGTATTTATTCCGGTCATCAGTCTGCTTACCTTTTCCGCCGCGGCGGCCGTCTTGTGGTACGGAGGGCGTCAGGTCATCGACGGCGCTGTATCGCCCGGCGAGTTGTTCGCCTTTGTGCTCTTCGCCGGTATCCTCATCGGGCCCTTCAGTTCGGCCGCCCGGGTCTTCGCTCAGATTCGAGAGGCTCAAGGAGCGACGGCGCGTGTGTTTGAAATCCTGGATACCTACCCGGAGATCCGTGACCTGCCGAACGCGATCGCCCTGCCCGCGGTCTCCGGCCACATCGCGGCCGAGCACGTCAGCTTTACCTATGATGCTCGCCAACCCGTGCTGACAGACGTGTCTTTCGGCTCGAAGCCGGGCGAACTTGTGGCCATCGTCGGTCCGACGGGCGCAGGCAAAACCACCGTCATGAATCTGCTCCATCGCTTCTACGATCCGACTGCAGGCCGCATTACTGTCGATGGAATCGATCTGCGTCAGGTGACGCTGGAGAGTTGGTATCGCCAGATCGCTCTCGTGCCTCAAGAGACGATTCTCTTCGGGGGGACGATTCTCGATAACATTCGCTACGGGAATCGAGACGCGACAGAAGAGGCCGTGAAGGAGGCGAGCCGCGCGGCGTACGCCCACGACTTCATCATGGGTTTTCCCGATCAGTATCAGACCCTGGTCGGCGAAAAGGGCATCAACCTGTCAGGCGGGCAACGACAACGGATTGCGATTGCCCGAGCAGTGCTCAAGAATCCACGCATCTTGCTGCTCGATGAGGCGACGTCGTCCTTAGACACGGAATCGGAACGACTGGTTCAGGAAGCGCTCGAGCGCCTGATGAAAGGCCGCACCACCGTGGTCATCGCGCATCGATTAACGACCATTCAACGGGCCGATCGGATTCTGGTGCTGGACAAGGGGCGCGTGGTGGAGTCCGGTACGCACGGCGAGTTAATGGCGCGGCAGGGCCTTTATCACTATCTTTACAGCATACGGCTCGTGGAAGCGCCTGCCTCCCGCGCCTGAATCGTCAATCGGGCCCGCTGAGCGTCCGCTGAAACCGGTGGAAACGCGGAAGGAATATCCACAGAAGGAGAACGACGCCCCAGGCTCCAGGCGAATCGAGCTTCGTCCAAAGGTCGAGTTGAAAATGTGAATTCGGATGGCGGCTGTCCCTGTTCTGTGTGTCATGTCATGAAGACGTACGCCGGTCCTTTCGCATGGTTGCGTGCGGTCGTCATGAGGGTGGCTTTTCCTGCGGTTTTTCCTGGATCCGCCGTTGGATGATCTCGCGTAGAAACGCTTCCAATTCCTCCGAGAGGAGCTGGATGTGCGCCTCGAAGGTCTCCAACATGGAGGCGCGGGCGCGCAGGTCGGTGGATGTATAGGTGCCGCCCGGGCCGAATATGAGTGCGATTCGCTCCTGCTCTCCCGCCGATCCAGGTTCGCCGAGGCGGCCCTGCTGACGCCAGGCCTGCATGATTTCTTCTCGAGTGTTGCGAGCTTCGTTCGTCCGGTGCCCCTGCAGAAAACGCCAGATGGCCGGGGAAAAGGCTCTCGACTGCTCCGGGCTTTCCCACAGCTCGCCCAACAGATTGCGTTCATGAGAAAAATGTTGCTTTGACCCCGCAAAGAGCGCGGTGCCGCCGAACACTGCCGAGACGACGCCGCCGGCAAGAGCGGCGGCATCGCTGGCGTCGCTGGCGGCGCCAGCCAGCCCTAGGCCGCCCGAGACGACCGCGGCAACTCCGCCAATCACGATTGAAGCAAGGGTGAGCCGTTTGACCAACGAGGCATCGATTTCGTCCATTCGATCGGCCACCTGATCAGCCCGATCGCGTTCACACACCAACTCGGCCGTCACTGAGGAGACTTCAAACAAGGTGAGTAACAGGCGGTTGGTCAGTGCTTGCTCCAATTCCAGGAACGCCATGCTGTGTGTCTCGCCGGCGCGCTCGAGCGCCGTCCGTCGGGCCAGCAACGGAAGCACATCCATTACTCGCGCAACTTCGAGTGACTGCGCGGACAAGGACAATTCCGGCTGACCATCTCCGCCGGGCTCCTGCATCTGCGGCTGAAACCGGGTGGGATGGAGTGGCGCGCATGAGCGCTCAGGAGTGGTTGAGTACGGCGTGGAAGGAAGAATGCCCGAGCACCCCGCCAGGCTGGACAGACAACACATCAGGAACAAGGCACGCATCAATGTGCAGGAACTCTGTGGAACGGCGCCGGCTTACTGGTGTCGTGAAGGCCCGAGAGAAAATTCACTCCAGTATCCCCTCGTCTTGGGCGAAGCCGTGAGAATTGCTTTCAGCGCTCCATCGTCGTCTTCATCGTAAATCTCGCCGACGACTTCCTCCAGGATGTCCTCGAGAGTGACGATTCCCACCCGCGTCTGGTGGGAATACACGATGCCCATGTGCACATGCCGGTCCTGCAGCATCCTCAGGCCCGCCAACAAGGGCAGCTGGTCCTGCAGTTCGACGGCCGACCGCACGAGGGACAGCCACTGCTCCGATCCCGTGGCATGGAGGGCAAAAAACTCCTTCGCGTTTAGGATGCCAACCAGTGCCTCTTCATCGAGCACCGGCACACGTGTGTGGCCGGAGGCGAGCAGGATCGTCTCCACCTCACGCGCGCTCAGCCGGACATCGGCTTTCACGACGTGCTTCCAGGGCAAATAAATGTCTTTCACCCGCTTGCGCTCGAGATCAACGAGGTTCATCACATACTGGCGGTGTTGGCTGGAAAGCAAGCCAAGCTCCACTGTAGCTACCTGCGTCTCCTCACCGCGACCTGCGCTTTGCGACGCCCTCGTCAATCGAAGAATGCGGAGCAAGCTCTTGGTCGACCATTCAAAGATGGTCACGAGAGGCCCAAGCACGCGATCGAAGAACGACAGCCATGGAGCCGCTGCCAATCCGACCGTCAAGGAGTGTCTGAGCGCAAGTGTTTTCGGGATGAGTTCCCCGATGACGACCGTGAAGTACGTGAGTGGAACGACCACTGCGGCAATGGCCAGCGTATCCGCCGTGCTCTCGTTAACGCCCAATTTCTCAAACAAAGGGCTCAGTTGTTCCTCGGCGCCCGCTCCCCCCACGGCTCCTGCCAGTGCGGCGACAAGAGTGATGCCGATTTGCATGACAGCGAGCGTCCGTTCGGGACGTTCCCTCAGGCGAAGCAGGATGTCGGCCTTCGTGTGTCTCTGACGGACCAATTCGCGGAGGCTCGGACGGGAAACGGCAACAAAAGCCATTTCAGCGCCGGCGATGAGCGCATTGGCGAGCAGGCACAGCACGACGATCACTATTTCGATCATAATGACCTCATCCTATTTGTTCGCCGGTTCAGGAAATGCAGAACTAGGAAACATTCTAGCGAAATGGGGGAATGATCACTGAGTCTTCTGAGCCGTTCTTGCCTTTCACTGGTCGCTTGACTCCACTTGGAGGCGCCACTAGGCTGCCTGTCTCTATTGTGACTGTCCAACTGATGTCTTGTCATCCTCCTGCGAAGGGTGCCTGATGGCTTCACGCCGACAACCCCGTCTGAAAACACGTTCCCCTCTCACAGCCGAAGAGCAACGTCTCGAAGAGAACGCACGGCGCGAACAGCATTGGAAACGCTGGGGTCCCTATCTGAGCGAACGCGCCTGGGGCACCGTGCGCGAAGACTACAGTGCCTCCGGCACCGCCTGGGAAGCGTTTCCGCATGAGCACGCGCGATCACGCGCCTACCGTTGGAATGAAGACGGGCTCGCCGGCCTCTGTGACCGTCACCAGTACATCTGCTTTGGCCTCGCGCTCTGGAACGGTCATGATCCGATCTTGAAAGAACGCCTCTTCGGCCTCACTGGCCATGAGGGCAACCATGGCGAGGACGTCAAGGAGTATTACTTCTATCTGGATTCCACGCCGACCCACTCCTACATGAGGTACCTCTATAAGTACCCGCAGACGGCCTTTCCCTATGAACGGTTAGTCGAAGAGAATCGACGTCGTAGCCGCCTCGAGCCTGAGTACGAACTGATTCACACGGGCTGTTTCGAGGAGCATCGCTACTTCGATGTTTTCGTCGACTACGCGAAGGCGTCTCCCGAAGACATCTGCATACGCATAGAGGCGGTCAACCGTGGGCCTGACACAGCAGAACTCACGGTGCTGCCCACCATCTGGTATCGCAACACCTGGTCGTGGGGCTCCGATATCAGACGTCCGCGTTTTCATGCAGGCGAGCCGCTTGAGGATGCCAGTGTCATCGAGACCGTTCACGAATACTACGGGTTGCGTCGCTTACTCTGCGAGAAACACCCGACGCTCCTATTCACCGAAAACGACACGAACTCGAGACGCCTGTATGACGACGAAGAGGGCCCTCAGTATTCCAAGGACGGCTTTCATGACTATGTCGTGAATGGACAGAAGGCGGCGATCAATCCTGACCAGGTCGGCAGCAAAGCCGCGGCCCAATACACACTGACCCTGCCGCCTAACGGCACGGCCAGCATCCGGCTGCGCCTCACCAATGAGGCTCTGCCGCATGCGGGTACCTTCGCGCGGCAGAATTTCGAGGCGGTCTTCGATGCCCGGATCCATGAAGCGAACGAATTTTACGACACGCTGGCTCCCCGCCGCCTGTCCAAAGACGCCCGACGCGTCCAGAGGCAAGCCTTCGCCGGTCTCCTGCTGAGCAAGCAGTACTACCACTATGACGTGAGTCGTTGGCTGAAGGGCGATCCCACCGGACCAGAACCACCGCCCGAGCGAGAGCATGGCCGCAATGCCGACTGGACTCACCTCTACAATGCGGACGTCCTCTCCATGCCGGACACGTGGGAGTATCCGTGGTATGCCGCATGGGACCTGGCGTTTCACTGCATCCCGTTCGCCCTCGTCGATCCGACTTTTGCCAAGGAACAGCTCGTGCTGATGCTCCGGGAGTGGTACATGCATCCCAACGGTCAGATCCCCGCGTATGAATGGGCTTTTGGAGACGTCAATCCCCCGGTGCATGCCTGGGCGGCGTGGCGAGTCTACAAGATCGAGCAAAAACGCAAAGGGATCGGCGACCGGATCTTTCTCGAACGAGTCTTCCACAAACTGCTGTTGAACTTCACCTGGTGGGTCAATCGCAAGGATACGGAGGGGAAGAACATTTTTGAGGGCGGCTTTCTCGGCCTGGACAATATCGGGGTCTTCGATCGCAGCGCCCCGCTGCCGACGGGAGGGCACCTCGAACAGTCCGATGCCACGAGCTGGATGGGCATGTACTGCCTCAACATGCTGAGCATGGCGCTCGAGCTCGCCCGTGACAACAGGGCGTACGAGGATGTCGCCAGCAAATTCTTTGAGCATTTCGTATACATCTGCCGTGCTGTGAACAATATCGGCAGCAAGCACATCGAGCTGTGGGATCGCACTGACGGTTTTTTTTACGATGTGCTGCATCTGCCAAACGGAGACACGACCCACATGAAAGTCCGTTCCATGGTGGGATTGATCCCGCTGTTCGCGGTGGAAACCCTCGATTCGACGCTGATCGACCGTCTGCCGCGGTTCAAACATCGGATGCAGTGGTTCCTCGAGAATCGGCCGGAATTTTCCCAGCACGTGGAAACACAGACCTATCAGGGCGGTGTGCGTCGCTTTCTCTCACTCGTCAACCGGCACCGGCTGCGCTCGGTCATGCGGTATCTGCTCGACGAGAATGAGTTCCTTTCCCCCTACGGCATCCGCGCTCTCTCTCGGTACCATAAGGATCATCCCTACGTGCTGAACGTCATGGGGCATGAACACCGGGTCGACTACGAGCCGGCGGAGTCGAGCACTCACCAGTTCGGCGGGAACTCCAACTGGCGTGGCCCGATCTGGTTTCCCGTCAACTACCTGCTGATCGAATCGCTGCAAAAGTTTCATTACTTTCTCGGTGATCAGTACCAGGTGGAATATCCGTTTGGTTCAGGACAGCGCGCGACGCTCTGGCAAGTGGCACGAGAGCTTTCTCAACGGCTGATCGGCATTTTTCTTCGCGATGCCGAAGGGAGGCGCCCGGTGTTCGGCGGAGAAGCGCTCTTTCAAAGGGATCCCCAGTGGCGGGACCATCTCCTGTTTTATGAGTACTTTCACGGAGATAACGGCGCCGGAATTGGCGCCAGCCACCAAACAGGCTGGACTGGACTCGTGGCGAAGCTGATTCAGCAATCGGGAAAGTGAGGCGGGCACCAATTGGTCATTCCCGTAGCTTCTTCCTACTGAAATACCCACTTTACTTCCTGTCCTTCCAGCGATACCCTTCGCCGTCCGTTTTTATTCGATAACACCGTTCGACTGAACAGACTGGACCCACCTCAACAACCTTAAAAGGAGTTTGCCATGCCACAGATTCTCGTCGCCCTGATCGCTCTTGCGACGCTCTCGGCCTGGGTGCCTGCGCAGGCGGCGCCAATGAATCGTCCTCAAGCCGAATATTCGGCCGATGCCACGATTGAAAATGAAGAAGGCACGACAAAGCAGAAGATTTTTGTGACGCCGACCAAAGAGCGCACGGAAATGCTGACAGGCTCCGGCGAGGGAGCGGTGCAGATATTTCGGTATGACAACAAAGTGATGTGGATGCTCATGCCGTCCGAGCACATGTACATGGAGTATCCGATCGGAGGAGGTCCGTCTAAAGGAAATGATTCGTCGCAATGGACCTACGAAGACACGGTGATGGGAGAAGAAACATTGAGCGGCGTCAGGGTGACGAAGTACAAGACCATCGCGACCAGCACGGATGGCAAGAAATATGGCGGCTTTTCATGGCGGACAAGAGAGGGCATCAACGTCAAACAGGATCTCCTGTACAAGGAAGGCAACGACAAGAAGCGGATGTTGACTGAACTCAGTAACCTCCAGATCGGCAGACAAGATCCAAAGCTCTTCGAGATTCCTGATGGGTTCACGAAATTCGACATGGCCGGCATGATGGGCGGTATGGGCATGGGCCGTCCTGGTCAGCCGATGGGTCGTCCAGACATGAGCGGGACACCTCCCCCCAGCACCAGGAAGTCAGGCTCGAGGCCTGAAGTCGTGACGCCACAAGAGACTCCAGCGCCGGAACCTGAAGCGCCGGCCGAATCAGGGGTGGACAAGGCGACCAATTTCATGAAGGGCTTGTTCGGACACTAGGCGAACGGCGGCATGGACTGGCGGCTGCTGGGCAGGGCACTGTTGGTCGCTTGGGCAATGATGGCCCAGGCGCCGGTGTCGCCTGGCGTCGGCCTCGCTGCAGACTCCCTCACCGATCGACAGGAACGACCAGTCATCAAGGCGGCCGCCCTGTACATGGTCGAGCTCAATTCAGGACGCGTCTTGCTCGAGAAGAATGCGACCCGACGGCTTCCGCCGGCCAGCCTCACAAAAATCATGACCGCGTTGGTCGCGTTGGAATCCGCGCCGCTTCACGAGGTAGTGAAGATCGACCACCGCGCGCTGGTTCATCATTCTTCCCTCTCTTTCCAGCCCGGAGAAGAGTTCCTCCTGCGGGATCTGTTGACGGCCATGCTCGTGGCGAGTGCGAACGATGCCTGCGAGGCCGTCGCCTGGCATATCGGAGGGGACGACAAGCGATTCGTCGCCATGATGAACGAACGGGCTCGCAACCTGGGACTCACGAACACACATTTCGTCAATTCCTGCGGATTTGACGCTCCAGAGCACTATTCGACTGCGGCCGATCTGGCGAAGCTCACCGAACAGGCGCTGCAACAACCATTTTTTTCCATGATGGTTCGGACGCTGGTCCGTGACATCGCCACGGTGGACGGGGCCAGAAAGATGTCGCTGCACAGCACGAACGAACTGCTGGTCGATCCGGATGTGAACGGCGTGAAGACGGGCTACACCAGCAAAGCCGGCCGCTGTCTTATCGCCAGCATGTTCAAAGGCGGACAGCGATTACTTCTTGTAGGACTCAATGTCATGGATCGCTGGGAGCAGGCGACCAGGCTGTTGCGATATGGTCAGATGGCATTGGGAAACGGATAGCTTCGCACCTACAGTCGTCCAACGTGGTGGAGATAGGCGTCACGCAGATTGTTTTTTGCAAACGCATAATCGGGGTCCAATTGAACTGCAATGCGAAATTCGTCGATCGCTCGTTCCCAGTCGTCCCGAAGTGCATACGCATGTCCGAGGTTATTATGCGGCCTGGCCTTTTGCGGTGATTTCGTAATTGTGTCGGACCACAGCAAGATTGGGTCGCGATAGAGAGCATTTCTCTGGAACGTCACAAGGCAGAGCACCAGAACAACCGTCAGTGAGACGCCGCTTACGCCGAGCCGAACCAGGTGAGGACGGGGTGACCATGTGGGGAGCCATTGCCCGACGCGAGTGCCGAGCATGACGATCGCCAGCATCAGACCGACTGAGGCGAGGTAAAGATTGCGCTCGCTTAACAGGTCATTACGCGGAATCAGCGCTGTGGGGAGGATTTGAATGAAGAACCACCCCAGGCCGAATGTGATGAGAGGGAAACGTCGAGCGGCGACCACCGAAGCTGTCACCATTCCGCCAAGAATTAAGAGTTCGAGAGGCAACGGCCATTGGAACGGAGAGTGGAACTCCGAAAGGTCATGGTCGAAATTCTGCTTCCACGGACAGAAGAACAGCATAAGCGCATAGACGGTTCCATGGACTTGGCTCAAGAGATTGTCCCAAAAGGGCCGAATCTCCAGACTGAACTGGGCGAGCTCACGATAACGAGGATGCCACCAGGCCCATACAGCTATGGCGAGCAGCACGCCCCAAAACGGTAAATGCCAGAAGAGAAAGGCTCTGCGTAAAGCGACACCCTTGAGCCGGCGTATCACGACATCCCAGAGGAGCAGAGCAAGGGGAAATGTCATAGCTGTCTCTTTGGAGCCGAGGGACAAAAGAAATGAGGCGATCGCGCCCAATAAGTAGAGTCGGTTGATCGCGTCATCATTCCTTTTGACAGAGGCCTTAATAAACAAAAAGAAGGCCAAGAGGTACAGAAACGCCATCAAACCCGAGGCCCGTCCGGAAATATAAGTCACGGTTTCCGTCTGGAGGGGGTGGAGAAGAAATAAGAGAGCAGTCCAGAACGGGACAAACGGAATCTCGTCTGTTACGGCCCAGGTGAGAATCAGATATACGAGGCAACCGGAGGCGAGGTGCAACAACAGATTCAGCAGGTGGTAGCCCACGGGGGTATTTTCATAAAGGAACCGATCCAGCAGGAAGGTTCCATGCAATACCGGACGAACCATGTGATCCAGATGGTCGATAAACGTGTGCAAGTCTCTGAGATGCGGGTTTATGAGAATCGTATAAAAGTCGTCGTATTGAAAGGCACCCCGAAGCGCGTTGGCATAGGAAACCGCGGTCACCGCGAGGAGAGTGGCACAGACAAACAACGTGCGCAACGTTAGCCGATTCACGCCATCGTTATACTGCAACGGGCTGTGATGATATAGGGGGAATCCATGCGAATGTTGAATTCACGGACATACACTCTGTGGCTGTTGATGGTCTTCGCACTGTTTTCATCCGATACGCAAGCCAATGCGCAAGGCCTCACGAAGGAAGAATTGGACGCCCAGATTCAACAGAACCTGAACACCCCGATTGCTTGCGGCTGCAGCGTACAGGACGAACGCGACCTCGATAGCCGCATTAACAGCTTGTACGCAATACTCCAGGAATTCCAGACGCAGAAGCAGCCCTATAGCGGGAGCAAACAGACGCTGACTCCAGCGATTCGAAGCACGATTTCTCAAGCGGTCAATCAACGAATTAACGCTGTGAAGGATCCCAAGGCCACAGTTGCTGGTGCAACCACCTATGATTTCGGTTGTTTCACACTCATTGACTCTGCCGCAACCCCCTGCCTGCGTGGAGCCATCGACGACCATGAGTCGGTGCACAGAGCCGCCTGTGACGCCCACAGCTCAGCTGATTGGCGGTATAGCCAAACAGTCGAGGATTGGATACAGGAAGAATTAGTCGCCTATGACAAAGAGTTAAAGCGATTGCTCGAAGAACGAAACAAGCGGCTGCCCTTTTGCAAACTCGATCCGAGCGCCAAAAAAGCGCTGCAGGACATCGCAAATGATAAAGAGCGGGAACAGGAAGCACAGCAGATCGCGGACTGGTTCCTAGGGCTCTTCAACTGACATGGTGCTTATGCATACGTCGGGAGGAAGACTCATGAAGACGCCGTTGACAATTATCTTAGTGATGACCGTCGCCGTGCTCATTCCCGGCTTTGCCGTAGCCACTTCTCTATCGGGTAAAGGTCCCGTGACCGATCCGAGTTCCAGCCCGCCGCCGCAACCCCCACCTTTGACCAAACGGCAGGTCGTAAAGAAGTATGTGAAGAGTTGCGGGAAGAAGCCAGCGAAGGAGGCGAATTGCGATACGTTACGAAAAGACGTGGTGGGGATCGTCAAAGACAGTTTGCATACATTGGGCTCGTCAACTAAACGCGCGTATGTGCCGACCATTGTGAAATTCTTCAAGAACGATGAGGTCGTGCTACGAATTGCCGCGGCTGATGCCATGGGCATGATCGGACCGCAGGATCAGGATATGGACGCGCTTGCCACTTCGGCCAACGATCCGGTTCCAGACGTGCGGCGAGCTGTTGCGCAAGCAATCATGCACGGGAAAGGCAGCGTCATCACCTTGCTGGGACGCCGAGTCGCGTCGTCACAACAAAAAACCGGACTCACGCCGGATGTACCCCCTGATGCTTCCAAATTCTCGATGCCGGTGGCACCTGACACCACCCCTCTGTTCTACGAAGGTGACCCAACCCTCGGTTGGCTATCGTATGTGAGCAAAGGAACGGACGGTGCGGCGGCTTTCTATAAGGGGAAGGCGAAAAAGGGTCCACTCAAGCTCGACGAATTTCAAGGCACGTATCGCTACCAGTTGCAAGACGAGCAAGAAGCGCTCGATAAAGCTACCGAAGCAGAGATCAAAAAACTCGAGCAAGAAAAGGTGCCCGATCCCGCAAACCTGCAAGCCACGACGGAATATTTCCAGAAGCTACAGTCTGCAACGGTCAAGCGTATGGCAACGATGATTCGCCAACAATTTCAACCGGAGTTCTTCGGTGCTCCAACGGTCTATGTGCTGGAAGAACGCCAGATCGGCCAGCGCAGCTACCCAACACGCTATGTCGTCCTCTATCAGGACCTCCTGTTGAAGCGGCCGGGCTACCGCCTGTCGTGGTCGACCGTGTCGGACGACGCCATCAGGGCCGCACAAGTCGCATCTCTGAAGGAACAAAAGGAGGGAGAGGCGCGCCAGGCGGCAACGAAGAGAGAGGAAGAGGCTGCAAAAAAGCGTGAAGCGGAGCTGGATTCGCTGACGAAGAAGAAAGACGCGACGGAAAAGAAACAATTCAAGAAGGGCCAATCGGATCTCGAAAAGGAACTTGGTTTCTAGGCAGGCAGCCGGGCAGGATCATCTGTACGGAGTTAGCCGTGGCTGGTGCCGCCGGAGGTCTGAACGTGAGGCGAGTGTCTGTTGAAAAACGCCAGCGTGCGAGGGGAGGCCAGGAAGGTCCACCCCTACTGAATCCCTGGCACGGACTTGCGGTTGGCCGTCCCTTGCAAATCCATCTCAAGCACGACCGGACCATCCTCAACCTTAGGCTCCAATCGGACTGGCATCCGATCGACCATGAGCTTAGTGAGCGGCACGGCGGCGATGTACGGCGCCTTATCCGATCGATTCGAGCACAGTGCAATCCGAATGTGGTGAGGCCGGCTCTCCGGCGTCACCTGGGCAATGAGCGCCTTCTCAATGAATCCCACTACCATGCCGTTGCCGTCTGCAAGTTTGTGAATTTCGTAGGCGTTGAACGAAGGAGCGCTGCGTTCCAGCAGGAGATCGGGACTCTGGGTCACCAGGCCCAACCCGAGAGCCTGCGGCGCAATGAATCCGTAGCTGCCCATCGGCGCCTGGGAAAACGGAACACGTGCGGTGCCGAGTTCCGTGACAGCATTTTTGCTCCGTAGCTGCTTGCGAAGCTCCGGCTCGTTCCCGGTCGCTTCAATGACCACCGCTGTTGGGGCTGCCTTGACCATCGGCATGACTTCGGTTTTCCCGGCTCCCTGCGCTCCGTTGAGACATGCCAGCAGAGTCATCAGCATCGTCCATGCCGTGATCAATACCGGAGATCTCCCGTTCATCGCAGTGTGACTCCCAGGCTACGGCAAACGCATGAGTTCACCGCTCATTTGGCCAGTGTGTGACGATTCATCAGCGAAGTCAACGCTCGCCACCGGGCCCGGGATCATTCAGCGGCGGCGGCCGCGGCCGGTGAGGAAATCACAAAGCAGCAAGATGATGATCATGAACGGGAATAGCAAGAGAACGACGTACCAGCTTGTCCATAAGGCGGGATCGCGCATGTGGTGGTCCTCCTCACCGCAGGACGAGAGCAAAGCGCATTCCTCGGGAGTCAGACTTGAGAAGGACTCAAGATCCTGCGTGTGGGGCGTCATTATGACGAGATACGGTAGGGCGAAACAAGATTCCAACGGATCTCGGCAGGCTCTGTGTCCTCGTCAACACAGTCGCGGTGGTATTTGCGCGACACGCGTCCGGCCAATGAGATGGTCAGCGCTCAATGTTTCTGGTTCCAGAGAAGCCTATGTCTGCACCCCCTCAGTCGCCGGGATCCATCTCGGGGTTCCAGGCAATTTCCCATAGGTGGCCGTCGGGGTCCTGGAACGAGCCGGTGTACCCGCCCCAGAACGCGTCGTGCGGCGGATCGGTCACGACGGCTCCTGCCTGCCTCGCTTGGTCGATAAGCGCATCGACCTCAGCTATGCTATGCACAAGATGTCCCAGCGAACATTCGGTCGCGCTGCGCGGGCCAAGAGGCACTTTCGCCTCATGGGCCATGTCCTTGCGGGACCATACCGCCAACTTCTGGCCGTTCTCCAAATCAAAAAATACGACGGCCCCATACGGGTACTCGGTGCCGACGATGCCTCGTGTGGGCAGCCCAAGTCCATCCCGATAGAATGTCAGTGCACGTTCAAGATCGTCGACACCGAGTGTAATGATTGAGATCCGTGGTCTCATACAAGACCTCCTGCCCCTGTAGGCTATGAGTCGTGCACGTGACGCTGAACGGAAGACCTAGATCGCGTGAACCCTTGCCAGAAACTCTGAGCCATTTTTCGTCAGTCGCAGCTGACCAGAACGACTCATCCGATCTACCTCCACAAATATCTCAGACCAACTGAAATCCGGCAGGAGCGATGCTAGCTCATCCAGACCACAACCAGGATGAGCCTTCACGACTTCGAGAATCTGCTTAGCGACCCCTTGATTGAGCATGTATCCCTCCCACGTTGGAATGTTCGACGAGCAAGTTGCATTCCAATTGAGGGGCTGAAGAGTCTTCATGAACGAACCAAAATAACAGAAACCAAAACACGGGGATAGAACCAGCCTCATGATTGCGGAAGGTCGGCGTTCACGGAAATCATCGACACGGTTTCATTGTGGAGCTGTGCGGGATGAGCGGAATCGCGCGAACAGGTGAAGAGAAGGGCTCGGATAACGTCGACTATTCGTTCGACCGGTGCAGTGTTGCTCGTTCGTTGTGGACGATCGCAGGCTGCTCAAACAGCAATCTCGCGCCTGGTTTGAACGTGACGTAATACCAGAGCCACTCCGACATCACCCGGAAGCGGCTGCGGACGCCGATCAAGAAGAAGATGTGCACGATGCACCAGAGCAGCCATGCAAAGAGTCCGGACACATGCAGCCGACCGATCTGCGCCACGGCCTTGGCCCTCCCAATGGTCGCGAGCATGCCTCGGTCGACATAGACGAATGACCGGCGCTCAGCGGGAGGCGTGTCATGTTGGATCACGTCGGCCACATAGCGGCCCTGCTGGATGGCAACCGGAGCCAAGCCAGGCAAGGGCTTCCCATCCTCTCCCGTACAATTCGCTGCATCGCCAAGGACGAAAACCCACGGCTCGCCCGGGATCGTCAGATCGGGCCCCACCTTCACCCGACCCGCTCCATCCTGAGCGGTGCCAAGCGTCTCGAGCAAAGGCGACGCCTTGTTGCCCGCGGCCCAAATAATGCCCGCCGAGGGCACAAATTCCTGATCGATCATCACGCCGTCCTTTTGGACGCCACTCACGAGACTGTTCAGCCTGATCGTCACTCCCATCCGTGACAATGCTGCCTCCGCTTTGGCTGAAAGATCCGCACTGAAGCCGGGGAGAATGCGCGGACCGCCTTCAACGAGCAGAATGCACAGATCTTCGAGACGCAGAGTAGGAAAATCCGGCCCCATAGCCTTCCGGCCGATTTCCGCGAGTGCGCCAGCCAATTCGACGCCGGTGGGACCGCCCCCCACGATCACGAAAGTCAGTTGCTCGTCCGGACCGCCGGCGGCGCGACGGCGGTCAGCTTCCTCGAACGCGAGCAGCATCTTCTCGCGCATCAGAACGGCGTCCGTCAGCGTCTTGAGCCCCGGGGCCAAGGACTCCCATTCGTCATGACCAAAGTACGCGTGCCGGGAACCGGGCGCGACAATGAGTACATCGAAGGACATCGGGGGACTCTCGCGGAAGCGAATGGATCGGACTGCGCGGTCGATCGCGATCACTTCTTCCATCAGAACGCGGACATTGCGCTGGGAACGGAACACCGTGCGTAACGGCCACGCAATGTCGCTCGGGGACAACGCCGCCGTGGCCACTTGATAGAGGAGCGGTTGAAAGAGGTGATGATTGGTCCGGTCAATAAGCACGACGTCATCCCGACGCAGCGCTCGGGCCGCGGTCAGTCCGCCGAATCCGCCTCCGATGATGATGATCCGCTTGCCAGCCATAAGGGGCAGAAGGATACGCTACGTGGCAGGACAGGAGGTGTCAATAAGACAGGGTCCCAGAAAGCGGTCTTACCACCAGAGGGCTTCCTATGGTACGAGCGACCGGTGACGTTCCTCCAGCCGCGCCGTACAAAAGCGTTGAACCGGATCATCGTCGGCATCAGGGTCGGACCCGTCCCACAGCACAGATCGCACGTTCCATCGTACCAACGGATACAGCACGATCGCCGTCGAGGTCGCCAGCATCCCCAGCACCGGATACAGCATCTCATCCTCTTCGATTCTTGTCTGTACCCGGCGTGCGACAAGACCGTACCATTTCGACGCCTGCACATGGCTAACACGGGCGTCAATCATGCGCTGATAGAGCCTCGCGTCTTGCTGATTTCTCCACGCGGGAAGCCTGAAGCTCTCGAACCGAGCAGCAGTCTCTCCGATACTGGGAGGAGCATCGGCAACACGGACGGATAGTCCCGAAGAATCGTGATCCGGCGCTGTTCGTTCCGAACGAGCCTGGTGTGCCGTCCGCCAGAGCTGTTCGGCTGACGTCAGCTCCTGTTCCGTCTGCCACACATCCATGATGGTGGCGGCCAGGCAATTGGCCTCTCGTTCGCGTGTCGCAGAAAGACAACTCGTCATGAGGCAGGTCAGCAGGATGAGGAGAATCGCCCGCACGCGGTTCCCTCCCGGTGGTCCACACTGTATGCCTCTGCTCATGAGGCTTCAAGAGGCGATGACGAACAGCCTCTGTTTAGCCCGGAGGAAACTGCAGGCTTGCAGCAAAGGTTGCCGCATAGCCATCGGCCGTTTGTGTGGGCGCCAGCACGAGATGCTCGCCGCCGCGCCGGAAGATCCGATCATCTTGATTCCGGGCAGTACGTTTCCCCTTTGTCGCGTAAGGAAGGGCGGCATGGATGCGGTCCGAAAGGCTGTCCTCAAAATACATTTGCGAAGTAAACTCAAACGTCCGCTTGGCGCCGGCTACCGCACGGACTTTGATGTGAATATGCACGGTCCGGCCGTGATACCAGCCCGGATAAATCGTGAGAAACTTCGCTTCACCCTGTGCATCGGTGAGTTGATAGCCACGTAAAAACTTCCTACCGGTCATATCGAATCCGGGATCCTTCACATCTGAATAGAGACCATCTGCATCGCAGTGCCAGATATCGACCTGCGCACCGGGAAGCGGCTGGCAACGCCCCTGATCGGCACGGGAAAGTGCTACCGTCAACACCAACGGTACTCCAGGTTTGATCTCGCCGGTGGCCGGATCTGGACGGATATCGGATCGGCGCAATTCCTCATCGACAAAATAAGGCCCTTCCGTCTGCTCTGGGCGAAACAGACAGACAGGGGTGGGTCCGCCGGCAGCACTTTGGCGAGCCAGCATGCTGCCCGTGATTAACCAAGCCGCGCCGGCGGCTAGCCTCCGCATGGCTTCACGACGAGAAAGCAGCCGCCCGAGAGGCCTGTCATGCAGCATGCGATCTCTCGCTAACGGTGTAGGTTCGCTGGAGCAGCGGTCGAAGCTGACACAAGTTGGTCCTGCTCCATGGAACGGCATGGCTGATCAAACGGCATACGATAGAATCGCACAAAACCGACGTCTTCGAGCGCAGGATACTCGTCCAAGCCGAATTGAATCTCGTGTTGGGCGACCCCCATATGATAGGTGCCGAACAACCGGTCCCACACGGAGAAGACCGGGGAGAGATTCGCATTATGCTCGGACGGCCGGCGCGAATGATGAATCCAGTGCATGGTAGGCGTCACGATCGCGAGACGGAGTCGTGGCTCGAGCTTGCTCGGCAATCTCACGTTGGCATGCGCGAACAAGCCGGCGCACAGTGTGAGGGTTTCGGAAATGAGGAGCCCGGCGGGAGAGACACCCAACGCCCACACGCTGAGTCCTTTCATCCCGGTCGTCATGATGACTTCACCGAGATGGAAGCGAATGCTGGTCGTTGCATCCATGTCGAGATCGCTGTGATGGGCTCGATGGAACCGCCAGAGAAACGGCACGCGATGATAAAAGCGATGGATGCCATATCCGACGAGATCGAGCACGATGACCGAGAGAAGGACGTGAGAGACCGGCGCAAGATCCAGCGAGTGCAGCACTCCCCACCCCACGCTGGTCACGTAACTGCTCCAGATGAGAAGCATCCATCCGGCAAGCCATTGCGCGATGAACGAGTTTCCTCCAAAAATGATGAGATTCGTCGAGACGTGTTCAAGTTTCGACTGAATCGGGATTCTAAAGGGCACCGCCCATTCCACGCCCAAGACCACGGCGACGACAACGAGAGATACCACCCATCGCAGAGTTGCTTCATCCGTCAAGAAATCCATGGCCTGCCAGTGTAGCCCACGGGCCTGCAGAAAAGGCAAACGGTATTTCTCTTCCATGTCAATTTTCTTGACAGCCGGTGGCGGGTGGAAGGCCATCAAAATTTGCATGAGCTTCCAAAGACTTGAATGAAATGAAACTAGGGATCGTATCTGTCTGCCGTAAAGCCCTTTGACAACCGATATAAGAGCCTCCACCAGAAGTCGCTTACACATCAGATACTTAGCGTACGGTACAAATCATGCTGTCTTAACGGCCGGATGGCTGGCAAGCGGCATCAGGAGGTGACCGTGAATGTTCTAAGCAATGCCCGAATGGTCCTTTCATTATTGACTCTGGGCTTCTTCGCTCCAATTCAAGCTTCTGCCAGTTCCCCTGTGCCTACCCCTGAACCGGTGAGTCTCGCATTACTTGCGACCGGGATCGTCGGGTTGGGCGCGATGGAAATGATTCGAAGACGGCGGGGTAAGTAACGTCGCTGTTTGAAGATCGCGTAACGTAAAAGGAGTGCCACCATGAAGCATCTCAACATCAACTCAGTTGTTGTTTTTGTCGTGACGGCCCTGATCCTGCCGATACAGGCCAACGCCACCAACGGAGCAACGGTGCCAGAACCGCTCAGCTTGGCGCTCCTCGCAACCGGCGTCGCTGGACTCGGCGCGGCAGAAGTGATTCGTCGGCGTAGGAAGAAATAGGGTTCTTCATCGCAGGCAGCATTACAGGAGTGCTCACCATGAACCTACACATCACCTCAGTGTTTTTACTTCTCATGATGGGCCTGATCCTGCCGATACAGGCCAATGCCAGCACCACCGGGGGCTCGGTGCCTGAGCCGCTCAGCCTGGTGCTCCTCGCGACCGGCCTCGCCGGACTTGGCGCAGCAGAGCTGATTCGCCGCCGGAAGGACAAATAACACAGCCGCCATTGCGCGCTGCGCCGCTCAGTTCGAGGCCCTGCTCCCCGCTCATCATGCGTTGGCCGGGAGAGGGCCCCTCGTCCTCATCGAAGAAGCCCTCACATCCTGCGGTTGAATCCTCAGCCCATTCTTTCATACAATTCGACCCCCTTCCTGACAGCGTAGAAGATCGGCCAATGATGGAGGTTCGTCTGATGGCCCAGGGCGTCCTTGAGGGGCATCCTTCCTCCGATGGTGCGCTGATCTTGTCGATCAACGGCTCGCTTGATACCACCAGCACCGGTCAAGCCTGGCGCCGCGCTCTTCAGTTGATCACCGAGCACCAGCCGAAAGGGCTGATCGTGGATGCCTCCCGCCTCACCTACTGCGACGGAGCAGGAGCAGCGCTGCTCCTGGAATTGCGCCGACGCCAAGAGAGCCGCCGGCAGCCGTATGAAATTCAGTCGCTCGATCCGGCCTATCGGGCCTTGTTGGACTTGTATGGTCGCTGGGATGCGCAGCGACCCGAACCGCTTGCCCCGGCCGACTCGCCCGTAGAACAAATCGGGCGCGCCACGGTGGCGGTCTGGCGCGACGTCGTCGTCCTGATCGCATTCGTTGGGCAACTCTCTTCAGCCTTGGCCAGTGCCGCGCGTCGTCCCGGCCTCGTGCGATGGAAGGATGCGCTCCTCACGGCCGAATTGGCCGGGGTGAACGCGCTGCCCATCATCATGCTGCTCGGATTTCTGCTGGGCCTCATCATGGCGTTTCAATCGGCGATTCCTATGCGGCAGTTCGGCGCAGACATCTATGTCGCCAACCTGATTGGGCTCTCCATGTTGCGTGAGCTGGGTCCCTTGCTGACGGCCATCATCCTGGCCGGTCGATCCGGCTCTGCGTTTGCTGCCGAGCTCGGCACAATGAAAGTCAGCGAAGAAATCGACGCTCTGACCACGATGGGTTTGGAACCGGTCCGTTTCCTGGTCGTTCCACGGGTCATTGCCGCTGTGGCCATGACGCCGCTGCTGTCCGTGTTCGCCGGGCTGCTCGGCCTCATTGGCGGAGCAGTGGTGATGTTGTCCCTGGGGTTTCCGTTGGTGACCTATATTATCCAGGTCAAGAGCGCCGTGACGGTCGGTGACCTGATCGGCGGGCTTAGCAAGTCGTTTGTGTTCGGCATCGTCGTAGCGGCCATCGGATGTTTACGCGGGCTTCAGACCAAGAGCGGCGCCGGCGCCGTCGGCGAATCCACCACACGCGCCGTCGTCAGCGGCTTGGTGCTGATTACCGTCGTGGACGGCATCTTCGCTGTGGTCTTTTATTGTCTCGGGATCTGAAATGGTTCGTCGAGAATTCAACCACCAGGTTCCAATCATCACTGTCCGGCATTTCACGGCGGGATATGACGGCCATGTGCTACTACGAGATCTCTCGTTTGACATTTACCCAGGTGAAGTGTTCGTGATCCTCGGAGGGTCCGGATGCGGCAAGAGCACGCTGCTCAAACACATGATCGGACTCTATCAGCCATTGAAGGGATCGATCCACATCGAGGGCAAGGACATTGTGACCGCCCAGGGCCAGCAACGCCTGGGTATTCTGGCCAGAATCGGGGTGATGTATCAGCAGGGAGCGTTATTTGGATCAATGACGCTGTTAGAAAATGTCCGGCTGCCTCTGGAGGAATACACGGATCTGCCGGGAGAGGCCATTGATCGGATCGCACTCATGAAACTGCAATTGGTCGGGCTAGGTCCTGCGGCGTATAAACTGCCGGACGAGATCAGCGGAGGCATGAGAAAACGGGCCGCCATCGCTCGGGCCATGGCGCTTGACCCGCCCATCCTGTTTTTGGACGAGCCATCTGCCGGCCTCGATCCCATTACCTCAGCCGAGCTCGATCAGTTGATCATCGGTCTAGCCACACATCTCAACATCACGTTCGTCGTCGTCACCCATGAACTCCCCAGCATCGAGACGATTGCCGACCGGGTGATCATGCTCGACAAACGGACACAAGGCATCATTGCCGGGGGGCGCCCGCAGGAACTGCGGGACCATTCCGAGAACCCGTGGGTACGGCAGTTTTTCAATCGGCAAGTGGAGGCGGTGGGATAGCGGTGAAAGCCGCGTCTCGGCGCGGCTGGGCAGGTGGGTGAGAAAGTCGGAGCACGTCATGAGTCAGCAAGCGAACTACTTCAAGATCGGTCTCTTTGTCGTCGGCGCAACCACTCTCGCCGTGATCGGCATCATCGTCCTAGGGGCAGGCAAATGGTTCGAACGCTCCACAATGGTGGAAACCTATTTCTATGAATCGGTTCAGGGGCTCGAGATCGGCGCGCCCGTCAGGCTCCGCGGTGTTCGCGTCGGTCGGGTCGAGTCCATACGATTGGCCAGAGAGGAGTACGGCGTCTTTTTTGATCCCAAGACCGACTCGTTCCCCTACCGAGGACTGGTCCTCGTGCGGATGTCGGTCCGTCCCAGCGTCGCGGCGCATCTCAGAGAAGAAGACGAAACCGAGCTCATGAAGAAGGCCGTCGATGCCGGGTTTCGATTCCGCCTTGCCTCGCAGGGGATCACCGGAGTGCTCTATATCGAGTCGGAGTTTCTTGACCCCGAACGATATCCGCCGATCCGAATCGTCTGGACGCCGCAAACTCCTTATATTCCCTCGGCGCCGAGCACAATTACGGAGCTGGGTGCAGATTTACGGTCGATCACCAGAAAATTGGAGCAGGTGGATATCGACACGATTGCCAAAAATCTGGATACCATGATCACCTCCGTGACCCGTCTGGTCAACGATGTTCAGGGCGAGCAGCTCGGCATGGAAATCAAACGGGTCGTGGGGGAACTGCGCGGCTCCGTTGAGGACGCGAGGCGGGTGTTGGGCAGCCCGGATCTCAGTAAGGCGCTGAAAGATTCTTCGGCCGCGATGGCGGATTTCCGCCGCACGGCGTCGGATCTGAGTTACACGGCGAAGGACGTTCGTCACGCGATGACGCAACTGCCCGAAATCACCGCACGCCTGAACACAAGCTTGCGCCGTATCGATGCCTTGCTGGCCGCAAAGGGTGAAACCATCGAGGACGTGCTGGAGAATCTGCGCTCGGTCTCAGAGGAGTTGAACTATCTCACCAAGACCGTCGAGCACTATCCTTCGCAGGTGCTGTTCGGCGAGCCGCCTTCGCATTCGCAAGCGGTGAAGCGATGATGGCACGGTCTAAGACGGCAGCAGGCACGTGCCTAGCCGTCATCATGATGTGTCCCACCGGCTGTCTCGACCTCAAAAAGAGCTATCCGGAAAAACGCTCATTTGTCCTCGACGTGGGCGCACCGCCGCAGGAAACTCCGGCCAACGGCGCGATCGTATTGAAAATCAACAAGCTCCGTGTCTCACCGCTTTTTGCGGGGCGCGCCATGGTGTATCGCGTCGCCGATCTTCAGTACGAGAGCGACTTTTACGATGAGTGGTTCGTCGCTCCCGGGACGTTGGTGACGCAGCAGGTTCATCAGTGGCTCTCCCGATCGGCAGGCTTTGAAACGGTCGTCGTGGGCACGAACCACGTAGAGCCGACGCATCTTTTGGAAGGCACGGTCACCGAGTTCTATGGAGATTTTCGCGCAGCGCCCCGGGCGGTGCTCGGTCTCGAGTTGCATCTGCTCGACGCGATCCATGAACGACAGTTCTTCCGGCGCACGTACCATCAGGATGTGCCGCTCAGCGATCAGTCGTCCGATGCGCTGGCCCGTGGGCTCACCGAGGCGTTACGGGCCGTCCTCGTCGACGTTGCCAAGGATATTGCGGCAGTCGAACTCGTTCGAACACCGAGATCATCCCGTCCATGACGCAGTGCTGCTGGTTCTAATAATATGGAGGTGCCTTGTGATACCGTTGGATGACGCCCTGTCTAGCACCCACACGCCGAGCAGCAGCCAACGGCGACGGGCCTACAGCATCTCATCAATCGTGATGGCGCTCGTCCTCACCGCCTGTCACACCCTTCCCGCCAAATATGTCGAGCAGGCCGAACGGGGAGTCACCCTCACATCGCTGACGGGTTCCCCCCAGCTGTATCGCGATAAGGTGGTGATCCTCGGCGGAGTCCTCGTGAAGGAGCGGGAAGAAGGCAGTCAGGTGTGGCTGCACCTGAAAAATCGACCGCTCGATCCCAAGTATCATCCTCATCGTCCTGTTTCCCTCGATGGGCCCGAAGCGGGACACTTCTGGGTGACCGTCGCAAACCGCCAGCAACTCCCACCCCGGTATCGACAGTGGGCCCGCATGACGGTCGTCGGACGCGTCATCGGCATGACGAATCAGGAACCGATCTTATTGTTGATGTATGCGCGGGGGTGGGACTACTCAGGCAGTAACGAAGACACCTGGGAAGCATCGATCGACCCTGCCTACGTGCCGTCGATCCCCGAAGGGCTTCACGGAGAATTTCAAACACAGTAAGCCCTCCAGTCTCGAGTGTCTCCTCAGCGCCGCCTAGGAGGCGGCCTGTCCTCATCCTCAATAGTTCCAATGGGTTCACCTGTCTGTAACCTTTTTCGACTCCGCCGCGACTAGGGAGGAGAAGAGAAGGCAGGTCGTGCAAACCATGCTACAGGAGGCCCCCATGCACACACGTCTCGCACTTGGTTTTGCGATTGCCCTTGGCAGTGCGTTGCTCGCCATGCCAACGGCCTGGGCCGACGGCGGGTTCCGCTGCGGCCAGGGACATGCGATGGCCCATCACGGGCACGGACAGACTGGAGTAGCCGGCCACATGCTCCGGCGGCTTTTGTCCCATGAACAGGAGATCGGCCTCAGCGATGAGCAGGTCGCCAAACTGCGGTCCGTGGCGCTCGATGCTGACCGTTCCGCCATTCGGGCCTCGGCTGACCGAATGGTCAGCGAACGGGAACTTCGTGCGATGATGTGGGACGCCAAGGCCGAGATGCCGGCCATCGAGGCGAAGGTGAAGGAAGCGGAATCGCTCGAGGCGGCTGTCCGGATCATCGGCATTCGTGCCCATCGCCAGATGATCGCCGTACTAACGCCGGAGCAGCAGACGAAGCTCAAGACACTGCGGCACGCGTCTCGGCATCATGAGCGGACGCCCGCTCAGCCGGAGCGCTCGCAACAAAGCGATCTCCAGGAATCGGCGACGTCGGCCAGCTGAACCCGATTCACATTCGCTCGGTTCTTCCACGGTGGTATCATGAGCCACGCTGCGGTGCTGACGGTCAGAGGGATCATTCGGGGAATTCATCTGTCGATGGCCGATGACTCGTTTCCTGTCGGAAGGTCTTCGCGCGAGGAGAGCGATCTTGTCCGTCGGATCAGACAGGGCGAGACCGAGCGGTTTGCCGAGCTCATTGACCGGTATCAACGTCACGTCGGCCGCATCGTCGGCCGGCGTGTGCCGGCTGATCGGGTACCGGAACTCATCCATGAAGTCTTCGTCAAAGCGTACGTCAATCTGGCGCAGTTTTCGGACTCGGTGCCCTTTGAACATTGGCTGGCTGGCATCGCCGTGCGCACCTGCTACGATTTTTGGAGAGAGCGCGCTCGTGAGGACGTACCTGTCAGCGCCTTGAGCGAGGATCATCAACGCTGGATCGAGCAGACGCTGTCCTCACAGTCCGATCGCCAGTTCCGCGATCAGACAGCGAAACAGGAGGCGGCAGATGTACTGGAATGGGCGCTGCGGCAATTGTCTCCAGAAAATCGCGCCGTTCTGACATTGGTCCACCTCGACGGCTATTCGGTACGGGAAGCGGCGCAATTGTTGGGGTGGACTCTCGTCAATGTGAAGGTTCGCGCGTATCGGGCGCGGAAGGCCGTGCGTGCATTATTACGACACACACTTACGGAGAGTGCTCATGACGGATCATAACGAAAAGAGCGTGAACACGCTCGAGCGTGCATTGCTCGACGGCTATCATTCGCAATCCCGTGTCTCGCATACGGTCGACGTCACGCATGACGTCATGCGGACTATCCGGAGATCAGCAACGGAGGGCAGCCGGTGGACACCGGCCGCAGTCTTGGATCAGCTTGTCTGGCGTACCGCGACCATCACAGCGGCTGTTGTGCTGACGGCCGCTGTACTGACAGTCGGCCTGTGGCGGCCGCCAACCGGGGAAAGTCCCACTGTGGTCGCCGAGGAGCTGGAGGCCGTTCCCTTCTTTGGGGAGTAGCGGATTGGAGGAACCATGACATCTCGACTGAAATTGTGGGGCGGTCTCCTTGTCCTCTTTTGCGCTGGAGCGCTCGGGGGCGTCGTTGCGGACTCGATGTTCCTGCATGCTGACGCAACCGGTTCTCGTGGCGAGCATGGCCCGGCTGCCCATCACGATCGGATGATGAAACGGCTCACGGAAGGCCTGTCGTTGACGACCCAGCAGCAGGCTGAGATCGAGCCTATTGTCTCGCGCGCGCATGTGGCCTTGTTGGAGTTACGGTTCGCACACCAGGCCGAAGTTGAGCAGATTCTGACCCGAGGCATGGCCGATCTCAAAACCAAGCTTTCGCCGGCCCAACAGCCCGAGCTGGACCGGATGTATCAAGGACTGGAACGGCGGTGGCAGGGCTCGCGCGACTATTTGGAAGCACAAAAACGCAAACTGGGGTCGCCATGATGCGCCGGCCAACCCATAAAGGACAGCATGCCTGACTCCACTCATTTTGCAACCTCTGTCAAGCGAGGTCTCCTCGGATTGGCGGCCGCATGCCTCCTGGCCCTGGCAGGATACGTCCTCTTGGCCAAGTCAGGTGAAGAGCCTTCTCGGGCCGGGCAGACGCCGGTCGGCGCACGCGCGATGCCGGTGCTCGCAGCTGCGGCACGCATCGGCGACATCGGGGTATATCTCAACGGCCTGGGCTCCGTGGTCCCGTTGAATACGGTCAATGTGAAAAGCCGGGTCGACGGACAACTTATGAAGGTGCTCTTCCAGGAGGGACAGATCGTCCAAAGCGGCGAGCTGCTGGCCCAGATTGATCCCCGCCCGTTCGAAGTGCAGTTGATTCAAGCGGAAGGGCAGATGGCGCGCGATCAAGCGCAATTGAAAAATGCCAAGCTGGACTACGAACGTTATAAAGGACTGTACCAGCAAGGTTTCGTTCCCAAGCAGCAGTTGGATACGCAAGATGCCATAGTCCGTCAATCGGAAGGGATCGTGAAAACCGATCAAGGGCAGATCGACAATGTGAAGCTGCAATTGGTCTACAGCCGGATCACGGCACCGATCAGCGGCCGTGTCGGCCTGCGGCTGGTGGACCAGGGCAACATGGTCCGTGCCAACGACACCAACGGACTGTTGGTCATTACCCAACTGACGCCCATTACCGTCGTCTTTACAATTCCCGAGGACAATCTGCCGGCGGTGCTGGAACGGCTAAACGCCGGCCAGCAGTTGACCGTAGACGCCTTTGACCGCGAGCAGAAACACAAACTCGCGACCGGGACGCTGTTGACTGTCGACAACCAGATCGATCCCAACACGGGCACTGTACGGCTTAAGGCTGTCTTCCCCAACGAGGACGGTGCCCTGTTTCCCAATCAGTTCGTCAATGCGCGGCTGTTGTTGGAGGTGAAGCACGCGGTGACCCTTGTCCCGTCCGCTGCCGTCCAACGCGGGGCCAAAGGCACCTTCGTGTACGTCGTAAAGGAGGACAAGACGGTCGCCGTCCGGCCTGTGACCCTCGGCGTATCACACGGCGAGGACGCCTCCGTTACCTCCGGCCTTGCGCCAGATGAACTCGTCGTCGTGGATGGGACGGAGAAATTGCGTGAGGGCAGCAAAGTCGAAGTACGGAACCGAAATGAGAAGTCCGCCCAAGGCGAGGCACCGTCTACCGCCGCCTCGCCGTCCAGAGGAAGCGCCCCGTGAATCCGTCGCGCCTGTTCATCATGCGACCGGTGGCGACCGCGCTGACCATGATCGCCATCCTGATGGTCGGCGTGATTGCGTACCGCCAGTTGCCGGTTTCCGCGCTGCCTCAGATCGATTACCCGACCATTCAAGTGCTCACCTTCTATCCCGGCGCCAGTCCCGACGTGATGGCGTCGTCCGTCACGGCGCCGCTCGAACGGCAATTCGGACAGATGCCGGGGCTCAATCAGATGACGTCGACAAGTTCCAGCGGCAGTTCCATGGTCACGCTGCAGTTTTCGCTGGACCTGAGCCTGGACATTGCCGAACAACAAGTACAGGCGGCGATCAACGCGGCATCAACGTTTCTCCCGCGCGACATCCCGAGTCCACCGATCTACAGCAAGGTCAATCCGGCCGACGCACCCATTTTGACGTTGGCCCTGACTTCTCCCACGTTGCCGCTGTCCCAGATCGAAGATCTGGCCGAGACGCGATTCGCGCAGAAGATCTCGCAACTGTCGGGCGTCGGCTTGGTCAGCCTCGGCGGCGGACAACGTCCGGCCGTACGCATTCGCGCCAACCCGCGGGCGCTGTCGGCCTACGGACTGACGCTCGAGGATTTGCGGACAGCCGTGGCTGCAGCCAACGTCAACCAGGCCAAAGGCGCCTTCGACGGCCCCCGGCGGTCGTCCATTATCAATGCCACCGATCAATTGCTGTCGAGCCGCGACTATGAGCCGCTCATCATCGCCTATCGTAATGGAGGCCCGGTGCACGTCTCCGACGTGGCGGAGGTCGCCGATGACGTCGAGAACGTGAGACAGGCGGCCTGGATGAACGAGACCCAGGCCGTGCTGGTGAATATCCAGCGCCAGCCGGGCGCGAATGTCATTGAAGTCGCCGACCGCATCAAGAAGCTCCTGCCTCAACTGCAGAGCACCCTCCCCTCCTCCGTACAGGTGACCGTCTTGACCGACCGGACGACGTCGATCCGCGCCTCGGTCCGCGATGTCCAATTTGAGCTCATGCTCGCAGTGGTGCTGGTCGTCATGGTCATTTTTTTATTCCTCCGCACGCTGACGGCCACTGTCATTCCCGCCGCGGCCGTTCCCCTGTCGCTCATCGGCACCTTCGCCGCAATGTACCTGATGGGATTCAGCCTGAACAATCTGACGCTGATGGCGCTCACGATCTCCACCGGATTCGTCGTCGACGATGCGATCGTCATGATCGAGAACATCTCCCGGTACATCGAGCGCGGCGATTCGCCGCTGCAAGCCGCGCTCAAGGGATCACAACAGATCGCGTTCACCATTCTTTCGCTGTCTATCTCGCTCATTGCCGTGCTGATCCCGCTCCTATTCATGGGCGACGTCGTCGGCCGGCTCTTCCGTGAATTCGCCGTGACCCTGAGCATGACGATCGTGATTTCGGCCGTCGTCTCACTGACCTTGACGCCGATGATGTGCGCCCGCCTGCTCCGCTACCGGCATGACACGGAGCAGAACGCATTTTATCGATGGTCTCAAACCGTCTTTGATCGGACGATCGCCGCCTATGGGCGGACCCTCCGCTGGGTGCTCAATCACCAGCCGGCGACGTTGACTGTGGCGGTGCTCACCCTGGTGATCACAATTGTGATGTATGTTGCCATCCCGAAGGGGTTCTTCCCGGTGCAGGACACCGGCGTGCTCCTCGGCATTTCGGAGGCGCCTCAATCTATCTCCTTCGTCGCCATGGTCGAGCGCCAACAGGCGCTGACTGCCGCCATCCTCGCGGATCCGGCCGTCGCGAGCCTGTCGTCCTTTATCGGAGTGGACGGCATCAACACGACCCTTAACAGCGGAAGGGTCCAGATCAATCTCAAGCCGTTCGGCAAACGCCGGGAGAGCGCGCAGGACGTGATTGTGAGGCTGCAGCAGGCAACGACCGCCGTCGACGGCATCACGTTGTATCTTCAGCCGATGCAGGACCTGACGGTCGAAGACCGCGTCAGCCGCACGCAGTATCAATACACGCTGGAAGACGCCGACCCGAAGGAATTGAGCCGGTGGGGTCCCGCGTTGGTCGAAGAATTACAGAAGCTGCCGGGATTGCGCGATGTCAGCAGCGATCAGCAGGACCAGGGCCTGGCTTCGCTGCTGGTGATCGACCGGAGCACAGCCTCCCGTCTTGGCATTACGCCGCAACTGATCGTCGATACCCTGTACGACGCCTTCGGACAACGGCAGGTGTCCACGATGTTTACCCAGTTGAACCAGTACCGGGTCGTGCTGGAGGTCATGCCGGAATTTCAGAGCGGCCCCCACGCGCTTCAGTTCCTGGACATCCGCTCGTTGACCGGAGGCCAGGTGCCCTTGAACGTGTTTACCCAATTTTCGGAGACTACCACGCCACTGGTCATCAGCCGCCAAGGACAGTTCCCTTCGGTGACGCTGTCGTTCAATCTGGCCCCGGGCTATTCGCTCGGCGACGCCGTCGAGGCAATCGAGCAGGCCGCGGAACGCATCGGCCTGCCTCCTAGTGTCCACGGGAGCTTCCAGGGCACCGCGCAGGCGTTTCAGGCGTCGTTAGGAAATGAAACGTGGCTGATTCTCGCAGCGCTGGTGACGGTGTACATCGTGCTCGGCATCCTCTACGAAAGCTATATCCATCCGCTCACCATTCTCTCCACGCTTCCCTCCGCGGGCGTCGGAGCGCTGGTGGCATTAATGCTGTTCAACATTGAATTCAGCGTGATTGCGCTGATCGGCATCATTCTGCTGATCGGCATCGTGAAAAAAAATGCGATCATGATGATCGACTTCGCGCTCGATGCAGAGCGCAAAGACGGCAAACTTCCGACCGAAGCGATCTACGAGGCTTCTCTCTTACGGTTCCGTCCCATCATGATGACGACCATGGCCGCCTTGCTCGGGGCGCTACCCTTGGCGATCGGGTCGGGCGTCGGCTCGGAGTTGCGGCATCCACTCGGCATCGCCATCATCGGCGGCCTTATCCTCAGTCAGGTGTTGACGCTCTATACCACGCCCGTCGTCTATCTGGCATTTGACCGGTTGGCCCGCCGCGTCAACGCCCGCCGCGCGTCGGAGCCGCAGGCGCCGCTTTTGACCCCCGGCTCAGCATGAATATTACCGCGACCTTTATTCATCGTCCTGTCGCAACAACCCTCCTAACGATCGGCGTCACGCTCGTGGGCATCGTCGCGTTCCGTTTTCTTCCCGTCGCCGCGCTCCCTCAGGTGGAGTTTCCAACCATCAACGTTGGCGCCAACCTTCCGGGAGCCAGCCCGGAAACCATGGCCACATCGGTGGCGGCTCCCCTCGAGCGTCAATTGACACGAATCGCAGGCGTCACCGAGATGACCTCAGGGAGCCAACTTGGCTCAACAACGATCACGCTTCAATTTGACCTGAGCCGCGACATCAACGGTGCCGCACGGGATGTTCAGGCCGCCATCGCGGCCGCAAGAGTCGATCTCCCTACAGCCCTGCCGGGCAACCCTAAATATTGGAAGGTCAATCCGGCCGATGCCCCCATTTTAATCCTATCGCTGACCTCTGACATCGTGAGCCGAGGCCAAATGTACGACGTGGCCACGAGTATTCTCCAACAGAAACTGGCGCAAATCGACGGGGTGGGGCTCGTGCACGTGGGCGGCGGCTCACTCCCTGCCGTGCGCGTCGACCTCAACCCAACGGCTTTGAACAAGTACGGCATCGGATTGGGCGAAGTGCGGCAGGTCCTGAGTCGAACGAATGTGAACCGCCCCAAAGGGCAGCTCAGCGACGCGACCCGCACTTGGGAAATCAGAGTCAACGATCAATTGCAACAAGCAGAGGATTATCTGCCGTTGATCGTAAGTTATCGCGAGGGCCGGGCGGTAAGGCTTTCGGACATTGCGACTGTCGAGCATTCAGTCGAAGACGTCCGTACAACAGGTCTCGCGAACGGGATCCCCGCAGTTCTGATCGTCATCTACCGCCAACCGGGGGCCAACATCATTGAAACGGCCGATCGCATCCGGGCTTTACTGCCTCACTTGGAAGCCTCGATCGCGGGCAGCATGAGTCTCGCCGTGGTAGTGGACCGCACACCGGTGATTCGGGCGTCTCTCCATGATGTCGAACGAACGCTCGCAATCTCTGTGCTTCTCGTGATCCTTGTCGTGTTCTTTTTCATTCGAGACGTGCGCGCGACGCTGATCCCCTCGGTCGTCATACCGGTGTCCTTGATCAGCACGTTCGCCGTCATGTACCTCATCGGCTACAGTCTCGATAATCTATCGCTCATGGCATTGACCATCGCCACGGGGTTCGTAGTCGACGACGCGATCGTCGTCCTGGAAAATATCAGCCGGTATCGTGAACAGGGTATGGCCCCGCTCGAAGCCGCCGTGCGGGGTGCGCGAGAAATCACCTTCACTGTTCTCTCGATGACGCTCTCGCTGGTGGCCGTCTTCGTGCCGATACTGTTCATGGGCGGCATGATGGGCCGGTTGTTTCGAGAGTTTGCCGTGACACTGTCGGTGGCAATTGCGATGTCGCTGGTCGTCTCACTCACCACGACGCCCATGATGTGTGCCTGGGTATTGAAATTTCGCGCGGATCGCACCCATGGACGGTGCTATCGTTTCAGTGAGTGGATGTTTAACGGCATGCGAAACGGGTATGCACGCAGCTTGGGGTGGGTTCTCCGTCATCCCGGGAGCATGCTGGCTTTGACCCTCGGGATGATGGTGCTGAGCGTGTATCTCTATACCATCATACCCAAGGGCTTTTTCCCTCAACAGGACACCGGCCGCATTTCCGGGTCTATTCAAGCTGCGGAGGACATTTCCTTTGCCGTCATACGCCAGAAATTGACAGAAGTGCTGAACATCATCAGCAACGACCCAGCCGTCGAGACGGTGACGGGATTCAGTGGACCAGGCAGCACGAACTCCGCCCGGATGTTCATCGGTCTCAAGCCGCTCCATGAACGGCGGCTGAGCGTGGACCAGGTTATTGCACGGCTGCGTCCGAAGCTGGCACAAGTTCCGGGAGCGCCGACCGTGCTGCAAGCGATCCAGGATTTGCGTATCGGCGGCCGCGCAAGCAGCGCCCAGTACCAGTATACGCTGCAAAGCGTGGACCTTGCCGAATTGAACGCCTGGGCCCCCAAAGTGGAACGTCATTTGCGAACGCTGCCGGAAATTACGGATGTGAACAGCGACCAGCAGGACAAAGGACAGCAGTCGCTGGTGATCTTCGACCGGCTCACGGCCTCGCGGCTCGGGGTCAGTCCTCAACTTATCGACGACACGCTGTACGATGCCTTCGGTCAGCGCCAGGTGGCCATCCTGTATACGCCGCTCAATCAATACCATGTCGTGATGGAGGTCGCCCCTCAGTATTGGCAAGATCCCGCCACGCTGCATGACATTTACGTGCGCTCGCGAACCGGATCGCAGGTTCCGCTGAGTGCGGTGGCGCGGTTCGAACCGACAAATACGATTTTGTCCGTCAATCATCAGGGTCAATTCCCGGGAGTCACGTTATCGTTTGCGATTGCGCCTGGATTGTCTCTTGGGGATGCCGTCGCGGCGATCGAGAGAGCAATGAACGAGATCGGCCTTCCGGACGGTGTGCGGGGCAGCTTTCAAGGAGCGGCGAGGGCCTTTCAGGCCTCGCTTGGCAACCAACCCCTCCTTATTCTGGCAGCGCTGGTGACGGTCTATATCGTGCTGGGCATCCTCTACGAGAGCTACGTCCACCCATTGACGATTCTGTCCACATTGCCGTCCGCCGGGGTGGGCGCGTTACTGGCACTCCTGCTGTTCAAGACCGAATTGAGCATGATCGCCTTGATCGGCATTATCCTCTTGATTGGTATCGTGAAGAAGAACGCCATTATGATGATCGATTTCGCGTTAGACGCCGAGCGGAAGGACGGCAAGCAGCCGGACCAGGCGATCTTCGAGGCTTGCCTGCTCCGGTTTAGACCCATCATGATGACAACTATGGCCGCGCTGTTTGGAGCCCTGCCGCTGGCACTTGGCACCGGGGTCGGGTCCGAGCTACGCCGGCCGCTTGGCATTGCCATCGTGGGCGGTCTCCTGGTCAGCCAGTTGCTGACGCTCTACACGACGCCCGTGGTCTATCTGTATCTCGACCGCATGCGCCTCCGTTTCCTGCGGCGGCAGCCTCACCGGGTCGAAGCCAAACCGGTCCCTCAATAGTGCAAGCGGGTCTCCTCTTCTCACTGGTTGCCATTCGCTATTGACAGCCGGCCCTTCTCTCCGTAGGCTTCCCGACAGCCTACGCGCATGACCTCACACTGTCTGATGATCCAACGGATCTCCGCGGCTCTCGTAGCTGTGATGGTGCTGACCGGCTGTCCGCGCGTGTTGTATCTGGATTATCAACCTTCGGCGCCGCTCAAAGGCAGTGGGCCCGTTCGCGTGGGTGTCTTCACGTATGCCGGGCATCCGACCGGCCTCATGCGGCAAAAGGAAGTGGAATCGGGCCAGAAGGACCCCGAAGTCCTGTTTCTCTCCCAGGACATCGGCGAGTTTTTCGCCGCTGCGCTCAAAAAGGAGTTGGTCCTCGCGGGATACGAACCCGAGGCGGACTCCACGAGAGCCGTCTCAGGCAACATCGAGCAGTTTTATCTCGACTATGTCGGCCAGCACGATCAACTATTCAAGATCGAGACCACGTTCCTGATCGCGCGCGAGGGAACCCCGGCGTTCACGACTTCCTGCCGGTCGGAGCACCAGCAGGTCAAAGACTGGTTGAAAAGCGGTTCGCTGATCGAGCACGGAGTTCGGGACTGCATCGAGTCATTCGTCAAAGAAGCGCAGGCGGCTGGAGCGCTGTAATAGAGGATCACGATGCCGGGATTTGAATTGATCGGGGAAGACGAGCGACGGCAAGTTCAGGAAGTGCTCGACTCGGGTGTGTTGATGCGCTACGGCTTCGACGGGGCCAGAAACGGCCAATGGAAATGCCGCGAGCTCGAACAGCGTTTGTCGGCGCGTTTTGGAGCCCGCTACGCCCATGTCTGCTCGAGCGGCACCGCCGCCCTCAGCACGGCATTGGCGGCCTGCGGCGTCGGCGCCGGAGACGAAGTCATCCTTCCGCCGTTTACCTTCGTCGCCGATTTGGAGACCGTTCTCCTCGCGGGTGCCGTCCCCGTCTTTGCGGAGATCGACCAGACGCTGTGCTTAGATCCGCAATCGGTGCAAAAGGCCATCACGCCCAAAACGAGGGCCGTCCTGGTCGTGCACATGTGCGGTGCCATGGCGCAGATCGACGCGCTCGGAGACCTCTGCCGCAGGCATCACCTGACGCTGATCGAAGACGCGGCCCAAGCGGCCGGAGCGACGTTTCAGGGGCGAATGCTGGGAACCTTCGGGAAGGCGGGTTGTTTATCGTTCGACTATGTGAAAACTATTACGTGTGGCGAAGGCGGAGCACTTCTCACCGACGACGAGAAGGCCTACCGCCTGGCGCAAGCCTTCACCGATCATGGCCACGATCATCTCGGGGCCGATCGAGGGGCGGACCAACACCCGCACATCGGCACCAACTACAGACTCAGCGAGTTGCATGCGGCGGTCGGTGTGGCCCAACTCGCCCGATTGGACCATATCCTGGATCTGCAACGTCGCCATAAAGCCATCCTCAAAGAAGGGCTTGCGGCACTCGGCCGTCTCGCGTTTCGGACCTTGCCCGATCCAGCCGGTGATTCGGCCACCTTTCTGAGTTTCCTATTGCCGACCGAGGATGAGGCGCGGCAGTCCGCCAAGGCGCTGGCCGCCGCCGGGGTCGATGGATGCTTTTACTGGTACGACAACAATTGGCACTACCACCGGAAATGGGACCATATTAAGACGCTGGTGTCGCCTGGACGGCTGCCCATTGACCGCTTTGGCTACGGGACCGACCTCACCAAGATTGCATTGCCGCAGTCCGACGCGATCATGAGCCGGACCATTTCCATGTTGATCAAACTGCGGTGGACGCCGGAGCAGGTGCGTGATAGACTCGCGCGGATGAAATCCGCCTTGGCCTGATCCCGTCTCCGTTTTCCAATCGAAAGCAGAATGTGATGGACGTCGCCATTATCGTCCCGGCCCGTATCGGCTCGACTCGCTTCCCGAAGAAACTGCTGCACCGGATCAAAGACAAACCCGTTATTGTCTGGACGGCCGACCGAATCAAAAAAGAGGCGCCGGAGTTTCCTCTGTATTTTGCCGTCGATCATGAATCGCTGGCCGAGGTGCTTCGTCGGGAGGGTTATGAAGCCATCATGACCGATCCGGCCCATACCTGCGGTACCGACCGGATCGCCGAAGCCAACCGTCGACTGAAGGCCAAGTTTGTGGTCAATGTCCAAGCCGACGAACCACTGGTGACGGGTGGACAGATCCGGCAGTTGGTTGAACTGATTCAACGGGATACCGAGATGGCGACACTGGGCACGCCGCTGCGTTACGATAAGGATTACCGCAACCCGAATCACGTCAAGCTCGTTTGTGACGACAAGGGCTATGCGGTCTATTTTTCACGGTCGCCCATCCCGTACTTGCGCGATACGCATGGGGCCTTCGACGCCGAACTGGCCGCCGGAATCCCGGTGCTCATTCATCTCGGACTGTACGCCTACACGGCGTCATTCCTCGAGCTGTTCTGCACGCTGCCGCCTGGCAGGCTCGAACAGGTCGAGAAGCTCGAGATGCTGCGCCCCATGGAACGGGGGCACCGAATCCGGGTCGGAGTGACCAGGGAAGTGTTGATCGAGATCGACACCCCGGAACAGGCGGTCGAGTTTGAACAGGTCGTGACAGAACGGTTTCCATTTCGGTAATCTCTTGTAAAGCGCGAAGGCAGTCGCATGTATCGAAATCTGCGTTTGGTCCCTCAACTGATCTACGGACGTGGCAGCATCAATCAGTTGGGCGACATTCTCACCAAACAACGCACCGACGCCGGTTCGCCGGTCGTGTTTTTGATCGACAGCGTCCATGAGAAGCGTGCCTTTCTCGAGAAACTCCCGCTGCGTGCCAACGACCTCGTGATCCTCGTCGACGTCGGGACGGAGCCCAAGACGCAATACGTCGATGAACTCACCGAGCGCGTCAAGGCGTTTTCGAACCGGCAACCAGATGCGATCGTCGGAATCGGTGGCGGAAGCGCCATGGATCTGGCCAAGTCCGTGTCGATCATGCTAACCAATCCTGGCTCCGCAGCCGACTATCAAGGGTGGGACCTCGTGAAGTATCCGGCCATCTTCCATGTGGGCATTCCCACACTGGCCGGCAGCGGGGCCGAGGTTTCTCGCACGGCCGTCCTGACGGGACCGGTCAAAAAACTGGGCATCAATTCGGATTTTACCCCCTTTGACCAGATCATCATGGACCCCGACCTCATCGCCAGCGTCCCGTCGAATCAGCGGTTCTTTACGGCGATGGACTGTTATATTCATTCCTGTGAGTCGCTCCAAGGGACGTTCATCAATGAGTTCAGCCGCGCCTTCGCCGAGAGCGCCCGCGACATCTGCCGCGACGTCTTCCTGAACAACTTGGACAGTGTCATCGCCGATGAGCGATTGATGGTGGCGTCCTATTTTGGCGGATTGAGCATCGCCTACTCTCAAGTCGGTGTCTGTCATGCGCTGTCGTACGGCCTGTCATACGTGCTCGGCGTGCGACACGGCGTGGGGAATTGCATCGTCTTCAACCAATTGGACGAGTACTACGGGCAGGATGTGCGCGAATTCCAGCAGATGATCCGGAAAAACCGGATCGACCTACCAGCGGCCGTGACCAAGGGCATCGACGAAGCCGGCATGAGCAAGATGATCGATACGGCGCTTGGGCTTGAACCGTTGTGGAAGAACGCGCTTGGAGAGCATTGGAAGCAGCTGATTACCCGCGACAAGATCCGCTCGCTATACGAGAAGATGTAAGCGCCTCTCGACGCCTGCCGCCTCGATCGATGACGCCACTACGGCCTGCACGCTATCAGGGGGTCTGATCCAACCAGTGAACATCCTGATCGTCAAAACCAGCGCCATAGGAGATGTCATCCATACGCTCCCCTCACTCTGGTCGCTGCGCGCTCACTTTCCCGAGGCGCAGATCACCTGGCTCGTGGAAGAATCGGCCGCCGACCTCGTCATCGGCCATCCGGCCCTTAATCGCGTTTTGGTGGCCCGCCGAAAAACCTGGCTGAAGGACTTGCGTGCCGGCCGGTTCTCCCGCGCGCTTTCCGGATTCCTGGGATTCGTCCACGAGCTCAGGGATACGCGCTACGATCTGGTGATCGATTTCCAAGGCCTCCTCAAGAGCGCTATGTGGGTGGTCCTGGCCCGGGGAATGCGCAAAGCCGGGTTCGGTCAAGGCATGGAGCACGCGGAGTACAGTTACCTGGCGCTCAACGAACGAATACCCGCCGTGGACATGGATCAGCATGCCATCGACAGAAGTCTGCTGTTGCTCAAAGGCATTGGAGTGCCTGCTGCGGACCTCCGCTATGAAATACCCCTGTCGGCGCAGCATGAATCCGAGGCCGCAGCCCTGCTGCGTGCGTGCGGTGTGCGTGAAGAGGATCGCCTGGTCGCGATGAATCCCGTGGCCCGTTGGCCGACGAAGCTCTGGGAGGCCCGATCGTTTGCGGCACTCGCGGACCGGCTCGAGGGGGAAGGCATTTGCGTCGTCTTTACGGGAGGCCCGCAAGATGGCCCAGCGCTCGATGAGATCGGCAGATTCATGACGCGCCGCCATCGCCGCCTCGACGGAAAAACCAGTTTGAATCAACTGGCGGCTCTCTACCGGCGCGCGCAAGTCGTGGTGACGACGGACAGCGGCCCCATGCATCTCGCGGCAGCGGTCGGAACGCCTGTCGTCGCCCTCTTCGGACCCACTGCACCCTGGCGAACGGGGCCGTATGGGCCACGCCAGGTGGTGCTCCGAGCCGATCTTTCCTGTAGTCCCTGCTTCAAGAAGCAATGCTTGACCACGGCCTATGAGGAACGGGCTTGCATGAAGCGCCTGACCGTGGATCAAGTCGCGCGTGCCGTGATGGAGAAAGTCGCGGCGGCGCCCCTGAATGCCTCACGATGAGGAGAGGCGTCTTGCAAGGTCGCTGGCGCCACTGGATGCTCCTGAGACTGTACCGTGCGGCCTTCACGCTCGCGATATGCCTGTTCGTGATCCTGTTTCCGTTGTGGATTTTCACCGCCAAACGCCGTGCCACGCTGTTCAAGCGCTTGGGATGGCAACTCTATCCTCAATCGACGCCGTCCTCCGGGAAGCCGGTGTGGATTCATGCCCTCTCGATCGGAGAACTGCTCTCGGCCGGTAGTCTCATTCAGAGCCTACGACGCGAACTCGGGGACCGTCCGTTGTATCTCTCAGTTTCGACCGCATCCGCCTTTGCCATGGCGCAAGATCGCTTTTCCCGATTTTGCAACGGAATGTTCTATTTTCCCTACGATGTGGCCTTTGCGGTCGACCGGTGCATCGACGCCGTCGATCCGGCGCTGATCGTCCTCGTTGAAACCGATATCTGGCCCGGATTCCTAGACGACGTTCGCCGGAGACGGATTCCCTGCATCTTGGTCAATGGACGCGTGTCCCCCGATTCATTCCGCCTTTACCGCAGCCTGCGTCTTCTGTTCGCGTCGGCTTTCAATACCTTTGGCGGGATCTATCCACAATCGGCCGGCGAGGCGCAGCGGTTTCTCGCCGTCGGGGTTGCGCCTGATCGGCTACGCCATCACGGCAATCTGAAATTTGATGTGGCCGCAGCCGTGCCCGATGCCAATGTTATCGAGGCCCTTCGCGCGGAATTCTTCCTCTCGCCTGGTTCGCGCATCTTGATCGCCGGCAGCACTCATCGTGGAGAGGAGGAGCTCGTCCGCTCCTGCTTTCTGCGCCTCAGAAGCCGATTCCCTACGCTTCGACTCATCATCGTGCCGCGCCGGCCCGAGAGAAGCACTGAAGTGCTCCAGCTGTTTCATGAGGACGGCACCGAGGCGGCGATCGCCTCACGGCTGGGCCGTTCAACGCCTGTCGTCGTGGTCGATCGCATGGGCTATTTGAGCCGGCTTTATGCTCTCGCTGACGTCGCGGTGGTCGGGGGAAGTTTCGTGCTGCAGGGCGGGCAAAATCCGATTGAGCCGGCGGCCTGCGGAAAGCCGGTGCTGTTCGGCCCGGACATGCGCGATTTTCCGGATGTCGCCGCATGGCTCCTCAAGGCCGGCGCCGCGATTCAAGCCGAAAACGAGCTCGATCTCTTCGCCGCCTGCGATCGGCTGCTCTCTGATCCGGAGCAGGCGAGGGTCATGGGAGAACGAGGCCGAGGGGTCGTGACTGAACATCAGGGGGCGACTGAAAGAATTGTGCGAGACCTGGCCGGCATGGTTGCAAGGCAGTGAAGCGCACAGCGTCCCGTACGGAGAGTGCCAGCTTCAACGTGAATCAGATAGGATAGTAAGGTCTAGTCTTCGCCATAATGGCGTTGCGCTTCACCTCGATACCGCTGGCCCCATAATGATGCAGCTGCTCTGTCATGATTGACGTGTCACGTCGTCGTCTCCTGCTTCTTGGGAGCCTTGCAACCGCGTGGCTATTGGGAGGCATCCGTCCGTCATGTGCCGGATGGCTCGAGCGATGGTTCAGCCGCAGCACATCGACGCTAACCTCCTCGATTACCCCAAACGAAGAATTCTACCTCACATCGTATCGAAGCCCGCCCACGGTCCGCATTCAGGAATGGTCGCTCTCGGTGCGAGGTCTGGTCGAGCGGCCCATGACATTGACCTACGAGCAGCTCTGCGCCCGACCTTCCGTCTCGCAAGTCGTCACGCTCGAATGCGTCGGCAATACGGTCGCCGGCGAGTATATCGGGACTGCCTTATGGGAGGGCTGCTCGCTTCGGTTACTTCTCGAAGAGGCAGGAGTCAGGTCCGATGCCGTTGACGTGGTGTTTCGAGCGGCCGATGAGTATTCGGACAGCATTTCCTTGATTCGAGCGATGGCTGGAGATGTGATGGTTGCATTCAAGATGAACGGAGTCACCCTTCCACAGAGCCACGGGTTTCCCGCACGCGCGATTGTGCCGGGGCACTATGGCATGAAGAGCGTCCAATGGCTGACGGGCATCGAGGTCGTCGACCATGACTATAAAGGGTATTACGCGAAGAAAGGTTGGACCGACGAAGCGATCATCAAGACCATGTCACGCATCGATGTCCCCGGACACGGATCAACTCTCACGGGGTTGCGTCACACGGTGGCCGGGCTTGCCTTTGCCGGCACGAGAGGAATCTCTGCGGTCGAGATCCGAACCGACGAGGGCGCCTCCTGGACCAAAACCACGCTCGAAGTGCCGGTATCCACGGCGTCCTGGGTCTTTTGGCACTTTGAGTGGATCGTTCCACAAGCCGGAAGCTATACGTTGACAGTGCGAGCGACCGACGGCACGGGCGCTCTCCAGTCATCCACTGAACAGGATGCGGCACCCGACGGTGCGTCCGGGATACACGAAATTACGGTGACCGTCGAGGGCTAACGGTCAACGCGATGGACCGTCTTACCGCAGCTTCACCGCCCGTCCCTCAACCTTGGTATCGGCGATGAACTTCTCGATGTTTCTTTCCAGCACTTCATTGATGAGCTGCTGGGCATCCTCCGGGTCGAACCAGAACACTTCATCGCTGCCGCTTCCCATGACACGTTCCTGCGCCGCGCTCTCGTCGCTGTGATTGGCCACTCGCACCATCATCGTGTTCTTGGCCGCAAGTTCGGTTCGGCCGAATTTGCTGACGGCAGTCACCGATAAGTCCTGAATCGTTCCAGTAATCGTGGCATCCGGAGTCGCTCCGCCGGCGCCATCCAGGCTGGCCTGCCAGCCGCGCTTGTTTAGGTGTTGGACCAGCGCTTTGGCGACCGCCTCTCCCGCTGTCCCTTTCGGTAAATCGAAATAGCTGGTACTGCCAAAAAAGTGGTTCCGACTTCCGAGGTGAGTGCGGTCCATCCTGGCGTCATCGAACGGTTTCACGACCACCCGAAGTCCACTGCCGGCGCTCACGGTCGCTGCGCCGTTTGTGCTCGCAGAGTCGTTTGGCGGACTGGGTATGACAACATCCACTTGCTCACCAGTGGCACAGCCTGCAAGTATCACAAGACACACGGCTACCATTCCCCCTGCTCGACGCATTCTTCCCTCCCCTACGGGTGAAACCGAAATATTGCCACTATTGGATCGCAAAATGGGCGCGACGATTTTGCTGATAACAACTCTCGTCGCGCTCCTTGCAAAACGGACGCATCTCTCCATAACTGGTCGTCTTCAGCCGCGACGTGGGCACGCCGAGATCCTCCAGATACCGCTTAGCCGAACGGGCCCGCTTTTCGCCGAGCACCAGATTGTAGGCCTGTGTGCCGCGCTCATCGCAGTGTCCTTCGATGACCACAGCTTTTCCCGACCTGCTGTTGATCCAGGCGGCATTGGCGCTCAATGTCGCTTGGGCGTCCCTTCTGATCATGTGTTGATCGAAATCGAAGAAGATGTCTCCGAGGCTGAGCGGTTCTCCCGAGGGCGCTACCCCAGAGGGAGCGGACAATGCGGCTGGGGGAGCAGCACCAGGCTCTGTACCGCCTCCTGCGATCGACGTCGGAGGAGCTGCCTCTACCGGTTCACGCGCCGTGTCCATCGTCGTACTCGAGCTTTTTTCCTCGGGAAAGGTCGCCATGGTGTCGGGCGTGATCTTCTCCACCGGCCCGGTGGCGCTTCTACCCTTGCTGCTCGAAGCCGCTTCTCCTGTCGAGGACGTCACCTTTTTCCCACAGCCGATGAATGGTGCAACGATGATGGAACAAAGAAGCATCGCTGAGAGGACGCGTGGAATCACCCATTGTGGCATTGCCCACCTCTCTCTACGTGAATGGCAATCCCCCGCTGTATTAGCGGGGTCGCGAGTTCTTAAAACATGAGACTTATAGCCGGTCGGTGCGTTTCCCGCAAGAGGAAGATGCGCATGAATGAACTGTACAAAGCTGTGAACCGAGGCTGGACGTCTGTGGTCGACGCCGCTGTCTAAGTGCAGGGTTCCGCCCCAACTATGTCTGCGGCCTATTTCACTTTTGAAAAGTCCGCAGGGATGCGGATTTCCTTGCCGTCTTGCAGGTTCACCACGAAGGCAGACACGGCATTTGGGTCGAAACTTTCATAGGCAAAAACGGCCGTAAACCGGGACCGGTAGGCGGGCCCACTGACTTCATTCTTGCGTCCTCGCTCCGCCTTGCCGACGTCGATCGCCTTCACCTTCTTGCCGGCCTGCTGCAACTCGATCAACGCCCCTTCAGCAAAATATTCATCGTCGCCACAAAGCTGCACTTCAACTTCCATATTCGGCATGTCGACGACTTTCCTGATAAATTCGTCCGGCATGCGGATGTCGGTTTTGCGCTTTTTCGATTCCGAGGCCTCCTGTCGGCCGAATGCCTCGAGCCGGTAGCGTTTCGTCCTGAGAATCGCGCTGGCCCCGCAAGCATCCTTTTCAGGATCGGCGCCGACGCGGGTCGCCATGGACGCATGTTGCAACACCTTCTTCACTTCTTCGGGGCTGTTGGCCTTTTCCATCGGTGCCCGGCCGGCTTCCAACGCCTTCTGGGCTTCCTCGGTCGTCAGCTTGACGTCGATGGCAAACGCCGGATGAATAAGGACCAAAAAGAAACCGGTCAGCAGGCCTGTCACGAGGTTCCCTTGAACAACCATGAGACCCCTCCTTAAAAAAGCAAATGAAGGCGGCATTCTACGAAAAGCCCCTCTCCTTTTCAATCTGCGGGGAAACGTGACCAGGTGCCGTAAGGCCTGCTGAGATAGAGCGTATCGACGTCGACCGGAATGGCCATCCCTCCCTGCACCAACAGCCGTGCCACGACTCGGAGCGGAAATCCGACGACGGTCGTAAAATCGCCCTCCAATCGTTCAATCAATTCCGCACCGAGTCCTTGAATGGAATAGGCGCCCGCCTTGCCGAGACTGTCCGCGCTCTCGAGATAGCGCTCATGGACCTTCTCATCAAACGGCTTCATCCAGACCCGGGCCGTGGAGATTTCCGTGGCCTGGAAGCATCGGGCACGGCATACGGCACTCACGGCCGTCTTGACCAGATGAGTACGGCCGGCGAGGTCTCGTAGGATCGAGCGGGCTTCGGCGAGATCCCGAGGCTTTCCGACGGCGACGCTATCGCGCTCGATCAAGGTATCGCTGGCCAGGATCAGGGATTGAGGTTCCTGCGTCGCGACGGAATCGGCCTTTGCCCTTGCAAAATCTGCGACAAGATCGCCGGCTGAACCGTGCGGCGACATCACCTCCTCGCAAAGAGGAGCTCTGACCTCGAATGGAATTTTGAGGAGGGAAAGCAATTCATGACGACGCGGCGAGGTCGACGCCAGCACTAGCCGCATCGTGACGCCAGGTGAGCGGTCTCGCGTTCGGTGATGGACGAATCATTGGTCTCGCCGCCGTCGATCAGCCGGCCGCTTCGATAGTCCGCAAGCACCGCTTCGACGTCCGCAACGGAAGCGACGTGAAACATTCGAGCCCGCAAGGCAGCAGCATGCGGGAACCCCTTGCAGTACCATCCCAAATGTTTTCGCATGCGCCTGAATTGTTGCGGGCCCCATTGCGCCTCGAATTGGCGCGCGTGTGCGAGAAGAATGTCGAACCGGGCGGTCAGCGAGGGCATCCGGAGATCATGCTCCCACGGCTCTGCGATCTTCGCATAGTGCCGAGCCTCTTCCTTCCCCTGGAAGAACCACGGGGCTCCCAGTGCCGCCCGCCCCACCAGCACGCCGTCCACACCGGTCTCCCTGACGCGACGCACCAGCTCGCCCAAACTCTGGACATCCCCATTGCCCAATAGCAGGGTTCCGCTTCCGCGAACGACATGAGCCGCCCGACCGATCGCCGCCCAATCGGCTTCTCCCTTGTACATTTGCTGCAAGGTTCGTCCATGCAGCGAAATCACGGCGGGGGACTCGAGAAGGAGGTGTTCGATCCACCGTTCCACGATTACCTCGTCGTAACCGAGACGCGTTTTGACGGAGAGCGGAATCGCCGATCGAACAGCGGCCGGCGCATGGTTTCTGAGCGCATTCAATCGATTCACAATATCGATTCTGCCGGCCTTCAGCCCGGCGGTCGCCAACGTGTGGCCGGCGGTCCAATCCGCGATGCCTTGTCGTGCGGCACGGATGATCGCATGAGCAAGATCAGGCGTGCGGATAAGTCCGGCCCCCGAACCCGACGACGCCACGTTACGGGAGGGACAACCCATGTTAATGTCCAGAGCGTCGAAGCCTAATTCGCACACCACGTGCGCCGCTTGATAGAACAGCTCAGGGTCCTTTCCATACAGCTGCGCGACGATCGGACGCTCGGCCTCATGATAGTGCAGCGAGTCCAGTAGAAACTCCGGTCCGCGGCAGACGTCGTGCACATGGGTAAACTCGGTGAAGATCACGTCAGGCTTCCCCTGCCGGGCCGTCATGAGTCGGAAGACGGAGTCTGTTACTCCGTCCATAGGAGAGAGACCGATGACCGGAGTCGGAAGCCCGTTCCAAAATGTCATGGGCAGGACTCCGTGAGATACCGGCCTCCGACGTTGGCGTCCTCATACGCCTGCCGCAAGGTTTCGGCTTCGCGGCGAGCGAAGCCGATAAGCAGCGGTGCGCGTTCAGCAACGAACTCGACGAAACGATCGATTTTCAGGAGAAAAAAATCGTACGGTCGATCGGCCGGCCTGGACCTCTGGAACCACCATGGCACGAAGTCATCCAATGGAAGACCCTGTTCCTTCAGGCCTTTGCATGTCTCGGGAAACATGTCGATCAGTTCTCCTCCCCAGTGCAGGATTTCATGAGGGAGATAGACATGAATGTAGCGCTCGAGACCAGACGGATCGTCAGTGACGGCTTTCCACTCAGGTCCGTCCGGCGGTTCCTGACCGGAAGCGATTCGCGCATACCGGACATAGTCGGTTTGGAGTTTGCGCTGATTCACCTCGGTCCGATGCACCTGCCTCTCCCCTCTCAGTGGCTCAACAGTGGCAGGAGGTGCCGGCGTCTCGTGTTCCAGCAAGCGCTTGACCATCGGTCCGAGACGCTCGCCGGCCTGGGTAAATTCTTCAGCGATGAGGCCGAACGACTTCGTATCGACTTCGAGCGCGACGCCGCGAAGATGCCGGAGACGAGGGTGCTGCAAGACTTGGTCGAGGATTGTCCAAGATTCGGCCGGAATGGGTGCCGCATGCGCATCGATCCATTCGGGAGAGCCGTCCTGCACAGTCGCGCGCGGTCCTGCTTCGTGCGCCGACAGCCCGGCGATATGGATTTCAATCACACGCTCCATCGGAAATGCATCAAGAAATCGCTCGACGAATTGTGCGAGTGATGACTGTCGCCTAGCAGTCGTATAGCGATAGATCGTCCACAAATGGCCGATATCCAGCACAAGCCCGCAGGGCGTCCGCTCAATCACCAGTCGGAAATACTCAGGCACGCTGATCGTCCCGGCCATAAAATAGGTGAGTGGCGGCATTTCCAGCAGAAAGAGTGGTCCAAAGACCGTTCCCGGCCTGCGCCTCTGGTCGAGCCGCTGTTGCACCAGCGAGATATTGCCTGCCACGAGCTCGGCGCTTTCAGCCGTATATAAAGGAGGCAGATAGGTGCCGAAGGTATAGCCCGCCATCTGCTTGGTCGCGCATTCGTGGTTCAGCCAGGGACTGCAAAGGGTGTCAAGTTGCGACGCAACCTCGTCGAGTTCGTTCTCAAAAAAGGGCGCGGAGGAGAAATCCGGCTGTGTAATCCACAGGCCTTCACCATGGTACGCCAGGGGCAGGCGGGCCAGGTACTGCCTCACCGCCTGCAGCGCTGTCGTTGTTGCACGAAAAATTTCCAAGTAGGCCGGCCGAGAAACAAGACCTTCGAACCGGCTCATGAGTTCATAGAGATCAGGGGAATAGACGTCGACCGACAGCCCCAAGCCCAGCTTTGGTACCGCCTCAGCCCGCCGCTGAAACTGCTGTTCAACCGACATCCGATTGCTCAAGAAACGCTCTTGTGCTGTGACAATAATTGGCCTAGTCTAGTCTCACAAACCCTTGTTTGACAAGGCAACTGCTGATGAGGGACATCTCACCCTGTCTGGTATACTTGGTTTGCGCCGTAGGGGGTCGGCCCCTCACGAATGGTCAATGAATCACGCCGAATCGCGAGAAGCCGATGCTCGGTCACAATGACCCCCCTCCGCAACCGCAACATCCCATACCCACTGTGGTGGCCCATATGATGACGCCGGGAGTGGTTCAAGTGCCGGGTGATGTATCCGTGAGCGAGGCGGCCTTGCTGCTGGAACGCGAGCATGCGCCCTGCCTCCTGGTGAAAGACACCGACACCGCCTTTGGGCTGATGACTCCCGGCGACATCGTGAAAAAAGTCGTGGCGCGAGGCCTGGAGCCCCATGACATCGAGGTGCGCAGCATCATGACGCGCCCCGTGCAGTTCATCGAATATGATCAAGCGTTGGAAGAAGCCTCGACGATGATGATGGCGACTGGGGCTTCTTTGTTGATCGTGACAAAACATAATCAGCCGGTCGGCGTGTTGAGCGCCCAGGACCTCATGCTGACGCCTCCCCGACGCCCGACGAACATCCCGGTCATCGTCACCGTCTTCGATGAACGCGCATCTCAGCAGCAGGCTCACAATGCGAATATCGTCGAGCTGAGTCACGTCGGCGCCCGTCTGGAATCGGCTTCAAGCCTGCGCAGCCGGACGGGCATAATGCTGGCGTTTTCCTTGCCGGGGCACAATGAACCGCTGACGATTCACGGCAAGGTACTGTCGTCCGGTTCGCTGACCCCGACCAGCGGCGGTGCTCATGGGCAACGCGCATTCGCCGTCGAAGTGCAGTTTGCCGATCTTTCGCACACCGACTTGACCCGCCTCAAAGCCTGGGCACTGCAAGCGATTCCCGCTTCCCCCGATCAGGCCTGATCATTCTCTCGTGAGTTCTTTGACCAAACGCCGCTCTATGATAAAATTTTCTCTCGACCACCTCTTATAGAAATGGATAAGACTTCATGAAAACCACTCCCAGCCGCTCGCGCACAATGCCGTCCAATGAGGATGTACTGAGCCAAGTCCGCTCGCTCTTGGAATCGCCCGAGGACGACGTTTCCGCAGCGCTGGTCAAGGAGATCTTGGTCGGCATGCTCAAGCTCCACGACGCGCATCTCGAGCCCCTGGACCTCAAAATCATCAACCGAGCCATCAAGGAGCTGCGGCATGCGTTTCGCGTATTTCGGGACTACCACGATCGGAAAAAAGTCAGCATCTTTGGCTCCGCCCGCACAATGCCCGACGACCCGAATTACCAGCTCGCCTTCAAGTTCTGCCGGCGGATCGTAGAAGAAGGCTTTATGGTCATTACGGGCGGCGCGGACGGTATTATGCGGGCGGCGCAAGAGGGTGCGGGCCGTGAGAACAGCTTCGGCGTGAATATCATGCTGCCGTTTGAGCAAGGCCCGAATAATACGATTGCCGACGATCCCAAGCTCGTCACCTTCAAGTATTTTTTCACGCGGAAATTGATCTTTCAGAAGGAAGCCAATGCCATCGCGCTGTTTCCCGGGGGCTTCGGCACGCACGATGAAGGCTTCGAAATTCTGACGCTGGCGCAAACCGGCAAGAGCGATCCTCAACCGATCCTCTGCCTCCAGGCGGAAGGTTGCGATTACTGGGACGAATGGGACGGCTTTATCCGGCGCCAAATGATGGATCGACGGCTGATCAGCCCTGAGGACCTCGGCCTCTTCAAAATTACAAGTTCAGTCGAGGAGGCGATCCAAGAAATCCGGTTTTTTTACAGACGATTCCATTCGACTCGCTTCGTCGGCCGCCAATTGGCCATGCGTCTTCAAAGTCCCATTTCCGCAGAACAGGTCGCCGCCATTCACGAGCAGTTTGACGATCTGCTGCTAGAGGGTACGTTCGAGCTTCGCGGGGCCTTGCCTGAAGAACTCGACGAACCGGACCTCAAAGACCTGCCTCGTCTGGTCTTCGCCTCCAACCGTCGCAGCGCCGCGAGACTGCGGCAGCTGATCGATCACGTCAACCGCTTATAGACTATCTCTTGGAAGGCACACCGGGACGAAGGACCTTCAAGCTGCGTCCGCACAACAGGCTTTAGTCTCGACACCTCCCGTGGTATGCTCGGCTTCGATGGCCGGCTCCGGTTCTCGAGCACATTTTCCTCTTGCGCCCACCGTCGCGCTCTATCACGCGGAATGTGCTGATGGTTTCGGCGCCGCCTGGGCCCTCTGGCGTCGTTTTCCCCAGGCGCGATTCGTGCCCGTCAAGCACGGTGTTCCCCCTCCCGAAGGGTTGAAGGGCGAACGCGTCGTGATCGTGGATTTCAGTTATGGGCGAGATCTGCTGGAAACGATGGCGAGAGAGACGGATCGGCTCCTGGTCTTAGACCACCACATTACCGCCGAGAAAGCTCTGGCCGGCTTGCCGTATGCGTATTTCGACATGAAAAAATCCGGCGCCGTCCTGGCGTGGGAATGGGCGCATGACCATCCGGTACCGTGGTTGCTGGACTACATTCAGGACAAAGACTTGTGGAACTGGGCGCTACCGATGAGTCGCGAAATCAACGCGGCCGTGGCGTCCCACCCGTTCGACTTTCATCTCTGGAACCGTTTCAAGCAGAAGGAACTCGAACAGGAAGGCCGGGCAATTTTACGCTATGAACAGGAATTGGTGAACAAACTCGCCGGTCAAGCGGTGCTCGTTGAATTTCAGGGGGAAACGGTGCCCTCCGTTCAGAGCGCCATTCTGACCAGCCAGATCGGCGAACGGCTCTCGGCGGAGGCGCCGTTCTGCATCATTTGGCATGACCGTGATGGACGACGTTACTACAGCATGCGTTCTCGCGAGGACGGTACCGACGTCGGCGCGATCGCCGCATCATTCGGAGGCGGCGGCCATACGCATGCGGCGGGCTTCTCGATCCCGCTTGGTCCCGATGGCTCGCTCCCCCCGAATCCCGCATTGCCGCGATCACTCATTGACCGCCGCCGCAATAGCCCCTAGACCCACGGCGGTATGATTCCGCTCCAAGACGACAATCCGACCGAACTCACTCCCGTCGTCACGGTCACGTTCATCGTCCTCTGCGTACTCGTCTTCTTCTACCAAGCCAGCCTTGCCCCGCCCCACGCCGAAGCCGTTGTCTTTCAATATGGGGCGATTCCGGCGCTGCTATTCGGACGAGCGGATTTGCCCCCCTCGATCGCCATCGGCATCCCAGCCTACGCCACGCTGCTGACCAGCATGTTCATGCACGGAGGCTGGATGCACCTGATCGGTAACATGCTCTACCTCTGGATTTTCGGGAATAATGTCGAAGATGTGATGGGGCATGCGCGCTTTGTAATCTTTTACCTCGCTTGCGGCATCTTGGCGGCGTTGAGTCATGCCGTCACAGATCCCACCTCCACGATCCCAATGGTCGGAGCCAGCGGCGCCATTTCTGGCGTGCTTGGTGCCTATATCCTGCTCTTTCCTCGAGCGCACGTCCTGGTGTTCATGCCGGGGGTCGGCATGATGCGGGTGGCCGCCGGTCTGGTGCTCGGGCTGTGGTTTGTCATGCAGCTCTTAAGCGGCGGCATGAGCATCGGTGGCCCCGGCGGAGGCGTGGCCTTCTTCGCGCACATCGGCGGTTTTGTCGCGGGGATGGCGTTGATTGGTTTCTTCAAGCGTCCGGACGTGCCATTCTTCTCGCCGCCAAGACACAGCCGTTGGGATAGCTGATCTCGGTTGTGCGTTAGGCGTCGATCAGTTCGCGAACCTTCTCGACCAACCCACGTTGGCGGTACGGTCGTCTCAAGAGAAAACGTCTATTGATTCGATGCGAAATAATGGCCTCATCGTCATATCCCGTCACGAATAACGCTTTCATCGTCGGATACTGCTTCAACAAACGTTTGGCCAGTTCGCGGCCGCTGATCTCCGGCATCAGAAGACCGCTGACCGTGACGTGCACCGCACCCACATATTGACGTGCCAGCATAATGGCTTCGACTGGTGAGCTCGCCTCTAGCACCTGATACCGGTGCCGTTTCAAGGTAGACAGCGCCAGCTTCCGTTCCATCTCATGAGGCTCAACCAAGAGAATCGTCTCTTGGCCTTTCGCTGCGACCGAGTATTCCGCGGGATGGGTGGCAGTGACCACACCGGTTAACGCCGGCAGATAGATGCGGACCGTCGTGCCCTGGCCGGGAAGACTCGCGACGTCTACGTGTCCGCCGTGCTGTTTGACGATCCCATACACCGACGTCAATCCGAGGCCAACATTGGTCTCTTTCGTCGAAAAGAAGGGTTCGAACATCCGCGACTGCGTATCTTTCGTCATGCCGCTGCCGGTGTCGCAGACCTCGATCCGTACCGCCGACGAGCGGCTCTGGTCGCCTAACAATGGCCCGCCGTCGACGCCGGCTTGAATGGGCGAGACGCCGATGGTCAAGCGGCCGGCTTGAGGCATCGCATCACGGGCATTCAAGGCCAGGCTCAACAGTACCTGCTCGATGCCCTCGCGATCCACTTCGACATCGAGAGGGCCCGGTTCAATGGCGATCTGACATTGGATCCGCTCGGGCAGGAGGCCGCGAATGGTGGCGCTCAGATCCTCCATCACGGTCCGCATGGAGATCACATGGCGGAATTGCCGGTGCTGAAGGTCGAGCGTCGCCAATTGCGCTGTCAGAACGGCAGCATGCTCACCCGTCCGGAAAATCTCATCGACCGGCGCATACAATGGATCCTCAGGAAGCAAATGCGACAGCACCACGCCTGTCTGCTTACCGATCACTGAGAAGAGATGGCTGAACTCGCTGGCCAAGCCGCTTGTAATCCGGCCAACGGCCTCCATTTTTTGCGCCTCGAACAGCTGCCGTTCGAGCCCTTGCCGTTCACACTTTTCCTGGTGAACCAGCGCGTTGGCCTTGGAAAGATCGTCCTTCAGTCCTTTGATACGGATTTCCAGTTGTTCTCGCGACGACTGCAGCGACTGTTCCGTCTTCTTCAACGCTTCGATGTTGCAAAGCAATTGCGTCTTCTGTTGCCGTTCGGATCCGATCGTTTCGAGCGCCATGCCGTAGAAGATCGCCATGACCAGAAGCACCGGCACGCTCATAAGTTGACCGACCGAGAGCGCCCCGGTCTGTACGACGCTCTGGTACAGCACGACACCATAGCCGGCGCAGAGCAGAAGTGAAAACGCGATGACATGGGAGAGCCGCCGCAATGAGGCGGCAATGAGCATCAGAAGGAAGTAGGCCAGGTAGAGTTCTGATCTGGCATGGCCTGAGAGGTACATGGTGCCGGTCACCAGCGCCGTGTCGACGGTAATCAGTGAGCCGCTGAACCAGGCGGCCTGCAGCATGGAGGAGGGAACGGCCAGCAAGCAGCCAATCAACACGAGTAGCCCGCCGACGATGAATTCGCTCGTGAGCCGAGAAACGATGGGTTCGGGACCAAACAGCAACTGGTATCCCAGCATGATGCCGATCAGCGCCTGAAGAATGACATACCTCCCCCGGGAGACTGCTCCGACATGATCCTCTGTGATGTGAGATGGGAGAGCGTCCGGAAGCGTTAGAGTGGGATGCATTCTTCCCCCTTGAATACCGAGCACAGTCACCAGCAAGTCCCATACCGACTCTGAGAGGTATGAAGACCTGATTTTCCTGGCTTCAGGCTCTTTCGTGAGCGGGCAATTTCGGACACGGCCTACAGAAAGTTCACAAAATCGAACGCCGCAGAGCAGGAGGAAGACAGTGGAAGCCAGGTGTCCGGCGTCAAAGACCATCGGGATGGCCGATCGCGTCTAGGAGGCGTCGGTGGAGTTGTTCGGCCCGTTCGCGCGCGATGTTGCGGTCGTCGGCAAGAAATGTCACATGCCCCATCTTTCTGCGCGGGCGTGTCTCGCGTTTCCCATAGTCATGGAGGTAGGC